>Ga0181580_10000938_pt1 | contig 22541 bp, 29 predicted proteins | sample 071ome_23_FD_132413 | JGI IMG/M metagenome (GOLD analysis project Ga0181580, IMG submission 132413) | Coastal salt marsh microbial communities from the Groves Creek Marsh, Skidaway Island, Georgia - 071403BT metaG (megahit assembly) | ecosystem: Environmental > Aquatic > Marine > Intertidal... | reverse complement strand
TCTAAAAACTCAAGTGCTAAATCGCCACAAGGTGATAGCATTTATTACCCTGATGTAATATTCAGACAATCTGCTTTCGTTTACTGGATGGATCATAACACAAGTGGTACAAACTGGGGTACTGATACTACTTCTTCTTATACAGCAGTAGATACTCCAACATTAACAACACTTTCTGGTGGCACTGACGATTATGCGGTAACTGCTGGTGAAATGCAAACTGCATTTGAAAAATATCTAGACACAGATAACATTGATGTAAACTTAATTCTTGGTGGTTCATCAAGTTTAACTACTGACAGTGCTGCTGGTCAAGATACTTTTGTAACAATGCTTACAAATGTTGTTGAAACAAGAAGAGATTGTGTTGGTTTTGTTTCGCCTTATCGTTCTGCTACAGTTGGTGTTACTGATAGTAATACACAAACTGACAATGTAACTGAAGCATTTGACTTATGTCCTTCTTCATCTTACATGGTATTCGATAGTGGTTATAAGTACATGTATGACAAGTATAACGATGTATATCGTTTTGTCCCAATGAATGGTGACACTGCTGGTTTATGTGCTTACACTGATAGAGTTGCGGATCCATGGTTCTCTCCAGGAGGTTTGAATCGTGGTAATGTAAGAAACGCAATTAAACTTTCATACAATCCTAATAAAGCAAACAGAGATTTCTTGTATCGTGCAAGAGTTAATCCTGTTGTAAACTTCCCAGGACAAGGTGTAGTTCTATTTGGTGATAAAACTGCTCTATCAAAACCAAGTGCGTTTGATAGAATTAATGTTCGTAGATTGTTTTTAGTATTAGAAAAAGCAATTGCTACAGCATCTAAATTCCAACTCTTTGAATTTAACGATGAGTTTACTAGAGCGCAGTTTAGAAACTTAATTGAACCATTCTTACGAGATGTTCAAGGTCGTAGAGGTATCACAGACTTTTTAGTTAAATGTGATGCTACTAACAACACTGGGGAAGTAATTGACAGAAACGAGTTTGTCGCAGATATATTTGTGAAACCTGCTCGATCAATTAACTTCATAACACTAAACTTTATCGCAACGAGAACTGGTGTAGCGTTCTCTGAGGTTGGAGGTTAATCATGGCAGCAATAGACGATTTTAAAGCGAATCTGATTGGTGGTGGTGCTAGAGCTAACCAATTCAGAGTAACAATAACTCCACCTTCTGGTATTGCTATCGGATTGGATGTTCGTAGAACATCCTTTCTAGCAAAAGCATCAAACTTACCTGCTCAAACAATAGGTGAGATTGAAGTGCCTTTCCGTGGAAGAAAAATCTACATGGCAGGTGACAGAGAGTTTGCTGATGCTTGGTCTGTAACATTTATCAATGACACAGACTTTATGATTAGAAATGCTATGGAAAGATGGTCAAATGGTATCAACGATTTAGCAGAAGGAACTGGTGTAGTTTCACCTGCTGACTATCAAACTGACTTGTTCGTTGAGCAGTTAGATAGAGATGATACAGTTCTTAAGAGTTATATCTTTAGAAACGCATGGCCATTAACAGTTGCTCAAATAGACTTGTCTACTGAAACTACAAACGAGATCGAAGAGTTTGAAGTTACATGGAGATACCAACACTTTGAAGCAAGTGGTGTAAACTTCTAATTTTAATCGTATAAATAGTTATACAAAAATATAGAGGTTTGGAGTTTATAACATGGCACAACTATTTGGTTTTAAATTTGAACGAATCAAAGACGAAAAAGGTCAAGAGAAGTTCACTTTACCAAGTACAGATGACGGAACGACCGAAGTTGCTGGAGGTGGCTTCTTCGGTCAAGTTCTGGATACTGATGGTAGAGAAAGGTCTGAACAAGATTTAATTCGTAGATATCGTGATATCGCTACTCAACCTGAGTGTGATTCAGCAATCGAAGACATAGTAAACGAGTCAATCGTATCTGATGAAAAGGATCAGTCGGTTTCTATTTCTCTGGATAATTTACAATACTCAGAAACTATCAAGAAAAGAATTCGTAGCGAGTTTGATACTGTATTAAGATTGTTAGACTTTAATACTAAAGGGCACGACATCTTTAGAAGATGGTATATTGATGGTCGATTATTTTATCATAAAGTAATTGATAAAAGTGACCTAAAGAAAGGACTTGTTGAGGTTCGTTACATAGATCCTAAGAAGATTAAGAAAGTAAGACAAGTCAATAAGAAAAAAGACAATACAACACAAATTGATTTAATTCAAGATATAGAAGAATACTTTATCTACAACGATAAAGGTCTAAAAATGGGAACTACAGAGGGTATCAAGATATCTTCTGATAGTATTACATATTGTCCTTCTGGTCTAATTGACCAAAACAAAGGACATGTATTATCATACTTACACAAAGCAATTAAACCTATCAATCAATTAAGAATGATTGAAGACAGTTTAGTTATCTACAGAATATCAAGAGCACCAGAAAGAAGAATCTTTTATATTGATGTCGGCAACTTACCAAAAGTAAAAGCAGAACAATATCTAAGAGATGTAATGAACAGATATCGTAACAAACTAGTTTACGATGCATCTACTGGTGAAATTCGTGATGATAGAAACCACATGTCAATGTTAGAAGATTTTTGGTTGCCAAGACGAGAAGGTGGTCGTGGTACTGAGATTACTACACTTCCTGGAGGTTCTAATTTAGGTGAGATAGATGACATTAAATATTTTCAGAACAAATTGTATCGTTCATTGAATGTTCCTATTTCTCGTATGGAAGCAGAAAACAATTTTAGTTTAGGTCGTTCAACTGAAATTACTAGAGATGAATTGAAGTTTACTAAATTTGTTCAAAGAATTCGTAAGAAGTTTACACCACTATTTACTGATATGTTAAAAACACAATTGGTGCTAAAGGGTGTGATAACTATTGAAGAATGGGATAGAATTAAAGAGCATATTCAATATAACTTTTTACAAGATGGGCACTTTGCTGAATTAAAGAAAGCAGAACTATTGAATGATAAATTGCAATCACTTCAATCAATTGAACAATATATTGGCACATTCTTCAGTAAAGAGTGGGTTCAAAAGAATGTATTAAGTATGACTGATGAAGAGATTGAAGAAATGCAAAAACAAATTTCTATAGAATCAGGTGAAGATGTCGAGGATGGTGGAATTGATATTCCAAGTAATACTGATGGTATCACAAGATATCCTCAAGATGGTTCTGGTGGATTTATTTCACCAGATGATTTAGAAGGTACAGACCAAGACGGAGATTAAACTATGGCAAATACAAGAGATATGATTGACGCACTACACAAAGGTGATAACTTAGAAGCAGAGAAAGCATTTAATGATGTTATGTCTGCGAAAGTTGGAACTTCGTTAGAAACTAAAAGAGTTGAAGTAGCAAACTCCTTTGTTAAAACACCTGTTGAGAGTGGGGAAGATGATTCTTAATTTTGGTGAATACTATTCATCTGTTAACGAAAAAGATGAGCATAAGAAATCTAAGGAGTATAAAAAGTTATCTCCTAAGATGAAAAAGGCAGTAGATGAGATTTTTACGCTAATGGACGGCACTAAAGGACTAAATATACTAAATAACTTCGAAAAGACACTTCGTGATGTCTCAAAGAAACATAGAGTTACTGAAAAAGAACTTACGGATTACTTCGAACGAGAAGTTTTGTCAATTTAAGGATAAGAAATGGCATATACAACGCAGACATTAGTAGACTCTGATTTTGAAATTGTCACTAAAACTATCGTTACAGGAACAAATGGCACAGCACTTAAAGTAATAGATGTTGGAGAATACGAATCTGCTGCTGATGATGGTAGTGATAGAGTTGAAATAGTTGGCTGTAAATGGTCTTTAAGTTCTCCTTTAGATATAGAGTTTAATGCTACAGCAAATGTTGTTGCGTTATCATTAAATGGTAATGGCAGTTATGGTTTTGCTGATGGTGCGCCATCAATAGCAAACAATGCTGGTGATGGAGTAGATGGCGACATTTATTTTGAAAATGACGCAGCATGTGTAGGTTATGTCATCTTAAGGATGAGAAAATCTGCTGGTTTTACATCAATATAACATTAGGATTATAAATAAATGGCAGTAGTATTACAAACTATAAAAGATTCTGACTTTGAACATGTTGTCAAGGTCACATTCAGCTCTACTAATAGTGCTGCATCGATAGTAGATGCTTCTACATTAGCAGGTGCTGATACAAATCCAAGATTGTCAATTGTTGGATGTTCTTGGAGTTCAGATGTAAATTTTACTATTTCATTTGATGCTGATGCAGATGTTGTTGCGTTATCATTAAATGGTAGTGGTAAATTAGGATTTGGTGATGGTATTCCTTCCATATCAAATAATGCTGGAACTGGAGTAACTGGTGATATAGTATTAGACAACGGAAGTTCAGGAACTGGATTTGTTGTACTTAAATTAAGAAAAGAGAGTGGATACGACAATCTCACATAGGATAAAAATATGGGAATAAAATTAATTTCAGAAGAAGTCGCTAATGTAGAATACCTTACCGAGCAAGACGAAAATGGTAAGAAGAACTATAAGATAAAAGGTATCTTCATGCAAGCAGACCTAAAGAATCGTAATGGTCGAGTTTATCCTATGGAAATACTAGATAAAGAAGTCAAAAGATATAACAAAGAGTATATCTCAGAAAAAAGAGCATTTGGTGAATTAGGTCATCCAGATGGTCCAACAGTTAATTTGGAAAGAGCAAGTCATATGATTACTGCTCTATATCCAGATGGAAAGAACTTTATTGGTGAGGCAAAGATCCTTAGCACACCAATGGGTAATATCGTAAAGAATCTTATGGATGAGGGTGCGAAACTCGGTGTATCATCCAGAGGTATGGGAAGTTTAGACCAGAAAAATGGAGCTAACTATGTGAGAAATGATTTCTACCTAGCAACTGCAGCAGATATTGTTGCGGATCCTTCAGCACCTAGTGCTTTCGTTGAAGGTATAATGGAAGGTAAGGAATGGGTATGGGATCATGGTGCTTTAGTTGAAGCAGAACTTGCGCAAGCAAAAGAACGCATTAACAAAAAAGTACAAAAAAAACAAGCGTTGGAAGAAGCATTAGAATTTGCTAAGTTTCTCAAGATGCTTTAAATTATAAATATATACTAAACAATTAATTAGGAGATAATTCCAATGGATAATGAGTTAGACAGATCTATTGAGGAATTAGAAGCAGAAGTATTAAAAGAGCTTGAAGAAGCGAATGGTGCCGATGCTCCTAAGAAGGGTGCAGCTCCTGCTGATAAGGCAGACAAGATCGATGATAAAACATCTGGTGGTGTTGAAGACACTGGTCCTGCAGTAGTTTCCCCTACTCAAAAAGTCAAAAAACCAAAATCTAAAGAAGTCACTGGTGATCCTGCACAAAAAGGTGCTGGAAAACCTGACACTATGGATAAAATCAAAGAAGATGAAGATGTAGATAATTCTGTTGATTCTCTTGAAGAAGGTTCTTGCTCTGAAACTATGTCCAAAGATGAGATGCAAAAAGAAATGATTAAGGCAATGAAAGAAATGCCTAAAGATCAGATGGAAAAACTTTATGCTTCTTATATGAAAGAAATGGACATGGAAGAAGAAGAGGAAGCGGATGTAGCAGAGAAAAAGGCAAAAATGAAAGAAGAAGTTGACGCTAGAATTAAAGAAATTAATGTCAGTGATGATGTTGATGCACTTATGAATGGCGAAAGCGATCTTTCTGAAGAATTTAAGTCTAAAGCTGCAACAATCTTCGAATCAGCAGTTAAGTCTAAAGTGCGTGGAGAAATTGAGCGCATGCAAGGCGTCTACGATGAAGAACTAGTTGAAGCAACTGAAACAGTTAAGTCTGAATTAACAGACAAGATTGATTCTTACTTAAACTATGTTGTTGAAGAGTGGATGAAAGAAAACGAACTAGCAATTGAGCGTGGACTCAAAGGCGAAATCGCTGAAGACTTTATCGCTGGATTAAAACAACTGTTTGAAGATCACTATGTTGATGTTCCAGACGAAAAATATGATGTGCTTGAAGCACAATCAGAAAAGATTGCCGAATTAGAAGAGAAAGTTAATAAATCTTTAGAGGACTCTGTTTCTCTTAAAGAGGAAAACTCTCGACTAACTCGTCAAATTGTTATATCTGAAGCCACATCAGATTTAACAGAAACCGAAATTGAAAAGTTTAAGTCAGTTACAGAAGATGTAGAATTTGATTCTGCTGAATCTTTCCGTAACAAGATTGACACTCTAAAGGAAAATTATTTTCCTAAAGTAGTAAGTGAGTCGACTTCAACAATTGATAATGTAGAAACTGGCTCTGCACAGGACATTGATGTTTCTGACTCAATGGCAAACTATATGTCTGCAATTAGCAGAAATGTTAAAGGTGCAAAATAGTAATTATATAAATAAGTAGAAAGTAATAAGGAGAAAATTACAATGTTTCAAACTGAAGCTCTACAAGAAAAGTGGTCGCCAGTCCTTGCACATCCCGAACTCCCAGAGATTAAGGATTCGTACAAAAGGGCAGTAACTACTATCGTTCTTGAAAACCAAGAAAAGTCAATTAGAGAAGATCGTGCATTCTTAAGTGAGTCTGTTCCAACAAACGCAACAGGTTCATCTATTGACAACTGGGATCCAATCCTAATTTCACTAGTTCGTCGTTCTATGCCAAACCTTATCGCTTATGATATCGCTGGTGTACAACCAATGACTGGTCCAACAGGATTGATCTTCGCTATGCGTTCTCGTTTCACATCTCAAGCAGGTGCTGAAGCATTAGCAGACGAAGCGTTCCCAGATATTTCTAACCAAAATGCTGCTGGTACAATCGGTGGTGGTGATATTGGTGCAACAGAAACTAACCCTTCTGTATTAATGGACTCACCTGCTGGTACATATACTTCAGCTACAGGTCAAACTACTGCTCAAGGCGAAGCACTTGGTGACAGTGGTACCAACCAGTTTGCTGAAATGGCATTCTCAATTGAGAAGCACACTGTTACTGCTGTAACTCGTGCTCTTAAAGCAGAATACACAATGGAACTAGCACAAGATCTTAAAGCAATTCACGGATTAGACGCTGAGCAAGAATTAGCGAACATCTTATCTGCTGAAGTTCTTGCTGAGATCAACCGAGAAGTTGTAAGAAACATCTATGTTTCTGCTGTAATCGGTGCTCAAGCCAACACTACTAATGCTGGTATCTTCGATTTAGATACTGACTCAAATGGTCGTTGGTCTGTTGAGAAGTTCAAAGGTCTAATGTTTGCTCTTGAAAGAGACGCAAATGCGATCGGTCAACAAACTCGTAGAGGTAAAGGTAACATCATCTTATGTTCTGCTGATGTCGCTTCTGCTCTACAAATGGCTGGTGTATTAGACTATACTCCTGCGTTAAACAACAACTTGAATGTTGATGATACTTCATCTACATTTGCTGGTACTTTAAATGGTCGTTATAAAGTTTATATCGATCCATATGCTGCTAATATTTCAGCTTCTCAGTACTATGTTGTTGGTTACAAAGGTACATCACCTTACGATGCTGGTATGTTCTACTGCCCATACGTGCCTCTACAAATGGTTCGTGCTGTTGGTGAGAACACTTTCCAACCTAAAATTGGATTCAAAACTCGTTACGGAATTGCTGCTAACCCATTCCATACTGGAACAGTTGGTGCTTCTACTGACGGTGCGATTTCAATTACTAGTGCATCAAACAAATACTACAGAAAAGTAAAAGTTGCAAACTTAATGTAAGATTGCTACTCTTTTTAAGTATTGACATTAAAGGGATCTTCGGATCCCTTTTTTGTTTCTTATAAATAAGAGTATGGCATACGATAATACACTAAACAGACAACCAACTAAGTTAGACTATTCAGCACCAACTCAGTTTAGGTTTACTATTACTCAACTTCCAAAGGTTGAGTATTTTACTGTGGCTGCAAATGTTCCAGGAATAAACTTGGGTGAAACATCAGTCGCATCTCGTTTTAAAGATATTCCTATGTTAGGAGATGTGTTAACATATGAAGATTTAAACATTACATTTATTGTAGATGAATATCTTGAAAACTATATTCAATTACATGAATGGTTAACAGGTATTGGTTTTCCTAAGAACACCAAACAGTTTAGAGATTTTAGACAAACAACTTCTAATAGTCCAATAACAACTGCTGGTACAAGAACATTACCAGATAATGCATCGGCAGGTAGTGATATTGGTGTTACAAGACCATCAACTGCTGAACGAGGAATGTTTGGTGATGCTACTATGACATTACTAACAAATAAAAATAATCCAGCAGTAGAAGTTAGATTCCAAGATCTATTCCCTGTTTCTTTGGGCGATTTAAGTTATACACAAAATGCTACAGATGTAGAATACTTAACAGTTGATGCTACTTTTAAATATAAATTATATGAAATACATACCTTATAAATAGGATTGTAACAATATATAATGTGGAGTTATTATGACACTTGATGAGTTAAAAACACAAGTCGCAAAAGACTTAGTGATAAATGATGAAAGACTTGATACAGAATCCTTGAGAAACCAAGAACTTTATTCTAAGTATCTACAAATCAAAACAAACTTTGAATTACTTTTGTATCGTGCGAAAGGCGATTACAAAGTAATGTATAGAGAAAAATGGGAATACTATGGTGGCAAAGCAGACGCAAAAGTTTATGCTACTAAACCATTTGATCTTAAAGTATTAAAATCAGATCTTAGTGTTTACATCGAATCAGATGAAGATATTATTGCCTTAGAACATAAAATAAGTTATTTAGAAACAACTATAAAGTATATAGATGGTGTATTGCGTTCAATACAAAGTAGAGGTTGGGATATTAAAAACGCAATATCATGGAAACAATTTGAAGCAGGCATGATGTAATGAGAGAACATTTAGTATTTCCTACTATCATTAATGAATTTAAGTATGACATAACTAACAGTGAAAGAGATTATATTTTTTATCTTTTAGAATTATCAAATACTTTTCAAACGAGTGATAATTTACATAAAAAATCTGAATTAAGTAATTTTACTGATTGTATACAAAAGTCTTGTGAGCAGGTAATTACAAATCAAGGATATCAGTTTGATAAAGTAGAGATAACTGGTATGTGGGCAAATGGTTTGAAGGCAGGTGAAACTCATGCACCACATACACATTCAAATAATTTTTTATCTGGTGTATATTATGTTGTTGCTTCGGAGTTTAGTTCACCCATACAATTTTTTGATCCAAGACCACAAGCAAGCATATTAAGACCAAGAGTAGAAAAGATGTCAAATCTAAACAGTAGCATGATACAGTTTAATTCTGTAAAAAATGTTGGTTTTATTTTTCCTTCTTGGTTACAACATTGGGTTCCACCAACCAATATAGGTAGAGTTAGTGTATCATGGAATGTTATTGTAAGAGGGCAATATGGTGAACCAAACACCTTACAAAATTCACATATCTAAACTAAATGAAACTTATCTAGTTGTTCAATGCGACAACGATGGTGTCATGATGGAGATGGCAGAATTTTTTACATTTGAAGTTCCAGGTGCTAAATTTATGCCACAGTATAAAAATCGTGTTTGGGATGGTAAAATAAGATTACTAGACAGAAGAACTGGTAAAATATATTTTGGTTTAATAAAGTACATACTAGAGTTTTGTGAAAGAAATGAGTTGTCTGTTGTTCTAGATCCACAAGTATCGCACAAAAAAGATATTGATAAAGAAACGATTGAAGGATTTATTAAATCATTAAAACCAAAATCGAGAGGTCAAGATTTAGAGATTCGTGATTATCAATTAAACGCAGTTCATCACGCAATACAAAATCATCGTGCTTTATTTTTAAGTCCTACTGCTTCTGGTAAATCATTAATAATATATGCTATAATAAGATACTATACATTATTACTACAGAAAGAAGAAAATAGTAAAATTCTTATACTAGTACCAACCACATCATTAGTAGAACAAATGTATTCTGATTTTATTGACTATGGATGGGATGATAAATACTTACATAGAATATATCAAGGACATTCAAAGGATACAAACAAACCAGTTGTTATTTCTACATGGCAATCTATATACAAATTACATAAGTCATATTTTAAACAGTTTGGTTGTATTGTAGGTGACGAAGCACATTTATTTAAGGCAAAGTCCTTAACAAGTATTTTAACTAAGTTAGAAAACTGTAAGTATAAGTTTGGTCTTACTGGTACTTTAGACGGCACACAGACGCATAGGTTAGTCCTGGAGGGTCTTTTCGGACAGGTTGATAAGGTAACTACTACTAAAAAATTAATGGATAAAGAGACAGTTGCAGACTTAGAAATTAAGTGTATAGTCTTAAAACATAAGGAAGAAGAAGCAAGGCAAGTAAAAGATTTTAAATACTCAGAAGAAATAGATTATCTCGTACAGCACCAAAAGAGAAACGAGTTTATTACTAAATTATGCAACACATTAAATGGTAATACACTCTGCCTGTTTCAACTGGTAGAAAAACATGGTAAGGTTTTACATACTATGTTACAAGAAAATTCAGATAAAAATATTTATTTTGTTTTTGGTGGTACGGATACTCAAACGAGGGAGCAGATTCGTGAGATTACAGAACAGCAAGATAATACAATTATTGTCGCATCGTATGGCACTTTTAGTACTGGTATTAATATTAGGAACTTGCACAACATCGTGTTCGCAAGTCCAAGTAAGAGCAGGGTGCGAGTTCTACAGTCCATTGGACGTGGACTGCGAAAGTCTGACAATAAAGTATCGGTCAGAGTTTTAGATATTGCTGATGACTTGACGCATAACGAGAAAAAGAATTTTACATTAAACCACTTTTTAGAAAGAATAAATATATACGCAGAGGAAGAATTTAATTACCAAATAGACAGGATAAAATTATGACAGAAAAAGCACATATAATAAAGTTGTCTAATGGTGAAGATATAATTGTTACATTAATCGCAGAAAGCACGGAATCAGTTACAGTAGCAGATCCGCTTAGAATGAGAATATTCTCAAGACCAACGAAAGATGGGATGGTTGAGTCTATGTCATTAGGTCGTTGGATAGAACCATTTAGTGAGAAGGTAGATTATAATATATCTAAAAGTCAAATAATAACTCTAGCACCTGCGTCTTTTGCGATGAAAAGATATTATGATTATATGCTACTTACATCAAAAGAGCATCTTACTGATGTTCCAGAAATTCCTAAAAGTGAGGATGACGAAGTTACATTAGTGAATGAAAGATTAAAAGTATTACAACAATATGTAGATTCTATTAAAAATAAAAGTGAGGATGAAGATAATGTCGGTGAGGATAACTTATTTGAATTGTATGATGAGGTCTCTGATAAGATCCATTAATTACTAGTATATACTTGCCCTTGCGACATATCTGATTATAATACATTCCACGGAAAAAGTAAAGAACTTTTTTAATATTTTTTTAAAATAAAAGACTTGACTTTTTTATTCCAGTATTATATAATGACTACAGTATTTAAAGGAACAAACTGATGACTGAAGAAAAGAAAAAGAAAAAAGAACATTATGTAGACAATAAAGAATTCCTTAAAGCAATGGAGGAATACAAAAAGAAGTGTATTGAAGCAGAGGAAGCAGGCGATCCCAAACCACAAGTGACTAATTATATCGGTGAGTGTTTCTTAAAGATTGCGAATGGTTTATCATACAGACCAAACTTTATTAACTATACTTATCGACAAGAAATGATTTCTGATGGTATTGAAAACTGTTTACAGTACCTTCATAACTTTGATCCAGAAAAGTCTAACAATCCATTTTCTTATTTTACACAGATTATTTACTATGCGTTCTTGAGAAGAATTCAAAAAGAAAAGAAACAAACTCATATTAAAAATCAGATAATTGAAAATCAAATGTATGAGAGTTTCACAGTAAATGAAGGTGACGATACACCTTATGATGTTCAAGGATTTGATCCAACAGTTATGTTACCTGACGAAGATGTTTATAAAACTAAATCATCAAAAGAAAAAGTTAAAAATAAATCTGGATTAGAAAACTATATGGAAGAATAATATATTATGAAGATTGCTTTGGTAACAGACACGCACTTTGGTGCTAAGTCTGATAACACAGATTTTAATGAATACTTTTATAAATTTTATGAAGGTATTTTCTTTCCATTCTTACAACAAAACAATATTAAAACCTGTATTCATTTAGGTGATTGTTTTGACAGACGCAAGTATGTTTCCTATCGTACAGCAAAAGATTTTAGAGAAAGGTTTATTACACCTTTTGCTGCTTTAGATATAGACTTACATTTAATTGTGGGTAATCATGACACATATTTTAAAAACACCAACGAAGTAAACTCACTCAAAGAATTAGTGGGTGGTCGTTATAAAAATATTCATGTGTATGAAGAAGCACAAGAAGTAGTGTTTGATGGACATAAGATATTGTTTATGCCTTGGATAAATGCTAACAATGAAATCTATTCATTTGGTATGATGCAAGAAACTGATGCTGAAGTAATGATGGGACATTTAGAAATAAATGGTTTTGAAATGCATAAAGGTCAAATACATTCATCAGGTGGATTAGACAAGAGTGAGTTTAGAAAGTTCGACACAGTATTCTCTGGTCACTTTCATCACAAGTCAGACGATGGTCAAATACATTATCTCGGTACACCTTATGAGTTATACTGGAACGACTATCAAGATCCTAAAGGATTTCATATCTACGATACTGAAACAAGAGAGTTGACTAGAATCGTAAATCCATATACAATATTTGAAAAGATATATTATGACGATTCTTCAGAAGATTACGATAATCACGATGTAATACAGTATAGGGACAAAATAGTAAAGTTAATTGTTGTAAATAAAAAAGACCTATACAAGTTTGATAAGTTCACAGATAGATTGTTTTCTGCTGACTGTTTAGATGTAAAAGTTATTGAAGACTTTTCAGATATGGATGCTAGTACAGTATCAGATGATATAGTAGAAAATACAGAAGATACAATGACACTTCTACACAAATATGTAGATGAGTTGAGTGTAGACTTGGATAAAAATAGATTGAAAAATATGATGAAGTCTTTGTATACTGAAGCACAAGACTTGGAGTTATAATATGAAATGTTTGATATATGATTTTGAGACTCTTTCTACAAATATGTTTAATTGTGTAGTTGTTAATATTGCTGCGATGAATTATACTGAGGAAAGATTTACACACGATCCTTACTCATACGAAGAACTATTAGATAAATGTTCTGTAATGAAGTTTGATGTTAAAGAACAAGTAGAAAAATATGATAGAAAGATTGACCAAGGGACACTTAATTGGTGGAAAAAACAATCAGCAGAAGCACAACAGTGTTTAAAACCATCCGATAAAGATGTTTCTATTACAGAACTGTATCCATTTTTAATTGATAAACATGATGCACCAAAGTGTGATAAAATATTTACAAGAGGAAATACTTTTGATCCTGTGTTAGTTAGATCTATATTTGATAGTATTGGTATAGAAAAAGATCCTACTCCTCATTGGATTATTAAAGATACTCGTTCTTATCTAGATGCGTTTCTTTGGGGTTCTGAATATGATAATAAATTTATACCAGAAGAAGTAAAAGATAAATTTATACACCACGATCCTAGTCATGATATTGCTATGGATGTTTATAGAATGCAATCAGTGATACAAGCAATACACGGATAATAATATGATACACTTTAAAAAAGTAAAATGGAAAAATTTTCTTTCTACAGGTAATCAATTTACAGAAATAGATTTAGATAAAAATAACACCACACTTATAATTGGTGAGAATGGTGCTGGTAAATCTACTATCCTAGATGCTTTATGTTTTGGTTTATTTGGTAAACCATTCCGTGCTATTAATAAAGCACAGTTAATTAACTCTATTAATAATGCTGATACTTGCGTAGAGGTAGAATTTATTACTGGTTCTAAACATTACAAAGTCATTAGAAGTATCAAACCAAATAAGTTTGAGATATGGCAAGGCGACAAGATGCTCAACCAAGAAGCAAACAGTCGTGATTTTCAAAAGATACTTGAACAGCAAATACTAAAATTAAATTATCGTTCATTTACACAAGTTGTTATATTGGGTAGTTCTACCTTTATTCCTTTTATGCAACTGAAAGCAAGATTTAGAAGGGAAGTGGTAGAGGAAATACTTGATATACAAATCTTTTCATTAATGAATATGATATTAAAGAATAGATTAAAAGATTTACAAGATGAGATTCGTGAAGTAGATTATCAATATGAAATGTGTGCCGAAAAGATAACACTACAAGAAAACTATATTGATGATGTTAAGAAAGATAAAAAGAAAATACTAACAGAAAAGAAAGCAGAATTAAAAGAAAACATTGGTATTGTTGCAGTTAAAAATAAAAACATAGAATCTTTAGAAGAAAGTAATCGTAAATTATTTTTATCTGTTGACGACCAAGTTAAAGTACAAAAGAAAGAAGGGAAACTTAAAGAATTAAAGGCAACTCTTAATGAAAAACATAAACATCATAATGAGATAATTGATTTCTTTGAGTCTAATGAAGAATGTCCTACTTGTGAACAAATTATTGATGAGACATTCAAAGATCAAAAGATTAGAGATAGACAAGATAAAGTTAATGAATTATTTGATGGTATGCAACAACTACAAACTGAGTTAGACCTTACAGAAAAAAGATTAAATGAAATATCAAAAGTTACAACTGATATACAAACTAACCAAACTGAGATAGCAACTATTAATTCTTCAATTAAAGAGTTAGAAAAGTTTAATGGTAAACTAGAAACACAAATAGAAGAATTATCTAATAGTAATGTTAGTGATGCTGATATGAAAAAGTTAGAAGCACTTAAAGAAGAATTTAATAAAAGCGACACAGAAAGAAAAGAATTAAAAGAAGAAAAAGCATATGCTGAAGCAACAAGAGCAATGCTACAAGATACTGGTATTAAGACTAAGATTATCAAACAATACTTACCAGTGATGAACCAGTTGATTAACAAGTATTTAAAGTCAATGGAGTTCTATGTAAACTTTACACTTGATGAAAACTTTGAAGAAACAATTAAATCTAGACATAGAGATAAGTTTAATTATGCTTCTTTTTCTGAGGGTGAAAAGATGAGAATTGATTTAGCATTACTCTTTACATGGAGAGCGATTGCTAAAATGAAAAACTCTACAAATACCAATCTATTAATACTAGATGAGATATTTGATAGTTCGTTAGATGGTACAGGTACTGATGAGTTCTTAAAGATTTTAAACACCTTAGAGGGTGAGAATGTATTTGTAATCAGTCATAAACAAGATCAACTGATTGACAAATTTAAAGAAGTAATTCGATTTGAAAAACATAAAAACTTTTCAAAAATTGCTTGACAAAACAAATTAAATATAGTATAATGGATAAATTATGAGTGAAGAAATTAAATTATTAGATCCAAGCCACCCATCTTTAACTACAAGATTAGAGGGTTGTAGCGAAGACTTAGATAGAAAAAAGATTGTAGAAGATTTAACTTCTGCGATGGAAAAACATCAGGGGATAGGTTTATCTGCCAACCAAATAGGTGTTTCTGAAAGAGTTTTCGTCATGTACTCTAATATCAAAAAAAGAGAGGTTATGGCGTGTTTTAATCCAAAGATTGTAACTGAGTCTGAAGAAACTGTAGTTATGACTGAGGGTTGTTTAACATATCCAGGATTATGGTTAGATATAGCAAGACCAGAAGGTATAGAGGTTGAGTTTGAAGATGTTAATGGCGACATTCAACAAAAAGCATTGTTTGGTTTAGAGTGTCGTATCTTTCAACATGAGTTTGACCACATGGAAGGAACTAATTATACAAAGATTGTATCTAGAATGAAACTAGATAGGGCATTAAAAAGACAACAAAAAATGTTAAAGAAGTCAAAAATTATAAAGGATAGATTATGATTAAAGAAAATGATATGTTACCTGAAGTTCAATTTCAATATAGGGTAGGTGATGAACGACCAGAAAATGGAAGTTGTCCAATCGGTGGTAAGTTTGTAACTAAAACAACAGAAGATTTATTTGCGAATAAGAGGGTTGTTATGTTCTCGCTTCCTGGAGCATTTACACCAACTTGTTCAACTTATCAACTTCCTGGATTTGAAGAAAACTATGATACCTTCAAAGCAAATGGTATTGATGAGATTTATGTAGTATCAGTTAATGATGCTTTCGTAATGAACGCATGGGCAGAAGATTTAGGTATTAAGAATGTAAAAGTTATACCTGATGGCAACTGCGAATTTACTACAAAGATGGGTATGAATGTCGCAAAGAATAATCTTGGTTTTGGTGAAAGAAGTTGGAGATACTCTGCTGTTGTAGATAATGGTAAAGTAGAAAAACTTTTTGTTGAACCAAACAAGTCTGACAATTATTCTGAAGATCCGTATGGTGAAACTTCACCAGAAAATATGTTAAATTATTTAATGGATAGAATTCAAGTTGCAGTCTAATTGTTATAAATAGTGGTGTGAATGCCGAAAGGGTTCACTAATTTTAACTTGCTTAATATAAGGAGAAAACTATGACTACATTCAGTCAATTAAAACCATTCACTATTGGTTATGATGATATTTTTGATCACTTTGAAAGACTTATGGAACATCGTGTTCCAAACTATCCACCATACAACATAATCAAAACAGGTGAGTACACTCACGATGTTGAAGTTGCGTTGGCAGGGTATTCAAAAGATGACATTGAAGTTGAGGTAAAAGAAAATACTTTGACAATTAAGTCTATCACACCTGAAACATCAGAAGATGAAAAGATGGCACATGAAGAAAAAGTAGTACACAAAGGTATTGCTAAAAGGTCATTTACCAGAGTCTTCAGTCTTGCTGAGGATGTAGTGGTACAAGGTGCTGAGTTAAAAGATGGATTGTTGAAGGTATCTCTTGAAAGGATTATTCCTGAAGAGAAAAAACCTAGATCAATTGAAATTAAGTAAAATAAATTTGGTGAGGGGGTTGACAAAACTCCCTCACTATTATATAATACGAGGTACATTATGAAAATTGTAGGTGAAAGTAAAGACCATTCTCGATTAAGTATCGACAAACACAAATTATCTGAAGAGGGTTCTGAGTCTGTAGTTATTAAAGAAGCAGAAAGAGATCCAGATAAACCATTTACAATTGAAGATTATAATGAAATGTTTAATCCTATTGATACAAAAGATATTATGAAAGAAGAAGAAAAAGAAAATCCTAGTGGTCTTAAGATCGCAATGAGAAAGGTAACAGCATTTGAAGTAATGCGTGTTGAGTTCCCATTAGAAGTCGTAGAAGAAATAAATGAAAATGGTTTGACTGAAGAAGCCATGCAATCATTAAAACTTATTTTTGTAACACTTTCTAAAGAATACATAAAGCGAGCAACTGGTAATAGCTGTTCAGTTGATGTTATGTCAATGAACATAATCACAAACAAAGAGGGCGAAACAGATACTCTACCAGCAATACAAAACGCATTACAATTTCAGTTATACTTGGAGTGTCCTAACGATTCTATACACATTCCGTATGACAAACTAATATGGTCTGATGTTAAATCTAATTTAGATAAACAAAGACCATCAAACTTCGAACTTGTTAAACCAGAAGTTGGAACAATGATTATCTATCCTTCATGGGTAGAAAGAGAAACATATTGTTTTTGGGGTAAAGGTGAACGCAGAACATTATCTGCAAAAGTAAATTATACAATCAACTATTGAGGTAAATTATAAAATGAAACTAAGTGATAAAACCATTTCTGTACTGAAGAATTTTGCTTCTATCAATCAGAACTTAATGATTAAAGAAGGTAACAGTCTACTCACAATGTCTGCTATGAAGAATATCGTAGCAAAGGCAGATGTAGAAGAAACCTTTCCAAAGGAAGTAGCAATTTATGATCTAAATGAATTTCTTGCTTCTTTATCTTTATTCTCAAGTCCAATACTTGACTTTTCAGATAACCATATTACAATCAGTGAAGAAAATAGTCCTAAGAATTCTTTAAAGTATTTTTATTCTGATTCTTCTGTTGTAACTTCACCAAGTAAAACTATTACAATGCCAAGTTCTGAAGTGACATTTGAACTTAAAGGTGATGCTCTAAGTAAACTACAAAGAGCAGCAAATGTAATAGGTGCACCTGATTTAGTATTAAGTAATGCTTCTGGTACATCTGCTTTAGAAGTAAAAGATAAAAAGAATGATACAGCAAATACCTATTCATTAGATATAGAAACATCTGGTTCTGGTACATTTGATTTCTACTTTAAAGTAGAAAACATGAAGTTAATGGAAGGTAACTATGATGTTGAAATCTCATCTAAAAATATCAGTCATCTAAGTAGCAAGAATGGTTCAGTTGAATACTGGATTGCTCTTGAAACAGAGTCAAAATACGAAGGTTAAATTGACAAACTACTTAGGATTATATTATGGAAAAATATTTGTGGGTCGAGCAGTATCGACCAACTAAAATTGAAGACTGCATTTTACCAAAAGAACTAAAGAAAACATTTCAACAGTTTGTTGACGATAATCATGTACCCAATCTCATCTTAGCAGGTGGTCCAGGTGTAGGTAAAACTACAATTGCCAAAGCAATGCTAGATCAGATGGGTGTCACATCAATGATGATAAATGGTTCGGAGGAGTCAGGTATTGATGTTCTCCGAACTAAGATTAAGAACTTTGCGTCTACTGTATCACTTGAAGGTGGTCGTAAATATATCATACTTGATGAGGCAGATTATTTAAACGCACAATCTACTCAACCTGCTCTGCGTGGGTTTATGGAAGAGTTTCATAAAAACTGTGGATTTATTCTAACATGTAATTACAAGAATCGTTTGATAGATCCTCTACATTCAAGATGTAGTGTGGTTGACTTCATTATACCTAAAGAAGAAAAACCACAACTAGCAAAAGAATTCTTTGTTAGAGTACAGAATATTCTTAAACAAGAGAACATTAAGTTTGACACTAAAGTTGTTGCTGAATTACTTAACAAACATTTCCCTGATTGGAGAAGAGTGCTAAATGAGTTACAAAGATATTCAGCATCTGGTCAAATTGATGCAGGTATTCTAATTGCTGATACTAACATTAATGACTTGATGTCGGCAATGAAAGCACAAGAGTTTACTAATGTTAGAAAGTGGATTGTTGATAATTTAGATAATGATCCTGTTAGAATCTATCGTAAAATTTACGATTCTTTATATGAAAAAATTGAACCAGCAACTATACCACACGCAGTGGTTATTATTGCTGATTATTCTTATAAGTCTGCCTTCGTTGCTGACCAAGAGATTAATCTACTTGCGTGTCTTACAGAAATAATGGCACAAGTGAGGTTCAAATGAGTTACGAACTAAAAGAATATCTTAATGCGATAAATTATAACAAAGAAAAATTAATGGATAGCGATGATCCCATGTGGGAAAAGAAGTATCCAGCATTTATTGTGAATAAGTGTCTTGCACCTTTTAATGATACTATACATCTTGTAAACGAGATGAATAGATTTCATCATCTAGATAACAAACTTCAGTTTGATTTTTTACTAAATACCTTGAGAACTCGCAAAAGATACAGTGCGTGGATGAAAGCGAGTAAACTAAAAGATCTAGAGTATGTTAAAGAGTATTATGGATATAGTAATGAAAAGGCAAAGTCTGCTCTTAATATGCTAAATGATGAACAATTAAACTCTATTAAAAATAGATTGAATAAAGGTGGCAAACATGGAAGATAATTACACATGGTCACAAGAGCAAATGTTCGAGGTTGCATTAAAAGAACCAGATGACTTTTTAAAAGTTAGAGAAACTCTTTCTCGTATTGGTGTTGCTTCTCGTAAGGAAAGAAAGTTGTATCAGTCGTGTCATATCTTACACAAACAAGGAAGATATTTCATAGTACACTTTAAAGAACTTTTTGCTCTAGATGGCAAAGACACAAACTTGACTGAGAATGATATCGCAAGAAGAAACACAATCGTGAAACTTCTCGGTGACTGGGGATTGATTACAATGAAAGATAATCCAGAACCAATCGCACCATTAAGTCAAATTAAAGTTATTTCATTCAAAGAAAAAGATGAATGGACTTTAGAAACAAAATATAACATCGGTAACAAAAAGAAACAGGCAATCGGATAAGTGGCATACTCAGATAAAGTTTTAGATCATTATGAGAATCCAAGAAATGTTGGTTCATTTGATGACAATGATAAATCTGTAGGCACTGGCATGGTCGGTGCTCCTGCTTGTGGTGATGTTATGAGATTACAAATTAAAGTTAATGACGACGGAATAATTGAAGACGCTAAATTCAAAACTTATGGTTGTGGCAGTGCTATCGCTAGTTCTAGTTTGCTCACACAGTGGGTTAAAGGGAAGAGTCTCAACGAAGCAAGTGAGATTAAAAACGCAGATATCGCAGAAGAATTAGCATTACCACCTGTAAAAATACATTGTTCTGTTTTAGCAGAAGATGCTATACAGAGTGCAATAGATAACTACTTAATGAAAAATAAATTATGAAAAACTTTCAATCATTTATCGCAGAAGAAAATGTGAATGATGGTGATATTCAAATTGCCATCTTAACGAAAGTGTCATCTAAAGAAAAAGAAATTGTTTCTAACCAAATAAAGAAATATGCAGACAAAAATAAAATACCTTGCCATATCATTAATACTAAAAATGCATGGATAAACACAAATGATGTAGAGAAAGGTTTAATAACTGTATTAGATAAAGAAGGTAATAAAGTAGATTTTGAGGTAAATAAAACAGTTGTATTTGTTCGTGCTGGAGTTTTAGATAATGAAATAGGACTTGCATTACTTTCTACTTTTGAAAAAGCAGGTGCATTTATGATTAACAATCGTGATGGTATGATGACTTGTGATAATAAAATGTCAACCTATATTACATTTAATCAAAATGGAATACAGACACCCAGAACATCTATTATTAACAATGAAGAATCTGTAAAAGATGCACATAAAAGAATAGGTAGCAAGTTTCCTATAATTATAAAAACCATTAAAGGCACACAAGGTATTGGTGTATCAATTGTAAATGATTACAAAAGTATGATATCTGTGATACAATCATTATGGAAGTTTAATGCAGACTTATTGATACAAGAATTTTTAGAAATTCAATTTGATGTTAGAACTATTGTAATAGATGGTGTAATTATTGCTTCTACAAAAAGAGTAAAACCAAAAGATGATTTTCGTTCTAACAGGCATAGAGGAGCAGAAACATTTCCTTACATACTTTCTGATGATGAAAAAGAATTAATACTAAAAGCATATCGTTCTACAGGCGCATATATGGTTGGTGTAGACCACACAATTGTAAATGGAAAAGCATATATTTTAGAATGTAATGGATCTCCTGGAATTGGTTCTAACTTTGGAAATGGTGATGGTCAAAGTATGTCTCACGAAAGATTGATTGAAAAAATATTAGACCATGTTGGAAAAGCAAAAAATAGATTTGTGGGTTCTACACAAACTGCTGGATATGTAGAAAGAATAGAAATAGTAGGTCTTGGACCATATCGTGCTAAGTTTGATACAGGTAATGGAACTAAAGCATCCATGTTTCATGTAGACAAATTAGAAATAAAAGGTAAGACTGCTAAATGGGAAAGAGATGGTAAAAAATTTACTAGCAATATTGTTGATATATCTAAACCTGTTCATGTAGACCAGATAGATGAAAGACCAATAGTATTAGTAGATATAAAATTTAACAACACTCTTTACAAAGATGTACCAATAGGATTAACAACAAGAGATTCTAAAAGTACATTTTTAATTAATAGGGAATTGCTCACCAGATTTAAGGTTGCAGTAAATCCCGACAGGAAATTTGCTCTTTCTAGTTACATAGAAAGAGGAGATTCAAATGATGAGGACTACAGGAAACCGAGATAATAACTTAATGAAAAATGGAGATACAAATGTCAAATAAAATAATCAACGCATTAGCAATGAAGTATGAATATGAGATTGCTTCTGCTAAGGCAAATATTCAAGCATACATAGATAATCCTGCTGGTATTGGTGAGCATCCAGATTTAGTAGGTGCTGTAGATTCTGAAATGGTAAAACTTGCAGATGCAACTGATAAGTTAGAAACTCTAATCGCAAACTATCCATCAGATGCAGATGCTGAATTTTTAATCGAGTCACAAAGAGAACTTGATGTATAAAAACGCTTGACAAAACGATATGAATAAGTTATACTTGATACCTAACACTGAGAATACTATATTATGCATTTCTATACTAATGTCGCACTTTGGGGCAATAATCTTCTACTAAG
>Ga0181580_10000936_pt1 | contig 22583 bp, 27 predicted proteins | sample 071ome_23_FD_132413 | JGI IMG/M metagenome (GOLD analysis project Ga0181580, IMG submission 132413) | Coastal salt marsh microbial communities from the Groves Creek Marsh, Skidaway Island, Georgia - 071403BT metaG (megahit assembly) | ecosystem: Environmental > Aquatic > Marine > Intertidal... | reverse complement strand
TAAAAGGATAAAAGGATAAACCGATAAAGGTGTAGGTCGGCATAGGCTCGCAGAGCCGTTTGCCGACGAGTTATTGAAAAAGGGAAAAAGGGAAAAAGGGAAAAAGGGAAAAAGGGGAAATACTAATCGGCTTCCAGGTACCTGCCAGAAATTACTATGACCACTATGAACAAAATCGTTTTCGCCAGCAGCAACTCCGGCAAACTGAAAGAGTTGCAGGCGATCCTGGCCGAGAAACAGGTCACCCTGGTCCCGCAATCTGAATTCGATATTCCCGATGCCGTAGAAGACGGGCTCAGTTTCGTGGAAAACGCCATCATCAAGGCACGCCATGCCAGCAAGCTTTCCGGACTGCCGGCCCTGGCAGATGATTCCGGCCTGGTAGTGGATGCACTCAATGGCGAGCCGGGTATTTATTCAGCGCGCTACAGTGGGCTGGAAGGTGAACGGGAAGTCGTGGATGCGGCCAACAATGCCCTGTTGCTGGAAAACCTGGAACAGGTGCCCTTTGATCAGCGCACGGCCCGATTTCAATGCTGCCTGGCCCTGGTGCGCTATCCCGATGACCCGATGCCGCTGATCTGCCAGGGTAGCTGGGAAGGTGTGATCCTGTTTGAGGAGAGCGGGGTGAACGGTTTCGGCTACGATCCGCTTTTTCACGTGCCGGACCACGATTGTGCTTCTGCCGAACTGGACCCGGCGGTCAAGAACCAGATCAGTCATCGCGCCCAGGCGCTCAGGCAGCTTGCTGACACTTTCCCGGCATGAACAGGCTGACCCTGCCGCCGCTTTCCCTGTATATCCACATTCCCTGGTGCCTGAAAAAGTGCCCCTACTGCGATTTCAATTCCCACACCTACCAGGGCGATTTGCCGGAACACGACTATATCAATCAATTGTTGGCTGACCTGGACAGCGACAGGGATTTCGTCCAGGGTCGTGAGCTGGCATCAATCTTTATCGGTGGCGGCACGCCCAGCCTGTTTTCCCCTGGTTCACTGGCCAGGCTGCTCGACGAAACTGCCGGCCGCATACCATTTGCTTCGAATATCGAGATCACACTGGAAGCCAATCCGGGTACGTTTGAAACCCGGAAATTCAGGCAGTTTTGCGCAGCCGGCATCAACCGCTTGTCCCTGGGCATCCAGAGTTTCCAGCAGCCCTTCCTGCAGCGACTCGGACGCGTCCATGACGATAACGAGGCCCTGGCCGCCGCCGGCAAGGCCCGGGAAGCCGGATTCGACAACTTCAACCTGGACCTGATGTTCGCCCTGCCCCACCAGTCACCCCAACAGGCCATGGCGGACCTGCAAACAGCCTTGTCCCTGGAGCCGGCCCACCTGTCCTGGTACCAGCTCACCATCGAACCCAACACGGTATTTTACCGGCGCCCGCCCGAGCTGCCGGCTGATGATGCCATTGCCACCATGCAGGATGAAGGGATTGCCCTGCTGGCCGACCATGACCTCGTACGATACGAGGTCTCTGCCTATGCCCGGCCAGGCAGACCATCCCGGCACAACCTGAACTACTGGGAGTTTGGCGATTACCTGGGTATTGGTGCCGGTGCCCACGGCAAGATCACCTTGCCCGAAACAGGCAGCATTACGCGTACCCGCAAAATAAGGCAGCCTTCAGGATACCTGGCAGACGGTAAAAACCTGACGGCGGAATCCGCCCCCATCGCGGTCGACGACCTGCCGCTGGAGTTTTTCATGAACGCCCTGCGCCTGCGTGACGGTGTCCAGGATTCCCTGTTTGCCCCGCGCACCGGCCTGTCCCTGGAAAGCATTGAAGACTCGCTTGCTCACTTGCGTAGCAAAGGATTGCTGAGAACAGACCGGCTGGCCACCACGGACACCGGTTATCGTTTTCTCAATGACGTGCTGGGTCAATTTCTTGCCGGGACCAATCCAAAGCCGGACCACATTCCGTTACACTCAGAGACCTGATCACTGACGCGCGAGGTTTTCATGGACCTGCCACTGTTCCTCGTAGACGCTTTTACTGACCGCCTTTTTGGAGGCAACCCGGCGGCCATCTGCCCCCTGGAAAAGTGGCTGGACGATGACCTCATGCAGACCATTGCCGCGGAAAACAACCTTTCTGAAACCGCGTTTTTCGTGAAAACCGGCAAGGGCTATGCCCTGCGCTGGTTCACCCCCAAAGTGGAAGTCGACCTGTGCGGTCACGCCACACTGGCAACCGCTTTTGTCCTGTCCCTGGACCCGGATACGGCTGCCGGAACCTACCACTTCCAGACCAGCAGTGGGGAACTGACGGTCACCCAGGAAGGGGACTGGTTCACACTGGACTTCCCCGCAAGACCCCTCGAAACCCCGGATAACACCGATGCCCTGGTGTCAAAAGTGGCCGATATCTGTGGCGCGCGGCCAGTCAACCTGGCCACCTCCGCCGGCAATTGCCTGGCAGAGCTTGAAAACGAAGCCATTGTCAGGTCCATCACCCCTGAGCCGGCCAGGGTCATGACCCTGGATTTCAAGGGCCTGATCGTGACTGCCAGGGGAGCTGACTGTGACTTTGTTTCGCGCTTTTTTGCACCCCGGGTGGGCATTAACGAGGACCCGGTCACCGGCTCGATCTATTGCAGCCTGATTCCCTACTGGCATCGCATTACCGGCAAGCCAGAATTTACCGCCAGGCAGGTCTCGGCCCGTGGCGGCGACCTGCGCTGCCGTTACGCCGGGGAACGGGTCGCCATGAGCGGACAGGCGGTGTTGTTTAGTCGGGGGGTGATTTCGCTTTAGGGGACAAGGGACTAAAAAAGGATTATTTCTCAATATCTTATGTCAAATTTTTTTCCCAAACATTACCGTTATTTCGTAGTTTTGTAGTTTTGTAGGTCGGCATTAGCGAAGCGTTTGCCGACGAAGAATATTTCACTTCAGGTGAATATCCATGTCGGGAAACGACGCTTCGCGTCTATCCCGACCTACAATGTCCCGGGCATTCGTGAAAGCCCAATGTGTCGTCCCTTGTCCCTTGTCCCTTGCCCCTTGTCCCTCCCGGCGCAGCCGGGTCGATATGGGTTTCGCTTGGACCGTTATGGCAGAAGAATCGCGCTTGAAGTGGAGAAATTTGATGTCATCTGACCCCTATAACATTGCCTGCGATCACGGCTTTATCCAGTCCTCCTGTTCAGACTGCAACCTGAAAGGCCTGTGCCTGCCTATTGCCATGGATATCAAGGACATAGACCGCGTCAATGAGATCATCCGCCGCAGTCGTCCCATTCATGCCGGCGAGCACCTTTACCGCAGCGGTGATGACTTTACCTCCATCTTTGCGGTGCGCTCGGGCTCCATCAAAACCTAGCTGCTCGACGACGATGGCATAGAACAGGTCACCGGGTTTTACCTGCCCGGCGAAATTCTCGGTTTCGATGGTATCGGGACCGACAGGCATGGCTGTAACGTGCTGGCCATGGAAACCTCCACCGTGTGCGAAATTCCTTTCGAGCGTGTCGAGGAGTTGTCCCTGCAAATTCCCCAGTTGCAACACCATTTCTTCCAGCTCATGAGCCAGCAGATAGAATCTGATCACCAGATGATGATGACACTGAGCAAGAAGAACGCCGAGGGCCGCGTAGCAACCTTGCTGCTGAGCCTGTCCAGGCGCTACGGTCGCCGCAACCTGTCACCGAACTCCCTGCGCCTGCCCATGTCACGCATGGACATCGGCAATTTCCTGGGCCTGACCATCGAGACGGTCAGCCGTACCTTCAGCCGCTTGCAAAAAGAAGGCGTGATCGACGTGGATGGCCGGGAAATCCATATTAACGATCACAACAGCCTGCAAGCCATCTGCCACGCCGCCAAATAACCTTGCCTGCCAACTAATCTGCCGTTCAGGTTGACCTGAATCAACCACGGCATGAAACGGCATTGCCTGTCGTGTTTCTTTCATTGAACAATACCCGCCATGGGTAAAGTCATATCACTATCACAGGCAAGAGAGGAAGCGGATCAGGACAATATTCCGCTGTATCAGCTGTGCGAGGCTTCCCTGTCCCGGCGCTACAGGCTCAACAAATTCTGCACCTCGCTGTTCAGTGAAAAAAACCAGCAACGTTTCCGCGCCTTTCCTGAAGGCTATTGCCGGGAATACGAGCTCTCTCTGGAGCAGATTCATGCCGTCACCGACCTGGATATCATGCGCTTGCTGAAACTGGGCATTACACTCAATGCCCTGCATCAGCTCTTCGGTGTCTATGATCTTGACCTGCACACCCTGTGTTCTGAACAGACCGGCAGGTCCCTGGACGAACTGATCAAGAGCATCGACTGACCCGCGTTTGAGATAATCTTCCGCTTGCCCGATAATCCCCGGCTGCCGCTGTAAATCCTGATACCGGCGGCCTGGCCATCTATGCTCAATACCCTGTTTTTTTACCTGTCGAAAATTGTCTGGGCTCTGTTGTCCCCGGCCAACCTGCTGTTTGTCATGGTACTGGCCGGCACGGTGCTGCTGTTCCTGAACCGGATACGTCTGGCGCGGCTGTTGCTGGGCACAGGTGTCGCGCTGCTGACCCTCATCGCTTTTCTTCCCATTGGCAACTGGCTCGGCACGCCACTTGAAACCCGCTTTGCCACCAACCCCGAGTTGCCGGCAGACATTGACGGCATCATCGTGCTGGGCGGGGCTGTGGATCCGTTGCGCTCGTATATCTGGGACCAGACTGAAATCGGCGCTGCCGGCGAACGCTACCTGCAGTTTGCCACACTGGCTCAACAGTATCCCCGCGCACAATTGCTTTTCACAGGTGGTTCCGGAGCATTGCTCGACCAGGAATACCGGGAAGCCGATATCGCACTTTACCTGTTAGAGTCACTGGGCATAGACCGCCGTCGCCTGGAGCTGGAAAGAGATTCACGCAACACCTGGGAAAACGCCGTGAACAGCAAGGCCCTGGTGAAACCGCAACCCGGTGAAAACTGGATACTGGTGACATCGGCTGCCCACATGCCGCGCTCGGTTGGCGTATTCTGTGCACAGGACTGGCCGGTCATTCCCTTTCCGGTGGATCATGAAACCGCTCCCGGCAGCCAGATGCGCATCAGCCTGGACATTGCAGGAAATCTCTCAGGCCTCAATACCCGGTTCCGGGAGTGGGTAGGCCTGGTGGTCTACAGGATAACCGGTAAAACATCAGCCCTTTTTCCATCGGGCTGCAATTAAGAAATAAGAAATAAAAGGAGCACGCATTGTCACTCTGGAAAAAAACGGCCACGGTTGAACAGATCATGGAGCTGACCCGAAACACCCTGTGTGAACACATCGGTCTGGAGATCACCGAGCTGGGTGAAGATACCCTGACCGGCACCTTGCCGGTGGACCATCGTACGCAACAGCATATGGGCATCATTCATGGTGGTGCCTCGGTGGTCCTGGCAGAAACCCTGGGCAGCGTGGCCGCCAACTTGTGCACCGAACCCGGCTTTCATATCGTTGGGCTGGATATCAATGCCAACCATGTCAGGCCCGGCAAACCGCCCATGGTGACCGGCACCGCCCGCCCCGTGCACGTGGGCCGCACAACCGTGGTGGTGGAAATCAACATCGTGGATGCCGAAAACAAACTGGTCTGCGTCTCACGCCTGACCGCTGCCGTCTTGAAGGATAAGGAGTAACCATGAGCAATCTTGCTGACGAAAAAATTGTCCTGAGCAAAAAGGGCGACCCCGCCATGGACCCGGCAGACGTACAAGCCATGCTGGACAAGGTTCCCGGTTGGAAGATTATTCAGGACGATGGCTCCGAGAAACTGGAGCGGGAATTCGAATTCCGTGACTACCTGATGCTGATCGACCTGTGCCATAAAATCGGTTGTATTGCCGAGCAGGAAAACCACCATCCGGAAATGCATATCCAGTGGGGCAAACTGACCGTCACCTGGTGGACCCATGTCACCGGCGGCCTGCAGCGCAATGACTTCATCATGGCGGCACGCTGCAACCGTGCAGCCATGCTGATCTCGGCGCCCTGACGGGGACCGGGGCAAGAGGCAAGAGGCAAGAGGCAAGAGGCAAGAGGCAAGGAAATTGTGATGCGCTGTCCAATGTGCTCAAGTATGCAATACTTAACACATTGAGTTTCTTCCCGTTGCTATTGTTATGCCAGTAACTGGCACCGGAGCAGCCCAACAACAGAAACCATCAGCAGCAGGACAGCCCATGAGCATGCAATTCAATGACCTGTTCAACAGGTTACTGGCCGAGCATTCGGTCAGCTCTTCAAACCCTGCCATTGACCAGAGCAATATGGGGGTCATCAACCTGCTGGCAGATACCTTCCAGGACCTGGGGTTTGTCTGTGAACTGGTGGACGTGCCGGGCCAGCATAAAAAAGCCAACCTGATAGCCACCCTGGGTACCGGATCCGGCGGCCTGGTGCTCAGTGGCCATACCGACACCGTGCCTTTTGACGAAGAGCTGTGGAATACCAACCCCCTGGCCATGACCGAAAAGGACAACCGTTTCTACGGGCTGGGTGCCACCGACATGAAAGGTTTTTTTGCCGTGGTCCATGAAGCTGTCCAGGACTTCCTGGAAGCCGACCTGCAACAACCGCTCATCATCCTGGCCACCGCCGATGAGGAAAGCTCCATGGAAGGTGCCCGTACCCTGGCCCTGCAGGGCCGCCCTAAAGCACGTGCCGCGGTTATCGGCGAGCCCACCAGCCTGCGGCCCATTCACATGCACAAGGGCATCATGATGGAAGGCATTCGCGTGCAGGGCCAGAGCGGTCATTCCTCCAATCCCGCCCTGGGTCGCAATGCCCTGGAAGCCATGCATGATGTCATGAGCGCCCTGCTGCGTTTTCGCCAGCAATTGCAGATGGAATACCAGAACCCGCATTTCATCATCGATGTCCCGACGCTCAACCTGGGCGTGATTCACGGTGGCGATAATCCCAACCGCATCTGCGGTCACTGCGAACTGGAATTTGATATTCGCCTGCTGCCCGGGATGGCCAGCGATGCCATTCGTGAAAAGATCGATGCAATTATTGCCCCCATCGCCAGCAAGCACCAGGTCGATATCAAACTGACCCGCCTTATCCCGGGGGTGGAAGCTTTTGACAACAAGGACAGTGAGTTGGCCCGCCTTGCCGAAGTGCTCACAGGACATTCATCGGAAAGCGTGGCATTCGGTACCGAAGGCCCCTTCCTGCAACAACTGGGCATGGACACCATCATCCTGGGCCCCGGCAGCATCGACCAGGCCCACCAGCCCAACGAGTTCATGGCCATGGAACAGGTGAAGCCCTGCGTGGATATATTGCAGAGTCTGATCAAACAGTATTGTCTCTAGGAGCAAGGAGCAAGGAACAAGGAACAAGGAGCAAGGAAGGATGATTTTTTGAATTTTTAGATCAATCGTTTTCCCGAACATTGACGTTTATTCGTAGGTCGGCATAGCCCCGCAGGGGCGTTTGCCGACATGCCCCCACCACCTCTTTACAATCAACGTCGGGAAACGGCGCTCCGCGCCTATCCCGACCTACGGCCTGTTCCGGCATCAGCGTTGCCTGATTTGGGTGAAATTTATAACTATTTTCGGGTGCCCTGCGGGCACCTTGCCGGATGACGGCCCTTCGGGCCTCTTCCGGCCTACGATATTTCGCTGGAGCCCGACGTGTCGTTCCTTGTTCCTTGTCCCTTGCTCCTTGTTACTATACTTCCGAAGGAAGGATAAAAATCTTTTGATTATTCAGTCACTTCCGTTACAATACCCGCCCTTTTCACCGGACAGACAGCAGAACATCCAAGTGAACGACGATGGCCGACGACAATACTCAATACGTGAAGTGGTTTCGGCAGGCTTCACCTTATATCAACGCCTACCGCGGGAAGGTGTTCGTCGTTCTGTTGCCCGGTGAAGCCCTCGCCCACGACAATTTCTATAACATTGCCCACGACCTCACCCTGCTCAACAGCCTGGGGGTGAAGCTTGTACTGGTGCACGGCGCGCGGCCGCAGATTGATGCCGCCCTGAAAGCCGCCGGTCTCAAGGACGAAAAGCACGACGATATCCAGGGCCAGCTCCATATCGACCTGCGCATTACCGACGCGGCCAGCCTGGCCGAAATCCGCAAGGTGGTCGGCAGCCTGCGCATCGATATGGAAGCGGTGTTTTCCATGGGCCTGCCAAACTCACCCATGCATGGTGCAGACATCAATACCGCCAGCGGCAACTTCGTGGTAGCCAAGCCCTATGGTGTACATAACGGCGTGGATTATGGCTACACCGGCGAAGTGCGCAAGGTCGACAGCGACGCCATCAACAGGCAACTGGACGCCGGCAACATTGTCATGCAATCCAACCTGGGCTACTCCCCCACCGGTGAAGTGTTCAACCTGACCGTGGAAGAAGTGGCCAGCGCTATCGCCATTGCCCTGCAGGCCGACAAACTGCTGATCTATTCCGGTGATACCGGCATTCTCGATGACGAGGGTGAGCCCATCAGCCAGCTCACCGCCATCGAGGCCGATGACCTGATCCGGCAAAAGATCGGTGCCGGCGATAACCTGGACATGCAACTGCTCAACCTGGAACTGGCCACCAAGGCCTGCAAGGCCGGCGTGAAACGGGCCCAGGTGATTTCCTATACCGCTGACGGCGCCCTGCTTTCCGAACTGTTTACCCGGGATGGCAGCGGCACCCTGATTACCCAGGAAAATTACGAACAACTGCGCTCGGCCACCATTGATGATGTGGGCGGCATTATCGAGCTCATCGAACCGCTGGAAGCTGCCGGTGTACTGGTTGAGCGCTCCAGGGAATTGCTGGAAACTGAAATCGAGCAGTTCACGGTCATTGACCGGGAAGGCATGATTGTCGCCTGCGGCGCGCTGTATCCCCAGGATGACGGCAGCGGCGAGCTGGCGTGTCTTGCTACACATCCTGATTACCGGGACACCGGCCGGGGCCAGGACGTGCTTGAAAAAATCCAGAAGCAGGCCAAGAAAGCTGGTCTGACATCCCTGTTTGTACTGACCACGAAAACTCCCCACTGGTTTATTGAAAAGGGCTTTGCCGAAAGTGATATCAACGCCCTGCCGGAAAAGAAAAAGTCGTTGTACAACTATCAGCGCAAGTCAAAGATCTTCACCAAAAAGCTCTAGTATTGCCTTCTCCAGGCAGTAGCCGCTTACCACTCTTATACTGAATGTCATGACACAGCGGACGTATTGTCCGCTGTAACCTCATAGGTTACACTGGGCGTGATCAAAAATTTCAGGCACAAGGGACTGGCCAGGTTTTTCACCCATGGAGATAAAGCCCGTATAGCATCGACCCAGGTCAGGCGAATCAGTATGGTACTGGCACGGTTGCATGCCGCAACGACACCTGAAGACATGGCGTTGCCGGGGTTGTACCTGCACCGCCTGAAGGGAAATGACAAACAACGCTGGTCGGTCCGGATCAGCGGTAACTGGCGTATAACTTTTGCGTTCGATGACAAAGACGTTATCGATGTCGATTACGAGGATTACCACTGACATGGCAAAGACCATGCATAACCCGCCGCACCCGGGAGAAGTCATTCGGGAACTCTGCCTGGAGCCCCTTGGCCTGAGCATCACAGAGGCCGCGGAAGGGCTCGGCGTCAGCCGCAAGACCCTGTCCGCGATCATCAACGGACGTGCCGGCATCAGCGCCGAGATGGCCATTCGCCTGGGCAAGGCATTCAACACGTCGGCGGAAAGCTGGCTAAACCAGCAATTGCAGTACGATTTATGGGTCGCCAACCAAAAATGCAGAGCGATCAAAGTCCGGAAACTTTACGCCGCATAACAATTACAGGAAACCAGGCCCGTGAAAGATAAATTGCAGGAATACGCCCTCATCGCAGAAATCATCTCCGCCGTGTGCATCGTGTTGTCGCTGGTTTTTGTCGGTATACAGGTGCGGCTTGGCGCCGATGAGACGGCCGCCAATACCGCAGCAATCCAGAGCACCGTGCGGCAATCCCTGATGGAAGCGGATAAAGACCTGCTATTATTCGCTGCTGGAAATCCACAAGTAGCGACCAGAATTGAACCCGATTTAGCCTATCATGTTGCTTATATCAGGACGCGGTTTCATTACTGGAATGAGTATAAAGCCGGCCTGCTTGATGATGAAACCTATTACTCATATATGAATCCTGTATTAACGGACACAGAAGCCCTGCAACAAATTGAAGCCATGGTAGAAGCGGGCATTCTGCCTACTTCTTTCATGGATGAGATCACGCGCCTTTCAAAGACATTATCTTCTGAGCCTCAATGAGCCGGCAGTACACATCTGACTCGCCACAGTCTAAAATCGCCCCCTTTACCGCATAACACCAGAGAATTACCCATGAAAGACCTCAACAAGTACAGCCGCACCATCACCCAGGATCCCGGCCTGCCGGCCGCCCAGGCCATGCTGCATGGCATCGGCCTGACCCGCGAAGACCTGAAAAAGGCGCAGATCGGCATTGCCAGCACCGGCTGGGAAGGCAACCCCTGCAACATGCACCTGAATGACCTGGCGAAAATCGTCAAGCAGGGCGTGCAGGATGAGGACCTGGTGGGTCTGATTTTCCATACTATCGGGGTCAGCGATGGCATCAGCATGGGTACTGACGGCATGCGCAGCTCCCTGCCCAGCCGCGATTTGATTGCCGACAGCATCGAAGCGGTTGTCAGCGCCCAGTGGTATGACGGTGTAGCCACCGTGGTCGGCTGTGACAAGAACATGCCCGGTGCCTTCATGGCGCTGGCACGCCTGAACCGCCCGTCCATCGTGGTCTATGGCGGCTCCATCAAACCCGGCAAGCTGGGTGATCGTAAACTGGATATCGTCTCTGCCTTTGAAGCCCTGGGTGAATATACCGCCGGGCGCATCGAAGCGGTCGAACTGCAGGATGTTGTAGAACACGCCATTCCCGGCCCCGGTGCCTGCGGCGGCATGTACACCGCCAACACCATGGCCTCGGCCATCGAAGCCCTGGGCATGTCCCTGCCCTACAACTCCAGTTCCGTGGCCGTGTCCGAAGACAAGAAAGCCGACTGCCTGCGCGTGGGTGCCGTCCTGCGCAACCTGCTGGAAAAGGATCTCAAGCCCTCGGATATCCTGAGCAAGGAGTCCTTTGAAAACGCCATTACCCTGGTCACTGTCCTTGGTGGTTCCACCAACGCGGTACTGCACCTGATTGCCATGGCCAAGTCTGCCGGTATTGAACTGGCTATCGACGACTTTCAGCGCATTGCCGACAAGACTCCATTCCTGGCCGACCTGAAACCCAGCGGCCAGTTCGTCATGGAAGATCTGTGCAATGTTGGCGGCGTGCCGGGCGTCATGAAAATGCTGCTGCGCGAAGGCTACCTGCACGGCGACTGCATGACCGTGACCGGCAAGACCATTGCCGAAAACCTGGCCGATGTACCCGACCTTACCGAAGGCCAGCAGGTCATTCATCCGGTCAGCGATCCGATCAAGGCCACCGGCCATATCCGCATTCTTTACGGCAACCTGGCCGAGGAAGGTTCCGTTGCCAAGATTACCGGCAAGGAAGGTCTAAAATTTTCCGGACCGGCCAAGGTCTTCGACAGTGAAGTTGAAGCCAATGCCGCGATCTCGGAAAAGCAAATCAAGGACGGCGATGTGGTGGTGATTCGCTATTGCGGTCCCAAGGGCGGCCCCGGCATGCCGGAAATGCTCAAGCCTACCAGCGCCATCATGGGCCAGGGCCTGGGCAAGACTGTTGCCCTGATCACTGACGGTCGTTTCTCCGGCGGCACCCACGGTTTCGTGGTCGGTCATATCACCCCGGAAGCCCAGATCGGCGGACTTATCGGCCTGTTGAAAGACGGCGACATCATCACCATTGATGCAGAAACCAATTCCCTGGTGGCTGATATTGATGATGCCGAAATCGAGAAGCGCCGCGCCGAATGGAAGCAGCCACCATTGCCTGCCACCAAGGGCATGTTGAAGAAATATGCCACGCTGGTGAAAAGCGCCAGTGAAGGCTGTGTGACTGACTGACCCGCTACAGGTTATCCAGCGGACTCATCGTTCCGGAATAATGCATACCCAGGACATGGGTATAGATCTGTGTGGTTTTCACATCACTGTGGCCCAGCAGCTCCTGAACTGTCCTGATGTCCGCGCCCCGCTGCAACATGTGGGTGGCGAACGAATGCCTGAAGGTATGCAGGGTCACCGAGTTCAATACCAGGATGCTTGTTATACAGGAATGCCAGGGTATTCAACGCGACCTTCTGCGTATTGACCGACACTTCCCACTTGACAGCCATGCGGGTCAAAAACGCCCGCATTTCCTCGGGTCCTGTCTCCCGGGGATGCTTCTGCCCGGTGAAATTGATATAGCGTTTTATCCAGGTAAGGTAGGTATGTTCAGTGCGAATGCTGTATCCCCGCAGCCGCATGTCAGCCCGCACTTCATCCAGAAATTGGCTTTTCATCATCAACACTCCATGTTCTACTATCGGAATAGACCCGAAACACATGGAAGTCAATTTATTTCACGGCATCAAAAAGAATTTGCTCACATGCACCAAAGCGCACCACCCAACTTGTTGAAACCAGCGGAATTTCTGCGCCAACCAGCAGACATATGCGCAAACTTGCGATGAGAATAGAGTTCCCGACATGTACGCATGCAAACACATCAGAGAGCAGGTTTTTGAAAATTGATCAGGATAATTGAAAAGTTATAACCAATTATTCATTTACAAATGATGCGCATACTAAGCATGCGCAGTATTAAAATGTTATGTGCCAAATGAGAAATCAGTGATGAATTTTGACATTCTGAGACATTTACATTCACATGCATTGCTTTTATGCATGATATTGGTCTGCTCATCTTGTAGCACAGCCTTTAATACAACGCTTTCAACCTCAGACTTAGAAGATATAAGGAATTATTCCAGGCAATATGTTGAAGCAATGCGAAAGAGTGATTGGCCAACTGTAGCTGAATCTTTCACCTTGGAAGCAGTTCGAATGCCGCCTAATGCTCCTACTCAAAAAGGTAGAGCAGAAATCGAAAATTCATTCATTCCAATAGATAGAGTTCTAGCCTATGACGTCAATCTTGAACAGATTTAAGGAGGCTCTGGGCTTGCGTTTATTCATGTCAGCTATGCTATAACTTTGTTGCTTAAAGGCGTCGAAGTACCAATTAATGACTCAGGAAAAGCCATTGAAGTTTGGAAAAAAGAACCTGATGGACATTGGCGAATGGCCGCAGCAATCTGGAATTCAGACTTGCCGTTAGCAGGAGAATAGTAAGTGGCACATAACAATACCTTTAATAACGCCCTTCGGGCTGGGACTTTTGCTTCGCCGCCGCCCCATTAAGAAGGGCGTTATGTATCTTTAGAGCACAGAGGAACCTGATGAATCTTGAAAAAGTGAATTCCTGGCTTGCATTGATAGCAAATGTTGGAGTAATTGTTGGCATCGTTTTTCTAGCTTTAGAAATCAATCAATCTAATAGACAGGCCCAGTCAGCGACTTACCAATCCAGGATAAACGAAATCGATCAGTCATTAAGAGAATTCGCGCTCTCTGAAGATATGATCAATATATACTTAAAAATTGATGAGATGGGTATTGAATACCTAAATCCTCCGGAGTTCCTGCGAGCTCAGACTTGGGAGATTGCGAGAATGAATCGTATGCAAGGCCAATTTTATCAATATCGACAGGGATTCTTGGATCGTCAATCCTACGATGCACTACTGGTTGCTGGATCCAGCTCATTACCGCTATGGAAAGAATTTGGAATCGCTACTAGACCTATCTTCCGAGATCTAGTTGCCGCCTTAGAAGCTGAATCGAGTCTTTAGCGCCGGGTTAATGCGACACATAACAAACAAATCAATCAAGGACACGAAAAAACCCAGTCCATTATTACGGGCTTTATGTGCCTGATCATGTTCAACAATACTTTTGCCAACTGATCTACGAATGGAAAATATTGCAGACGCTGAACTTATAGAACTGGCTCCTTTGTCAGTTGATCAAATCAATTTCCAATTTCAATTCTGGTTATCGATTACTTTTGCTTTAATAACTGCAAGCTTTGTGGCTAGAGATCATCTTTCCAAGCGAGTCAGAATAGTCTTAGCAATTTTATATCTAACCACAACACTCTTATTAGTTTCACGGCTTGTTGCTGCGGAAATAAACTCAACAGTATTGACTGCAGAAATAATAGGCAGGGGCATTGAATGGTTCCCAGGGTCCACACCTACCCATGCCATTTTTCAAATGGGGATAATTATTTTTGGCATTTGCTCTTCTCTATGGTTTTTGTATTCTACTTTTAATCGGAGTCACACATAACAAGCCCTTGAATATCGGCCTTACTAAAACAAGACCTGGGACTGTTGCTTCGCAATTGCTCCATTAGGAAGAGCGTTAGGCGGATTTGTCATTGAGTCAACATCAACTGAGTAAGAAAATGAAAAAGATTGAGTTAGGACAACTTATTTCAATGCTAGCGAACATAGGTGTTTTTGTCGGCATCTTTCTTCTGGCGTTCGAACTACATCAAAACAACAATTCCTTAAAGGCTCAATCACGCTACAACCATACTATGGCAATGGCAGGATATTTTGACACAGTGGCCAATGATTCAGACATAAGCGCGATAATTGTCAAAGCTCAAAATGGATTTGATCTGAATGACCATGACAATTTCAGACTCTGGAATCATTACATGTATATCTTGTCACTCTGGCAATGGGAATATTCTGAAGAGTTATTGGGTCGGATTGATGCTCCTGTCCACCTCTGGCTACAGATAATTAGCAGAGAACCTGGTCCAGCCGATAACTTCCCTGGAATGACAGAGCACTGGGAGACCACTCAAGATGCATTTAATGATGAGTTTAGAGTATTGATAAATAATGGCTTGAATGCCCAACTTGGTTACTAATTTTCATGCATACAATTCTACCGCCTGACAAGGGCATACAGGCGAACCTACAAGATGCATCATTTTCTATTTCATAAAAAAGAAGCAACATATTTAGGGTAATATCCACCAACTATCGCTTTAATAACACTCTTCAGGCTGGGAAGCTGTCGTCGCCACGTTTCAGGTACACTCAAGCTTCTTACTTAGCACGAAATCTTGCCCTGTTTGAGCTGGATTCCAATAAGCAGACATTCTGCAATTATCAAACCCGGAGATTACCTAATGAAACTCGAAGGCTCATGCCATTGCGGTAGCGTACGCTTCAGCCTTTTGTCTGATCAGCCCTATCCCTTTAACCACTGTTACTGTTCGATATGCAGAAAAACTGCGGGTGGCGGTGGCTATGCCATCAACCTGGGTGGAAGCTTTGAGTCACTGAAGGTTAAGGGCGAGAACTTTATCAGTGTTTACAACGCGATTATCAAAGACTCTGACAGCGGAGAAAGCCGCGAGAGCCCCGGCCAACGCCATTTTTGTAACAAGTGCGGCAGCGCACTCTGGGTGTGGGACCCCAGGTGGCCAGAGCTTGTGCATCCCTTTGCTTCCGCCATTGATACTGACCTGCCCGTACCACCAGAGCACACGTATATGATGCTGGGTTCAAAGGCTGGCTGGGTTCAACTCCACCCCGGTCCCAACGACAAATTGTTTGATGAATATCCACAGGAGTCGCTGGCAGATTGGCATTCGCGATTATCAGTGGGTGACCAAAATCCATAACAGGTTCTACAAGAGTCATGACAACGGACAGGCCCTATGAGTGAAGCATTACACAAGCTGGGACTGGTCCCGTTCTTCACCCGGCAGCTGGCAGGCCTGGAAAATCCGGATAAATGTCTCGGACGGGTCATGTCTGTCCAGCGTTCCAACATCACCGTGGCCTGCGAGACAGGAGAAAAGATCGCCACACTTTCGCCTTTGCTGCGTGATGCCGCCGCGGTAGACCGGCCCACTGTGGGTGACTGGGTCGTTCTGGATGAGTCACTGTCCAGGATCGAGCAGGTACTGGAGAGAAAAAGCCTGTTCAGGCGAGTTGGGGCCGGCAGCAATGTCGAGGTCCAGCCCATTGCCGCCAATATCGACACCCTGTTCATCGTCACGTCCTGCAACGAGGAATTCAAGGAGTCGCGCCTGGAGCGTTACCTGGCCCTGTGCGCCGAGGCCGGCGCCATGCCGGTTATCGTGTTGACCAAGGCCGACCTGACTGACAATGTCGACTCCTACACACAGTGCGCCCGCAGTGTGCAGGCAGGGGTGCCTGTTGAAGCGGTCAATGCCCTGGATGCCACGACCCTTGATAATATCCGCGCCTGGATAGATACCACGACCACGGTCGCCCTTGTGGGCTCGTCCGGCGTTGGCAAGTCCACACTGCTGAATGCACTTGCAGGCAGTACACTGGTTGCCACCGGAGACATTCGGGAACAGGACAAGAAGGGACGCCACACGACCACCCACCGGGAATTACATATCCTGCCTTCTGGCGGACTGCTGATTGATGTGCCGGGTATGCGGGAATTGCGGGTAGCCGATATAGGCGAATCCATCGGAACCGTTTTCGAAGACATCGAAGCACTGGCCAAACATTGCCATTTCGGCGATTGCAGTCACGAGACAGAACCGGGCTGCGCGGTACTGCAGGCCATCGCCGAAGACCGCCTTGATGGCCGCCGGCTGCTCAATTACCAGAAACTGCAACGGGAAAGTGCCCAGGCCACGGCCACGCTGGCTGAAAAGCGCGCAACGGGACGCAAGTTCGCGAAAATCGTGAAAGAAGTGAAGTTTTATAAAAAGAAAAAGGGTGGCAGGTAAGGGCCTGGTGAACAGGTAATTCATTCGAATACCTGGGTTAGATCATGTCGGCAAACGGCCCTTTGGGCCTATGCCGACCTACAACTGGATCGGCTTCAGCATGATACTTTAATCAAGCACTTCAATGACCACATCTGCCAGTCCTTCCCGGGGATTTTCGATGCGGCTGAATGCGGCATAGGACAGATCGATAATGCGGCCCCGAATGAAAGGCCCCCGGTCATTGATCCGTACCACCACACTGCGGCCATTGTTCACATTGATGACCCTGACCACGCTGTCAAAGGGCAGTGACTTGTGTGCTGCCGTCATCGCGCGCTGGTCAAAGCGCTCGCCGTTGGCTGTGAGCCGGTTCTGGTATTTATCGGCATAGAACGAGGCAATACCCCCTTCCCTGTGCATGATACCCGGGGAAGGGGTATAGACCGGCCCCGGATAGCGATAGCGCACTTCAATACCTGCACAACTGCTGACCAGGCACACGATAACAACAAGCCAGATGAGTCGGTTCATGAGTCGCTCCCGTGATCGGGTCCCTGGCCCTAGTAGTTCAGGGCCAGGTCCACGATGACTGACCAGGCAGCATCGTTGTAAGCACCGGAACGATAGCGTCCGTCACGGCGGTAATAACCGTCACGAAAGCCATCATCATAGCCAGTGAGGTACGCCCAGCGTTCATTCTTCAGGCCTTTCCTGTAGGCACGTTCACGTTGAGCCTGGAATTGGCGCCTTTCGCGCTGCTGAGCCTGGTAGAACTTGCGATTCTCCCTGGCATTTTCAGCAATGCGCTTGCGACGCTCCCGCTCGTACTCAGCCTGGTCACGGCGAGCCTGCCTTGAATAGGCATTGAAACCACGCCGGTCATCGTCCCTGAAAGAGGCATAGCGATCGTAATCATTACGATAGTCCGGTCTTCCAGGATCGGCATTGGCCGCGGGGATCGCGAAGCCAGTGGCCAGCACCAGGGGTAAAGCTAGTTTGAGTAAAGTTTTCATTGTTATCCTCCTTTATCGAACAGTTTTAGCCTGTCGATGGCATCACGTTAGGAGGGTAAAGCTGAATTCTGACTGAACCCTTTGACCCTGAATCCGGGAATGCGAACAGGCGCACCTTTTATGGACGATCAGGGACCAACGGTGTACTGCCTGTTCATCTTCGGTTAACGTTACCGGTAATTTCCGGTGCTGTATTACCGGATTCATCACGCAGGAATCGGGGCCTGGTTACAGGGAGTGAAACAACATGCTTTTAGTCATCGACATTTTCAGCGTTTTGATAAGCATCGCCGGTATGATCCTGGTACTGAACCCCGCACTAATGCTGGATTTCATCAAGCGTTTTGCCGGCAACCCGGTGCTTTATGCCACCGCCATTATCGTGCGGCTGGTGTTCGGCCTGTTGCTGGTGACCTATGCGGGGGTCTCCCGCTTTCCGTTGACTGTCACGTTCATCGGCTGGATTGCCGTAATTGCGGCAGTACTCTTTGCCTGGCTGGGGCAAGAACGTTTTACCGGTTTGATCAAATGGATATTGCACACCGTGACACCTTTTGCCCGCGCTGGCGGTGCCATCGCCATATTGTTCGGCGCGTTCCTGTTGTATGCTTTCCTGTAATCTGGAACCGTTAACGGATTAGTCCGCCACATGAAACTTGACCTGGTCAGCTTTGACGCACAGCTGCCTGCCATCAGGCATGTTCGCACTACCGTGTTCACCCTGGAACAGGGTGTTGATCCGGCGATTGATTTTGATGGCCTGGATGCCGAGGCTGTGCATGTGTTGTGCACTGACAATGATCAACCTGTAGGTACCGGCAGAATGCTCGATGATGGCCATATCGGCCGCATAGCGGTTCTTGCCGATTACCGGGCCCAGGGTATTGGCAGGTTGTTGATGCAGACACTGATCGACACCGCCAGGGCGCGTCACTATGACAACGTGTCACTTTATGCCCAGGTCAATGCCGTACCGTTTTATGAAAAGCTGGGCTTTAAAGCCAATGGTGAGAACTTCACCGAGGCAGGCATTGAACACACTCCCATGGAACTGAAGTTGTAAACATGAAACACCTGAATTTATTGTTACTGACCCTGGCCAGCCTCTTACTCAGCGGTTGCCTGGGCATGCCGGCAACCGTCCGGCCAATCACCGGTTTCGAACTCGAGCGCTACCTGGGCACCTGGTATGAAATTGCCCGGCTGGACCACAGCTTTGAGCGCGGGCTGGAAAAGGTCACGGCCACGTATTCAATGCGCGATGATGACGGCGTGCGTGTGCTGAACCGGGGCTGGTCAGCCAGCAATGAGGCCTGGGAAGAGGCCGAGGGCAAAGCCTATTTCGTTGAGGATCCTGCGACCGGCTATCTGAAGGTATCCTTCTTTGGCCCCTTTTATGGCTCCTACGTGATTTTTGACCTGGACAAGGACAATTACCAGTACGCCTTTGTTTCCGGTCCTGACCTGTCCTACCTGTGGTTGTTGTCACGCACCCCGAACATTGATCCGGCTGTCATGGACAGTTTCCTGGCCCAGGCAGAACGCCATGGTTTTGACACCGCATCGCTGATCATGGTGAACCATGAGTAATGCCGACACTATCGACCTGGTGACCGGTGTTGATGCCCTGACGGAACTTGCCCCTGTCCTACTCCAACTGCGTCCGCAATATACCGCCGAAAGTCTCGTGGCCAGGATTCAGGCTCAACAGGACTCTGAGGGTTACCAGGTGGCCTGCCTCTACAGCAAGGGTCGGCCCGCCTGCGTTGCCGGCTTTGTCATCAACAACAAGCTGGCCTGGGGCAAGCACCTGTACGTGGATGACCTGGTGACCGATGAAACCTTCCGGTCACAAGGTGCGGGCCAGGCCATGGTTGCCTGGCTGAAACAATTTGCCCTGGAGGCCGGCTGCCAGGAACTACACCTGGACTCCGGCATGCAACGTAAGGAAGCACACCGTTTTTATGACCGGGAAGGTTTTACACGCAGCGGCATACATTTCGTGATCACCGACCTGGATAACAGTCATGCTTCGTAAAGTCCTGCTGACTGTTTGCCGGACATTTCCCGGGCAGTCTTTGACCGCTGCTGTATAATCGCCTTTTACCCAGGCTCCCTCTTCCATGGCTCAAGCAAACAACAATCTCGTTCTGATCGGCATGCCCGGCTCCGGCAAGAGCACCATCGGTGTCATTCTGGCCAAACGCACTTCGCGCGACTTTGTGGATACCGATGTGGTGATCCAGACCCATGAGCATCGCTCGCTGCAGGATATTGTCGATACCGATGGCTACATGGAACTGCGCACCATCGAGGAAAAATGGGTCTCCTCCCTGAGCGTGGAACATACTGTCATTGCCACCGGCGGCAGCGTGGTTTACAGCGAAAAAAGCATGGCCAACCTGGCACAAGGCGGCGTCATTATCTTTCTGGATGTCTCACTGCAGGCCCTGAAAAACCGGATTACGGATTATGACCAGCGCGGTATCGCCCGGCGTTCGGACCAGAGTTTCGAGGAGCTTTTCGAGGAACGTTCCCTGCTGTACCAGCGCTATGCCGATATCACCATTGCCTGTGACAACCTGAACCAGGAACAGGTCTGCGCTGCCATCCTGGCAGCATTGCCCGCCTGATCTCCAGCCAAAACCCGGTTCTGTCTACTTGATTCACATCAACGCCGGCATTTAACCAAAGCCGCTATCGCGGGTTACAATGCAACCCCGATTGACCCAATCTACTGTAAATCTGGAGTTTCAGCATGGCGCATTTCCCTGACACCCGGGCCTTTACCGGCATTCTCAATATGCTGCGATTTGAAGGCGACATCTATGACTGCGAAGTGGAAGGTGAAATTCCCACGCAGCTCAACGGCACTTTCCACCGGGTGCACCCGGACCAGCAGTTTCCACCACGCTTTGATGACGACCAGTTTTTCAACGGCGACGGCATGATTTCCCTGTTCCGCTTTCGCGGCGGCAAGGTGGATTTCAAACAACGCTACGCCCAGACCGACAAGTGGAAACTGGACCGGGCCGCCGGCGAATCCCTGTTTGGCGCCTACCGCAACCCGTTGACGGATGACCCGTCAGTCAAGGGGCAGATACGCGGCACGGCCAACACCACGCCCATCGTGCATGCCGGCAAGCTGTACGCCTTGAAAGAAGACAGCCCGCCATTGCTGATGGATCCGCTGACCCTGGAAACCTTTGGCTACACGGATTTCGACGGCAAGCTGACCAGTGAGACCTTCACCGCCCATCCCAAGATCGATCCCATCACCGGCAACATGGTGGCCTTCAGTTACGGCTCCAAGGGACTGTGCACGCGCGACTGTACCTACATGGAAGTCAGCCCGAAGGGCGAGCTGCTCAAGGAAGTCTGGTTTGAAGCGCCCTACTATTGCATGATGCATGACTTCGGGGTGACCGAAGACTACGTGTGCTTTCACATTATTCCGATTATTTCCAACTGGGAACGCCTGGAAAAAAACCTGCCTTTCTTCGGTTTTGATACCACCATGCCGATCTACTTTGGCGTCATGCCCCGCGATGGCGATGGCAAGGACATGAAATGGTTCAAGGGCCCCAACCTGTTCTGCTCCCACGTGATGAATGCCTTCAATGACGGCTCGAAAGTGCATTTCGATGTACCGGTGGCCAAGAACAACATGTTCCCCTTCTTTCCGGATGTACACGGTGCGCCGTTCAAACCACAGGAAGCACTGTCCTACATGACGCGCTGGACCGTGGATTACAACAGCGAAACCCTTGAGCTCACCGACATGCAGAAGATGACCGAGATGGTCGGCGAGTTCCCGCGCATCGATGACCGTTATGCCACGCAGCAACATGACTATGGCTGGCTGCTGGTCACCGACCCGACACTGCAGTTCAATGGTCCGGGTGGACGTGCCTCTGGCCTGATGATCAACAAGCTTGGTTACATGGACTTCAAAACCGGCAAACAGTCAGAGTGGTGGTGCGGTCCGGACTGCGTCATCCAGGAACCCTGTTTTGTGCCGCGCACACCGGATTCGCCGCAGGGCGACGGTTACCTGATTGCCCTGGTCGATGACATCGTCAATAACTTCTCTTCGCTGGCCATCCTGGATGCCCAGGCCATCGAGGAAGGTCCCATCGGCCAGGTGAAGCTGCCTTTCCGGCTGCGCCAGGGCCTGCACGGCAACTGGGCTGACGAGCGTAAACTCAGCCAGGACTAGGTACCCCGGGGTATAAGGATGTCTGATGCCTGGTCGATCACCTATCGTCCTGCCGTAAAGCAGGACGCGCGCCGTATTGCCGAACTCTATTCCCTGGCCTCCGACGGCATCTCCGATTACATCTGGTCAAAGCAGGCACGCCCCGGTGACAACCTGCTGGATATTGGCCAGAAACGCTACGAGCGCCGCAATACCGCCTTCAGTTATGAAAACTGCCTGGTCGCGGAAGTGGAAGGTGGTAATGTTGTGGCCGTGCTGCTTGCCTATGAAATGCAGGAAGACTTTGATTACGTCGAGGACGATCCGGTCCTGAAACCTTTCTGGCTACTGGAGGAACCCAACAGTTTTTACATCGCCGGCCTAGCCGTGGAAGCCTCCTGGCGGCGCCGGGGTATTGCCCGTATCCTGATGCAGATGGCCGAGGAAAAGTGCCGGGAAAAAAAGATGCCCGCCCTGTCCCTGATCGTGCTGGAAGACAACACCATCGCCCATGGCTTTTACCAACGGTTGGGTTACCGGGAAGTCATGCGCAAGCCCATCGTCCC
>Ga0181580_10000928_pt1 | contig 22670 bp, 26 predicted proteins | sample 071ome_23_FD_132413 | JGI IMG/M metagenome (GOLD analysis project Ga0181580, IMG submission 132413) | Coastal salt marsh microbial communities from the Groves Creek Marsh, Skidaway Island, Georgia - 071403BT metaG (megahit assembly) | ecosystem: Environmental > Aquatic > Marine > Intertidal... | reverse complement strand
CGTTGCATCTCATCGGTTCGGCCGATCTCATGGCGCGCAATCTCGACAAGCGTGTCGAGGTCCTCACGCCACTCGTGAATCCCCGACATCAGGAATGGCTCGATCACACCTTCGATGTGATGTTGGCCGAAGGAGCGCCGTCGTTCGAGATGCGCCCTGATGCGTCGTGGGAGCGCACAGGACCCACGATGTTCGAGCCCCATCCCCAGCGAGAGATGTACGAATGGGCGTCGAAGCGCCAGACTCGCAAGACCGCGAGTACGTCCTGAACAGGGCTGACGCGTCATTCGCCGAACCGTCCGACGTTGTTCACCTCGTGTTCAACTGATGAACAGATGGCGGACAGGTGCCTCTCCTACGGTGCGGTCGGCACGGACGTGAACCCGTGACCCCCGAAAAGGAGACATCAATGAAGCGAATGCACCTGGCCGCTCTGGTCGCCGCTGCTGCGGTCACCCTCGCCGCCTGTGGAGGCGACGACAGCTCCTCGTCGAACGAAACGTCGGCTCCGTCCGGGGGTTCTGGTGGCTCGATCTTCGTGTCAGGTTCGTCGACCGTCGAGCCGATCACCGCTGCCGTCGCCAAGCTGTTCAGTGATGCCAATCCGGACATCGCTATCACGGTGGAAGGTCCGGGAACTGGAGACGGTTTCGCCAAGTTCTGTTCGGGTGAGTCCGACATCTCCGATGCCTCGCGGAAGATCAAGGATTCCGAGGCTGAGAAATGTGCAGCGGCTGGTATCGAATACGTCGAACTTGAAGTGGCCGTCGACGGGTTGTCGGTGATCACTTCGGCCGAGAACACCGCCATCGAGTGTGTGAGCTTCGGCGACCTATGGGTCCTCCTAGGCCCCGATTCCATCGGCCGCAACAACTGGAGCGACGCCAATGACGCGGCCGAAGAGCTGCGGGCTGCCGTCGGCACCGACCTCGGCACCATTAACGCACCGTACCCAGATGCTTCACTCACCGTGACGGCTCCTGGTGAGGAGTCGGGGACCTTCGACTCCTTCGTCGAGATTGCGATGCACGCGGTTGCCAAAGCGATCGGGGCCGAGGACGATCTGCCCCGTCCCGATTACACCGCCAGCCCCAATGACAACGTCATCATCGAAGGCATCGCGGCCAATGCCACCTCGCTCGGCTGGGTCGGCTTCGCCTTCGTGGAAGAGAACCTCGACGTGATCAAGCCCCTGAAGGTCGATGGTGGTGACGGCTGTGTCGAACCGACACCGGACTCGATCGCCGGTGGCGAGTATCCGATCGCTCGTTCGCTCTTCATCTACGTGAGCAAGAACAAGCTGGCGGAGAGCCCGGCTCTCGAGTCATTCGTCGACTTCTACCTGAGTGATGCCGGCCTTGCCGTGATCGGAACGGGCGCAGGTCAGGTGCCCTACGTCCCGCTGGCCGCTCCGGCCCTCGAGGCGACTCGGGCGGCTTGGGCCGGACGCTGAGTCGTCCGACTCGGTTCTGACACCGATCTACTTCTCCGATGATCGGTCCGTTCTCGGTGTGCCGTCTCATAAGGGGTGGCACACCGACGTTTGGCCCGACTGTGGAATGCTGACAAGACTGAACGGGACCAAAGGAGTGGCACCGTGGCGCATGCGACCGGCCAGTGGCAGACGACTGATCTGAAGTTGTCATCCGACCGTCGGCGCTCCGACACCCGGATGCGGTGGCTCTTCACGGCGGCCGCCCTCACGACCCTTGTCGTGACCCTGCTCATCATCTTCATCTTGTTCCGCGATGCATGGTCGTACTTCGTCGAGGTCCCCAAGGCCGATCTCTGGACCTTGGGTTGGTTCCCGCGACGCGGTTACTTCGACGTGAAGACATTGGTAGTCGGAACCCTGATGGTCACCGGTATCGCAATGCTCATCGCCGTGCCGCTCGGTCTCGGAGTGGCCATCTATCTCTCGGAGTTCGCGCGTCCCCGTGTCCGCAAGTTTCTGAAGCCGATCATCGAGATCCTCGCCGGCATTCCGAGCGTGGTGCTCGGCTACTTCGCCATCTCGTTCATCAACCCCAACATCATCACCGCCCTCGTCGGAGGAGCGAACAAGGCGTTCAACATCGCAGCGGCCGGAGTTGCCGTCGGCATCCTCACCGTCCCGATCATCGCTTCGGTGACCGAGGACGCGTTGCGCGCCGTTCCTTTGTCACTGCGCGAGGCGTCCTACGGACTTGGGGCTCGACGAGTGCCCACGGTGTTCCGAGTGGTGCTTCCAGCCTCCATCTCGGGCGTGGTGGCCGCCCTCATCCTCGGAATATCCCGGGCCATCGGCGAGACCATGGTCGTGGCCATCGCTGCGGGCGCGGTCGGCGGTGGCCTTTTCTCCACCGATCCCTTCAAACCTGGTCAGACGATGACCGCCGCCATGGCCGCCCTCGGCTTCGGTAGCGATCAAGTGGCCGGTGACGGCCTGGCGTTCCAGAGCCTCTTCTTCATCGGCTTCTTGCTCTTCGTCTTCACTCTGTTGTTGAACCTCTTGGGTGACCGCCTGGTCCGCCGAGTGCGAGAGGAGTACTGACATGTCTCTTACAACACCTGATCGATTCGGCGCGCAGTCGGCCAACGAGGTGACCGTGCGACTCACGTCGTCGTCGCGTGACGTGAAAGGTCGTGCGGTCGAGTGGACCTTGCTGTCGACGCTTTTGATCTCGCTCTTGATCCTCGTCGCCTTGATCGTCAATCTCGTCGATCGTGCGTGGCCGATCCTGTCGGGTCGACTTGGTGACTTCCTCAGTTCGGGCATCGACGCGTCGAGTGCCGCCGACGCGGGTGTGTGGCAGGCCATTCGCGGCACTCTCATTCTTTCCGTGATCGTGGCCGTGGTGGCGTTCCCGCTCGGGATCGCCTGTGCTGTGTATCTCGAGGAGTACGCCGGAAAGTCGAAGGTCGCCGGACTCATTCGAATCAATGTGCGCAACCTGGCCGGTGTCCCGTCCATCGTGTACGGGATTCTTGGGCTCACGATTTTCGTCAAGTTCGCAGGTGGTCTCACCGGGGGACGAACCGTGATCTCAGGCGGACTTGCACTGTCGGTTCTGGTGTTGCCGGTTGTGATCATCACCGCATCGGAAGCATTACGGGCCGTTCCGCGCTCGATTCGAGAAGGCGCGCTCGGTGTGGGCGCCACACAATGGGAGACTGTTCGCTCGCACGTCCTGCCGTCGGCAGCGCCGGGCATCCTCACCGGTACGGTGCTGGCCTTGTCACGAGCAGCCGGTGAAGCTGCACCCATTCTTCTCGTCGGGGCTGTGACGGGCCTCCTTCGCACTGGCAATCAGAGTCTCTGGACACAGATCACCGATGGAGGGTTCACCTCGATGCCGGTGGCGATCTTCTCGTACGCCCGTCAGACGGGCGCCGACTTTCAGGCCGTGACTGGGGCCGCCTCGTTGATTCTCTTGATCCTCGTCATCCTCATCAACGGCCTGGCCATCTGGTTGCGCAATCGATTCGAGAGGAGTTGGTGATGTCGGTGCACGACTCATCGCTGACGTCGACCCGGCAGAATGGAGAAGTGAGCATGTCCACCACGCCCGAGACCGAAAAGGTGCCGGTCTTTCGCACCCGAGATCTGGCGGTGTACTACGGCGACTTCCGTGCCGTGCGCGACGTGAACGTCGACATCAACGGCCAGGAGATCACCGCTTTCATCGGCCCGTCCGGCTGCGGCAAGTCGACGGTACTCCGCTGTTTCGACCGCATGAACGATCTCATCGTCGGAGCACGAGTCGAGGGCAAGGTCGAATACCACGGCATCGATCTTTACGACAAAGATGTCGATGCCGTCGAGGTCCGGCGACGCGTGGGCATGGTCTTCCAGAAGCCGAACCCTTTCCCGAAGAGCATCTACGACAACCTGGCTTTCGGCCCGCGGCTCAACGGTGTGAAGAAGAAGGGTGAACTCGATGCCATCGTCGAGTCGTCGCTCAAGCGCGCGGCGCTGTGGGACGAGGTGAAGGACCGTCTCAAGGCGTCGGCCATGGGTCTGTCAGGCGGTCAGCAGCAGCGACTGTGTATCGCACGTTGTATCGCCGTCGAGCCCGACGTGATTCTCATGGACGAACCGTGCTCGGCTCTCGACCCGATTGCCACGGCTCGCATCGAAGACTTGATGCAGGAGATCAAGCGAGATTTCACGATCATCATCGTCACGCACAACATGCAGCAAGCGGCGCGAGTGAGTGATCGAACGGCCTTCTTCACCACCGAGGTCAATCCCGAGAGCGACCGTCGCACGGGAGTGCTGGTCGAGTTCGACTTCACCGAGAAGATCTTCTCCAACCCTGGTGACGAACGAACCGAGGCCTACGTCACCGGCCGGTTCGGCTGACTGGTATGGCCATGGACGAAGCTCGTAAGAGTTTCCACAAGGACCTGACCGAGGTCCATCAAGAGCTCGTGCGTATCGCTGCGTCGATCGTCGAGAGCATCCCCCGCGGTACCCACGTTCTCGTCGAGCAGGATCTCGCCGAAGCCGAGCGCATGATCTTGGCCGACGACGACGTCGACACCCGGACCGTCGACATCGAGTCACGTTGCATCCAGATCCTCGCACTGCAGGCTCCGGTGGCGGGCGAGTTACGACAGGTGGTCTCGGCCCTCAAGATTTGCGGAGAGCTCGAACGTTCGGCTGATCTGGTCGTGAACATCTGCAAGGCTGCTCGACGGATCTACGGGCACGAGTTCGATCCGCGCCTACGCGGCCTCATCGTGAAGATGTCCGATCAGGCTCGACAGCTCTTCAGTGAGGCGACGAGCGCTTATGCCTCTGCCGATGCGTCCCGCGCCGCCGCCATCGACGACATGGATTCGTTTCTCGACGATCTCCAACGTCAGTTCATCCAGGCGATCTTCGAATCGCATGCCGCCGGGCGTATCGATCTGCAGGTAGCAATCCAGTTGGCCGTGGTGGCTCGTTTCTACGAACGGATCGGCGACCATGCGGTGAACATCGGCGAGAAGGTCAGGTTCGAGGTGTCGGGTTGGCTTCCCGAGCATTCAGGTGCCGAGCGCTTTCGACTACGTCAGTCCTCGACACCCTCAGAGGAGGAGTCCTCGTGAATCGCACTGCTCAGGAAAAACTCGACGACCTTCGAGACGAGACGCTTGCTCTGGGAGAGATCCTCGTCGAGTCCATTCCCCGCTCCACCAAGGTGTTGTTGGATCAGGACATGGAAGGAGCCGAATACCAAATCCTGGCCGACGACGAATACGACGCCCGGTCGATTGCGTTGGAGGAGGCGAGCATCTCGCTCATGGCGCTTCACGCACCGGTGGCGAGCGAACTTCGCCACGCCGTGGTTGTCATGAAGATGTCGGGCGAGCTCGAGCGGTCGGCTGACCTGGTCACCAATCTCTGCAAGGTCGCCCGCCGGATCAACGGCCACCCTCTCGATTCGCGCCTGGCCGAACTCATCGAGCGCATGAGTAATCAAGCACACCTGCTCATGAAGCAAGTCATGAACGCTTACGCGACTCGAGATCTGGCCGCCGCCAAGTCGGTGAGCGACATGGACGTGCACCTCGATCAGTTGCACAAGCAGTTCATCCAGGCGATCTTCGAAGCTCACAGTGACGGCAAGATCGACTTGGCGGTCGGCATCCAGATGGCCAAGACGGCTCGCTTCTACGAACGGGTGGGCGACCACGCCGTCAACATCGCCCGATTGGTCGAGTTTCTCGTGACGGGAGTTCTCCCTCCGGCGGGTGATCATCATCGTGACGGGCGTGGAGATCTGACACCGATCGGTATCGAGCGGCCCCCGAGCGGCTCATGATCGTTCTGTTTCTCGTCGTCGCCGTGGTGGTCGGCGTCGTCGTCGGAATCGTGGTCGAGCGTCGTCGGAGGCAGGCGTCGACACGCACAGAAGCGGCCGAAACGTTGACGCCCTCCGACTCGGGCGACGTTTTGCTCGAGCAAGCCATCGACGCACTCGGCATCGGCGTCGTCGTGGTATCAGCTGATGGTGAGATCGTTTTCGAAAACGCGATCGCCGGTGGGCCCACCGGAGCACTGCATTCCGATGTCTTGGTCGAGGAAGCCATCGAGATCCACGTTCGGGCGGCCCTCGAGGGTCAGACCCGGCGACAGACGATCGAATTGTTCGGACCGCCTCGACGAGTGGTCTCGGTGTCGGCCGTCCCCCTCGCTGACGGCGGAGCGGTGGCCATCATCGAAGACGTGACGGAACGGTCGCGACTCGACGCAGTGCGCACCGACTTCGTCGCCAACATCAGCCACGAACTGAAGACACCGGTCGGGGCCCTGTCGGTTCTGGCCGAGGCTCTCGCCGATGAAGATCAGCCCGAGGTGGTCCAGCGTCTTGCCGACAAGATGGTGAACGAGGCCATGCGGGCCGGCCGCACGATCGACGATCTGCTCGAGTTGTCGCGTATCGAGCTTGGCGGCGAGGCGGTCAAGGACGTCGTGCTCGCGTCGATGGTGATCGACGAGTCAGTCAATCGAGCCCGTTCTCTCGCTGAGCGAGTCGGTATCGAAATCGTTGTCGTTCCCTCCGGAGACCGTGTCCGGATGGTGGGTGATCGGCGTCAGCTGGTGTCGGCCCTCGGCAATCTGGTCGAGAACGCCGTCAAGTACTCCGACCCCGATTCACGAGTCGAGGTGTCGGCAACGTCCGATGGTCGATGGGTCGATCTCTCGGTTCGCGACTTCGGTCTCGGTATTCCGCAAAAAGACATCGATCGAATCTTCGAACGCTTCTATCGCGTCGATCGAGCTCGTTCGCGTGAGACCGGGGGAACGGGTCTCGGCCTCGCCATCGTGCGCCACGTCGCCACCAATCATGGTGGCGAGGTGAAGTTGGTGAGTGTCGAAGGTGAGGGCTCCACCTTCACGCTGCGGATCCCGGCCGCGGTCGGTCTCGTGTCGACGACCCTGCGGGACGCGGGCTGACGAGAAGGGAGACGACGTCATGGCCATGCAGACGGTGTTGCTCGTCGAGGACGAGGAAAGCTTCGTCGACGCGCTCACCGTGGGGTTGAAGCGCGAAGGCTTCCGGGTCGAAGTGGCGCGTGACGGGCTCGAAGCCTTGAGTCGATTCGATCTGGTGCAGCCAGATGTCGTGCTGCTCGACGTGATGCTGCCCAAGATGTCGGGTATCGACGTCTGCCGTCAGTTGCGGAAGCGCACGCAGGTGCCGATCATCATGGTGACGGCCAAGGGAGCCGAGATCGACACCGTCGTCGGGCTGGAGGTGGGCGCCGACGACTACATCACGAAGCCGTATCGGATGCGGGAGCTGGTGGCCCGTATGCGGGCGGTGATGCGTCGAGTTTCGACCGAACGCGGTTCGAGTCCGGCCGAGATCGACGGTTCGATCCTCGAAGTGGGTGACGTGAGCCTCGATCCCGATGAGCACGTCGTGCGTGTTCGAGGTGAACTCGTGCAGATGCCGTTGAAAGAGTTCGAACTCCTTCATCTTCTCCTCGCCAATGTCGGTCGTGTGCTGGCCCGTGAGACCCTCATCGATCGCGTATGGGGCACCGACTACGTCGGCGACACCAAGACCCTCGATGTTCATATCAAGAGATTGCGCGCCAAGATCGAAGACGAACCATCCGATCCCAAGCGGATCGTCACGATCCGCGGTCTCGGGTACAAGTTCGAACGTTCCCGTTGAGTGTGCCCGGTGTCGGTGCGACACGACACCTAACATGACCACGTGAGCGACGCCGAGAGTTCAGAAGTTTCGGGACGGCGCATTCGTTCGTCTCGTCCAGAACCGAAGTTTCAGCACCAGTTCCGGGCATCACCCTTCACTCGACTGGTTCGAGTCCACGCTCTATTCGCAGCCGGCGAAGCGTCGATGGCAGTTGCCCTGGCCGACTCGCTCTTCTTGTCGATCAGCCCAGGTGAGGCGCGAAGTCGTGTCGTGCTCTTCCTTGCGGTCAGCTTCGCGCCGTTCATCGTTCTCGGGCGATTCATCGGACCAGTGATCGACCGCATGCCAGGAGGTCGTCGACTGCTCGTCGTTCTGATTGCCGGGCTACGGGTGGCCGTGATGATCGCCATGGTGTCTCAGCTCGAGTCGTTGCTGCTCTTCCCACTCGCGTTCCTCGCCATGGTTCTCAACAAGACCTACGGCGTGTCGAAGTCGGCCATGCTCCCGTCGCTCACGAAGAGCGACTCCGACCTGGTGGAGGCCAACGCCAAGCTGGGTGTGACCTCGGGAATCATCGGCTTCGCCGGAGCAGTACCGGCCGGAATTCTCAGTCTCATCTCACCGAAGATCACTCTCGTGTTCGGTGCCATCCTGTTCACATTGGGCGGGTTGGCGGCCACGCGACTCCCGCGGATGCAGGTGGCGCGAAGCGAGGCTGGCGAACTCGAGATACGCGAACTGCGCCAAGCCGGGGTCGTGATCGCCGCATCGGCGATGGGACTCGTGCGGGCGAGCGTCGGTTTCTTGTTCTTCCATCTGGCGTTCTGGTTCGCCGATCCGCAGCGTTCTCAGGTGGTCGGTGTGGCGAGCAATGGCCGATGGAAGCAGGTCGAGTACCACTTCGGTCCACAATTCGGAACTTTCTGGTTCGGTGCCGCGGTGAGTCTGGCGGCGGTCGGGACTCTGCTCGGCAATCTCAGTGCGAAGAAATTGGGTCGCTTCAAATTTGTGGAGACGTTGCTGGTGATCGGGCTGATCTTGATCGGTGTCGCCGGAATCGTGACGGCGGTTGCGGTGACGACCGTCGTCGCATTGTTGATGGCGGCCACTGTCAATTTTGCAGCGGCCATTGCCAACATGGCCTTCGAGACCATCGTTCAGCGGGATGCTCCCGATGTCAACCGGGGACGGGCCATCGCCAACTTCCAGACTCGCTTCCAGCTGATGTGGGTGGCGGCCGGACTCGTTCCGGTCCTGTTCCATCTACCGGGTTCGGTGGGTTTCGGCATCGTCGCCGGTCTCGGTCTGTCGGGAGCTGCCGCGTATTGGTTCGGACTCAATCAGGTGCGACGTGGAGCGACCGATCCGCAGACGTTGCGGTCGTACATCGGAACCCGGATCAGTCGGCGTCGCTGATCTCGAGGCGGGCCAACCACAACCCGGGTGCCTCCAGCTCTGCCTTCGTCGGAAGCGAGTTCGTTCGATCGAACAGCGGATCGAGTCCGGTGGTGCCGGCTCGCTCGACCACCCCGGCCACGAATGACTTTCCCTGTTCGACTCGTGAGCGGTCGAGCCGTAGTCCGAGCAGTCGTTCGACGAAGGTGGTCTCTTCGCCGGATTCGATGCGTCGACGCCGCGCCGCCTCGGAGATGCGCGCCGGATTTCCGAGGATGCGTGCCCCGACCTGATCGGCGATGTGATCGGCCCAGCCCACCACGAGCGACAGAGCAGTGTCGATGTGCGGTTGCAGGCGGTCCTGTTCGGGTGAACGCATGGCGCCGAGGAGGACTTCGGGATCACCGAGGACGCTCTGCAGCGACTGCATGATCTGCATCGGATCGGACGATTCGATCGACGACAACTTGTCCATGATCGCGTGGGGATCGGGGCGGAATGCCGCTACGTGTGAGCGGACGAGGCGGTCGATCTCGGCGGCTACGTGGGGTACCGAAATGATCGAGTGCAAGGTGAGTTCGCTGATGAGCGTCCACATACGTGCGTCGTCGGTCGACAGGTTCCATTCGACGGCGAATTCGTCGATGTTGGTGAGTACGAACATCGGGGCGCGTCCGGCTCGCCGGGGGAGCGGCAGGTCGTACTGCCCGAGCGAGCGTTTGCCGAGCAACCCGACCATCGAGCCAACCGTCATCCCCATCATGGTGGGGGCGAGTAAACCCGAGAACTGACCGAGCATGGCGGCCATCGGGTCGTCGTCGGTATCGGGCTCGGGACGTTGGGCAAGTGCGGTGGCCAGATCGGTGAAGAAGGGTTTGTAGTCCTCGAGCGTGGCGTCGACCCACAGCGTTCGGGTGACGACGGCTGGTTCGACGGCCAGGACGGGGTGGAGTCGTCCGGTCACGGCTTCGAGTTGATCGACGACGATGCGACCGAGATCGACGAACGACATGCGGGCCGCTGGATCGGGATTCGACTCCGCCTGTCCGCCGGTCGCCGTCATATGAGCCACCTGGCGGGCGGTGTCCCACTGGACCGGACCCTGGTCGGCGAACATCTTCATCATCTCGCCGAAAAAGGGGAGGCCAGCGAACGGATTCTGGCCGTCGTCGTCGGAATCTCCGAACGGAAACGGCGAGTGATCGGCCATGAGTCGAGCCTACGTCGCCCGATTCGGGTGTGACTCGACGACTAGCGTCACGAAGGTGACGATCAGTGAAACCCGGCACGGCACACTGCCTGATCGTTCGTCGAACGACCTCGTCACGGTTCTGGTGACGGGAGCATCGTGGCCGCTCGGCCGGCGGGTGGTCGAACACCTTCGAGCCGACGACCGGTACTCGGTGGTCGAGATCGAACGAGGTGTGCGTCCCGACGGTGCGGCGATCGATGTCGATCGTGCCGACCTGCCCTGTATCGACGTGGTGATCCATCTGGTGCCCGGTGACCACGACACCCTTGCGGCCCGAGGTCGCAGTGCGGCTGTCGGCACCCCTGAACTTCTGGCCGAGGCGACGCGCCGTCACACGAAGCATCTCGTCGTTCTGTCGTCGGCCATGGTGTACGGCGCGTGGCCCGACAATCCGGTACCTCTTACCGAAGATGTCGCTTTGCGTCCCGACTTCGGCTTCGCATTCGCTCGTCAGCTCGCGACCGTCGAACAATTGGTCGACGATTGGCGCCTGGCCTCGCCCGAACGAACGGTCACGGTTCTACGTCCCGTTCCAGCCATGGCCGCCGACGGTACGTCGTCACTCGTTCGCGCGTTGGCTGCCGGAATGGGTGGTCGACTCGGTGAGGACGACGTTCCCGCTCAGTTTCTTCATCTCGACGATTTGGCGTCGGCGGTGGTTCTGGCCGCCGATCGCCGTTTGTCGGGTATCTACAACGTGGCTCCCGACGGGCACGTTCCTGGCTCGCGCGTGCGTTCCCTGTGGGGGATGGCTCCCCGTCTCCGTCTGCCCGATCGAGTGGGTGAGGTGGTTGCCGACCTGCGCTGGCGCTTTCAGCGGGGTCCGATTCCCCCTGGTCTGCGGCCCTATGTTCGGTCACCGTGGCTCGTGTCGAATGGAAAGCTCCGCGCTGAGGGTTGGTCGCCCACCGTCACCAATGAGCAGAGCTTCGTCGAGGGAACCGAGACGAAGTGGTGGACGATGCTCACCCCGAAGCGCAAACAAGAACTCGCGCTCGGTGTGATGATCGCTGCGGTCGTCGGCTTGGTGATCGCCGTGGTTCGCGTGCTGCGTCGGCGTTAGTCGGAGGAACCCAGACCTTCCAACAAACTCGACAGGACGGATTGGATCGAGTTGGTGTCGATGAGCACCACGTCGTTGCCTTCGTGGGTGCACAGGCCGATCAAACGACCGGCACGATCGATGACCGGTGCCCCTTCGGCGACCGAGAACGGATCGAACGTCGTGCTTCGAGTTCCGATCACAGCACGTCGATCGTCGGCGAGTGACATGACACTCATGCGATGAGCCCGCTCGGAAATCACCACGACGTCTTGGTCACGTGTGATCGGTACGTTGGGAAGGCTCACCGTGGGAGCGGGTTCGTCGAGCGGGAGCGCGAGAATTGCAATGGAGGTCGCATCGTCGATGTGTATGACCTCGACGTCGTGCGTACTGCCGTCAGTGAGACGAACACGTAGTTGTGACCGATCGCCGACCGCAGCACGAGTGGTCACGAGAAGCGGTCCTTGTTCGACCATGACGGCGATCGGCGCGTCGGAGCGTGAGTCGTCGAGACTCACGAGTTCGATGTTGGCACCCGACAGACGAATGGCGTCGGCGGTGTCGGATCGTCCCGAGACGGGACGGGAGAGAAGAGCCAGGCCGATCACCACGAGAACTCCGGAGGCGATGGAGAAAGCGGTGACGCCCCGGCCCACCGATCGGAGCGCAGTGGAACTTTCGATTCCCGACCCGGCCGCCGCTCCGATTTCGGACGGGTGCCGCCAGGCGCGTTCGTGCGGCGGGAGGGGAGCAGGTGGGAAGTCGTCGGGATCGGGACCCGAAGATGAAGTGTTCTCTCCCACGAACACGTGAGACTAGTGATCGTTCGCTCGCGTGTGTTCGCGGGCTGACAACCATCGGAGCCCGGGGAGGCCCGCTACCATCGGCTTGTGACCTGGGAACGGACGAACGATCACTGGTTCGCTCTCACTCCTGACCCCTTGTCGATCGCTGAGGCCTATGAATGGGCCGTGCAACCGCAGTGCGGAGCAGTGGTGGTCTTTTCCGGAACTGTGCGCGACCATGCCGAAGAAGCCGGAGTTCGACGCGACGGGGTGACCCACTTGGTGTACGAGGCGTACGACGAACAGGTCCTCGTTCGATTCGCCTCAATCGTCGATGAGATGCGGGCTCGTTGGTCCGATCTCGGTCGTGTGGTCCTGTGGCATCGAGTCGGGCGCCTCGAACTCGAAGAGTCGTCGGTCGTCGTCGCGGTGTCGTCACCTCATCGCCCAGATGCGTTCACTGCGGCACGATTCGCCATCGATGCCGTGAAGTCGTCGGCGCCAATCTGGAAACTCGAAGAGTGGTCCGATGGTCGCGACTGGGGAACTGGTGCGACGTCGATCACCGATGCGTCCCGTGTCGAGTCCGCCGACGAGGCGTCGTCGCGATGACTGTCGTTCTCATCGGTGTGGTGGCGGTGTGTGTCGCCATCTTTTTCGCTCTTGCGATTGCTCGGCGAACACCGTCGAGTGACGACGGAGTCGCGTCGTTTCGCAAGCATCTCGACGCGCTGTCACCCGAAGCTCGTCGACAGGTGATCGACCGAATGAACGAGACGCCGAAGCCGAGCGGTCAGAGCGACCCTGACGATCCAGGAATCAGCCATGGCACGTGACCTCGCGATCGACCTCGGAACCGCCAACACTCTCGTGTACATGAAGGGTCGCGGCATCGTGCTGAACGAGCCTTCAGTGATTGCACTCAACCGGCAGACCGGTGAGGTGCTGGCCACCGGCCACGATGCCTGGAACATGATCGGCCGGACACCTGGCTACATCGTTGCGGTTCGTCCTCTACGTGGGGGAGCCATCACCGACTTCGACGTGACCGAGCGCATGATTCGCCTGCTCTTGCAGCGAGTCGGGGTGAGCCGTTTCACCCGTCCCAAGGTGGTCATCTGCGTGCCATCGGCCATCACCGAGGTCGAGCGGCGAGCGGTGACCGACGCCGCCCGACGGGCCGGGGCCGCCGATGCGCAATTGATCGAACAGCCGATGGCGGCAGCGATCGGTGCCAATCTGCCCATCGACGAACCAGTCGGCAACATGGTGATCGACATCGGTGGCGGTACGAGTGAAACCGCCGTCATCAGTCTCGGTGGTGTCGTCGCACTAGAAGCCGTTCGGGTCGGCAGTTTCGACATCGACAACGCGATCCAGAACTACGTACGTCGCGAACACGGCATCGCTATCGGTGAGCGTACGGCCGAAGAGATCAAGTTGGCAGTCGGCTCGGCCGCCGCGACGTCTGACGAAGTCGAGGCCGAAGTGAGCGGACGCGATCTGATGATGGGACTTCCGAAGACCGTGATCCTCACACCCGAAGAGATCCGGTACGCGATTGACGACGTGGTCACACAGATCGTGCAGTCCGTCGTGCGTTGTCTCGCCAAGGCGCCGCCCGAACTCGCCCAGGACTTCCTCGTGCGCGGGATGTATCTCGTCGGTGGTGGCGGTCTGCTCCGTGGACTCGCCGATCGCATCGAACGAGAGACGCAGGTTCCGGTTCGGATGTCGAACATGCCCCTCGAAGCCGTGGTCCTCGGAGCCGGACACTGCATCGAGAACTATGACGCGTTGAAGCGCATGTTCATGGGGCAGCGACGCTGATGGCCGAGGCGACGTCCGATATTCGCTTCGACGTCGTCCATCAGCACATCGGGGTGATCACCCTCGACCGCCCCGATGCACGAAACGCTCTCACTTTCGGCATGTACGCCGAACTCGAACGATTGGTTCGCGATGCACCGCCTCGCGACGTTCGCTGTCTGGTCATTACCGGAACCGATCCGGCGTTCTGCAGCGGTGACGACGTTCGCCAGGTGATGGGCGGTGGTGAGGCCGACCGGGTGCCGGTGACCGGCGATCGCACACCTCGTCTCACGCCGGCTGCTGATGCGCTGTTGCACACCGATCTGCCAGTCATCGCCGCTGTGAATGGTGCCGCCGTGGGGTGGGGAATGGAACTCGCCCTCATGGCCGACATCAGAGTGGTGAGCGAGAAGGCCAAGTTCGGGGAGTTGTTCGTTCTTCGAGGTCTGGTGTCGGATGTGGCGGGTCTCGGACGACTGGCGCAATTGGTGGGTCGCGAACGGGCGGCTGAGCTGCTCTTCACTGGTGAGGTGATCGATGCCGAGACCGCTCGCGAGATCGGTCTGGTGTCGCGGGTGGTGGCACATGATCGACTTCTGCCGACAGCACTCGAGTTGGCCGGTCGAATCGCTGCCAATCCGCCGCTCGCGATTCAGCGGTTGAAAGCCGGTTTGCGCAACACCCTCGATCCCGACTGGCGAGAACTCGGGGCCTGGGTGTCGTCGACACTCGGCGAACTGTTCGCCACCGACGATCACCGAGAGGGTGTGCGGGCGTTCCTCGAGAAACGACCCCCTAGGTTCACGGGGCAGTGATCGGGACCAGGTAGCCGTCGAGTGACAGCACCCACATCCGATCGAGATGATCGGAGAGTACGCCCACCGAGGACGGAACTTTTCCGAGGGCGAGGAGACCGCACGTGTCGATACCCCCCGGTTCAACACAGAGTGCTCGAACCACACCACTGCAGAAATCAGAGAAGAGATACCAGTCGCCGACAGTATCGATGGTGGTGTCACGCATGACTGCTCCACCGGAGATCGAGCAGTCGCCGTCGACGTGTTCGTATTCGTACACCGGAGCAACATCGCGGTATGCGAGGTGTCGATCGTTCTGATCGGCGTTGAAGGGTCGGGTCCCTTCCCGGGCACTCCAACCGAACGACGATCCCTGAAGGTCGCCCACGTCGATGACGTTCACCTCTTCGCGTTCGCCTTGTCCGACGTCGGCGATCCAGACGTCGTTCGTGAACGGGTCGACGGAAACCCGCCACGGATTTCGCAGACCCACCGCCCAGATCTCGGGTGTCGGATCATCGGTCGACGGGTCGAGTCGCAGAACCTTGCCGAGAAGTGACTCGGGATCGAGAGCGTCACGATCGGGGTCACCGGCCGATCCGCCGTCTCCAGTGAATACGAAAAGATGTCGGCCGTCGGCGGTCACGGCGAGATCGCCACCATTGTGGTTGGAATAGGGCTGGGTAATCGTGAGAAGTTCGACCCGCGAGCTCTGATCGAACTCGCCGTCGTTTCCAACGTCGTAACGGTCGATGACGGTGTCGCCGTTCACGTCGGTGTAGTCGACGAAGGCACGGGTTCCATCGGGGGAATAGGCCAGTCCGAGGAGTCCACGCTCACCTTCGGCGCGGGTCAGGGCGCTCATGTCGAGAAGTACGTCACCGGGTGAGCCGTCGTCATTCATTCGGCGTACGAGTCCGGTCCGTTCGACGACGTGGGTTTCGCGTCCGGCCCATGACGACAGGTCGACGGGCTGGCTCCAGCCGTTCACCGGCTCGCCGAGAGTTGCGTCGAGCGACGGTGAAACTGGTGTCGGGGTCGACGTGTCGTCGGGAAGGATTGGTGCGGTGTCAGTGGAGATCGGCTCGAGAACCGAGGGAGAGACCACCACCTCGGCCGATGAACTGCAGGAGACGACGATTGCCGACAGAGCGAGTGACACGGCCACCTTGGTGCGGCGTCGTGACATGAAGTCGGAACTCACGACCTCTCGCGTCGGATCAGGCCCTCCTGGACGACGCTGATCGCCAATTGTCCGTCACGTGTGTAGATGGATCCGGTCGCCAGACCGCGAGCATGCGATGTGGTGGGAGTGCTCTGGTCGTACAACAGCCACTCGTCGGCACGGAAGGGGCGATGGAACCACATCGCGTGATCGAGGCTCGCCATTTGTACGTCGTCGGTCCAATTGAGGCCGTGAGGCAGAAGAGTCGTGTCGAGCAGTGTCATGTCGCTCGCGTAGGTGACGATGCACGCGTGCAACGTGGGATCGTTCGGCAGAGTGCCGTCGGCGCGTAGCCAGACCTGCTGCCGATCCGATGGTTCGCGCGAACGCGACATGGGATCACCACCCACGTAGCGAACGTCGATCGGGCGCGGCCGGTCGTACCACTCGCCGAGCATCTCTTTGTGCGGGGCCATGCGCGTCTTGAAATCGGGGAGGGTGTCGGGTGCAACGACCTCCGGCATCTGCGTCTGGTACGACATGCCTTCCTCGGGAGCGTGAAAACTCGCCTGCAGGTTGAAGATCGCCTGACCGTGTTGGATGGCGACCACACGTCGGGTGCTGAAACTCCGGCCGTCGCGGATGCGGTCGACGTCGTAGAGGATCGGGGCGGTCGGATCACCCGGCCGCAAGAAATAGGCGTGGATCGAGTGAACACGGCGGTCTCGATCGTCGACCGTGCGCGAGGCGGCGACCAGAGCTTGGCCGGCCACCTGACCGCCGAAGACGCGCTGGCGGTTCTCTTGGGGGGAGCGGCCTCGGAAGATGTTGACTTCGATGGGCTCGAGATCGAGCAGATCGATCAGACCTTGAAGGGTGTCGGACACGACCGCATTCTCGCACGGGTCGGAACCTCGTGCGAGGCGGAAATTCCGTGGCAGGAGCGGACTAGGGTCGCCCCATGGCATTGCTTCCTCTCGATCCCGATCAGTTGCTGTCCACCACACGGGCCGTTCGCAAGCGTCTCGACTTCGAGCGCCCGGTACCCGATGATCTGGTGCGCGAGTGCGTCGAACTGGCCATGCAGTCGCCGTCGGGTTCGAACAGCATGACCATGCAGTTCGTGGTGGTGCGTGACGAGGCCAAGCGCAAGGCGATCGGAGAGATCTACCGACAGTGTTACGGCATCTACCAGTCGATGGACGGGGTCTACATCCGCTCGATCGACAAAGGAGATGATTCGGCCAACGCTCAGCAACAGCGGTCGGCCGACTCGGCGGACTTCTTGGGTGAGCACATGGGTGATGCGCCGGTACTGGTGATCGCTTGCACCGAAGGAGCACGGGCTGACGGAATGCCCGGCATGATGGTGTCGTCGGTGATGGGCAATGTTCTGCCGGCCATGTGGAGTTTCATGTTGGCGGCTCGCGCTCGTGGGCTCGGCACTGCGTGGACCACGGTTCACCTCATGATGGAACAGCAGATGGCCGAAGTGCTCGGCATTCCGTTCGACAGCGTTCAGCAGGTGTGTCTCTCACCGGTGGCTTTCACGAAGGGCACCGACTTCAAGCCGGCCAAGCGTCCGCCGGCCGACTCGATCATCCACTGGGACACGTGGTGATCGGTCATCGACGCTGATCTGCGCGCCGTCGCCGTGTCGGCGACGGGTTTCATGCCACCTGAAGAAGGCGATGCGCTGTACGACGCGGCCTGTGCGGCAGGCGCGGCAGTGCCCGGTTCGCCGTTCCTCGAAGTGGGTTCGTACTGCGGTCGTTCGACGGTATGGCTCGGCGCGGCGGCTCGGCGGTCCGGCACCGTCGTGTTCGCGGTCGATCACCATCGCGGGTCCGAGGAGAATCAACCAGGCTGGGAGTGGCACGACACGTCGCTCATCGATCCCGACACCGGACGCCTCGACACCCTGCCGCATTTTCGTCGCACGATCGCACGCGCGGGCCTCGACGATTCGGTGGTCGCCGTCGTGGGCGAATCTCCGGTGGTGGCTCGCTGGTGGAAGACGCCGCTGGCCTTTTTGTTCATCGATGGCGGACACGGTGTCGAACCAGCACGTCTCGACTACGAACTCTGGACTCCGCATGTGGTGCCGGGGGGAATCTTGGCGATTCACGACGTGTTCCCCGATCCGGCTGACGGAGGTCGGCCGCCGTACGAACAGATCTACGTGCCGGCCCTGGCGAGCGGACTTTTCGTCGAAGTGTCGGTGACCGGCAGTCTGCGCGTGTTGCGTCGAGTCAGTTGAGGCTGGCCGGCGTCGACCGCTGAGCGGCTCGTAATCCGGCCCAGGCCAGATCGCTCACCTGACGAGCGATCGCTTCGGGATCGAAGTCGTCGCCACTCTCGATGAGGCGACGCGATACCCCCTCGGTCATCCCGACGATGGCGTAGGCGAGGGTGCGACGGTGATCGGCATCGATGTCAGCAGTGATGAGCGGTTCGATCAAGTCGGCGATCTGGGCCGTGAACGAACGAACGATCTCGTTGAATTCAGGATCTCTCCGTGAACCACCAGCGAACAGAACCCGAAAAGCATCGTGGTCGTCGGCGACCCATCGAAAGAATGCCGAAAAGCCGAGTCGCGTGCGTTCACGCTCGTCGACGTCGGCGAGTGCTCGGTAGGCGATCGCTTCGATCATGCGTCGGCCAGCTTCTTCGATGACCGCGAGGTAGAGCTCGCGCTTCGAGTCGAAGTGCTGATACAGCACCGGCTTCGTGATGCCGGCTGCCTCGGCAACGTCGTTCATCGAGGTTTCATGGAAGCCGCGTGTTGCGAACGCATCGAGCGCGACTGCGAGAAGCTGTTCACGTCGTTCGGCGGCGGGCATACGCATGGCCATACGACGCCGATGGTAATGCGACTCCGATCAGAGTCCGCGTTCGCGGTCGTCTCTTTCGGCCGCTTTCACGGCGTACCCGAGCACGATGGCCGGCGCCAGAAGGATCGATCCGACCACCAGGCACACCGTGATCGCGGTGACGATGGGTCCTTTGAACCCGAAAGCAAAGGCCATGACGAAAAGAGCGATTGCCACGGCGAACAGTAGATATCCGACCCGGTTGGCGACGAGAGTCCACCGGGCGATCTTGGCTCTTTGGGCTCGGATGGGGTCGCGTTCTGCATCGGGCACACGCGAACCCTAGCGACTACGGTTCGTGCGTGGCCGTGCGACATGAAAGACGTGGACACGTGCTGTCGGTCACGATCGATCGCCCAGAGACACGCAACGCGGTCGATCTCGACACCTTGCGTTCGATCGAGACGATCATGAACGACCTCGACGATGCACGGGTGGTGGTGTTGTCGGGTGCCCCGCCGGCGTTTTGCAGTGGCGCCGACCTGACTGGAGTCGAGTTGGGGGAGTTCACCGACACTCTTCAGCGGGTACTCGTGTCGTTCGGCGCGGCCCCGGTGATCACGTTGGCGGCCGTCGACGGTCCAGCGCTCGGTGCCGGTTCGCAGTTGGCAGCGGCGTGCGATCTGCGTATGTCGACCCCCGAGAGCCGCTTCGGGGTGCCGGCCGCCAAGTTGGGGCTGGCCGTCGACCGTTGGACGGTCGATCGACTGGTGCAAGAAGCCGGTGCGAGCGTGGCGCGTCGCATGCTGTTGACCGGTGAGACGGCAACCGGTGCCGAATTGCTCGGTGGATTCGTGCATCGTCTCGGAACGGTCGATGAGGCATTGGCCTGGGCGCAGTCGCTGTGCGATCTCGCGCCACTCACGATTCGCGCTCACAAGTTGGCGCTCGAAGCGATCGTGACAGACGACGAGATCGAAGCCGCACGTCTGGCGGCGTGGGCGAGTCAGGATGCCAACGAAGGACGTCGCGCCTTCAAAGAGAAGCGTCCGCCTCAGTTCCGCGGACACTGACGCCTGGAGTCGGTGAGGTCTTCAGAGGTTGGGTGGCAGGAGGCGGTTGACGTTCTGGAACACGAAGTACAGAACGACGAAGAACGGGGCCGTCGTGAGTGTGAAGGCCAGCAATCGGCTCATCCAACGTCGATGGATCAACCACCCACCGGCCACGACACCGAGGAGTACGGCCAGCCATCCGAGAACGTGTGGCCAAGCCGCCGGATCGGAGAACCAGCCTTCACTGAACGTCTCGACCTCGAAGTCGACCGTCGACGCCGTCGGGATCGTGTCGCTCACCGGAGGAGAGGTCGTGTCGCTGACGATCGTCGATTCGTCTGTCGTCAGGTCCTCGCTCACGATCGTCGATGGGCTGGTCTCGACCGCGATCGGCTCGGTCGCATAGCGGAACGGTCGATCGTCCACGACCGCTGAGCGTGACGTGTCGAGTTCGGCAGTGACGATCAACCGCTGTTTGGCCGAGAACTCCGGATGGCAGGTGGTGAGCGTGAGCAACGCTCGGGTGGGGTCGGTGGTGGCGACGACCCACGAGTCGTCCGGTTCGACGACGAACGACTCAGTCACTTGGTAGACGAACTCGCGGCCGCGTACGTCGGTCACGATGATGTCGTCACCTTCATCGAGTTCGTCGAGCTGTCGGAACGGTTCTCCGTATGTGGTTCGATGCCCGGCGATGGCGACGTTGCCCAGATGTCCAGGTTGAGGTGTCATGGGGTAATGACCCGGACCCTTTTTCAGATCGGCTGCGGCCACACCAGCCACCACGAATTTGGTGACTCCGAGATCGGGAATCTCGATGATCGCCACCGGATCTCCTTCGTCGACGGCGACGGGGCGGGAGCTCTCGACCGGCGGCGTGTTGCCGACTTCGGTGACCGTCATGTCAGGAGCGAGTGTGCCGACGGCGACGCCGTCACCATCGAGATCTCCGGCGTCGTCGCTCGAGGTGCCGTAGTCGAAGAATGTGCTTTCGAGGCGATTCTGGGCTTGTGACTCCTCGATTCCGGTGCCCCACAGTTGATATCCGACGAAGAGCAACATCAAGATGCCGAGCAGGATGAGCGATTGACCGAGACGGCCGAGGAACCAGTACCAGTCGCGTCGACGCGCGGGATGGGAATGGATCACGTCGGGCTCCACGAAGACCGAACGCTAGTGGTCGAAACCTCGCAGATAGCGTCGGTGACGTATGTCCAGCGACGGGTCGTCCACCCCTTCGGCAGCGATCGAATTCGTCGACGTGGTGGCTCTGATCGGCTCGTTTCCCGCTCTCGCCGGCGTCACGATGCGTATCGAGCGCGGTGAGATCGTGCTACTGCGCGGGCCGAACGGCGCCGGAAAGACCACCCTTCTTCGACTATGCGCCGGATTACTTCCGGTCGAACGTGGAACGGCCCGTGTTCTCGAGCTCGACCTGACCATCGATCGTGACTCGGTTCGACGACGAGTCGGGCTCATCGGTCACACGAACGGTTCGTATCCCGATCTCACCGTCACCGAGAACGTTCGGTTCTGGGGTCGAACGATCGGTGCCACCGACGACGAAGTGGCGTCGGCGATGGCACGCATGAAGATCGATGGACGACTGGCCGACGTGCCGGTATCGCGACTGTCGGCCGGGCAGCGACGTCGAACCGCGTTGGCATCATTGATTGCGCGGCGTGCCCAGTTGTGGCTACTCGACGAACCCCATGCCGGTCTCGACGCCGAAGGTCGAGACGAACTCGATGCAGTGCTACGAGCCGCTGCCGCTGCCGGCGCCACGATCGTCGTAGCCAGTCACGAACTCGAACGCGCCGGATCGCTGGCAACACGACAAATCGAAGTGGTAGCCGGACAAACACGCGAAGTGGGCGGTGGGTCGTGAACGTATCGTCGACGTTCCGGGTGGCTCGACTGATCGCGGCCAAGGATCTTCGCGTCGAGTGGCGCAGTCGAGTCGTGACGAATCAAGTTCTGCCATTTGCGGTTCTCGTCATGGTCCTCTTCGCCTTCGCATTGGACAGCGATGCCGTCCTCGAACGTGTGGCTCCTGGGCTCGTGTGGTTGGCCACGATCTTCAGCGTTTTGTTTCTCGTTGCTCGCACCTACGCCGTCGAGACCGCCGACGGGGCCCTCGACGCACTCCGGTCGGCGGGGGTCGATCCGATGGGGATCTTCCTTGGCAAGACGGCCGCTCTGGCTGCCCAGCTCCTAGTTCTGGAGGCCCTCTTGGTGTCAGCGGCAGTGATTCTTTATCGGGCCGATCCGACCCCGTCAGGCACCGTGCTCTTGGTCACGACGGCCCTGGTCGCGACCGTCGGATTGGCGAGCGTCGGTACCCTGTATGGAGGTCTCGCCGCCGGTGTCAAGGGACGGGAAACTCTTCTCCCACTCCTGTTGTTGCCGGTGGTGGCACCGGTCCTGATCGGCGCAACTCGGGCCACCGAGTCCGCCTTTCGGACCAACGGCATCGCAGTGAGCGAAGGCTGGCCCTGGTTGGGTCTGCTCGCTGTGTTCGCCGCGATCTTCAGTGTCGTTGGAGCAGTCGCCTTCGGGTCGCTGATCGACGAGTGAGCCGAGACGAGGAGATTCGATGACTGCAGCATCCGTCGACACGAACCGGCGGGAGCGCGTCACTGGCACCTCGTTCACTCGCGGACTCGGCGCTGTCACCCTCGTCGGTATCGCCTGGCTCGTGTTGTTCGGACTGGTCGTCACGCCGGCCGACGTCAACCAGGGCGAGTCGGTACGCATCATGTACGCCCACGTTCCCGGTGCCTGGCTGGCGTATTTGGCTTTCGTCGTCACGGCGATCTCGTCGGCCATGTACCTCTTTCGCCGCACTCGCTCGCTCGTGTGGGATCGGATCGCCGGCGCCTCGGCCGAGATCGGCGTCCTCTTCATGGGGATT
>Ga0181580_10000921_pt1 | contig 22768 bp, 18 predicted proteins | sample 071ome_23_FD_132413 | JGI IMG/M metagenome (GOLD analysis project Ga0181580, IMG submission 132413) | Coastal salt marsh microbial communities from the Groves Creek Marsh, Skidaway Island, Georgia - 071403BT metaG (megahit assembly) | ecosystem: Environmental > Aquatic > Marine > Intertidal... | reverse complement strand
TTTGACACCGCCGAGGAGGCCGCGGCCGCGGCGTCTCGCGTCGACGGTGCGTGATTGCGATGTAGTAGACGCGATCGTCGTCGATAGGTTTTTCTCGTCCGTCCGGGGAATCTCTTCTCTCGAATGAAATGGATGATGGATGATGGATTGCGATTGATTGCGCGATTTCGGCGGCGCGAATTCGATGGATTCGATCCATCGGGAATTCCCGTGGACGCCCGGGGGAAAGAACGCGAAAGACGCGGACGATCGACCGGGTTCGACGGGGTGAAGACGACGTTTCGTCGGACGCGGATGCGCGTGGACGGACGGACGGACGCGCGGGGGGGTTCGGGTGGATGATGAATGGATGGCATGCATGGATGGGTCTTTTTTTTCTGCCAGACTGGGTTTCGCCCGGGCGCCCGGGACGCGGTTCGCGAAGGCCTTTCCTCGCCCGCGGCGCGTTCGTGGGGGTTCACCGGTGAAGCGCGCGACTGACTTTTGTTTTGAATCGTTCTCGACCGCGCAGGACAAGCGCTGGGTGACCGCACGATCACCGTTCGCGAGGACAAGGCCCCGGCTAAGGCGTCTGGTAAGAAGCACGGCGCCGTCGTCCTGAGCGAGGCGCCGGCGGGCGGCGAAGGAAGCCGCTGCTACTTTGGAAACCTCGCGTGGGAAACCACGGAGGAGATGCTCATGGCGCACTGCGCGTCGTTCGGTGTCAACGCGGCTCAGTGCGAAGTGGCGCGTCAACACGGCGGCCGCTCCAAGGGCTGGGCGCTCGTCGATTTCGCGACGCCGGATGAAGCGTCCAACGCCATCGCGCAGATGCACAACTCTGAAATCCAAGGTCGATCCATCATCGTGCGCGTGGAGCGCCCGGGCGCGGGCGCGAAGAGCGCGCGCGTGGAGACTCGCCCGGAGAACTCGAGCGGATTGCAAATTGTCGTCCGTAACCTTCCGTGGACGACGACGAGCGAGGATCTTCGCCAAGTGTTCCAGCAAGTCGGCAACGTCGTAAACGCCGTGGCGGTGTGCCACGCGGATACTGGCCGCTCCAAGGGCTGGGGTACCGTGCTCTTTGAAACCCGTGAACAAGCTCAAGCTGCGATCCAAGGTTTCAACGGCGTCGAGCTCGAGCACCGCCCGATGCAAATCAAGCTCGATCGCTACGATTAAGCGACGATTGATTGCGCGCGCGGGCGGCTACACGAGGATGGATGGATGGATGGACAGACAGACAGACAGACAGACAGAATGATGACTGAAGAAGACGAAGAAAAGTACGTACGGCCACGATGGGCAGCGTGTTATGAAGAAGAGAAGAAGAAGAGATGACTTAAGAAAGGAGAGTGAGCGAAAACGAACCAGCGTTTTTTAGTAGTCTCGTCCCGCGTAGGGGCGAGTGGCGAAAGCGAGGCGCGGACGGGTCACCGCCTGTTTATGTCAGCGAATCGATGTTTCGAAAGCAGCACCTTGTTGAATTCCTACACGTATCACTGAATAATCACAATCATTATAATCGCTAATATCAAACGCTTTGTGCAAAGCGATCCCGTCCCGTCGTCTAAATTTAATAATCGTAAGGTATCGAATCGTCGCGCTTGGATTTTTTTTCGGCGCTCCCCGCGTGATCCTCGTCGCGACGTTTCCTCGCCTTTTCGCGTTCCCGCTTCGCCACCTTGGCGATAAACTTGTCGAACAACTTTTTCGCCTCCACCTTTGGTGCCTCTTTCCAAGCCTTGTCCAATCGATAAAGCTTTTCCGCCTTTTCCCACGTCGTGTCGCCAAAGAGTTCTCTCGCCTTGTATCCTTCGTGAAGCAAATCTTCAAAGTCGTCGAGCTTGGCGTCGATCTCATCCTCCATGTCGTTAAGCAAGTCCTCGTAGAGCTCGCGCGGACGAGAACCGTTGACGTTGTTGCACGCGTTGATGTATCGCACGTCGTTTTCGATTCGTCTAACAAAGGATTTCCAGCGAGCGCGCGGTTGAATCGCGCCGTCGCGTCGAAGCTCTTCGAGAAGCTCTACAAAGGCTTGACGACGCCTTCTTTCCTCTCTCAATTCCGCCTTGAGAGAGTCGTCATGAGCCAACATGTCTTTCTCGCGCAGCTCTCGCACCAAGCCTTCGAAAACCTCCAATCGATCGAGAGGTTCGCAATCCATCGTTCGAGGGTCATCCTTGACGCGTTCGTAAATTTTCCTCCACGGCGTCACGGCGTCGGCGCCGGCATCCACAAGGCACTCTTTAAACGCCTCCTGCGTCACCGACTTTCTCTCCTCGCGCTCGCGCTGTTCGCGAACACGTAACGATCGGGTGAAATCGTCAAAGAGATCCCCTCGTTCGCGCCTATCCATGACCGCTCTCCATCTCGCGTCTTCGCTCAATACTTCTTCGATGCGCGCGTCTCTCCCGTACAACCTCGTGTTCGACGTGATCCCGAGCTCCACTCTTCGCTCCTCGAGCATCGCCATGAATGACTCGCGAACCTTCTTCTCTGCCATGCGCTTCGCTTCGCGTTCCCGCTTCACCTGGGCCATTTGATACTCGTTCAAACACTGCTTTTTATCCGTCTTTGACTTCAACGCGCCAAATCGTCTATCGCTCTTCGTTCTGTTCAACACCTCCTCCCACTTGGTCGACACCCGAACGCCGTGATCTGCGAGCATCTTTTTAAACGCCAATTTAGCCTCCTCCACGTTGGCGTACTCGCTCGAAAACACCGCGCCGTCATCCTCGCCACCTTTTCCTTTATTCGTTTCGGTTTTCGCGCCGCCGCCGCGTTCGCGTTCCGTCCCATCCGCCCCACCCATCCCACCGTTGCCCAAGCCTCCCGTTTTTGCTCTCGCCGACTTCGATTCCGCCCTTCTCACAATCTCTCGCACCTCCTCGATCTCCTTCGGCGTCTCCCACGTCGTCTCTCCCGTCGTCTCGTGCGCCCAGTACGCCCGCGACTCCCCCGTCGTCGGATCCTTCGTTTCATACCTCGTCCACCGCGTCGCCGCCTCTGCCCGTTCAATCGTCGTCATCAACTCTTCCGGTTTCGCGTACGTACTCCGACGCGTCACGACGTCGTAGTAATACGTCCGTCCGTCCGGTGCGAGGTGCGTTTGCCATCGTTCGTTCGCAGCAGATGACGATGCCGTCGCCGCTGCTTTCCCACCACCACCACCACTCGCACCGGCGCCGGCGTTTTCCCCGCCTTCGTTCGTCATCCAGTGCGGAAGCGTCGACACCCCGCGTCGTCGTTCTCCCGCGATCGCCGCGTCGTCCGACGACATGGTGCGGCGCGCGCGCGCGTCGGCAACTGACGTGCGTGGCGGGACGGATTGTTTTCAATCACGATTTCATTTCAATTCATTACACGTCTCTCTAAGTACTACATACACACACACACACGGGCACACTAACGACCCTCTACGAACGGACCCCCGTCTCTTCCTCCTCCTCACGCGTCCTCCTCCTCCTCTTCTCCGTCGTCGTCGTCGTCGTCGTCGACAGGGACGGCGGTACCGAACAACGCATTCAACCTCGACATGGCGACGTCTTTATTCGCGATCACCGCGCGTTCGACGCCGTCGCGCGCCGCGAGATCGATCGGCGTCGCGTCCGTCGTCGTCGTGGATGCGTCTCCGGCGCTGACGACGACGGTGACGACTCGCGGGGCGTCTTCGGACGACATGGATTCGGTTCGCGCGCGCCGAGAGCGTCACTCTGAGGCGTGACTTTTGGTTTGTGAGACTGAGATGGAGTCGACCCCGCGCGCGCCACGAGCGTTCGCGCCGACGGCGTTCGCGACGCCGATCGATCCCGACCGAACCGAGACGTCGTCGTCGACTGCGTCGTCTTCGTCGTCGAACACGCGACGGTGCGTGGTCGTCGGACCGCCAGAGAGTGGGAAGACGACCATGTTGATGCGATTTTGCATTCGATTCGTCAAGGAAAACCCCGGTGCGAAGGCGCTGTTCATCGCGAGACGGGACGCGATGGAGCGGGCGAGGATACACGCGACGAGGGTGGAGATGCTGGGGGACGTCGAGGCGGTGGAGGCGATCGGGATGAGGTACGTCGAGTCGGACGAGGACGTGCGGACGCTGGCGTGCTTTCGACACTTGTGGGCAAAGGAGGAACAGCCGAGACTCGTTGTCGTGGATGATTTGGGAAGTATGATGGGGACTTCAAAGGTGGATAGGACGGTGACGAGAGAGATGTCCTACGCGAAGACGTTGGCGGCGTTGCACGAGTGCGCGCGGGATGACGAGACGGGGGAGGAGCGGTTGTTGGTGGTGAGCGAACGGACGGATGAGGCGACGGGCAAGGCGCCGATGCTGTACGTGTATAACAAGTGGTTCGGAGAAGTGTTACAGATTCATAGAGTCCACGGCGAGGGTGGTGGGTCGGAGTGGGATCTCGTGGCGCAGACGGATGGGGCGAGCGTGAGGTACTCGACGAGCCGCGGATGAGATGAGGAGAGGAGTGCGATAGAATACATGTGAACGAACACTTTAGCGATGGATGCGATGTAATGATACCGAATTTGACTAGACGCGGCGATATTGTTGAGAGGGCATCGTAGCTCTCGGATGGGTTAAACGTCACGATGATAAGGAGCGTATCGATTCTACAACAACGAGCTATTAAATTCTATGTACGAGCTAAAAGGAAGGTGACCTTTTCACGCCGTAGCCTCGATGCGCACCGGAGCGCGCTTTGGCTTGCCGTTCTTCCCAGTCTGCTTGTGATAGCTGCTACTCCACGTACCGCCGTCTCTGGCGTAGTAATCCATCGGGTACGGGGTGTTTTCCTCGCCCGGAGCGACGCCGGGGGTTAACCACCACGGGTCGACATTATCGAGGGCGACCTCGGCCTCGTAAGGCGTCAACACGGGACGCTCAAACTCCTCACCCCAGTCGATGGACAAACGCGGACACGCGATTTGCACGAACGCGTCCAACCCCTTGAGCGCCGCCATCTTTGCTGGATTCATCTCGCTGATGAGCAGCACGACGTACTCGCGGCCTTTGACTCTCATCAAAGACATTAAATGCTCCAAAATAGCCGGATTACCCTGTCGTCCGAGCGTGCCGAGCACGATACCGAACGATTTTGCATTCTTCGCGCGATCAACCATGCCTCGACGAACCGTTCTCATTTCCTTGTGCGCGTATTCCTCCCGCGTCAGCACGCGCTGGTACGGGTCGTACCTGTACGCCGGCACGGTTGGATTGGCAATCATGATCGCTTCCAAGTGGAACCGACCGTCGGCGACGAAAACTATGGCGTCTCTATCCTTTGCATCCGGAATCACGGGTGCCGTGCACCCTAGTACCTCTCCAGGCGACAGAGGCTTGGCCTGAGGGACGACGAGCGACGGGTACTTTTCCGCCAGTCGAGTTCTCGTCTCCTGTATGGCGCTCGCGAATTGAATCGTCCCCGCCAAGATGAGGTTCGAACCGGGCTTAAAGTTATGTTCGACCGACGCACACAGGTGACCGACGTCGAAAGAAATATCGACAAAGACGTAGAGGCACTTCATACGAGTGACGTCGACCGGGACCAAGCACGAGTGTCCGTAGTGAACCAAAAAGTCGCACCCCAACGACTCAGCCGTGTAGTCGTCAACGCAGCAGGCGCCGTAAGTCACATCACCAAGTATCACGACATCCTTCACGCCTGCGAACGTTTGGAATATGTCCGCCAACGTCGTCGCGTACAGCAGAAGACCTTCCGGGAACTGCAACGCCAGCGTCTCCACGTTCGCCTGCTTGAGCCTCCACACCGTCTTCTTCACCTCAAAGTCGTAGTTTTGGGGCAACACTCGCATGGCTGCCGCCAAATCTTCGTCCTTCTCAATCTCATCGGGGATCTATCGGCGCGCGAGAGCGAAGAGGAAGGACGGCGGTCAGTGTCTAAAAAGCATTCTGCGAAAGGGACGGGAGAGCGTTTGGGCGGCGCGGGGCTCGAGGGAGCAACGACGACGCCGAGGGACGAGGCGAACGCACCTGATTGCGGACGAAGCGTCGTACCACCGGTTTCGCCACCGGCTCGTCGACAGCCGTGGACATCGACGGCGTCGAGTCCGTCATGAGTCGAGCTATGAGGGCGAGGCGCGTCTCTAAAAGAATCAATTCATTGAAACGTCAATGTGTGCTAAAATCTATCTCTTGCTCTTCTGAGCTTGTTCTAGTAGCTGTTCTAGGCTTACGGGGACCCATTTACCGGCTATGGATGCCCGGATGCTTTCGCGAGCGGTGTCTACGACGACGTTGACGCCGCCAAACGTGTACACCGTCAAGCCGTCATGACGGCGTCCCGAAGTATTCGGAACGAACTCGAGCTCGTGGGCGTTCGCGAATTGCTCAATCATATCCTTGAGCGTCATTGTGGATTCATCCATCGGGTGAGCCTTCGGTTTGTCTCGAACGGGGGCGCTGGGTTGCGGCGTTGTGATGCTCGGCATGACAACGCCCTCTCCCGAGGCCGCTTGGTTCATCATGTTCAACGCCACGTTTAATTGCACGCGCATGCGCTCATGAGACAAAAGTTCGTTTGAAAAGACTGATTTCCATCCAGTGTACCACTGGGCCACCTCGTCCAAGTCCACCTTTGGCGTGGTCAACCACTTGTGCAAAGTGGAGTGCCACTTGCGGAAAAAGTGCTGTTCAAGCAGCGTCATGAGGGCGCTCGGGCCGAGCATCTCTTCCCACGCGAGGGCATTCTTGAGCGGCTCGAGGGATTGATTCGATGGATCGATTCGAAGCATCGCCAACGAATCCTCGAGCTTGGGTGTGATACACCTACGCATGAGCGAAGACCAATCCTTCGCTTCGAACACCTTGGCCCAAGGCTTGAGAAGAGTAAGAGCGCTTGAATCGCTCGCTTCCCATTTCGTGAGGGCAATGGTAAACTTTTGACGAATGGTTGGATACAAATCCTTCAAGTTCTTATGCAGTAGAGGTAACCACGGGTGGAACCACGCATGAAGTGACACGCGCTCCTTTGTGGGTTCCCACTCGTTGACTCGGCGCTGAAGCCGAGGGAGAACGAGAGCGTGGGTAATCTCGAGGTACAGCGCCTCGGGCAACGTATCAGACCATCGTTCGAGGAATTCTATGATTTCTGAAGGCTTCGTTGGATCCCACTTGCTCGATATGAATGGCCTGAGTCTCGACAAGATTGGTTCGCGCATGAGGCTGTCAAATGCGTCTTCATCAAATAGTCCCTTGAACTCGTCAGGGATAAAGTCAGGAGCGAGAAGCTGTTTCCAAGGTTTGATCTCCTCCAAACCACGGGTCGGATCTATCGTTGGATCCCAATCCTTGAATGCGGCGCGCACGTACGGCGTAGCGTGCGCCAGAGCCAGGCGGTACAACCTGTGCGAGTAGTACTCCTTCGGAAAGCGCTTGACAATCTCAACCCAGGATTTCGTGAGAGCATCGAACTCGGCGCGGTCGCGGCACTTCTTTGAAAGAGCGTCCACTTCCTCAACGAGCTTGAGAGCGCTTTGCGTGCGCTCTGCGAGCTCGTCGTGAAGGTCTGCCTGCTTGTTTAGTCGAACCTTTTCGCGGCGCAAGATTTCCAGAGTGTCCTTTTCGCTCCTAATCTTTCCGTCAAGCTTTGTGATGTCGCTCTCAGCTAAGTCCACGACGAGCTTGAGATTGTGCTGAAGCTCGGGAAGCAAAGTGCCGTCTTCATCAGTGCTCACCACGCGCGATTTGTGTAGCTGGTTGGCGTCAACCACCTGCGCGTGTGCGCCGCGCATGTCGATGATGCTCAACTTCTTGCGGCTACCTTGCGCACTGCCGCCCGCTTCCCGCGCCTTCTCGTCCTCTTCCGCGAGGAGCTCCTCCGCAGTCTTATACTCTCGCTTTTGTCTGCGTAACTCGTTCCGCTTCTTCCACATCGTCTTTTCCTGAGCGCGTTTTGCTTGATCCCTCACTCGCGTCGCCTCGTCGACAGTCATATCATCATCGCTCTCATCCTCTTCTTCATCGCGCTTGCTCGCCCGCGTGGGATCGTTAACGTTCTCTTTGAAGTTGTTGAATCCCATACCCATGTTCTTCGGTCGAAGTTGCGTCTCGAGCGCGCGCGAGATGCCGCTCGCTCCCTTGCCTAAACCTTCACCCTTTTTGTAACCCATCTTCTCCAATAGTTTCAAACCAATCCCCTTGGTGTGCTTCTCGAAAGACCCGATCTCTTCCGCTTGCCGACTTTTTGCTCCACCCCCACGTCTCGAACTCGTCCCCGCGAACGCGTCCTCGTTATCCTTATTCCTCGCTCGAGCCGCCTTTTCCTCGGCTTTGCGTCGCGCTGCCATCGCCTTGCGTTCCTCCTCAGCCATCTTCATCCTCTGTGCCGCGCCGGCAACCAATCTAAGCGAACCGATAAAGTCACGCCTCATCGTCAGTCTACATTCCTCACGTCTCGCGCGCACCGCGATCGTCTCTCGTCGTTTCTCACTCGCGTCGTCGTCATTGTCGTCGTCGTTGTCGTCCTTTGTCGTCGCGACGCACCTCTGTCCAAACGTAGAAGGTAAAAGATCCTCATCCTCGTCCGAAAGATCCTCCAGCGTCTCCTCCGTCGCCGTGCGATAATCCGACCCGCCCCCTTCATCCTTCTCCTCCCTTGCCATCGCGTCTTCGCTCGTCATCGTCCCACCGCTCGCGAACCCTCCAAATCCGGCAGTCGTCGTCGTCGTCGCAGCCATCGCGCGCGCGAACCCGAGTCCTCCACCACCGTTCGCGTTTGTCGTCTCCGTCGCCGCCGTGAACCCGAGACCACCGCTGCCACCAGCACCAGCGCTTCGAAACATCACCGGTCCCGTCTCTCGCCCATCGCGACCGCCGTCGTACCCACCGTCGTTTCTCGAGCCTAAACCACCGCGATTCTCACGCGGCATGTCTTCCAAAAACGATCCGTAAATCGCCTCATCCCGTCGTCGTTTTCGCGCGTGCACCCGTCTCGCGTCATCGTCCGAGTCCGTGTCGACGTCCCGGTGTTCGTTCGACGACGACATATCGACGCGCGGCGCGCAGTGCGGCGCATTTGACTCGTGCGCACGCTTTGGACCGACTCATTCATTCAGTCTGTTGCGGCAGTTGCCGACGCGCGCGGTCCGGTAGACGCTTGGATAGACGTCGCGCGCGAAAAGGAGCACCGCGCACAGGAAGCCCCGTCACCCGTTCAGTCGAACCGAGCTCGGAGGAGACGCGATGACGACGGTAGCGACGACGCTCACGGCTCGAGGCGTGATCGCCCACGCCCAAAGAATCACCACCGCGGATCGTCGACGAGGCGTCCGACGCACGCGTGGAGGGACAACCGTCGTCGCGGCGGTGCGTCCGTACACCGTTCGTAAGGGGGATACTCTCGAGTCCATCGCGAGTAAGCGGTCGATGTCGACGAACGATGTGAAAAAGTACAACAAGTCGCTGTCGAAGGAGGGCGCCGAGCTCTCGCCTGGGATGACGATTCTACTCCCGGCTGAGCGCCTGTCGAAGCGGGACCAAGAGATTATCGATGGGATTAAAGGGATTAACGAACCGAGAGTGTACCCGACCAGAGGCGGGGAGACGATCGAGGACATCATCACGCCGAGGAAGATTTCAAAGGCGGAAGTCGAGCGGTTGAATCCAAGTTTAAAGCTTGGAACCTTAAAACCCGGAACTCGTCTCTTCCTCCCGCCCGGTAAGTATACCGTGCGCGAGAAGGAAATGTTACAAGGGTGTGGGATTCTTCCAGCGGAAACTTTGAACCCGTTGACGGTTTTGGGGACGCCCTTGGCGAGGAACACGCTCGTCGCAGTGGTCGGCATCGGCGCGTACGCCATGTATTTCGCCGCGTGTAGGCGGTACCAAGAGTACGGAACCAAGCTTTGGGGCAATGACAGGCCCGAAATCGCCGATGATTAATCACATCATAATTTCTCCGGCTTCCCATCGCGTCGATCGGATTCAAATCGCGTTGTAAAAGTAAAAACCATTTTCATCCATCACCTGCACGTCGTCCCATCTGGTGTCAAGTTTAGCCGTTACGTATGCGTAAACAGTATGGAGAAAAAAGCGCCGCCGCCGCCGCAGGCTCGAATCAGTCACTCGCGACGCGCGACACACAAAGGCGCGACGACGCGACGCGACCACCGACGATGGCCGCGCTCGATGAGTCCGCCATCAAACTCCGCGAGCTCAACGGCGTCAAGGTGTACGAGGTGTCGTCGTCCAAAGAGGCACCAAACTGGGCGGCGCAAACAAAGTCGAAACGAAAACTTCGGAAAAACCAAGAGTATCAGCGAAGGATCGAACTCGTGCAAGACTTGAACTTCACCGCGAGCTCGTCCAAGTGTAAGGTGACGCCCGATGGACAGTACATGATTGTCTCTGGGCTTCACCCGCCGCAAGTGAAGTGTTACGACCTGAGTCAGTTGAGCATGAAGTGGTGCCGGCACTTGGACGCGGAGATTGTCGATTTTACGACTCTGTCGGATGATTACTCAAAGCTGGCGTTCATCTGCGCCGATCGGTCGATTCGGTTTCACGCGAAATTCGGTAATTATTATCAGACGCGAACGCCGAAACAGGGACGGGACGTAGCGTATTCGGATAACACGGGGGATTTGTGCGTCGTCGGGAGCTCAAACGAGGTTTGGAGGCTGAATTTGGAACAAGGGCGGTTTTTGCAACCTTTAGAGTCCAAATGCGACGAGCTAAACGTGTGTGGGATCTCTCCTACGCATGGTTTGTTTGCCGCTGGGTCGGCGGATGGGGAATTGGAGTGTTTCGATCTGAGAGCGCGTAAGTCGTGCGCGGCGATTCAGTGCACAGAGAGAGACGAAGGCGGTGTCACCTCTCTGCGGTTTGATCCGAACGGTTTGCAGGTTGCCGTCGGTAGCGAGGAGGGTCTCATTAGGTTGTATGATCTTCGAAGCTCGAGGCCGCTTCGCGTGAAGGATCAGATGAACGGCTTTCCGATTATAGACTTGAAGTATCACACTTCTGTGGAGGGAACGAGACGAGTGGTGTCGACGGATAAGAAAATTGTCAAGATTTGGGACGAGAGCACGGGTAAACCGTACACATCCATCGAAACGGGTTACGAAATTAACGATTTGTGTATGTGGGATAAGACTGGATTGATGATGATGACGCAAGACCACACACAAATGAGTGTCTACTTCACCCCGTCTCTGGGCGCGGCGCCTCGTTGGTGCTCGTTCCTCGAAAACTTGACAGAGGAAATGGAGGAGAAGAAGGTTGACACCTTGTACGACGATTACAGATTCGTGACGAGAGAAGAGTTGGAACAGCTCGGTATGACGCACTTGATCGGTTCGAAGATGCTTCGGGCGTACATGCACGGTTTCTTCATGGACAACCGTTTGTATGGCAAGGCAAAGGCTATCGCCGAGCCTTTCTCTTACGACGATTTCAAGAAGAAGAAGATCAAGGAAAAGCTCGATGCCGAACGTCAAAGCAGAATTGCCGTCAAGAAGAAGGCACCCAAGGTCAACGCTGTTCTCGCGGCACGTTTGGGATCCAACGAAGGAGCCGAAGTGGATGGTATCGACGAGGATGGAGACGATGTCGGTACCATTGCGCCGGGCGGTAGCCTGCTCGAAGATGATCGTTTCGCCGCCATGTTCAAAGACGAAGAGTTCGAAATCGATGAAGACGACGAAACCTACAGAATGCTTCACCCGAACGCGAGCAAGCTCAACAAGAGTCAAAAGCAAGAGATGTTGGAGGACCACTTTGAACTCGTGGATGATGACACTGACGATGACGCCGACGTCGAGGCTGAGCCGAATGAGCCGAAGATGTACGCCGCGAAGGATGAATTCCACGCCACCGCCTTTAAAGCGGGTCGCACTACCAAGGTTGATCTCCCTCTGAAGGAGCGAGCGAAGCTTGAAAAGGCGCGCGAGCAGACAAAGCGTCAACGCGTAACCGGCAACCGCGAAGCCTTCTTTGACGCGTCTGCACCGAAGGAAGAGTCGATGAAGCGTCTCGGTAAATCGCGCAAATCGGAAGAATACGGCGATGAAGAAGGTCTCACCGCAGAGGGAGCGTGGAAAGAGCAAGCCAAGGGGCACGCTCGAGGTTCCCGGCGCGGGATGGATGCCGTACTTGGCAAAATGGACAAAATGAACAAGGGCGGACCTCCGAGGCGAAAGGGAAAACGATAACTAGCGAACGAATAGAAATATAATTGTACACTTGCTAAAGACAAATTTTAGTCGGACGGCATCAGCCCTCTCGATCGAGCCAAACGTTCTAGGATGGCAATCTTCCTCTTGAGGTCGTCCGCCGTCTCGGCTGTCGCCGGCGCCGATTGTGAAATCGGCGACTTTTGGACGACTTGCGCGAGAGCATGCGCGGCAGAGTTCGTTGAAGAAGACCCATGATTAGTGTACGTCTGCTCTCTCACATTCACCGAGGCTTGAGAGGCTGGCTTCGGCTTGATGGTCACGTGACCGAAAGCCGCGGCTCGGTCCTTTACGGATGACGGGGAACTCGTGTATTCAATCTCCGCCTGTGCTCGCGCTGGCGAGCTTTGATGAGACGGTTGAGAGGGTGGTTCGTATCGCACTCGCACTGGATGTTGCTGCTGCTGCTGCTGCTGAACCGGCGCTGGTGGCGCTGGCGCTGGCGCTGGCGGAACTCGATACTGCTGAGGTTGCGTTTGATACTCAGGTTGCTGCTGCTGCTGCTGCTGCTGCTGCGGCGGCGGTTGGGTAGGAGCGCTCACCACGTGCGCAGCTGCGGCTTGTTCGTGCGCTGCGATTCGACGCTGCAAATCCTCTAGCTCGGACGCGCGCCGGCGTTCTTCCGCCGATGGACCGACGTCGTCGAGAGGCAACATGGAAATGAACTGGCTCTCCGCCTCGCGTTGGTGCTCGGCGGCAAAATATGCAAGTCTCTTGGCTTCCGCGGCCGCCATCTCCGCGTCTCGAACCGCGCGATTCGCTGCTTCGGCTTGACTCATCTGCTCCATGGCGCTTTGCGCTGAAATCCTCGCAGCTTCTGCCTGTTGCTGACGAGCCATCGCCTCAGCGTGCGCCATTTCTGCGCGAACGCGCGCCTCTTGCTCTAACTCAAGCAAACGCGAGCGCGCGGCGTCAACCTCGTGCTGAGTCACAGCCCTAGGACGGTCGTCTCCGTAAGAGCGCCCGCGCCATCCGCCACCCATCCATCGCTCCGGGTTACCCGTGTCGGGATCGACGGCTCGCTCGTACCTCGGCGGCGGCTCGTAAATCTGGTATCGAGGCTGCTGCGGCGGGTATCTCTCCACCTGACTCTGGTGGTGACCATACGACGGCTGTGGCGGCGTCCCGTTCGGCTCTTGATAGTATTCCCGTCGCGCACCGGGCGCTTGCAATCCCCCAGCCACTGTTTGGGTCGCCAAACCCACCGCGCTCTGATCCGTCACGAGCAAAGGCTGTTGGTGTTGAAACCGCTCGCCGTACGGCGCTGGCTGCTGCTGAGACGCCGGTGACCCCGTCACCGGCTGCGATTGCGCCAGGATCGGCTGCGTCGGTACATGTTCCGAAACCTCCGCCGGAGGTTTGGTTAAAACCACCGGTTTTTCAGGCGTCGCGCCCTCCACGCCGACGACGCGCGCCAACCACTTGCCCAGCGTCAACATCTCCCCCTTCACCAAGTCATCCTTCCCCATCGGCAGCGCCGTGCGTTCAACCACCTCTCCCTTGACCTCCAACAACACCATCGGTACCCCCGCGGGCTGAACGATCGCCCCATCCTGCATCGGCCCGCGTCCACCGCCTTCGAGCTTTTCGCACGCGTGACACGTCCACCTTCGCTCGCCTCTCGCGTTTCCCGCCGTCGCTCCCGCGTTCGCCGCTCCACCGCGCATCGTCGACCCACCGACACCGACACCGACACCACCGCTCATCACGCTCGACGCGCTCGTCCGAACCGACTCCAACGCCGAAGCGAACCCTCCGCGCACCGCGTTCGCCGCCTCGTTCGCTCTCGCCAGTTTCCCATCGATGTCGTACGCCGCGTTCGCCTCGTCGTACCGCTGTTTCGCCGCGTACGCCCTTCGCAGGTCTTCCCCCGTCGGGATCGTCGTCATCGGCTCACACGTGCTCGTTCTCGTCGCGCTCGATTCGCTGACTCGCGCCCCGCCGTCGCCCGCGTCCGAGCCGCGCTGTGCCATCGCTCGACGCAATCAATCAATCAATCAATCATTCGACGATTCCATTTAATTTCTTTTCGTTTCAATCCTTCTCGAACGGCGAAACCACCCGATCGATCGATCGATCGAATCGATCGCCCCGATCGATCGATCGCCCCGATCGCCCCGATCCGTGATCGGACCCGATCGCGCGTTTCGTTTCCCGCGCTTTTTCAACCCGACGCGTGGGGGGTCAACGTACTGTATGCGCATACACTTTTCACATATGCCTTTTTTTTTGAAAAAAAAACGAGGGTGCGTCCGTCGTGGGTGGATGCGTGTATGATTATTCGACGAGTCACGAACGGCGGATGGATGGAAAGATGGGCCAAAGGCACCCACCCACCCCGTCGTGGAGTGGGTCGGGTCGTTTCGTCGAGGGCGCGATCGCGATCCGTGATGGATGACGTCGATGGGTGCGGATGTACGTATTCAAAGGGGTTTTTAGGGTATGAGCGCTTCATCCACCGATGGATGGGATGGGATGGCGTCGGGTCGTTGGTTTCGTTTGGTTTTTCGTCGTCGACGACCCCGTCCGTCGTTGACTCGACCGCACACCGAGGCGTGGGGGACCCGACCCGAACGAACGAGCGAACGCGGGGGAAGAGAAGCGCGCGTTCGATTTAAGAAGGAAACAAAAACCTCGCGAGGTGCGTGCGACGCGCGTCGATGCGTCGTCGGTTTCGTCGTAAAGCGTCGCCGGATTAAAAAAGATTAAACGGGCGGAGGTCGTTCGTTTCAAAACGTCATCTCGCGCGCGACGTCGACGACGGCGCGATCGCTTCGCCGAGGGACGACGACGCGGGATGGGAATCGGTTATTTTTCTCGGCTTTTTTTTGCGTCTCCGCGGTGGGTTCGTTCGTTCGTCCGTTCGCGCGCGTCGCCGGGACCGGCGTTCTCGGTCATCGGTCGACACCGCGGGCGCCCAGGTCGCGAGATCGAGGCCTGGAGGGTGCGTTCGTTGGGACGGATCGAGACGCGAGGACGGGTGGCGGGGGGACGGCGATGAAGGCGCGCGCGTACCGTCGACGGCGATGAAGGATTGGAAACGTGACGGTCCGTGGCGCGTCGTCGTCGTGAACCGTCGTCGTCGTCGTCGTCGTCGTCGTCGGTAATTTTTGGAATGAATGGATACGCGGCACCACCGTTGCTGACGAGGCGAGATCTTTTAGAATGGGTCGTTATGGATTTTGGTTATTTGGCAACGCGGATCGACTGACGGGAAGAGCGCCGACGACGCGCCGCGCGCGAAACAGGTTGTTGTTGGGAACGAAACGGAAAGTGAAAAAGAGAATCGAATCGTCGCGCGTAAAAACACGCTTGAAGTACGAACGAAGAAACGAAGAATCGAAGAAACATGGCGGCAAAGAGCGGCGTCGAACGTTCTTCCACGGAAGTGAAGCCGCGGGCGCATCACGGGCCGGCGATGAGCGCGATTCCCGCGGGTATGATGGTGCCTGGGGTCGTGCCGCCGTTTTTTGCCATGGCGCCAGCGATGATGACGGTGCCGCCGCAGTTGCATCCGGCGTACGCGGCGCAGATGATGATGGCGTTTGGGCCGAGCGAGCACGTCGCCGGATTGCGTCGACAGGCGGCGGAAACGGCGGCGTCTGGTAAGGATCTGCGCAGTGGTAAGCATCACTCGCCGAGCGCGAGCGATGGAAGTCATCACACGACACACTGCGAAGACGCGGATGGCGTCGAAGATGGCGTCGAGGCGTACTCTCGCAGCACCGTCTTGATGTCTCCTCGCGTGTACGAGGGTGGCGTTCTCAAGAACGCCAGGCTTGAAGCCTTGGCGGTTCCAGACCGCACGCAAACGCCGGGCATTCAATCTCCCGGTGCGGCGGCAAACGTGCTCATCAACATGATGGCGTGTCCGACGCTCGCTGCGAGTATGGGTTCTCCACTCAGCCGCGGGGCAAAGCGCGCCAACAAGACGACTGAGTATCTCGGTCCGCTCTCGGTGAGATGCCCAAAGAAACGACGCACCGTCAAGGCGACTCGCGTGCGAGCCGACCTGAAGACGTTCCAAAACGCCAACGGTCCGTCGGTGGTTCGCGTTACGACCAAGACGAACGCGTCGGGCAAGCCCAAGGCGCACCGACCGTGGACTTTGGTGGAGGTTGAAGCGCTCGTACGAGGCGTCACGCACTACGGACGTGGTCAATGGGCCGACATCAAGGCGCTCAACATAGACGGTGTTTCTGCGGCGCTCGTGAACCGCAGTGCCGTCGATCTCAAGGATAAATGGCGCAACCTCTTGCGTGTCGCGATGATGCCGGCGCTCTACAAGCGCCGCGAAGTCAATGGCGTCCCGACAGAAATTCTCGAGCAAGTCAGAGTCTTAGCCGCATCCAAGGCGAGCAACGAGCCACGAAAGCACAAGGACAGCCGATTGTCGCGTGAAGCGCGCCAGTCTGCGCCAGCTGTGGCGGTGGCTCCGCCGGCGGTCAAGTCGGAGCCGGCTTCTGCGCCCGCCGCCGCCGACGCCGCAAAGGGCGCTCGCCGAAGCAAACACCACTCGCCTTGGACGATGACGGAAGCCATGGCTCTCGTCGACGGCGTGGACAGATGCGGCGGTTGCCGCTGGACCATTATCAAAAAGAGCAACGATCCGGCTCTCGAGCGACGAACCGCCATGGATCTCAAGGATAAGTGGCGCAACCTGTTACAGCTTGCATCCTTGCCGGCAAACTCTCGACGCAAGCAAGAGACTCCCGCTGGCTTTCTTCAACGCGTTCTCGATCTCGAGGCGCAGTACGGTTCTGCAAGACGTAAGGGCCGGAAAGCCAAGGTTGAAACGGCGTAATACGTCGGATTACCGTGTACTAAAACCATCTGTACGTTTGTTGTGCCATGATTGTATCATTATTTGTCTCCGGTTTGAGTCAGACACCAAAGATTGTAATTTCAGGAAATTGTTGTTCCTTTCCTTTATGTGTTGTGTTGTTACAAAGACGTAGCAATCTAATCGCAGAGCCTAGATAAACGACGATGCGGTGCATCATCTTCGCGAAATTTTGACGGGCAAGCCCGCCTTGGTATGAATGGTGGCGCCCGTGATCATCTCAACGTCGCCTGGCGCGCACGCGAGCTTGAAGTCAAACTTTTTGAGCAGCACGCTCATCGCGGTGACAGCCTCAAGCATGGCGAACTGATCGCCCGCGCATCTGCGCTGACCTCCACCGAATGGAACGTACGCAAAGTCGGTGCTCTGCTCGTTCGGATATAACCCAGACATGAGGTCTGGGTTGAGTCCGCCCCATCCCTCGATGGCCGGGTTCTCAAATCGTCGAGAGAAGCGGCTCGGATCAAACTTTTCCGGGTTCTCCCAGAGATCCGGAGAGCGGTGCAAGTTCCAAACGGCGACAAAACAATCGGTTCCAGCCTTGAGAGTGATCTCCTTACCCATGCCTCCTCGCGGAAGGGTGACATCCTTGATGGCGCGACGAATGAGAATCGGAGGCGCCGGATACATGCGCATGCCCTCGGCTAAAATCATGCGAACCTTTTCGAGTTTGCGAACTTCCTCGGGTGTTGGCACGCCGTTTTCGTCTGAGACGCACGCGTTGATCTCTTGCACGGCGTCTTCCGCGATTTCTGGATGCTGAGCTAGGAGATAAAGCGTCCACGTGAGCACCGCGGCGGTGGTTTCGTGACCAGCGATGAGCATCGTCATCAAATCGTCTCGAAGCTGCGTGCTCGTGGCTTCGTCGCCGCGAATATCGACGAGGAAGCGAAGCAAGCTCGCATCTTCAGTCTTGGAGTAGTCACGGCGCTCGATGTCTTCCAAATCTTCCTCGTTGCGGGTTTCAATGGCGTTCTTGATCAAGACGGAGAGCTCATCGTTGATCATCTTCATGTCCTCCTTGAATTGCTTTTGTCTCGGCACGATATCCATCGCTCCTGGAATCTGCCAGTACTGCAAAGGGAACGTCGAACGATGTTCGCTCTCACGAAGGACTCGATACACCGCCTTGATCAGCGGCGTCTCCTGTTTGAGTGCGCCAAACTCATAGTTGAACACCGCCTTGCCGATGACGTCGAGCGCCATGGCATAGAGCTCCCCTTCGAGCTCAACCGTCGCTCCTGACTCGGCCGCCGCGTCCAACTTATCCGCCAAGCGCATCGCAGACGCACCAAAAAGTCCACACATGTGCTTGAGCCACGCCCCGTGAAACCCAGCCCCGATGACTGGTCTCCGTTTTGCCCACGTCTCCTTATTCGCCGGAATCAGCCCGTCGCCCATGATGGGTTCCATAATGTCCGTTAAGATGCCCTTTGAAAACGAATCCGCCTGATCCTTAAACATCGTTCGCACCGCCACTGGATCGCTCACGACGACGAACCACTTTGGCCCGGCACCGAGGTTATACACCCCGCCGTACTCGCGGTAATAATCGTACAACGGTATAAAGAGTGGCGCTGCGCGCACCTCCTCCTTGAGCAAATCCATCAAAACCTTTTCCGTCACCCGCGCGCCGTTCCCCCATGGAAAAATCTTAGACACCGCCCGTGCGACGTCGTTATCCGGAACCTCGACGCCCGGGAAGAGCGCGCCGCGGTACTCGGTCGTTGCCGCGCGTTCGGGGCTCTCGACCGCGCGCCGTGGTGTCAGTGTCGTCGTTCGGGCAGCGTTGTTCGTGCGTCGATTTGAAACGCGGACGAGGCGCGTCGGCGTGGACGCGGACGCGGACGCGGACGCAAACATGATGGTCGTCGTCGTCGTCGTCGTCGGGTCGAAATGCTCGAGTCGGCGTGTGAGGTGTGGGTGGATGATTGATGAATACGTGGTCCAGCTTATCCACTTTTGCTTTAGTTCGGTCGTTGTCACCGTTGGCATTGTCGTTGTTTTTGGGAGATGATTATCGTTGGTTAAAAGTGTATCGCTTGATGATGAATTACAAAACAACTCTGCCCCGAAGAAGCCGTGTGACCGTTCGTTCGTTCGTTCGTCGGCGAGAGATTCAGAGTATCGAGCGCGCGGCGAGACATAAGAGAGCGGTGAAAACCGCTAAACGGGTGTTCTTTCCTCCTGTCCTTTGCATCGTCGTCGTCGGCGTTCTTCTTAAAGCAACTAGACTGTGCCCGAATTACTTTCATACTTGCTTATTGCGTCATTCTGTTTTCCTTTTCCGCCTTTTCGGCGCGGAACTCAATCTCAAACTCTTGGGCAATCTTGTCAAACTGTGTCTTGTCAAGCGAGTCAAAGTACGGATGCTCGAGAGCGTCCGTGGCGTGGATACGCTTCGCCGGATCGTAGATGAGCAACTTGCTCAAAAGATCGATACCGTGCTCATCGAGCTGCGGGATAACCTTGGCGAGATCTTGCGGCTTCCATTGCGGGAACTCGTGCCAGTCGCGCAAGTTGGAGACGCCCGGCCACACTTGCTCGTTTGGCGTACCAAGGAGCTTGAAAATGTGAAGGAGCTGTTGAAGCTCGGAATCGCCCGGGAAGAGCGGCTGCTTGCGAGCGAGCTCGGCAAACATGCATCCGACGCTCCACATGTCCACCGGGGTGGAGTAGTGGGATCCACCGAGCAAAACTTCGGGCGCGCGGTACCAGAGGGTGACAATTTCGTGCGTGTAACTCTTCACCGGCACGCTAAAGGCTCTGCCGAGACCCAAATCCGCAATCTTGAGTAAATTCTTAGCCTTATCCACCAACATGTTCTGAGGCTTCAAATCACGGTGCATCACCCCGTGTTTGTGCAAGTGCGCGCACCCTAAACACAGCTGATACATGAAGTTTTGCACGATGCTCGTCGGCAACGGGTTCGCCGGTCCTCGACCCGTCATGTCCATGTAATGCTTCAAATCTTGATCCAAATACTCAAACACGAGGTACAACATCGCCTTACCATCCTCCTCGACGTGTTCCACCCGAAGCAACCGCACAATGTACGGGCTCTCCGAAAGCATCTGCAACAGCGACACCTCCCGCAGCGCCGTAGACGGCACGCCTTCCTCCTCCATCTCGAGTCTCGTCTTCTTCAGCGCAACCAATCGCCCGTTCGCCCGCTCCCGAGCCTTATACACCTTCCCGTACGTCCCTTGTCCAATCTTTTCCAGCTTTTCGTACGCATCGTTGATCGAGTGACCCCCCATCGTCGGCGTTCGTTTCTTTTCTTCCTCCTCTCGCTCGTTCGTTCCCGTTCGTTTCGATCCAAATCAAAAAAAACAAGAGTCACCGCTCGACGTTCGCTGATTCCTTGGATTCGTTCGCGGAATCGCTCGCTCGCTCTGGGTGCACAATCAACGCTAAACTCCGCGACGACGACGACCGCTCTCGTCCGTCCGTCCGTCCGTCTCGTCCGTCCGTCTCTGCCGTCGGTCCTTCCGTACGAGCGCTCTCGAAAGTCTCGAAAGTCGTTCCCCCAGCTGTCGTTTTTTTGAAAACACACCGTATGTGCATTCAGTGATTATAGATATTAAACAGAGTTTAAGGGTATATAAATGTCATACATACACACACATCGGGATGAAACAAGCAGAGTATTGTTGTACTCCGAGACGGCACTCTCTCGCGCGCGCCGAGCACCGAATTCCGATTTGTAATGTCGTCGCTTCCGAGCGACTTTTTCGACGGCAACGAAGGAGGCGCCGACGGCGGCGGTGGATCGAAGAAGAAGAGGAAGGTTCCGGGCGCGTCGGTCGTTCCGGCGGCGACGCACCGCGGGGGACACAAAAAAGGAGGACCGACGGAAAAGAAGAAGAAGGATGACGACGACGGTGCCTCGGTCGAGGCTGAGTTTAGGGCGGAATTGGAACGAGAAAGACGCGCGGCGGAGGATGCGGCGCTGGCGGAAGCGGACGCGAGAGCGATCGAGAGGACGGAGATTGAGGTTGCGGAACAGGTGGAACGGTTCGATCGCGTGGATGAGTTGAAGGCGGCGGCGGCGGCGGCGCGGGAGGCGAAGCGGGCGAGACGAGAGGCGGCGGCGACGGAGAAGAATACAAAGACGACGAAGGGTGGTTTGGTTGATTATGGAGGGAGCGATAGCGATGAGAGCGACGACGACGACGAGAGCGACGGAGATGTCGACGCACTGGTGGATTGGCGGGCGAAGAAGATTTAGAAATTGTAGTCGTAGTAGTAGTATTACGTTGAAAGTGGCTCTGTACATGTTTGTTAAAAATTTTCTTTTGTTTGTCTCGTCAGATTCGGTAAGCAAAAGGATGTCCCATAGGGGCGGCTAAACCATCGCCTTGATCTTGGCGATCTTTTGTGCCGGGTTCAGACCCTTGGGGCAAACCTTGGAACAGTTCATGATGGTATGGCAACGGTACAGCTTGAAGGCGTCGTTGACGTTTTCGAGGCGCTCCTTGGTGAACTCGTCGCGAGAGTCGATGATCCACCTGTACGCCTGGAGCAACACCGCCGGGCCAAGGTACTTATCGCTATTCCACCAGTACGACGGACAAGACGTGGAGCAGCACGCGCACAGGATGCACTCGTACAAGCCATCGAGCTTGGCTCGGTCCTCCTTGGACTGCAAGCGCTCCTTGCCGTCGCTCGTCATGTTGCCGCCATCCTTCGTCTTCAAGTAAGGCTCGATCGACTTGTACTGCGCGTAAAAGTTGGCCATATCGACCACTAAATCTCTCACCACGAACATGTGCGGCAGAGGCGCGATCGTCTGCTCGCTCGATGCCTTGTCAACCTTGGTCAAACACGCCAAACCGTTTTGGCCGTTGATGTTCATGGCACACGACCCGCAGATGCCCTCTCTACAAGACCGACGAAAGCTCAGCGTCTGATCCTGTTCGTCCTTAATCTTAAACAACACGTCTAGCATCATCGGCCCGCAATCGTTTGTGTCAACCTCGTACGTCTTGTACTTTGGGTCGCCCCCCGCGTCCGGGTCCCAGCGGTACACCTTGAACTTTTGCACGTTTTTCGTTGTTGATGGCGACGACGAAGATGACGACGCTGCTGCGTCCGCCACCGCCGCCTGCGACGCCGTCGATGACGACGACGCCACCATCACCGCTCTTCGAAGCGCCCCGCACGCTGCATCGGCGCTCTCCCGGCTTCCCCGTCGAATCAACAACGAACGAAGCATAATCTGAAGAAGAGTTTTCTTCTAGTGAGTCGTGATTGGATGATCCAACGAAAACCGACGCAAAGCCGTTCGACTTCGATTCTCGGTCGTCGTCTCGGGACGTGTCCACGCGCACGCGCCAAACCGCTCTCGGTTCGACTCCGCTCTCGGTTCGACACTCACGTCCGTTCGTTCGTTCGATCGATCGAACGACCCAGTCTGGCGCGGGCGATCGCCCGCCTCGGGCGTTCGATCGAACGTCCGAAAACAGACATTTTTTTTGGATTTGGACTTTTGAAGCTCATTACGGCAACAAACGTCCCCAGCGAGATTCAGCGCTGACGTGTTGCGTATAATGAGCTTCAAAAAAGACCGTTCTAAAAAAATGCACCCTTCTTCGCGCGTTTTTTGGACAGCACCCCCTTGATAGCACTGCCTCCATATTTAAAATTTCACTCGTCGAGCTCCCATCGCGTCTCCACGTCCCGAGCCGCCGCACTTTCCCGCACCCGAAACGATCCCACCCGCACCCGAACGCACTTTTC
>Ga0181580_10000914_pt1 | contig 22841 bp, 20 predicted proteins | sample 071ome_23_FD_132413 | JGI IMG/M metagenome (GOLD analysis project Ga0181580, IMG submission 132413) | Coastal salt marsh microbial communities from the Groves Creek Marsh, Skidaway Island, Georgia - 071403BT metaG (megahit assembly) | ecosystem: Environmental > Aquatic > Marine > Intertidal... | reverse complement strand
TTATATTTGTTGTGGATAACTAATATTTTTTTCATATATTTAAAAATTTGTCAATAAGTTAATATTAACTCAATGCATGTAATTCTGGTTTTTACTTATGGTATTTCTATAAAAGAGTGGGACAACTTAGGAATCTTATCAAGAGAAGTTGAAATTTATAAAAAAATGAATAAAGAACATAATGTTCGTTTTACATTTCTAACTTTTGGTGACCATGAAGATGAAAATTACAGTCATTTAATTAATGACTTAACAATCATTCCAATTTACAAATATATAAATAAATCAAAAACTTCATTATTTAATTTTTTTAAAACTTTACTTGGTGTTAAAAAGTTAATTAATTTAATTGAAAAACCTACAATTATTAAAACTAATCAATTAAACGGTTCATGGGTTGCAATGATGTTAAAGCTTTATACAAAATCTCCCCTTTATATTAGGACAGGTTATAACTTGTTTGAGTTTTCAGTTAAAGATAAGAAAAGTATGCTTAAAAAGACTTTTTACTATTTACTTACTCAGATTAGCTTACTTTATTCAAACTACTACTCTGTTACATCTAATGCTGATAAGCTATATCTAGAAAAATATTTTTTCACAAAAAATATTTCTGTAATTCCTAATTGGATTGCTGATTTAAAGTTAAATGAATTCAAAAATAGATATGAAAACAAAATTTTATCAGTTGGTAGACTAGAACCCCAGAAAAACTTTTTTTCCTTAATTAAAGGTTTATCAAACTCAAACATTGAAATAGATATAGTTGGAGAAGGATCTGAGAAAAAAACTCTTAGAAAATATGCAGACTCCCTAAATGTAAAATTAAACCTCTTAGGAAGATTGGACTACACCGAATTAAATCAACTTTATTTAAATTATAGAATTTTTATTCTACCTTCTGGTTTTGAAGGAAATCCAAAAGTTGTCTTAGAAGCAATTTCGAGAGGCACACTAATAATTGCAAAGAAAAACAAAAATATTGCTGAAGTTATTACAAATGGTGTAAATGGAGTTTTATATGAAAATGAAAATGAAATTATTGATAAAATAACTTATTTTCTTAAGAATGAAAGTGAGTGGTGTAATTTAGTTAATAAAGCTTATGACTTAATTGTTGAAAATAATAGTATTGAAAAAATAGTTGAAAGTGAATTAAATATATTTAATCAAAACTAATCTAACGCGTTGGTTTAGTTAAGCTTTTTAAAACTATTTTGATAAATGAAAATGGATACTTCAAGTTTTTTATGTGTAGTTTTACAATTCCTAATAGTAATTGTGACAAAGCAGACACTCTCCAAGTGTTTTTAATCCAATATTTTACCTTAAATAATTCATAGTAAGCATCATGAAAATATCTAGCTTTCTTATTAAAAGATCCCCTTACAGTCCAAGGCTTGATGCTTCCTGTATAGTGAAGCAGTGACATGTTATCTAAAGAATCTTCGCCGAAATGTTCTAAAGGAGACAAATTATTTTGATCAGTACTTATACACAAATCAAAATTAAGATTAGGATTTATCTCCAAATAATTATCGTCAATCACCATATTCAATACGTCCTGATCCCAGTAAAGAAGTGTTTCTTTAAATTTTTCCAAATTTTTATATAACTTTTCAGAAATACTTTCGCTTAACCATTTTTGGTAATTTATCAATAAAACACCGGCGTTAAAATACCTTTTCCCTTTTAAGTTTAACCTTTCCCAGTGTGGTTCAATTTCTTTCTCTTTAAAAACCTCTGTTCTCGCTGCTAAAATATATTCTGACTTAATTAATCTTTTTATATCGTCATAAATCAAATCTATGGGGTTTTTATAACAGATTATGTCTGCGTCTACATATAAAAAATAATCTAAATCTTTTGGTAAAAAATCATCGAAAAAAAATCTGTAGTAGGTAGCTTCGCTAATATGTCCATGAGTTATACCTGGAAATATTGATAAGTCTCTATCAAATTCATAAATCTTGACTTCATTCAAAAATTTGTTTTCACTAATCTCATTTATCACATTTGAAAATGAGCTTGGTCTGTTATGTATTATGAATACATTGATTCTTTCAGTAACTTTTTCTAGTAAAGTATGCAGGAAAAGATACGCAACATGATTATAGTTTTCATCAAAACAAAGAACGAAGTTTAACATTTTGATTATATCTTAATAATTCGTATATGCTTAATTAACATACTCAATAATCCTTTTTTCACCTATATAGGTTATTTTTAAATGATTATCATATTCAAATTCATCTTTATTATGTGTTGAGTTAATAATTGTAATTTTTTTATCTTTTAATATTTTAAAAATAAGATCTTTAGTCATCATGTCTAGGTTTGAGGTTGATTCATCCAAAAGTAATATCTCTACATTGGCTAATAATGATCGTATAAAAGATATTTTCTGCATCTGTCCAGAAGAAAGCGATTTACTATCAATTATAGTTTCAAGATTTCTTTCTTCGCTATTGAATAATTCAAATTCGTACATAAGTTGTAATATCTCTTCATCAGTTTTAGCTTGACTATTTCCATACAAGAAATTTTCTCTCAATGTACCATTAATAATTAAAGGGGTTACTCCAACATAGCCGATTTTTGATGAGTTAATTTTAATAAATCCTTCATCTGGATAAAATATTTTTGAAATAATTCCTAATAAAGTACTTTTACCAGACCCGTTTGGTCCAGTTATAACAGTATGTTTGTTTTTAGGTATAGAGATATTTAATTTTTCAAATATTGGTTCTTTAGAACCATAGTATTTAAAAGTTACATCAGAAAGTTTTACTGAATTTACAGCTTCATTATTAACTGTGTAATAATTCGATCTCTCAATAATTTTATTATCTTCTAATTCAATAAATTTGCCAAGATGTATTTGAGAATTAATCATCATGTTTAAAGAAGTGTTTAATGATCCTATTGTTTGTACAAGCCTTAAGGTAACGCCTAAAAATTCCAAAGTAATGACTTTAGTTAAGTTTGTAAAAATTAATAGAATTGCAATAGTAAAAACAGTAACAAAATTTGGCATTAGCGAATTTATAGTTCCATAAATTTGATTTTTAAGTTGAGATTCTTGTAATTTTTTTGTTGTTATGTCGTATCTATTTATTTCTTCTTCACTAGTTCCTAATATCTTGATTAAAAAAATATTATCAACTACTCTTTGTACGTCTCTTCCAGTTTGTTGAGCATTTAACCAAGATTCATGCATGTAAATTCTTCCAAGTTTTAATAAATATCTTGTTGGAAAAAACAAGACCAAACCACCAAGTGCAAAAACAGCAATAGTTTCTAAGTTGGTTGACAATAGAAATGTCGAATAAATAATAATTTGAATGATACTGTTAAAAAAGCTAGTTAAAGCACCATAAAAATAACCAACATGACCACTCAAGGTATTAATATAAAACGTCGCATCTGCTATTGAGTAGTTTCCTTTCTTATATACTTCTTTTATCAAATAAACTCTTAAATTTTTTTCAACCTGTAATTGAAGTGAAGAAATATTTAACTTTTCAATAATATTTGCTCCAAAACGAATAATAATAATTAGTGGCAAAAAGTAAATTCTGTCTAGGAAAAATAACACAAATTGATTAGATATATTTGTGGATTCAGTCAATATATTTGCAAAGTAGACAATTATCGAAATATCTAACAAAACAGTTATATTTGAAAGAATTACTGACAAAACAATTCTGAGTCTCTTTTTAGTAACCTGAGTTATTCGTGAAATATAAATAATATCAGCTAAATTTTTTTTAAACTTTTTCATATTATTAAATGAATACTATTAATCTATCAAATTTAAATTACTTTATTTTTTCCAATTTTAATTTATAGAAATATAAAATTATTAAAGATATATTGTTTTATTATTGATACATGACATCTTTTGACATATTTCAAACTATAGGACCAAAAGATAAAAAAATAATCCAATACACCAACAAAGTTAATTGGAAGAATGTAATTGGCTTTGATAATATGTACCATCTTTCTGAAAGTAACGATATTAAATTAAATAATTCAGAAGCAATTGATGCTAGCTTTTTTCCATTTACTTATGATTATGTGAAAGAAAAAATGATTAAAAAAAGTAGAGCGGGTTGGGTTTATGCTCAGCTTGTTAAATTGTATTATCCTCAAATTCAAAATAATAAAGATTATGTAATGGTTATTGATAGCGATGTTTTCTTTACTAGAAAATTAAACTTCTTTGATGAAAGTGACAAACCATTCTTTACAACTTCAAATGAATATCATCAAGCGTATTTTTCCCATATGCTCAGGGTTCATCCAGGTTTAACAAGAGAAAGTACAGAAAGTGGTATTTCACACCACATGATTTTTAATAAGCATATTTTGACGTCATTATTTAATATGGTCGAAAATGATTCAGGAAAAAAATTTTACGATGTTTATCTAGAAAAAATTGATGCAAGTGAAGAAAGTCCTTCAGCAGATTATGAAATATACTTTCATTATGTATTAAAAAATTTTAAAAACGAATACTCTATCAGAAAACTACATTGGGCAAACACTTCCAGATTATCATTAAAAAAATTTGAAAAATACGAAATGTTGTCTTTGCCACATTACTCAAATTCTAGACCTGAAGATTTATTTCAAAATATTAAAAATAAAAAATTCAATAGAATGATTAATTCTTTTTTGAATTTCTTTTTTTTAAATTTTCTTTTAAATTATTATCAAAAAAAATTAAATTCATGAATTACTTATTAATTTTGATTGGTTATGAACCTAGTTACATAAATTACACAATAAATTCTATATTATCAGTCGACAAAAATGCTAATATTTACATTTGTTCTAATCAAAATATTAATTATAAAAATACTACTTTTGTTAATTTGAATGAAGTTAATTCTACTTATATAGATAAATTACAGAATTTATCTATATATAAAAATACTATTTTTGAAAATAATCCACTTTGGATCACGTCCTTAGAAAGAATTTTTTATCTTTATGAGCTAAAAAAACTATTAAATTTAAAAGAAGTTGTTCATTTTGATAATGATGTTTTAATTTATAAACCCTTTACTAAGATTGAAGATTATTTTAATTCAACAAAACTAAACATAACTCAAGCCAGCGATAAAAAGTTAATTTTTGGATATTCTTATTTTGAAAATGATGAAGTTTTGAAGAATATATGTGACTTAATTATAGAAAAGTATAAGTATGGTATTGATAATGGTTGGCGTTTTAACAGTAAAAAGCCTTTTAATGAAATGCAGATGTTAGGTAATTTAGAAAATAATTATAAGTTTCTTTTTCATATTCTTCCATCACTTCCCTATCAAGCATATAATAATTTTCAAAATATGATATTTGATCCCGCTGGATATGGTCAATTTCTTGATGGTACTAATAACGATAAAAAAAAATTTTTTCAAAAAGGGTATTTCAGCTTAAACGATTTTATTGGCGCAGAGATCATAGCAAAAAGAATTTCTATAAACTTTAATAAAAGCCCTTTAGTAGGCTGGGAGGGTAAAAATTTTGAATTAGTAAATTTACATGTCCACTCAAAAAGACTTCATAAATTTTTACCACAAAATTACAAGAAATATACATAAAATAAAATTTTTACTTAAGGTTTAAAATCTTTATCTTTTTAGATTTTCTTGATACATATTTTTTAATTTGATCAAAAAAGTTCCAAGCTAAAACAACTACTACATCAATTTCTTTTAAGTTGACATCTTTTGGATTTTTAATTTGAATACCGGTTCCTGGGATATATTTATTATGTTTAAGAGTGTTGTCATCAATTGTAAATTCTAACTCATTATTTGAAATTCCAAAATAATTCAAAACTGTAGTAGCTTTTGCAGGTGCTCCGTATGCAACTACTCTTTTATTTTTATCTATTAGATTTAAAATCTTATTAAGTGAATTTGTTTTTGTCGATTTTACTTTTTTTTCAAAATTTAAATATGTTGAAAGCAAATGAATACCGAAATCTTTTTCATAAATAACAAAATCACCTACACTTTTATGTATTTTCTTATTTTTATCATTTGATGCATAAACCCTAATAGAGCCACCATGAGTATCTATTTTTTCAATTTTAAAGATTTTAAGATTAGAATTCTTAAAAAACTTTAGAAGTGTTGTTACAGACCAGTAATTTACATGTTCATGATATATATTATCAAAAGTTAAGTCTTGAATTGTATCAACGATATATTGAACTTCAAAAATGAATGTTCCATTTCTTTTTAAAATTGTTTCTGTATTTTTTAAAATGTCTCTTAGATCATCACCGTGAGCAAAAACATTGAATGCAGTAACTATGTCAACTTTTCCAAAGTTTTTTAATATTTTTGATGCTATTTTTTTGTCAAAATATCCTACTAGTGTATTCAACCCTTGGTCATTTGCAATTTTTGCAACATTTTTTGCAGGCTCAACTCCTAAATGTTTCAATCCAGCCTCTTTTAATGGTTTTAGAAAGATGCCATCATTGCTACCTATATCAACAATTTTAGATGATGCTTTTAAATTAAATTCTTTAACTAATTTATTTACTAATTTTTCAAAATGTTTTTTAAAGTGCTCTGTCGTAGAAGACAAATAGAGATAATTATCAAACATTAATTTACGGGGAACAACGACACTAAGTTGAGAATTGAAACATTCACAACAAAAATTAACTTCTAAAGGAAAAGTATTAAATTTGTCAGATTTATTGTCGAGTAAATTATTAGCAAGTGGAGACAGGCCTAATGACAAGTAAAGTTTTAAATTATTACTATTACATACTCTACATTCTGATTTATAATTTTTCGAAATAAAACCTGCTAGATTTTCATTTACTAATTCTTCCCTGATTGTATGTGTTACACCATAATTTTTATGCTCTCTTTCGCCATTTACTAAATTTATAAAAACTGAATCTTCTAAAAATACCATTGTATGCGCAACATATGGAGGTATTGTAGATAACTCACCAGGTTTTAATAACCTAGTTTCTATTACAGAATGTTTATCAGAAAGATCTTTTGTTACACTTACGTAACTTCCGCTAATTAATAAACATTTTTGAGTTTGCTGTGGGTGATAGTGATTACCCCTAACCGTTCCTTTCTTTGACTCAATGTAACCTAACATATTTACATAATCTGGTAAGTAATAGTTTGAAATCACTCCTCTACTATCAACATAGTTGTCTTGCCCTAATTCAATAACTTCATTTGTTGTGATTTTTGGAATATCAGAAAAATAATTTAAAAATTCTTTTAGAGAATTTTTGAAATTATATTTAAATTCAAAACCTAAATTAAGAATTTTTTTATTTGATAAAGAGTAGCCTAAATTTGGAACTGGATCATCAGAACTAACTATCTCTATATTGTTGTTTAGTTTTTTACATATTTCAGCTATTTGTTTTACTGTAAAATTTTCACTTACACAATTGAATATTTCATTATTGATTTGATCATTTTCACCTACGTACTCTAAACACCTAGAGACATCTTTTACTGAAACTATGCTTTTTAACTGATTACCGCCTGAGTAAAGCTTTATTGTTCCACTTGTACTAGTAATTTTAGAAAATAAATTTGGCATGATATTAAACCTTGTTGAGTCAAACGAATTCCCATAAACTGAGCCTAAGCGTAAAATTACATAATTGAGTCCAGAATTAATAAGGTCTTTCTCAGACTGGTACTTTCCTTTTGAGTAAATCAATTTAGGCTGAGGGATTTCAGTTTCACTTATTATTTTCTTTAAATTTGGTAAACCTTCAAAGATTACGTGCGTTGATGGAAAAATAAATTTAGTATCTTTTGAAACTGAATTTATAATGTTTCTGGTCCCCTGTATACCAACTTCATTAATTAAAAAGTCTCTTTCTTTGTTAATATCATTTTCAGTAGTTGCAACATTTGTAATACCAGCAAGATGAAAAATGATATCTGCATTTTTAAAAATATCTTTACAAGATTCAATATCTAATATGTCTTTCTGATAAAAACTTATATTCCACCTTTTTAATTGAGAAACTCTTTGAGAATAGAAATTTTTATCAATAACAATTATTTCATTATTTCGCGATTTTCCAGAGTATAATCTAGAAAGTTCCATTCCTATATAACCCAAACCACCTGTTATGACTATTTTTTTTCCAAAAATTTTATACTCCTTTTTTATAATTAAATAATAAAATGTAACTACATTGTATTAATATATTTTTTTTGAATCTATTCTTTCTTTCCAATATTTCCATGTAGAAAATTCTAAATAATTTTTGTCTAAATTTAAGACATTTAATTCATTTAAATTATCAAAGCCGTAGTAACTCAACATTTCCCAATTTTCAAGCAAAATCATTGGCACACCAATCTTATTAAAATTAACATTTACGTTATTTTTAATTAATATTGGAGTGCAGCCAAATATCAAAGATTCCCAAATACGATGTGATTCAAAATTATTTCCCTCAGGACACAATATATATTTATAATTTGTTAACGCATCTAAATACTCGATGTTCTTATTAAATTTTTTTATTTGTACTTTTTCATCAGTTCTTACTTGTTCTAATAAAGAATTTCTTGTATCAAAATTTGTGTGCACATTGAAGGAACAAAGAATTGAATTCTTTTTAGGTTTGTTTTTTGATGATTGATTTTTAAGAATTGAATTAAAATTTTTTACGCGACCATTAACTAAAAATCTTCTATTCTCTAATCCACTAGGTAGTGGTGAAATTTTATCGTTCATTGGATAATCTAATTTCATTGCAAACCAATGAATAATTTTTTCGTCTATATATTTTATTTCATTAAAGGTTATTGCTTTATCTGAATTGTGAGTCAATAAAATATATTTATTTTTTATTTTTTTATGATAAAAGCTAAAAAATTGATCAATTAAATCAGTTTTTACAAAAACTATATCATTTCTATTTACTCTTTCTGGTTTTAAAGTCTTGCTTTCGTCAAATATATGATTCGAATAAGCTCTCAGTGTATCTCCGCTGATGAAAGGGATGCTACTCGGCCTGTAAATACTGGGGTGTTTTTGCAAAGTAAATTTTTTAAATTTATTAACATAAAAGGTTTTTGATATGTATCTCATACTTAGTTATTTTTTTTTAAGTCTTCAATTAACGACTCTAGACTATTATTGATTTTTATGTTTTTTGCTTCAAAATATTTTCTTTCAGTAAATTTACTACTTAAAAGATAGAAATTTGAATCAAATTTTTTAGCGAGGCTGTAGTCGTTTTTTGTATCACCAATAAAAATCATTTCTATATCCTCTTTTTGGTAATTAAAATCATTTAAGGTTTCTGATACCATTCCATGACTAGGCTTTCTGCACTGACATTTTTTCTTATATTTTAAATTTTCTCCCTTAAACCCTTTGTCTGGGTGATGAGGACAATATTTAATTTCATTTAGTGGGTTTAAATTTTTTTGAATCAATTGAAGTTGAAGATAATTATGCAAATTTTCAACATCTGTAATTTTACAATATCCTTTTGCAACACCAGGTTGATTGGTAATTAATACTGTAGTGTAGTTCTCAGATTGTAAAAATTTAATTAAATTTAATGCACCATTTTTAAATTTAAAGTTTTTAATTTTATTTTTTTCATTATTTTCAATTAAGGTTTCATCTCTGTCTAAAAATGCTAGCTTATTACTTATTAAAATATTTTTTTTAATTTTACTAACTTCATCTTTGTATCTTTTATCAGTTCCTATATCTCTTGTGTATGAATCTGTTTTTAAATGTTTAATTTTAAAATTATTTATATTTGTAGTTAGATAGTCCTTCACTATGTCCGGTTTAATAGTATCAAATTCCTTTAAGCTGGATTTTTTTGCATACATTAAAGATGTAACTCCAAGTGGATTAATTATTCTATTTTTATTTTTGTTTCTATAAATATTGAGTACGTTATTAAATCTGTCCGTTTCAATTAAATCACTATCCTCAGGATGGTTTGTATATCTAGATATAATTAAAAAGTCTGAATTAAAAGACTTAAATTTTGCAAAACCAAAATCAATATTAAAATTTGTAATGATATCTCCGTAAAGTACAAAAAATTTATCTGCGAGATATTCTCTTGAATTATATAATGCTCCGTAAGTGCCTAAAGCTGTTTCTTCAATTGAAAAAGTAAACTGCATATTTGTTTTATTTAAATGTTCAAGAATTTGTTCGCTACCTTTCCCTAAACAAAAATGAATGTTGTTATTTTTGAATTTACTAATGTGTTCAATCTGATAGTCTATTAGCAATTTATTTCCAATAGGTGCCAAAATTTTTGGTAAAGTATTTAGTGTTTTTTTTATTCTCGACCCTTCACCACCTGCAATGATGACAATATTTTTCTTCATTACTATAATTTTAAGATGGAATTGAATAAAGACATTATTAAATACGTTAATTTAATTACTACTATTATTTCAAATTCTAATTTAGAAAATTTAGAAATACTATTTGAGAGATTAAAAAATCACTTCTATTCAGGTGGTAGAATTTTTTTAGCAGGCAATGGAGGAAGTGCTGCTATTGCATTACATGCAGCAACTGACCTAAATAAACTTGTTTTTGAAAATAGAAAACTAAATGCATTTGCATTAAGTTCCAATATTCCTCAAATTACAGCAGTAAGTAATGATGAAGGATACGAAAATTTATTTAAGACAATTTTGCAAAATTTCAATATAAATGAAAATGATACTTTAATCACAATATCCTCATCTGGTAATAGTAAAAACTTAATTAATTTAATAAACTATGCAGCAACTGCTAATACAAAAATATTCAGTCTACTGGGTTTTGATGGTGGTGAAATTAAAAATTTGTCTGTAACGCCAGTTATTGCAAATTCTAATATGAATTATTATGGTCCAGTTGAAGATATTCATATGATAATGTTTCATTTATTTTCTCATATTATTAAAAAAGATTTACTAGAAATTTAAGTATTAAAAATAACCTGTGTTCCATCAGGCTCAAAATTAAATTTCACTGTATTAAATTTTGTAGATAATTCATTAAGAGATTTTTTATTTCCAACAACTAATAAATAGCCGCCAGCCCCTGCTCCAAGTAGTTTTCCACCATAAATACCTTTGACCTTAAGGATGCTATCAAAAATCTCATCTATTTTTTTATTAGATGTCTTGTTTGTTAGAGAAGATTTGATTTTCCAATTGTAGGTTAATAATTCACCAACATCTTTTAAATTATTTTCTATTAATGCTTTATGCATTGGCTGAACAAGTTCTTTGATTTGATGAATTTTATTTAAAAAATTCTTATCATTTTTTTGGTCTTTTTGACTTTTTAAAACTGCAGATGCACTTCTTTGATTTCCTGCTTTAACCAATAAGAAAGAAGAATTTAAAAAATTAAATTGTTCTTTGCCAATGTTTATTTTTTTTACAGTTACAGTTTCATCCTTGTGAAACTCAATCAAATTTAATCCTCCAAATGCTATTGCATATTGATCTTGTTTTCCTATGGGGCCTTTCAACTTACTTATTTCAATTTTACAAGCTATCTCAGCTATTTCATTACTAGATAGTTTTTTGTTATTTAGATGGCTTAAGCCTTTAATTAGTCCTATAGTATATGCACTAGAAGAAGCTAGGCCACTTCCTTTTGGTATATCTGCAATTGAATGAATGTCTAGTCCTTTTAAATCATATATTTTTGAAATCTCATTGACTATAGGGTGCTGTATTGGTTTATTATTCTTTATTAATTCAGTTTTGGAGTATTTAATAAGTGATTCATTTTCATTTTTATAATGATTAATAAAATGAAACATGTATTTACTAATTGTTGTGGAAATAACTTTTCCACCAAATTTTTTGTAATAATAGTCAATATCTGTAGAGCCCCCAGAAAATGAAATTCTAAAAGGTGTTTTAACTCCAATCACAATTTAATTCCTTTTGAAATATCAACTATCCCCGTTCCTGACCAATGCCCAAAAGAAGTTGCATCAATTTTTGGAGATTTAATTAATCTCCATATTTCAAACATTTCTTTATATCTTATGTCATCTAAAATTAAATATCTTTTTTTAATAGGAAAGTTTAACTCACTAAATTTAGTTAATAAATTTTTCTCAAACTTTCCATCTTTAGGAGCATCTAAAAAAATTAAATCGGCTTCTAAAAAAAATTCTTTATGTTTATTAAAAACTTCTTCAAAAGTCAAGTCTTCTAAAAATTGTACTATTCTCTTACTTTTGAAATCATTATTCGTTAGATACGTTGGGTAGCTATCCCAAGGGTTTAAATCAAAAGTTGTAATTTTCGAATTGCTACTCGAAAAATCCAATAGTACTCTAGCTGACATTCCTGTAAATGTTCCCACTTCAACAATATTTTGTGGACTTTCATCATGGGCAATTGCAGCTAAGAGTTTGTAATGCTCTCCGGGAAATAAGTTTAAAAACATATTACTTGGTAAGTTTGTATTAGTGCTTAATTTAATATCTAAAGCTGTCTTAGCCCAATTAATAAGTTTCTGAATTAATTCATTATTTTGTGTAGACAGATCATCGTCAACAGATGCCATCCAGCTTAAATCTGAATTTCGTGCTTTTTTTTTAAGATTGAAAAAAAAGTTAAAATAAGAAATATATATTCTTACCAAATTGTATGTTCTCTTTATGAAAATAAAAAAATCTTGGATGGTTTTAGGTAAATATTTTCTATACCAATAATGTAGTTGTTTGAAAAACCTCATATAAATTTAGAGTTTCATTACTTTTACTTAAATCGCTTATTATATTGGTGAACTATAAAGTTCCAAAAATTAAATTTTTTATTAAATTTAGGGAAAAATTGTGCTGCATCTATGAGAATATCCATATAAATTTTTTTAAAATCTGAGGATTCTGAGACAAAATAATTATTTTTTTGCAAACCATAATGATTAATTCTTTGAGGATTAATTTTTTGAGTTTCACTGTAGTAAAGAATTGTATGCATATGTAAATTTATATTATTGTCATTCCATTTAATTGTTTTTGTTTTAAACCCTGACATTCTCATCGACATTTTCATAACAGTGCTTTTGTGTACAGCTGCTTCTAGGCCTCTAAACTCATCTAAATTATTAATTAAATAGCTATTTTGATTTGCTAGTCTTAACTCTCCTAAATAGAATCCGAGCTGAAAACATGTAACTGGATCTGGTGTTGTAATGATAATATTTTTGGAAATAGATTTCAGCTTTTGAATAGTTTCAAGAATTTCATCATCATAAAGATGTTCAAGTACTTCAGTAAAAATACAGAAGTCATATTTGAAATCCGTTTGAAAGTTTAAAATTTCAGAATTATATAAATTGTTAAATGGGTTGAATTTATCTTGATTTAAATTATCTATAGCAAATTTATTTACCTCTAAGCCGTCAACTGATTTAAATTTAACTCTTTTTGACAAATTTTTCATAAATGTACCATTTCCGCAACCAACATCTATGCAAGTTTTTTCAGAAAAATCATTAGACTTATTCAATTTTTTTAGAATTTTTTCGATTAAGTCATAATCATTATCAGCGTGTTGTCCAGTTGTTGTAAGGTTTTCTTTGTGGTCTATTTTTTCATCCATATTGACGAATTACCTCAAAATATAAATCTTCTATTTTTCTAATAACTTTAGTAGCTTCAAACTGATCTAGATATCTACTTCTACTATTGTAAGAGAGCTTTTTATAAAATTTTTTATTATTTTTTAATTTTTTCATTACCCTAACATATTGATTTAAGCTTGACACAACCACTCCACCATTACCAATCGTCTCAACTTGTGCATTATTATAAACATTCTTATGACTTATAATAGGCAAAGAATTTCTCATTGCTTCTGCAATAGCTAAACCAAAAGTTTCACCATCTTTTCTGCCATGAGCAAAAACATCTAAGGTGTTTAAAAATATTTCTTCAGTATTTAAATTATTTTCGAAGTCTATTTGGATAAAATTCTTCAATTGTAGTTTTTTTGCTTGATCGCTATATTTTTTTGATCCACCCATAATTATAAAAGAAGTATTTTTGTCTTCAATTTTAGAATAAGCAAACAGTGGTACATCAGAAAATATGAAGTCATCAACCCTTTGGTGCATTCCAAATATAAATTTATTATTTAAACTAAATTTATCTCTTAAGTTAAGATTAAATTCTTTTTTTTCATCTATGGGTGTGCAGTTATTTACAACTTTTTCTTTCTTCCCTCCAGCTTTAATATATTTTTTTGTAAGATCTTCACTTTGAATTAAGACTTTTACTCTGTTTTCTTGGTCTTGAACACCTACAGAAATGTGCATTGAATCTACTATTGGCTTAGTCTTGATATGGTTAAATGGATATTCTTCTAAACCAGAGCTTGCAATTTGGATCAAATCATAATTTTTTTCGTCAAAAATGTCCCAAAAATTTGTATTTATCCATTTATTATCTTTGCTATTAAAGTCGATATTTTCTAACTGAAATTTAAATAGATTTACATTATTTTTTTTTAAGTAATCTAGCCTTTCTTGCTTAGTATCTTGATGCATATAATTAGAATCTGCATTTGTGAATTTGTCTGAATAATAATAATCGACATTAAATTGATTTTTATTTAAGTTTGCAGCAATTGTTTGTAAAAATTTTTCAGTGCCGCCAGCTGTACAGCCTAAATACTTAATAAATGCTATATTTTTTTTCAATTTAACCATTATTATAAAAAAAGTATTAATTAAGACTATTTAAATCAACATAACTAATATAAAAAGATGAATGTAGCATTAGTTTCTGATTATAGTCTAGATGATTATAAAGACTTTGGATATGAAAATAAATGGTCAACACCTAAGGGCATATTCAATGAACTAATTAATACTGACAGAGTCAAAAAGGTAAAATGGTATCCATTCCCAGAAAAATTACCAAACTATCCATTCGTAGAAATATTAAATGATATTGAAATGAAGAATTTTAATCCTAATATTATTTTTTATATGTCTTGTGGACCAAGAGATGATTCAATGTTTAATAGAAGTGTATTTCCTAATTCAAAGCTAGTTGTAGATCTAGGAGATGAACCCCAAACAAAACCATTTAACAAAGAGAGAAGTGAAAATGCAGATATAGTTTTGACACCTGATCGAGACTGTTTTAATTATTATAAATCAAAAGGATATAATGCTATCCACACAGGACACTGGGCAGATATGAATATTTTTTTTCCAAATGAAAAATATGAAGATATTTATGATGTAACATCCAGTATGATTGGTAATAGAGGCTCTACCGTAGATTATGTTATCAAAAAAATGGGTAATAAATTTTTAAACAAAACTGACCTTACAGGTGAAGAAAATGCTACACTTTACAATTCTTCAAAAATAATTTTTCAAAAATCAAGATTTAATGAAGTTACTAGAAGGATATTTGAAGGCATGGCAACAAAAAAATTAGTTATAACTAATACTTTACCTTTTAGTAAAAGACTAGATTTATTTTTTGAAGAAGATAAGGAAATAGTTCTCTATTCAAATAAAAGAGAGGCCGTTAAAAAAATAAATTACTACCTAAAGAATGAAGATAAAAGAATAGAAATTGCTACTAATGGTTACAACAAAGTTAAAAAATACTACACAACAAAAAATATTGTTAATTACATTGTTTAAACTTTGATAAACCACGAGTTGAAGTCAAATTTATTATTAAGAACCTTTTGATAACCATATTTAGATAAATAAGTTTTGATTACCGTAGATTTATCGATATCAAAATTTGTCTCAATACACAATATCTTTATATTATATTTTTCTAAATCAATACCCTTTAATATCTCATACTCATTGCCTTCTGTATCAATACTTACAAAATCAATATTTAAAGGGCAATTAAATTCTTCAAAAATTTCTGATATGGACTTCGTCATTACTTTTGTAAAAGTAGTTTCATCTTCTGATTCAACAATTTTTGAATACACTCCATCTTCTTTTAATTTTTTGGACTCTCCGCTTACACAATCAACTGCATAATTTAAAACTACACATTTTCTATTTTTCTTAAGCTTTTCATAATTTCCTGGTGATGCTTCAATTGCAATTCCATTAAAATTAAAACTATCTTCAAAATATTTTGTAGTTGAATAAGTAATTCCATCAAAAGCCCCTATTTCAACGAAAAATTTTTCAATTGGATATTGAAATTTATATTTATCAAGTAAATACGCAGCAATTAAATCTTCATAATTTTGTGAAAATGAATTATTATAATTTTTCAATATAAAAGTATAAAATTCTACTGATTCATTGTAATTTAAAATGTATTTAATTTTTGAATCAAAATCATTACTTTGTTTTTTTAGAAATTTAATTTCATTTGTAATTAAGTCAAATTTTTTATTTGTTAGAATTTTTAAATTAAATAATTTTAGAAGCTTTATAGTAATTTTTTTTAACATCTTTAATTATATTAAATGAACATTTTCTGAAAGAAATTTTATATTTTTAATATTTTCATAAAAATTTTTTTCCATAACAATTATAGAGTCTTTATCATGTCCTATTAGTGAAGCAAAAAGAGAAAAAGTACTATTGCCAACTATAAAATTTTTTGAATTAATCATCATCTTAAAATCTTTTAATACAATTTCTGGTTTATTGCTTGGTGATGAAATGTAACCGCATTCATCAAATATCTTGTTTTTCGTAACCCATAACTTATCATCAGAAAAAATTTTTAGTTTAGTGTTATCTTTGATATTGCATAATAATAATGCTTTTTCATAAAATGAAAGATCTAAAGAACTGGGGCCAAATTCTCTTCTTACTGATAGCATTGTGTTACTTTTGTCTACTAGTGAATTAGTGGTTTTGAAGACTTTGTCATTAAGAATGATATTGTCAATTGATTCTTTGTTGTTTTCATACAATAAACAATCTTGAAATTGACCGTTGAAACTAGTTATAAATGTATATTCGTCTGGAAAAATTTTTTCAAGTGATGTATTAATTTCACTTTCAAAAATAATCCTGTAATTTTTTTTAAAGAACTTTAGCAAATAAATATGAAATTTTTGTAGCTTTTTAATTCCAAAATTTTTTGGGTTAATAACTAATTGTCTGTCACTAGGATTGTACTCTTTATCTTTAGCAATTTTTTTATCAGAAAAATAATAATAGACTTTAAATCCATTAGTTTGCAATTGTAAACCAAAACAAATAGCAAACAATTGATTTCCAAATCCACCCATGATGTCTACTATTGCAATTTTTTTCATAAAATAATTAAAATACTTCAAGCTTTTGAAATCATTATACAAAAAAATAATATACCAATTAATTCATATATTAATTAACTATGTGAAAAAAAATTTATAAAAAATTGTGGAGAAGTAAAATACATTATCGAACTATCTTTACATTTTATAAAAGACATTTGGATAAGGGTATAACAATGAAATTGTTTTATTTGCAATTTCCTCAGCAGTAATGTTTCAAAATTATGGTAAAAAATTTCAATTTAAGATGGTTTACGTCTTTTAAACTATGTTGATCATGAGTGCCTTTATTTAAAAAAGAAAAACTCCCTAGCAATTCATCATCAACATGAGATGAGAAAATTAGAACTTTAGTTTTTTACTTAAAGCGATTACAGCTTTTAATTAAAAATTTTGATTTATTTATCCATTTTTGAGCTAAGAACTTTTAAAATGTTGGCTGCTCGAGATTTTGTAGTGCCATATCTATATAACCATTCTCTTTGAGAGTTCAAAATCCTTAGATATTCTTTAGTAGGAGTGTTGTTGACAATTAGCTTGTTAACAATTTTTTTTAGTTGCTTCTTAGTTGAATAATTTATACATGGTAAATCATGTGGCGAACAAAGTTTTGGTTTGTCATTGTAGTCTCGATACAAAAGCACAGTACCTGCAGCAATAATTTCGTAATTTCTGAGTGAATCCCAGCCACCTTTCTTACATGAAAGACCAAACCAAGATTTATGCAGATCATCATAATAAAGTTCTTCATTAGAAAAAATATGATGTTTTTTACTTCCTCCCAAGTCAGAAGGGCTTTCAAAAAAAGCAAATTTAGGATAACTTTTTTGAAATAATTGTTTTTTATTTTTTAAATTAATTGGTCTAATCATGTGTTCAGGTATTCCAAAACCAGAAGGATAAACGTTATCTTCTTTAAATATTAACTCTCTTTTAAACGAGTTTTCAAATTGTGTTGAAATAACTTCTTCACCCTTATAAATTATTTTTTTATTTGCTTTTCCATACAAATCATGTCCATCAAGAACCCACGAACCATATCTTGATAACTTATCAAATTCATCAACATAAACTTCTTCTCCATAGGCATGTCCACACCCATATAAAACAAAATCAAATTCTTTTTTCTTAAAATCTTTTTTTCTTTGAATATCATCAATAATTGGTTTATTAAGAAGAGTAAATCCTTGGCCATGAAGGCTTTCTTTTTTTACTTTTGAAAAATCATGATAGATAATATCTTTTCTTGGAAAATCATAACAATTCTTACCAAGAATTTCCTTTAGGCCGTTTAATATTGTTAATTCAAAGTAATCTCCTTGAACAGTTAAATTTTTTGTTGTTATGAATAATATTTTCATATTTATATAGATAATATAAAATTGGTCAACTTAGATTTAACTTTATATAAGCTAATTTTTTTTGAAAAATTAGTTGATGATGTATGATTTTTTCTGGTTTCAGTTATAGAAGGCTCTATCCAAAAAGTTTTAAAATTTAAAAACCTAAATAATTCGTTCATCCAAACATCAGGTGCATGGTTGAATGGTAAATAGTTTTCATAAAGTTTCTTTGCTGAATTATAATTTAAAAAATAAAACTGTGCAGACTTAGTTCCTCCAGCAGAAACTATTTTTCCATATTCATTAAAAGTATAATTTAAGCTTTTTTCATAGACAATACAATCTTTACTTACCTTACCCTCACCAATAAATTCATATGAATGTGCCCATGTAGAGTCAAAAACAATATCCCAGTCACTAGGAAGTTGTTCCATACAAGTATTTAAAGTTTCTAAAATATTTTTATTGAATTTGCCTATGTTATCTTCAACTATTACAGAAAATTCATAATTGTTTTTAACGATAGCTTCCAGGGCAAGATAATGCTTATATGAAACACAGATCCAGCCATCTTTAATTGATTTTCCTTTTAAATTTTCATCATTATAGTTATGCCTATTTCTTCTTTTTTGTACAGCAATTTTTTTAATTCCATATGTTAATTCTTCTTTATTAGGAAACTCTACAAATTGAATGTCTTTATTTGCTACACCATTTTTATTTAATTCATTTAATATAACTTTTTTTCGTAAAGGATCTCTATTATGAATTACAAAAAACTTAATATTTTTCATTTATTTGATAATTATAAATTAATAAGTTAGAAAAGCATAGAAAGGTTGGTGAATTAAATATAAAGAGTATGAAGCTAACCCTATTTTTGAAATAAAATTAAAATTTAATATTTTTTGAAACATAGATTTTTCGTTTCTTTTTAGTAGCAATATTGATGTGCCACATTTCTGCCACCGTTTTTGTGAAAATATCCAAATGCTCAAGAAAACTATATTAACTCTGTCGATTTAAAGTTTCTTTAGGATTACTCCATAATGATGAAAAATTTTTTCATACCCACCATTCTCTTTAATGTGCTTAAGCACAAGGGCTCCTTTGCCTGGAACATAGTCATATGTAATATTTTTCAAATTAAAAAATGATAAATCAATAGGTGTGTCATCAATTACAACGTATGAACCTTTCTTTAAATATTTTTCGATTGAGAGAAATTCTTCAAGGCCGTGTTTTTCAGATGGGCTAGGATTATTTATGTCTAAATCATAGCTATCCAAGTAAACAATATCAAAAGAGCTTAAATATGATTTATTAAGGGAGTTTATGAAGGTTACTGAATCACTACTATGAAAATAAATATTTTTATCTGATAAGTGGTTTAATCTTTTTTTGATTTGTGGATTAATATCAACTGTATTGAACTCACCTCCAAATTTCATTACATAACTTAAAAGCAAAATAGAGCTGTTGGTTCCATGAGCAGAACTTCCTGTTTCAAAGATGTTAGAGGCCTTTTTATCTAGTAAGTTGAGTAGTGTGCTGAATAAGTCTTTGTTAATATGATTGATGTCAGAATAAGTATCAAAATGAAATTTAATCAACTGATCTGAATTTTTAATATTCTTTAGATTTCTTTTGATGAAACCTTTGGAATAAATACTTTTTGGTGAATACCTAAATATAAATAGATTATATTTTTCTAAAATAAATTTTATGTAATTTTTTGGATTTAAGTATTTCACGTTTGTGGCCAGAGGCAGAATCGAACTGCCGCTTCTTAATTTTTTCAGATATGGGCTAAACATTTTGGTCTATTCCATTTTAACTCAACCACCTACAATAGTCACTCTTAAGTTTGTTCGGACACAAGTTAACTCAGGATTTTCTATGATATCTATACAAATTTAAGCAGGGATAGCAATATATATTCTTGTAGTAAAAACATACTAAATTTTTAATAACTTACGATCTGTTTATTAATTCTATAATATTAATGATTTCAGCTGTCAATAAACGTGCACCTTCAATTGTTAAATGAATAGAATCTTGAACATATATTTTTCCATTTGTAACCCCTACACAATAATTTTCAACAAATGTATTACAAAATATATCCTCAGGAAGAATTTTGAAATATTTTTTATCATCAATATTTTCAAAAATTTTATATGACCGAATTACATCATCTCTGTTTCTCCACTTCTCAATTGGAAAATTTATCTCTTCACGTCCTTTCAATACCTGATCTAAAACATTTAAATCCATGTATTCAGGAAAAGGATAAATTACAATAACATAATTATTTTTTAATAAATATTTTATTGTCTCAGGAACCGTTTGTTCCAATTGCAATGAATCGTCTTCTAGCTTGTCTCTTACATCTGCAAAATATATGAAGATTTTATTTTCAGATTTTGACAAGTCTTTATAAATTTTATTTTTATCACTCCTTACACAATTATTAGCACTTCTGTCCAAAAGTAAAATACAACTATCTCCAGTGAAAAAACTTATCGAATTTTGTTGAACCTCTTTTAACAAGCTAGTCAATGATGACCTTGCCAGCGAGTCTCCAACAACAATAACTTCTTTATTTTCTGATAAAATATTATTGAAACAAATTTGATTTACGATTTTATCTTTTGATGTTTTGTGACAAGATTCTTCATTTATTACTAAATCGAATTTTTCAATATTTGAGTAATCTATGGCTTTTTCATAAAGTAAAGTGCCTTTATATCTTTCCTCAAATCCTGAATAAGTAATTGCAAAAAAACAAAATAATAATATGAAAATTATTAAAACTGGAAGAAATAGTAACTCTTTAAAAGCTTTTTTGTTAATATATCGTTTTTCTATATTTTCATATATCATAGTTGCAAAAAAAATCTGAATTCCAATTAAAAGAAATTTAACAAGTAAATTTTCAAAGATGAGTAAATCATATTTTGAATTTTTTAGAAAAGCATAGAAAGGTTGGTGAATTAAATATAATGAGTATGAAGCTAACCCTATTTTTGAAATAAAATTAAAATTTACTATTTTTTGAAACATAGATTTTTCGTTTCTGTTTAATAGCAATATTGATGTGCCAAGTAAACAAATTATTCTTGGCTCAAAATCTGCTATCCAATTGTTATCAAAATAAAATATTGGCGAAAACATTATTAACAACCCTGGGATTTCCCATTTAACTAAGGTAATTTTTTGAGAAATTATCATAATTAGAGCACCTAAAGCTAGCTCCCAAGCTCTGTATTGAATTTGATAAAATTTTGCTACAGACACTGTTTGAGAATTTAAAAATACTGAGAAAAGAAAAATAATAAGAATTATTGAAAACAATCGTTTATTTAAATATCTATAAGAAAAAAATAATATAATTGGAAAAATTATATAAAACTGCTCTTCTACAGATAAACTCCAGGTGTGCAACAAAGGCATATAATCAGCCGGCAAAGAATTATAGAAATCTAAATTTTGAAAGTATAAATTCGAATAGAAGAATATTGAAGAAATTAATGATCTAGCAAATTCAATTAATGCTCTGGGGCTTAAAAGAATGTAAGAAAAAGGAATTGTAAGAAGCAAGATATATAGTAAGGCTGGGAGAATTCTCTTTATTCTTTTAAAGTAAAAAGCCTTAAAAGAAAATTGACCACTATTAAGTTCTGAAATAATTTGATTTGAAATTAGAAATCCAGAAATTAAGAAAAAAATATCAACTCCAAGAAATCCTGCAGAAAAGAGGTCTATGTCCGCATGATATAGGATTACAGAAAGTACAGCTATAGCCCTTAGCCCATTAATATCACTTCTAAATTTTACTCTTTTGATTTCATTTACAGTGTTGTCAATTGTCTTTATCATTTTTAAATAATACTAAGCATACTGGTGGCCAGAGGCAGAATCGAACTGCCGACTTCTTGTTGTAGTTTTTCTAAACCTAAAACATTTAATATTTGATGGTTTACGAAATTGAAGTAGCTTCTCCGTATAAATATCCATCTCGGTAAACTCCCTCGACATCATTTTTTTTCTTTTTTGCGATAATCGCAAGACGAATATTGTTTTTATTATAATTTTCTCTATTAAAACATTTTGACTGGTAAATTTCTTCAAACCCAATCATTTTTAAAAGTAAATGTACGGCTTTTCTTGTTGGAAAGTGATATTGACC
>Ga0181580_10000908_pt1 | contig 22977 bp, 9 predicted proteins | sample 071ome_23_FD_132413 | JGI IMG/M metagenome (GOLD analysis project Ga0181580, IMG submission 132413) | Coastal salt marsh microbial communities from the Groves Creek Marsh, Skidaway Island, Georgia - 071403BT metaG (megahit assembly) | ecosystem: Environmental > Aquatic > Marine > Intertidal zone... | reverse complement strand
CCCATTTACTAACCCAGAGAACAACAGGCTGACTAAATCAGGAGAAAAAGTCGTCGTTCCATCGTAAATTCTACTTAGCTCTTCAGCAAGTTCTGCATTTAGCACCGGTGAAAGGCTATAGGCCAAGCCATTTCCTTCTGGTCTTTCAGGAAGTTCTTCTTCTCCCCTGGCACCGGCTAAACTTATGCCATAGTACCTAAAATCATGAACCAGTGATCCAACAATGTCTGGATTATCTTCGCCGAATGGATCCGGATTTCCGCTCCACACCGTCCAGGCACCAGTCTCTAAAACATCCTCCCTTTCGGAAAGGTTTGTAAAACCCGAAACGCCAATAAGATCGATAATTTGGCGAGCGGATAAGAACGCATTCTCACCAAGTGTTAATCGCCGACCACTATCCGCAAAAATTTCGGCCAATCGGCTGTCTGCTCCTATTGTGCCGTTAAAATTAAGGTCTCCTTGAGCTCCGACCTCTAAAATACCCTCACCATCGTTTTCGGCATTTATTGGGCCTGTCATAGTGCCAGAACCATTAAATAATATCCGCGCGTAATCACCCACTGTTATATCTTGTGCAAGTTCTACGGGCTCTTCTGTTTCTATAAAAAGTTCAGCATTCCCAAAGAAAAGCGTGTTTAAGGGTAAATTGCTCAGATTAGAAATAGCTAAAGCGCCGTTTATTATTCTCAGATTATTTATGGCTGAATTTTCACCCGACAAACGTAACGAGCCGGGACCAGTCGAAGACAAAATATTCGTGGTAACATTACCGAATATTTGACCAGACGTTAGTATGTCTAAGGTTATCTCATCGACATCGACGTCGCCATCGACAAAAATATTCTCTCCCGCGAGAACGAGCATGGATTCTTCATTAGTCGGGTCAGACGAAATGCGGCCGCCAATAAAGATGTCCGAAACAGCACGAATATCGCCCTCGCTAAGCAGTAAAACGTCACCCCTCAATTCAATAAAGTTAGCGCTTAAAGCACTATCGAGATGAATCGTTCCTTGATTTTCCTCGGACCCAAAAGTCGTGATGATGCTGAGATCCCCAGTAAAATCAGCATCAAAAATGTCACTACCACTTATAAATATATCGCCCCCGCTCGTACCAAGGCCAATAAAAGTCTCCGCAAGAATGCGCGCATCTTCACTCAAGATTAGATCACCGCCGTCGGAAACAGCTGTGAACTCTGCATGTGACTGCCCTGTCCCAACAAGACCGTCGACCACAAGATCATTCAATGCAAAGACCTGTAATACGCCGGATCCAGCATCCAGAGCGCTGGTCACAGCCGAGAACGAGCCAGGGCCCCTGAACAGAATTTGAGCTCTATCTTCTACAGTAATCTGTTGGGAAAGAGAAACAGGCGTTTCATCTAACTCCGTGTCAAGAAAACCGTCCACAAAGGGACGAATGTCGATATCAAGAAAGCCGTTGCCAAAGAAAATTGAATCGACCGGTAAATTGCTAACGTCGGAAATAGCTAAAGCACCGTTTATAATTCTTAGATGATTTATAGCTGAATTCGTACCCGATAGTCGGAGAAAGCCTTGGCCCAACTTGGATAAGGTCTCTGCCGTCAGGTCTCCAAGAAACCAAGCTTCCCCAGCATTCAAAGTGTCAACAGTAACGTCATTAAAAGTAATGCTACCACTTACTCGCAAGTCACCGGGAGAACTAAGGACGAGCGTTGTAGGTTCGCCTTCCTCTTCCGAAGAAATATCTCCATTAATAATCAGGTTGCTCAGAGAAGTGACTTGTCCGGACCCAGAGAATAAAAGGTCGCCAGATACAAAAATTGAGCCCGCACTAAGAGATTCGACAAGGTTAATGGTACCTCCAGTACCATCACCATCTTGATCAGCTTCCAAGTTTAATTGTCCAGTATAGTCACTGGCCAAAATATCGTCGCTTCCAAGTGAGATATTTCCATGGGCAAAAAGACCAACAAATTCTTCAGCTCGCAATCGAGCACTGTCGGCGAAACTCAGGTCTCCTTCTGAATAGAAAGTGGCAGCATGGAGGGACTGTTCTAGTCCGATTTGCCCAGTAATTGTCAGATCACCAAGTGCACTAACGTTGAAACTACCGACACCCTCCTCAACCGAATTAACTGGTCCTGAAACGATGCCTGATCCTCTAAAGAGGATATCACCAGACTCTTCTACCGTAATCTGTTGCGTGAGAGTTATTGGGCCAAAATCAGTTTCAGAAACGGACTGAGATTCTGAAAAATCTACCGTTTCTGGTTCATGAATGTCGATATCAAGAAGGCCGTCGCCAAAGAAGATCGAGTTCAATGGTAAATTGCTGATATCAGCAATTGCCAGAACACCATTGATGATTCTCAGGTTATTTATGGAAGAATTTGGTCCTTGTATGCGCGCAGAACCAGACCCAAGCTTAGTTAAAGTTGTCGCTGTGATATCACCGCTGACTAATATATCTCCAATGCCAGGCGTCTCTAAATTGAGCTGATCAAAAACAATCGAGCCGTTAACCGATAGGGATAGGCCAGCCGACCTAAGCGTAAGTTCAACGCCCTCTTCTTCCGAAATCGTCGATATGCTGCCATTAATATTGGAATTGTTAAGAACACTTATCTCGCCGGAACCATCAAAAACTAAATTACCTGAAACCTCGAGAGCACCCGCGCTGAGAGAGCTAACGAGGTTAATGGTACCTCCAGTACCATCACTATCTCGATCGGCTGAAATTCCTAACTCGCCGCCGAATTGCGATCCAATCACTTCATCGCTGTCGATAAAGATATCTCCATCGGCAAAGAAACCAATAGATTCGTCAGAAACTAGCCTTGCAGTCTCAGTAAGTTTTAGATCTCCTTCAGAAGAAAAATCGATGATCTCAAGGGTCCGATTAGTGCCAATAGATCCACTAATTGTGAGATCACTAATGGAAGCAATGCGTAAATTCCCAGTGTTTTCCGAAAGGGCGTCTACCGAGCCTGAAAAGGCACCAGAAGCTCCAAAAATTATTTCTCCGAATTCGTCAACCGTGACTAGTTGGTCCAATTCTAAGAGACTTGTGTTGGCAATATTGAGTGTCCCATTACCGAAATAGATGGTCTCGCTTGGAAGACCACTTATTTCCGAAAGATTTAGTCTACCACTTAAAATCCTGAGATTCTCGAGGGTTGAATTGGAGCCGCCCAAATTGACGAGGCCTGTGCTCGTCAAAGTCCCGGCAGTGACATTGCCTAACGTGGCTTCCCCACCCACATTCAGGATGATCTCTTCTGCCTCAGTTTCACCAATTTGAATAACACTACCAGTAACTTCAAGCAGGCCTGCAGTTATTAGCCCTTGAGCGAATACAGATCCAATTTGGCCGCCGTCACTAGCCCCGGCGATTAGCCTCAACTGCCCTAGAAAGTTCGAGAAAACCGCAGAACTGTCTATCGAGACGTTATTATCTGCGCTGAAAATTATCTCTTGGGCCGAGCTATTGGCACCAAAACTTAATGTGAGGGGCCCACTGACAGAAATATTTCCAATACTGTCGTTGCTACGATTTGCCTCTGTGAAGTTTCTTGCATTTATGGTTAGGTTCGCGCCGCTTCCCAAAATATTCTGAAGCGTAGCTGCGCTAATTTGTGAAACTGGATCAAAGCCTTGGCTAAAAATATATGCTGTTTGAGAGATATCAGATATGATGTTTGTCGTGCAACAATTATCAAAATCGACTTCTCGGTATGTTAGCTGAGCTATTTGACTAGCGTCAGCGCCAGTCAAACCAATAGAGACGTTGTGTTGAACAATGCTAACATCACCGTAATTTAAATAGATGTCCCCATTCTCTCGTAGTCGAATTTCAAACGTATTAAGCTGACCGTTTATATATTCTGAGACCGCTTTCCACTGCAGAATAAATTCTCTGGTGCCGTCAGGATTAGTTATAGTCGTATAAAGGACATCGCCACCTTCATAGTTAGGAATAAGGTCTGTCCAAAGTCCAAAAATAGAGAGAAGCGGAGCATTACCATCGTCCAATGGCTGTCCGTTGCAACATCTGCTATTACTTCCTAAATCACCAAAAGACAGGAATCCGTTAGATGAAACCTCTACACTATCGTATGTTTCTCCAAAAAATTCAAAGGCAAACCCAAGAGAAATTCTGCCGGAAACTTGATCATCACCCAAATTAAGGGATGTCATCAATGCAGGGTCATATAGCGGTGTTGTCTCGGCAGACTGCCACTCAAAATCTGAAAAGGATAGATTTGATGAAGAAGCTGAAAGTTGATCAACTAAGTCAATAGACGCAGCAGTAAGCACAACTGTACCAGCTGTAGCGCCGCTAACAGATAATTCTGACCCCTCAATCTCCAAATAGAACCCTGAAAGGTCAATGATGCCGCCTACGCTATCAGTTCCAACCCCATTAGCCCGGATTTCGCCAGCAACAAACGTTGCTAATTCTTCTTCTCCCGGAGCCTCAATGGTAACTGTACCACCGGACCCTGAAACGGTAGCGCTTGCAGAAATTACGCTTCCATCAACTATCGCTATATCTGCCAGTGCACCGTTAGCCAGTTGAATACGGGTCTCTTCGACAAGAAAGGCTTCAGATTCCGAGATGGATACGAAGCTATTTCCCTCGATCGTTGTTGAAGAATTAGAGCCTTGAGTGGCCGTCGAAAAAATAGATATTGAACCCCCGCCAGCCCCGCCGTCAGCTATTACCTCAGCTGTATCAGCCAAAGTGATTAACGTGCCGCTTGCTTCGATCGAACCACCAACTTCATCGGCTTCAAGACCCGCGACAGTCACAGTACCCGTTATGGTAACGTCACCATGGTCCCCAGCATCCAAGATAATTGTGCCATTACGCTCTTCAACCGAGTTGGCCTGCAAAAGTCCCTCGGCATTTATGACACTATGAATGGCGTCTAACGCTGAGGCCATACTAAGGGCTATCAGACCTCCATCAGCTGTGATGGTTCCCGTATTTTTAATTCCTTGAAATGATGCCGCTAGAGTGGACTCATTGCTCACAGCATAAGAAATCAGGTTACCTTCATCAAAAGAGATACTCAGATCATTACCAGAGGCCAGTAAGACCGCTCCCAATGTCGCGCTAATCTGCCCCTCGTTTGTGATGGAGGCGCCGTGCAGGATTGTGTAACCCAATTCAGTGGCAATGCTACCAGCGTTTTCAACCGATGCAGACGAAACGCCTCCAATGCTGAATTGGTCTCCTCCTGCCATAAAGTCCGTCGATGAAATACTGCCAGTAGACGCGAGAAAACCAGAGGCAGTTACCTGACCAGTTGGAGATATGAAGATGCCGTTAGGGTTAAGTATCCAAACTCTGCCATTGGCCTCAATAGTTCCATCAATAATCGTTTGAGTAGTACCGGTGACCCTGTTTAAAGCTATCGACAATGCATCGGGCTGAACAAACTGTAGGGTCTCGTTTTCTCCCACACTAAGGTCTACCCAGTCTAGAAAAACCCGGTCAGTTGTCTGAGTAATGGTACGGACCGTACCCGCTTCATTAACGCTGTAAGTAGCATCTCCAGCTACGACCGTCGGGGAGGAAGAGGTGTTTAGCGTATCCGCAGCCGCAACGGAACTTATACTCGCCGAGGCCAATAATATTAAGCGTAGTCGTTTCATGACCAATTACTCATATAGGATCGCGTGTATACTGTTGTACTCATTAAAGCACCTGCACAAGACTGAGATTTAGGCGAGCGGGGCGCCTCTTAATTCCAGCAAGTTCCCGCCCGTCTGAGGCAAATTGCAAGTCGAGCAGGGCTCGCTCAGCTACAACAGCTCTCAAACCAAACCCATAGGAAAGAAGGCTCTGTTTTTCAGCTTGCACTCCTTCTCCCGCAAGTAATTTAGTCTTCGCCCAGTCTCCAAAACTGTATGCCTGGAGCTTTGCGATTACCCCTGCCTCATATACATCGGGAAAATCGAGCCTTAGCTCACCTAAAAGCCCAAAGCCTCTGTCGCCTGTCAGAGACGATGGCGCATAGCCCCGTCCAAGTTGAGGTCCGCCAAAAGCTAATTGCTCTCCTGCCAACAAACGGTCGTCACTCCATTGACCCGAAGCGCGAAACAAAAATGACATGCTCCGAGAGGGAGGAAAAAGATGGTCAAATTGCCAATCAAATTTCAGAAACTTAGACTCAAAATCAACAACGGATGGCGTTGGATTGGACTGATCCAGAGCTCCGAACGCTGGGATTCCTCCGGTCGCCACGAATTGCAAGGCTGTTTGTCCTAAATCTGACTGATGCTGGCCGCGTAAACCTATTTGTCCGCTGACGATTTTATCACGTGTGATGACCGTATCTAGCGCCTCTACGCGGGTAGAAGCGAATGTTACTGCAGTTTCTAGGTAAATCGCAGTTGAACGGTTTCTGAGTAATGGCGACCTCAATCGCGCCTCGACAGAGTAGGATGAACTGGCGACCTCAAGTTCGGCAGCCTCCCCTCCTGGACGAGCGCGTGCCGCCAGCCCGCCGAGGTAAAGAATGTTACCATCAGGTCCGACAGGAAAGGCATAACGGCCACTTACGGCCAAGAGTTCTTCCAAAGTGTGGCCAGCAGAACTGAGCGACAAATCTAGTGCTGCCGGGTGTCCGAAAGGCGAATTAACCGTATACCCAACAGAATATATGACCGGCCCAATTGCATCAGATCCAGTATTGCTGACACTGAAAAATCCCTGGTTTGAAGGCCTTGATGTTGTGATGGCCATTTCGGCTGCGCCAGACTCGCTTCCTGGCCTTAAAAGTGTTTTTACCGACACACCAGGCGTGTCATTCAAAATGAGTAGTTTGCCATCAAGCTCGCGAATATTGAGAGGCTTCGCACCAACCATTTCAGAAAGAGCCGCTTTTGCAAGATTCCCGCCCAAAGCAGCGCTATCATCAACTGCGATATTGTCTAGAAAACCCTCAACAACCTCGACCGTTACAATTCCGTCCTCGATTGTTTGGGGGGGCAGAATAACTCTCGTTAAGAGAAACCCCTCGTTCGCGTAGAGTTCCTGCAGCTGGTTCGCGTATTCTCTCAACTCTTCTAATCTGACTCGTCGACCTTCTATCGACGAAAATATTTCATTAATTTGGTCTGCAGAGAAATATGTAGCACCATTAACCCGCACTTTTGAGACTAGAAAATCCAGACTTGAAACATCTTTTGGGACGACAGACTCCTCAGGATTCCGTATCGTAACGTCGAAGTCTTCCTGAGTTGGTAAATCTGGGGGAGGCAAGCGTAACCTTGAAATATCTGCGCTAGGCGGGAGGACCAAGGATTGCCCTAAGGCTGGAACGCCAATCATAAGGCTAAAGGGTGCAGCCATTAAAAAAGACGATCTAGAAATTTTCTCAAAGTTAATCATTTACTACCCATCTTAATCCGGGCCGAAATATCCCCGCTCTGCAACCTGTTACTATGATAAATGATCAAGGGATCCGTAGGATATTTTCCCTGAAGATCAGAAAACCTTTGAGGAGCTGAGCTATCTCGTTGCTCCAATAAAGAAAATGCTGCTTGATATTCCGCTTCAGCCTCTTCGTTGTGCGTTGATGGAAGAGGAGTATATAAAGTTGTATATTCAGATTTTCCTTTGAGAGCAAAATGACCGATAGTTCTAAATGCTTGATCTTTTGCTTGATCGACCACCGACTGAGTACAGCATATCCTAGTGCCGAAGTATTTGTTGATCCCTTCAGTTCTCGCAGCTGTGTTTACGGTATCGCCAAGAGCCGTGAAATCCATCCTCTGTGAAGAACCGAAGTTACCAACCACTGCTGGGCCGGCATGAAGACCGATCCTAGTTACGCCAAGAGGGATACCTTTATTATTACACTCCTCACGATACTTTTCTGCGTAAGAATCCAACTCAAGTGCAGCCTGAACCGCAGCTGCAGCATGGTCAGGTTGCTCAATGGGTGCATTGAAGATCGCCATAATGGCATCTCCAATAAACTTATCGATTGTACCCCCATGCCGTAGAATAATTTCGCAGGCCCCATCTAGATATTGATTAAGAACATCTGACAAATCCTCGGGCGAAAGAAGTTCAGACATCGTCGTGAAATCCGCAACATCGGTAAACAAGAAAGTGGTATCTCGTTTTTCTCCGCTTATTGCGGCTGCACTGGGATCTTCCGCAATTCGATCAACCACGGCCGGTGATACATAACGCGAAAATGTTGACTGAATGTATTGGCGCTGCATTCTTTCGGCGCGTCCAATTACGATATCCATCATCCACACAGATAAAAGAAGAGCAAGAGACGGAGGCAAAATAGGCCACATGCCAATCCCGTAGCCATAGCCAATAATGCAAAGCACCCAATAGCCGGCCAGTACCGCAATTGATAAAGATAAATTGAAGACCAGACCTTTGCGAAGTTGGCTAATCAGCACACCTAGAGCCGTGAATGCAATAACAACAAGCAGTGTAAACCCTATTGAGGACTTCGGCTCAGGCGTGCCTGACAGCAAGCTGTCAATAGCATGGGCTTGTATAAGTACACCGGGCATAAACCCGCGATCTCCATCGTCTATAATCGAGAGTGGCGTTGAATGACGGTCGGTGATGGATAGAATAGCCCCTATGAGAACTATTTTTTCTTCGAATAGTTCGTCGGGCAAGTAGGTGACGTAGTTGGCTGATATTACCGGAAAAGGCTCTTGGCCTTCTGCTGATACTGGACGCCATGAAATCTCACGAGGTGTTTCGAGCAAAGGGACCCCTTGCGAGTTTGCAATTTTAGCGGCGAAGCTTGGCGGATAATCATCGTTATAAATAAGTTCTCCATCGGAAAAAATTCCACCCGTGCTAATTCGACGAACAAGAGAGTCAAAAGGATCAGATAAGAGCCTGCTTTCCACTCTTTTGTCAGCCGGAATGAAGGCCCTCATGTAATTAAGCTGATCTTCAGTTACGAACGCGGGATCTGCTGTATAACTAAAATATAAAGGTGTCTCAGACCGGCGAATTACCTCAAAAAGTTGAATATCTTTAGATTCCTCGCTGGCTTGATCGATAAGGACATCCACTACAATCGCCGAGGCCCCTGCGGAATCTATGCGCTCGATCAAATCGGCGATGAATGCTCTATCAATGGGTGAACGGTAAGAAAATTGAGCTAACGTATCCTCATCAAGTGCCACCACAATAATGTCATCGGATGGCTCTTTCGGCACTTCCATCGCCGCAACCCGAATATCGGCAAGTTTCTTCTCAAGATTATCCAGTGGTGCAAGGGTTTGTACTGCAACAAAAGCAATGATTGCTGACAGAAGGGCAACAAGGGTAATCCAAAGAGCCGACCGCGTAGGTTTATTTAATACAATCGAAGACCAACTTGCGGGAAGCCTCATTTATTCCTCTACTCCACCGTCTCATTGGATAAGGATGCCAGCAGTGCGTCGACCTGTTGAATACACCCTTTCTCTATCATCCAAGCAGCAAGAAACGTTGGTTCGTCCAGCAGTGGAGGAACTAGATGCACACGAATACTATATTCCAAATCCCTGTCCTCAATCAGGAAGGCCTTGGTCAACTCTATGTCGCTTACCTTAGTGATGGCGACAGTATCTTGCCCGGGTTTAAATTGAAACGCAGCCTCCCAAGATCGGTCAAGTGGAGACACAACAAAACTTTGTTCTGAAACATCAGATGGCCGCCACCAACCAATTGGGGCCCCTTCTACGAGACACCGTTCCCCTGGTCGAGTTATATCAATCAGCCAAGGTGATGGTATAGGATCTGCATCTGAACCAGACCGAACAGCTCCAACACGATTTGCACGGTCATTGCGGGTGGCAATTAAAGCTGAAAGGGCGCGGCTAGCATTTTGACCGGCGGCTGCCTGAAGTCTTACCGGGCCATTATGAGGACCCCTAAGCCTAATTACACCGCCGTCGGTCCCCACAACCACTAGCTTACCTCCTGGTGGTAGTGAGACTTGACGGTCTGCGCTGATCCGGCTTCCAACACTTATATCTACGCCTCTGACCTCAACAACAATTAGGCTCTGAGCATATGTCGGTACCGTTAACCCGATTACCAAAATGAAACTGATGAGCGCGCGGATCACAATCTTGACCCCGAGCTAAAGACAGTCTCGGCACCACTTCCCACGAAAGAAAATGCTCCCCAGAAGAAGGGGTGTGCCGTCTCTTCATTGGAAATTGCCTCAACCTGAGCGCGCTGAAGTGCCTGATCGGTCGATAGCCCCCTTTCGTCGCCTATATTTCCGAAAAGATTTTTCATTAAGGTAGCAGTGGCTACAGAGGGAACTTGCCAATGGGTAACAAGCATACTGCGCGCGCCTGCTATAAAGAAACTTTCAGCCAGACCAGAAAGCGATTCCCCTTTTTGGACAGCCGCGTCACTGCTGGTTGCAGTATTGCAAGCCGATAACACCACTAAATTCGCTGAAATCCTGAGGGCGGCAATTTCACTGGCATCAAGAAAACCATCTTCTGTTCTTGAAAGTGCCATCTCTCCTGGACGAGCTAGCGCTATGCCTGGCTCGCGTTGACAAGCCACCTCTCCTGGCATCACTGCGTGAGTTGCGACGTAGATAATATTATACTGGTTCAGAGCGTCAGTGCGAAAGACTTCTTCTTTAGCTGCTCGGTCAGAAAACACATCAGCATCTTCAATCCCTAAAGAAGCAATAACTGAGTTCACTTCGTCGATTGTGTCGGGTAGTTCTTCGAGGCTATCAAACCGGCTTAGTATCGCAAGGCCTTCGGGATTACAAATTGGATCCTCTGACGTGGGTAGCGTTTGAATGTCAGATACAAACTTTGGATTAGCTACACCCAAAAACGATCTTGGGGGAGCCCTCACAGTTCTTGTGGATCTTAAATTTATAAAACTAACTAACGACGGAGCATGTGTAACCGACATTTGATTAACTAGCCAGCTCGCCTCTGTGTAATCTGCGCTCAGGGGTAAGCGGGTTACTAAAGTGCCAAACGGTAGATCGCTCAATGGGCCATTGGGTATCACAATTAAACGCCCCAACTTGTTAAGCTCATCGGCAACAGCCCCAAAAAGCGTCTGATAAAGGAAATGAGATTCATCAAGATTAAATTCGTTTACTGATCCGCCCTCTATTTCGAGACCCTGACGCAATTCGCGAACCATTTGATCAAGCTTGTCATTACCAGCTTCTATCGGCGCAATGTGCACTCTATCTCGCGTAATAAGCTGCAGGAAGGATGAATCTTGCCCTATCAGAAAGCTAGCAAGCGCTTCATCAGGTGCTAATGCACCCCGAACAACATTTAGGTCGGGCAACTCACTACCGTCAAAGCGTTGGTAATCAGGATATTCCTGATTTAGGATATCGCGAATCCCGGACACCTTATCAGACTGTATCTGCAACTGAGAGAGTAAAAACTCTATCAGGCGATCATCACGGTCTCCGGTAACTTTAGCTCGCTCTACACCTAATTTTCCATTAATTTCTGCTTGCAATAATAAGCTCTGCTTAAGGTTATCAATCAGGTCAGAAAGGACTGGATCGTCATCGACAAACTGCATAGACGCAAGATTAATCACATCGTCTCGCCCTGGAACAAAGGCAATTTGGAAGGCATCATAAAGCTCAGTCATTAGACCAAGCCTATCTTCCTCGCTTTCCAAGAACTGCTCTTCATCAAGAACAGCAGCAGCAAAAGGGACTAGATCATCTACCCGAAGTGCTACTGAACCGGGCGGCATATTTTTTGCAATTTCTACAGCTCTACGAAAGGCTATGATCGAGTTAACGTTCATTGCTTCGCGCTGATATGCGCGCCCCTGAGCAAGGAGCAAACGAACCATTCCCGGCCCGTCCCCTTGGACCGATCGTCTAATATCAATCGCTTTCTTAAAAAAAGTATCCGCAGCTGATAAGCGTCCTAAAGCAGATGATGCTTCACCCAAAATAGCAAGTATCTCTGATCGCCATATGGGGGGTTTTTGAGCTGCTGAATTGAACTCAAAAAGAGCTTCGCCTGCCTTGGCATAAGCAGTTACAGGATCGTCCATTCGCAAAAGAATGGCAGCTTCACGAGCTAACGAAAGTGCAAGCTCAGGCTGAACGCCAACCCGTGCCTCTTCCTCCGTTTGGAAAAGCGACAACAAGGCTTGCTGATCATCACTACCAATAATTTCTCTCCACCGGGAACTGGCATCTTGCGCAAAACGGTTGGCGACCGAATAATCGCCTTGAAGCATAGCAATGGTCGCTTGGTAACCGGCAAATCTGGCTCTATCAGTAGGGCGAGGCGATCTATCAATAATTGGTCCAGCTCGACGGACGATCGCGTCAGCACCTTCGAAATCTTCCTGATATGCGAGCACCATTGCAAGATCCAAAAGCAAGGCCGCTGTCGTAAAATCTGAATCACCGAACAACCTAGATTGAACCGCTAATGCGGCCTCAAGGCGATCTTGGGCCGCAGAAAAATCAAGTTTTTCACTGGCTTCACGTGCAGCATTCCAGTCAGTCTCAATAGAGATAAGTTCAGATGTGCTTTCTTTACTATCTGCCTCCGGCGTTGAGCCCTCTGATTTAATCTCCGCTGGAGATGGTCGGGCGCCAGAGACTAACGGATCGGCTGCCGCAGGTGCGGCAGCCAAAAGTAAAATAAGGCTCAAAAACATGTTGCTAAATGTCTGCAGCAAGTGGTCCACGACAGATACGATAGATACAATTGCCCCCTCTGACGAGTCTAATCTGAACATTTATGCAGATGACAGGTGTTGGATAATCGGCGATACCATTGTGGCTGGGAATTTAAATTAGTCCCTTATTGGACGCCAAAATGAGAGTAGCGACTGATCACGTGATTTTTAGCCACTGAATAGCCCTTAGATTTGTGGACGCCATCGGTGCTCATAATCTGCTGCCTTTCGAACTCTACGGGTGACAGCATCCCGTTCCTTACATGCTTGCGTATCGGGTTGTAGAACATCTCGATGTAATCGAACACATCCTGCCTGGCCTCGTCGCGTGAGCGATCATGAGAGGCAGCTTCAGGTTAGGTGCGATCGTTCTCTAAAAATGGAATATCGAAAACGATGATCTGCGCATCAGCAGATCGGAGCCTCTGCGCCAGCGTGGCGATATCCCTTCGTCATATATGTTGAGAAAAACGACAAGTGGATCAGCCAGTAATCCGCGCGGCGCAAGCGAAGGCAATGACCTCTTCAATTGGCGAGAATGGTTCGCTCTTTGTGATTTGCAATCAATGAATTGCAATTAAACAGCCATATGTGTTAGCCGGACTGCAGGGGTGGGAATGACGAGTCGGTTGAGAACATTATTGGCCCGAGTGGCGCCGTTTGCCGTTGTCCTTACGTTCGCCTTCGCACTTCCGGCTTCGTATGCGCAGAATAGTGCGACCTATGAAGGGGTTGCGACTTGTGCGGGTTCGACTTGCCACGGCCGGGCTGTAGGCAATGGCGCCGTTGTCCGGCAAGATGAGATTGCGACCTGGCAAGATCCTTCATCACCCAGCGGGGCGCATAGCCGGGCCTATGCATCGCTTGCGAGCCGGCGAGGTCAGCAGATCGCGGACAGTCTGGGATTGGGAGCCGCAACCTCTGCTCCCGATTGCTTGGGTTGCCATTCGACCTTTGCGCCGACTAGCCAACGCGGTGACCGCTTTCTCCTGGCAGATGGTGTAGGCTGCGAAAGCTGCCATGGCGCGTCGCAAGAATGGCTTCCGCTCCACTATGCTCGCTCGGCTACGCATGCCTCCAACGTCGCCTTGGGGCTAGTGCCTTTGGAACGCCCGCAAGTGCGCGCAAACGTCTGTCTGGATTGCCATTACGGATCCGAAAGGACCGGTCAATTTGTAACACATTCGATGATGGCGGCAGGACATCCGCGTATTTCGTTCGAGCTCGATCTCTTCAGTGCGCTTCAGCAGCACCACGATTTAGATAGTGACTATGTTGATCGCAAGGGGGCGTCTGATAGCGTGCGGATGTGGGCGGTCGGCCAGGCCGAGGCGGTGCGTCGCGCAACCAACCTTTTCGCGAAGCCAGCCTTGGCGCAGCGCGGGATGTTTCCCGAATTCTACTTCTACGATTGCCATTCGTGCCATCGCTCGATCCACGATGGGCCGCAGCGAAAGCTAACCTTTGAAAGCAATCCGGGGCGCCCGATACCGTTCGGCAACCCACCATTCAATGATGAGAACATCATCACGTTGTCCGCTGTTGCACGGGTGCTTGCGCCAGACGAGGCGGATCACTTCCTTGCGGCGAGCAGGGCCTTTCATCGAGCGATGGGCGAGGATCATAGCAAAGCGCTTGAAGCGGCCGTGATACTGCGCGGCCACGCATTCAACCTATCCAATGTGCTTGCGTCGCGCGAATACGCCGGATCGGACGCGTTCTCCGTGGTCGCTGCGATATCCAATCGCGCGACGTCTTCGCGTTTCACGGACTATGCGGGCTCGGTTCAGGCGGTGATGGCGGTCGATACCTTGCTCAACGCCATGGTGCGCGATGGCCGGGTGACTGTCGGTGCGGCGGCTGGCATTCGCGCGAATATCAATCGCGCTTACGCGGCTGTGGCGGAGCCCAATAGCTACCGGCCGCAATCTTTCCGATCCGCGCTTGGCGAAGCGGCTCGCGCGATAGGCACGCTGCGGTAATGCGGGCGAAGGCAACCAGTTCATCTCTGGCAGTGCTAGCGCTGGTGCTGACATCTTGCGGTGATGGAGGCGGTTCTTCGAGCGGCGGCTCGAGTGTTACTGCCACGCCAACCACGGCACCGTCACCGGCAGGCGCGCTCTACTCTGTGCCAGCACAAGAAGCGCTCAGCGCTGCCGAAGTAGGAACTGTGATTGCGCGGGCCGCGGCGCAGGCGAGTGCGCAGGGAGATGCGGCAACCATCGCGGTGGTCGACCGGGTCGGCAATGTACTCGGCGTATTCGCTATGCCAGGTGCGAGCGCTACCTCTGACATTCCCGATGCGCCGAATGGCAGCAATGTGGATGCGCAAGGACTTACTGTGCCAGCGGCTGCTGCGGCTATCGCCAAGGCGATCACCGGCGCCTACCTTTCCAGCAACGGCAATGCTTTCTCCACCCGAACAGCCAGCATGATCGTGCAAGAACACTTCCCGCCTGCACCAAGCACGGCAGGATTGGAAAGCGGGCCACTGTTCGGAGTGCAGTTCAGTCAGCTGCCTTGTTCAGACCTGTCTGCACGCGCAAGCGACGGCTTAATCGGGCCAAAGCGCTCGCCGCTGGGCCTGGCAGCGGATCCCGGCGGCTTCCCGCTCTACAAGAACGGTGTGGTTGTGGGCGGGGTCGGCGTGATCTCAGACGGCGTATACAGCTTCGATCCTAATGTGCTTGATACCGACATAGATGCTGACGAAGCGATCGCACTGGCAGGCACAATTGGGTTTGAAGCGCCGACAAGTATCCACGCAAACCGAATTTTCGTCGACGGGACATCGCTTCGCTATTCGGACGCAGCCTACTCTTCCTTGGCTGACGTGTCTGGTGCAAGCTTCACAGGCACTCCAGGCGCGTTGCTTGCGGTTACCGGCTATTACGATGGTGTGGCCTTACTGGCCGGATCTGCTTATGGTACAGAAACCTCAGGCATTCGCGCGGCTGGTGTGACTGAATTCGGCAATCAGGATGCCTTTGTTCTGAGCGATGGTGCCGGCACCAATCGTTTTCCCATACGTGCGGGAACAGACGGCGCGGACATTGCCTCACCGATCAGCGCCAATGAAGCGCGTGTAATTCTGGAAGAAGCCTTCGCGATCATGAGCCGCGCGCGTGCGCAGATCCGTCAACCGCTTAATAGTAGGGCACAAGTGACGATTTCGCTGGTCGATACACGCGGCGAAGTGTTGGGTATTGTGCGTTCACCCGATGCGGCGATTTTCGGGATCGACGTCAGTTTGCAGAAGGCACGCACAGCCAATTTCATATCTGCGCCTTTTGCAGCCAATGAACTTCAAGCGGCTACGGGTGAAGTGCCAGCTTTCGTCACCGTCTTGCGCACATTTCTCAATGATCCGAGCGCCTTGACCGGACAATTCGCGTTTGCAGACCGCTCGGGTGGAAACCTCTCGAGGCCCTATTTTCCTGACGGCGAAGTGGGGCAGATCAGTGGCCCGCTGTCGCGCCCGATCGAACAATTCAATCCCTTCTCCACAGGCCTGCAATCGGCGCTTGTGGTCGGCAATCTGGCGCAGCATCTGGCTTTCGTTACCGGTGCAGCACCTAACGATACACCTCGATTTTGCACGTCTTTGCCGCAGGTTAGGCCCGATCATACGAGGATAGCCAACGGTATCCAGATATTCCCTGGTTCAGTGCCGATATATCGGGGCGGCGTGTTGGTGGGCGGGATCGGCGTGTCGGGCGATGGGATTGATCAGGACGATATGATCAGTTTCTTGGGGCTTCACAATGCTGGCCAAAGTGTTGGCGGGATTGGCAATGCCGGCCACGATATTCGCGCTGACCGCATTCTGGTTTCAGTTGGCGGTCGTCAGGTTCGGTTGCGTTATGTCAATTGCCCCTTCGCGCCGTTTCTGGACAGCGATGAAAACAATGTCTGCGAGGGGCTTTAGGCGTGTCGCTGTTGCTTGTTCCTCTCGCTTTCGCGTTGCAACCGCCATCGGTAACGCCGGAAGAGCAGCCAGCCGAACCTCATCCGCCGTGGGAGGCCGAACCACCACCGGTTGATCCTGAAGTGATTGAAGGGCGCAGGCGGCCAGACTACACAGACCCGCTGCCTGACCCTGTGACACAGGATAATCCCGGGGCCGTCCGCGCACCGCCACCGCAAGCTTTCCCGACCGATGAGGTCCCGATCCCTGACCGCTGGCGTTTGATCGAAACACTGGGGCTTGTGAAGGAACGCTTCTGGGACCCCTACAACCAGAACACATACAAGGGTGATCGCCCGATCAATCCGGACAAGGTTCCTTGGTTGCCGATTACCGGGAATGACTGGTTCCTCGTGCTGAACGGCATCAGCGACACTGTGCTGGAACCGCGCAGCTTCCCGATCCCCGTCGGCGTGCAAACGACAGAAGACACGGACCGTATCGATGTATTCGGAGACGATTTCTCGACGGTTTTCTCGCAAACCTTCATCGTCGGTGCAGCGCTGCTCAAAGGCAGCACGGCATACAAACCCCCAGATGTCGAATACCGCGTGACGCTGGCGTTCAACATGAACTACGTCGATGTGCCGGAACGCCGCGTATTGTTTGTCGAGCCATCGAAGCCCAGCCATCGCTTCGACCATTTCCTTGGCGTGCAGGAAGCTTTCTTCGACTATCACTTCCGCAACACTTCAGACCGCTATGACTTCGACTCTGCGCGCATCGGCATTCAACCGTTCCAGTCGGATTTTCGCGGCTTCCTGTTCAACGATCAGCAGCTGGGTCTGCGCTTCTTCGGCACACGCGATAACAATCGCTTTCAATACAATCTTGGCGCGTTCTGGCGGTTGGAAAAAGACACCAATAGCGGGCTGAACTCAGTGGTTCAGCGCCCACGCGATGACTTCGTCTTCGTCGCCAATGCCTATCGTCAGGACTTCCTGATCCCCGCGCTAACCAGCCAAATTACGCTGGTTTACAATCGCAATCGCGAAGCCGACGAAATCGAGATTGATGACAACGGTTTCCCCGCACGACCGGCTTTGCTAGGCGACTTGCGTGGGCGCGATTATGACGTGTTTTACTTGGGCTATAACGCCGATGGCCGCATCGGGCGGATCAATGTGACCGCAAGCGCCTATGGAGCACTCGGCGAAGATCGAAACAGCTTCTTCACCAGCGAGCCTGCCGACATCCGCGCATTCTTTGCTGCTGCCGAGCTTAGCTATGACAAAGACTGGATGCGCTTCCGCTTATCTGGTGCCTATGCCAGCGGAGATGATGATCCCTTTGACAATACTGAAGGCGGCTTCGACGCGATCTTCGAGAATCCGGTTTTTGCAGGGGCCGATACGAGTTACTGGATCCGGCAGACAATCCCTTTCGCTGGCGGTGGCCGCGCGGTTTCCGTCAATGGCCGCAACGGCCTGTTGAATTCGCTGCGTTCGTCCAAAGAACAAGGCCAATCGAATTTCAACAATCCCGGATTGGTGCTGGTCGGCGCAGGTGCGGATTTCGATCTCACTCCTGAGTTTCGAATTTTTGCCAATGCCAATCATCTATGGTTCGAAAACACCGCTACGCTTGAAGCGCTGCGCAATGAAGGCTCGATCCCCAAGAATATCGGCTGGGACCTGTCGACCGCAGCGATCTGGCGGCCCAAAGCCACGCAGAACATCGTGTTCCGACTATCCGCCGCAGCATTGCTTGCCGAAGATGGCTTTCGCGATCTGTTCGACAGCTTGGACGGCGGCGGCGCCTATTATTCAATCCTTGCCAATGCGATACTGACTTACTGATGCTGGCCCTGCGTCATCTTTTTTTGCTCTTGGCAGTCGCGGCGTTTGCCGGGGTAGTGACCTACGGCCCGATCGAAGCGGCGGAAGGCGAGAAACCCATCAAACGCGATTACAGCCGCGTGACCGCGCCGCCTGCTCCCGCGCGGCAAAGCTTCGAAGAGATGATGGGAAAGTCCGAAGGATGCTTGTCGTGCCATGTCAGCACCGACGCACCGACCATGCATTTAACGCCCGCTGTCCAGCTCGGTTGCACCGATTGCCACGGGGGCGATGTGAGCGTGGTCGGAGATCCGCAGCTGCCGCATGACCACCCGGATTATGTCGCGGCGCGCGATCTGGCGCATGTGCTGCCCAAATATCCTGAAAGCTGGCATTGGCCATCTTCCGCCAACCCCAAACGCAGTTATGCATTGCTAAACATAGAGTCGCCCGAGTTTGTCCGCTTCGTCAATCCCAGCGACTACCGGGTCGCGCGCGAAGCCTGCGGTGCTTGCCATATGGCGACGATCGAAGCGGGCGAACGTTCGATCATGGCAACGGGGGCAATGTTGTGGGGTGGGGCATCCTATAACAACGGCATTTTGCCCTATAAGAACTACATTATCGGAGAGGCTTATACCCGCGACGGGGAACCAGCGAAGCTGGTGACACCCGGAGACCCACCAGGAGAGCTGAGCGAAGCCCAGAAGAAACGCGGCGCGCTCGCTGAACTTTATCCGCTGCCGACCTGGCATGTGATCCCGCCCGGAGATGTTTTCCGCGTGTTCGAGCGCGGTGGGCGCAATATCGCGTCACAATTCCCTGAGATCGGCTTGCCCAATCCTACGGGTCAGATCCAGCGGCTGGAAGAGCCGGGTCGGCCGGACCTCAAGCAGTCCAATCGCGGCCCGGCTACGGGGCTTCGTGTCGCGATCCCCGCGCTCAACATTCACAAGACCCGGCTCAATGATCCCTTCACCTGGTTCATGGGCACGAATGACCAGCCGGGCGATTATCGCCATTCAGGCTGCGCGAGTTGTCACGTTGTCTACGCCAATGACCGCGAGCCGCGCCATTCGCTGATCTACGCGCAATATGGCCGCGACGGACAGACGATCACGTCTGACCCGACGATCGCGAGTAAGCTTGAAAGTGCAAACGGCCATGGCTCGCTCAAGCACCCCGGGGGCGACCACGATGACGGCGAGGCACCGAAGAAAGAGAAGGGCCATCCGCTTCAACACGTCTTCACGCGGGCGATCCCCACGGCACAGTGCATGAATTGTCACATGCACCAGCCCAATATTTTCCTTAATTCCTACCTTGGCTATACCATGTGGGACTATGAGAGTGACGCGCCTTTCATGTGGCCGGCTGAGCAGAAATATCCCACTGCCGAAGAGGTTCGCGCGGTGCTGGATCGTAATCCCGAAGGTGCCGCGCCGAAGGGCAAGTGGGCTGATCTCGATTTCCTGCGCAATGTTTATGATTTGAACCCGAAGCTGCGTGATACGCAGTTTGCCGACTATCATGGCCACGGGTGGAATTTCCGCGCGATCTTCAAGCGTGATCGCGAAGGCAATCTGCTCGATGAGAATGACAATATCATTGATCCTGACGATCCGGAGAAATGGCGTCGCGAGGACGAAGTCAAGTTCGTCGAGCCGGGCACCAATCCGGGCAAGGCCGTTCACCTGATGAGCATCCATGCCGAAAAGGGCATGCAATGCGCCGATTGTCATTACGCGCAGGACAGCCACGGTAACGGATTGATCTATGGCGAAGTGGCCGATGCGATCGAGATTGGTTGCAAGGATTGCCACGGAACCGCCGATGCCTATCCCACGCTGCGGACCAGCGGACCTGCTGCACCGCCAAGGGGCAATGACCTGACGCTTTTGCGCAACCCCGATGGCCGCCGACGGTTCGAATGGACCGAAACTGAAGATGGTGAGCGCACTCTTATCCAGCGCTCGATTGTTGATCCCGCACTCGAATGGGAAGTCAGCCTGGTCAAGAACAGTGTCGACCCCGATACATCCGGTTTCAATGCCAAGGCTGCGCGGGCCAAACTGATGAGCCGGCTTGGCGGAGAGACGGGGAATTTCGAGTTCGGTCTGGGCATCGAGCTGGATGATCGCGCGCACCGTGATCCCGAGATGGCGTGCTTCACTTGCCATCTATCATGGACCACATCTTGCGGCGGCTGCCACTTGCCCATCGAAGCCAACTGGAAGAGTAAAGTGCATCGTTACGAAGGTCAGACGACGCGCAATTTCGCGACTTACAACCCACAGGTTGCGCGCGATCAGATGTTCCAGCTAGGCAAACATCAGACGACTAAGGGCAACCAGACCGCGCCAGTGCGCTCTTCCTCCGCGCTCGTGCTCTCCTCGACCAATATCAACCGCGAGCGGATCTATGTGCAACAAGCGCCGATTTCTGCAATCGGCTTTTCAAGTCAGGCATTTGCGCCGCACTTCCCGCATACTGTGCGCCGGACCGAGACCAAGACATGTTCCGACTGTCACTTATCCGAAAATGATGACAATAATGCGATCATGGCACAGCTGCTACTGCTCGGCACGAATTACGTCAATTTTGTCGGCCTGCACGCATGGACCGGCAATGAAGGCGGGTTCTCAGCAATCCGCGTGACGGAGTGGGACGAACCGCAGGCAGTTCTTGGCTCCTATCTCCACCGCTATGCCTATCCAGACTACTGGCGGATGCATGTCGAAGATAATGAACGCGAGTTGCGCAACTGGAATCGCGGCATCACGTTCGATGGCAATTTGAGCGGCGAAACCAAGGCTTTCGAGCAATTTGTCAACACGCATGAGGGGACGCGCGACCGGGTTGGCTGTCTACAGTTGCGGGGCGAGTACATGTTTGTCGCGGAAGGGAAGGGCGGTTTCCGTGCCTATGACGTGGCATCAATCGCCAACAAAGGCATTTCGGAGCGGATCATCACCGCGCCATTCTCTGCGCTGGGGCACGATACCCATGTCGATACGCCGAATGCGACCTGTTTGGCACTGGCGACGAACCAGCCCATCAATCCGCTTCGCAATACGCCTGAAATGCGCGAAGCCAATCAGGAGCAGCCCTTCCTCCCGATCTATAATTATGCAGCCATCACAGATGCCGAGGAAGGGCTGGTGCTGGTCGATGTGAATTCGCTGGCCGATGGCGAGTTCCGCAACAACAAACTGCGCCGGGCCGAGTTTACCGATGGCACTGGAGCGTGGAATCCCGAAGGTGTGCTCGATGGCGCGCGTCACATCCATCTGGCTGGCGAAGTGGCTTACATCACTACGCGGCGCGGGCTGGTTGTGGTCGATCTGGCTGAGCCGCTCGCGCCCAAGGTCACTGCAGTGCTCCCACTCAACGATGCGCGAGCAAGCGCCATCCAGTTCCGCTATCTTTGGGTGTCAGACGCGGAGGGCGTGAAGTTGTTTGATGTCACTCAGCTGCGCAATCCGGTTGCAATGCCCGATGCGACGGTGCCGCTAGACGACGCGCAGCGGATATATGTTGCGCGGACCTATGCCTATGTCGCGGCCAAACACGAAGGCTTGGCGATCATCAATGTCACCAATCCGCTCAAACCGTTCATCTACGCGAAGGAAACGCTCGACGGCACGCTAAACGATGTAGAGGACGTCATAATTGCGTCGACCAATGCGAGCTTGTTTGCCTATGTCGCAGATGGGCGCAATGGGCTCAAAGTGCTACAACTCACCAGTCCAGACAGCCAGCGCAATTTTTACGGATTCAGCCCTGCGCCGGTGCCTGAACTCATCGCCTGGGCCAAGACGCCGACACCTGCAATCGCGCTCAGCAAAGGTCTCGACCGCGACCGCGCGGTTGATGAAACGGGCGGCCAGATGGCGGTGTTCGGTAGGCTTGGCTCGCGGCCCTTCACCCGGCCCGAAATGGAGCGGCTGTTCCTACGGCGTGATGGCGTTCCATGGAAAGTCAGCGATGAGCCTGACATGAGCGCTTGGGTGCCGGGGCGCGGGCCTGTTCGCTTCGATTTGGCGAACTGAACTCTATTCACGCTGGCTAATAATGCCTCTTATCTGCGGCTGGAGCTCTGGCCCGTAGTGCGCAAGCACCGGCCAATCCCCGACCGGCAATTGATGCGAAACTAGCGTAATGCCGTTCCATCGGTGGAATGCGATAATGGGTGGTTCGTCTGCGATCAGCGCCCGGCCATCAGGGGTAGCCCCATCGATTTGGCGCAGGTCGAGCGTCACAGCGGGCGCGATTGATCCCGTGACCCCTAGCGGAACACCACGAAAGCTTGTTTGCAGTGACCGGTGCAAATGGCCGCTATGGATAGCAAGGATTTGATCATTGCCATCGATCGCTTGCGCAAAATTTGCGATCCAACTTTCAACCGGGCTTGGGTCCATCCAGTCGATCCCACTGACAATGGGCGGGTGATGCATGAAGATAAGCGTCGGCGTGTCAGAGTGATCTGCGAGCTGCGTGCTCAACCAGTTTTTGCGCGCCTCGCAAAAGGCACCACCGTG
>Ga0181580_10000905_pt1 | contig 23007 bp, 19 predicted proteins | sample 071ome_23_FD_132413 | JGI IMG/M metagenome (GOLD analysis project Ga0181580, IMG submission 132413) | Coastal salt marsh microbial communities from the Groves Creek Marsh, Skidaway Island, Georgia - 071403BT metaG (megahit assembly) | ecosystem: Environmental > Aquatic > Marine > Intertidal... | reverse complement strand
CGACGGCGAACAGCTCGGGAATCGGATACGCGAACCGTGCCAGACGGCCGAAGATCCAGAGGCACACCGGCAACGTCACGATGCCGAGAACGGCCACCAATTTGAAAGCGACGCCGTACGGCACAACGACGTCGAGCAACACGATGAAGAGCGCCGGAACGACCATATAGAAGCGGTAGATCGGAAATCCCGAATACCAATCCATGGACCAGCCGTTCAGCTTCAGTGGCAGCAAGTGGTCGCGCAGATATGCCGGCCCCCACACGTGGGCGCCCATGTCTCCACCAGTCGGGGTGGAATCGCGGAACAACAGTGATGGTTGAACCACACGTAGTGCGATGACCGTGGTGACTCCGAGGAAGACGACTCTGACCACGAAGCGGACGACCTTCTCGCGTGGCCAACCCCGAAATGGGTTCCACATCTGGCGCGACGTCGGCTCGATGTCGTCGACGGGAAGATCCAACGGATCGCTCACTTCGTCATTCTGCCATCGGATCGTCGTTCGGATCGATCAGTTGGCGGCGAGAAGAAGTCCGGATGCGTTGAACGCGAGATGGGCCAGAATCGGACACGCGATTCGGCCTGAACGTTGCCAACACAAGCCGAACACGATCCCGATCACGAAAAGACCTGGAAACTCCACGGGTTGAAGATGGATCGCCCCGAAGAACGCGGCCGACACCACGAGTGCGACCGTGTCGTTCAGCCGCCCTTCGAGCGACTGAAGAATCACGCCGCGGTAGACGAATTCCTCGACGAGTGGAGCACCGATTGCAACGACGGCGATCAGTGCCAACACCCACCAACCATCAGCTCGATTCCAGAGGTCGGTCGCGCGCTCCTCGACTTTGGCGGGATCGAACGCGTCGGGGAAGAGAGTCGTCAGTGGCCAGTAGAGCAGTGGCACGAGGACGAACTGGCCGACGACTCCAATGGGAAGTCCCACCAAGTCGACGACACGGAATCGCACGCGGTAGGCGTCGCGAATCGATCCGGATCCGCGTCGACGGCCGAGGACGACGAGCCCCACGACGAAGGGCACCCACAGGCACAGAACTGTGGCCACCATCGTGGAGGTCGGCCAGTCGTCGGGATCGACTCCGGATTGGCCGAGAAGACCGATCACACCGGCCTGGAGTGGAAGTGCTGCGATGTAGGCGCCGAGCCATATCGCAGCAGCCGCCGCTATCGAGATTCCTGCGTCGTGACTGGCCGGTCGCACAGAACGTTCAACCGGCGAGACGGTGAACGAAGGGAAGCACGTCGACGCGTCGTCGGTCTTCGAGACGCCACCCGTTCGGCGACACGAATCGATCGAGATGAGATTGGCAAAATTCGTACACGCCGGGAGTTCGTTCGTCAGCGAGATGGTCGAGCCAGATCACCGAGGTCGGATAGTGGAAGGTGACCGAGGTGCGAGCATGATCGCGACAACCGTTACGAGTACAGAGACGCATGCGACAACGGTACGCAAAAGCAACGGCAACTTCGTGGATTTCGACCCGCCCACCTGCACCGATCCGCGCCGTCGCCAGGTGGTGACGTCTCTCTCACGTCCCGCTCCGCGGTGCGGGCCCGCGTACCCCCGCCGTAGCATGGGGTCATGAGCGAACCGACTCCCCCGCCGCCGCCTCCGCCGCCCGGAGACCGCTCCGGAAGTCGCCGTCGCCCTTCCAGCACGAAAGGTGACGAGTCGCGCGCCGAGGGTCGTGGGGGCCGACCCGCCCTTCCCAAGTGGTCGCCGTGGGTGCTGCTCGGGATCATCCTTTTGTTGATCTTCGGGCCGCAACTTCTGCCCGGACCCGACCGCGAGAAAATCGGCTTCGAGGAGTTCATGACCCAAGTCGAAGCCGGACGAGTCGACGAATTCAAGCTGAACAACACCACGCTCGGAATCACGGGTGTCTTCACCAATGGCAGCGAGTTCTCGACCACGGCACCTCCCGGATTCCCGAACGAATCAGATCGTGCGCTGTTTCGCACGAAGGGTGTCGACTTCCAGGCCAGCACTCCTCAGTCCAACTGGCTGGTGAGCCTGATTCCCCTACTGCTGCCCTTCATACTCATCATGGGGTTCCTCGTCTGGATGAACCGACGGGCGTCGGGCCAGATGGGCAACGTGATGTCGATCGGACGCAGCCGCGCCAAGGCCTACACGACCGACCGGCCCTCCACCACCTTCGCCGATGTCGCGGGGTACGAAGGCGTGAAGACCGAGATCAAAGAAGTCGTCGACTTCTTGCGCATGCCCGAGCGATTCAAAGAGATCGGCGCCCGCGTTCCGAAGGGAATTCTTCTGGTCGGCCCTCCAGGCACCGGAAAGACTCTCTTCGCTCGTGCGGTGGCCGGTGAAGCAGGTGTCGGATTCCTGTCGGTGACTGGTTCTGACTTCATGGAGATGTTCGTCGGCGTCGGCGCCAGCCGCGTGCGTGATCTCTTCCAGCAAGCCCGCAAGATGGGGCGAGCCATCATCTTCATCGACGAAATCGACTCCATCGGTCGCAAACGCGGTGCCGGCCTCGGCGGTGGCCACGACGAACGAGAACAGACTCTCAACCAGATGCTGGCCGAGATGGACGGTTTCGAGACCTCCGAGGGAATCGTCATCATCGCCGCCACCAACCGTCCCGACATCCTCGATCCGGCTCTGTTGCGTCCCGGACGCTTCGATCGCCAAATCGTGGTTCCGCTCCCCGAATTCGAGGAGCGACTGGCCATTTTGAAGGTGCACTCGCTCGACAAGCGCATGGGTCCCGACGTCGACCTCGAGGTGATGGCCAAGGGAACGCCCGGAATGAGTGGCGCCGATCTGGCCAACCTCGTCAACGAATCGGCCTTGTTCGCCGTTCGTCGAGGCAGTGCGCAGATCGAACGCATCGACTTCGAGTCGGCCCGTGACCGCATCATGATGGGAGCCCGCCGCGATTCCCTCATCTTGTCGGCCGAAGAGAAGCGGACAACCGCCTATCACGAAGGAGGTCACGCGGTGCTCGCCGCCGTCCTCCCGAACGGCGATCCGCTCCACAAGGTGACCATCCTGCCGCGTGGCATGGCGCTCGGAGTCACCCAGACACTCCCCGAAGAGCGTCACAGTTACTCACGTGACTACGTCCTCGATCGCATTTGTATGGCGCTCGGAGGACGAGTAGCCGAGCGCATCGTGTTCGATCAGCAGACCACCGGGGCCGCCAACGATCTCGAGGTCGTCACGGGCCTCGCTCGTCGCATGGTTCGCGAGTGGGGAATGAGCGACAAGGTCGGACCGATGGCGTGGCACAACAATCAGCAGGTCTTCCTGGGTGAAGATCTCATGACGAGTGGTCGCGAATATTCCGACGACACCGCCCGTCTCGTCGACGAAGAGATCAACACGATCCTTCGTCAACAAGAGGAGCGCGCCGTCGAGATCCTCACCACCCACCGACGTGGCCTCGACCTCGTCGCTCAAGCCCTTCTCGACGAAGAGACGATCGACGGCGACAAGGTGGCACGGCTGGTCCAGCAGGGACTCGGTGAGCCGTCGCCTTCGGCCGAATCACTCGCCGATCAGTGATCGACGTCGTGCTCGTGGGCTGCGCAGCCACCCTCCACGACAGGTAGATCTGGGTCGCGCACCCGTGCGACAGCCGCCCACAGATCGGTGGCGGTGACCGGGCCCAAACTGTGATGGCGCACCACGCCATCACGGTCAGCGACGAGCAAGGTGGGTACGGCATCGATGCCGTACTTGGTGTGCAGATCGCGGCGAGCCGAATACTCCACCTCGGTGACCGTCAACTCAGTACTGGCCAAGACCACCGCCTTGGCAGTCACATCGGCGCATACGTGACACGACGACGAGGTGAACACCACGACTGACCATCCCTCGCCACGCGCCGGAAAGTCGGCCGGGTCGAGTTGCTGTGGAACCGTCCACGACTTCTGCGTCGGGACGTCGACCACTTGGCGTCGCCGCGCCACGAGGGCAATCGCAGCCACGACGACGAAGACACCGATAGCGACGAAGGCACTGCTCATGATGTCATCGCCTCCGTACCGGCAGGGCCAGGGCGTGCAGACGTCCCAGGCCGCTCTCGTTACGTTCGACGAGTCGTTCGACCACGATCGCATCGGAGGCCACGATCGAGATCGGCCGTCCCGCGACATCACCGAGCGAAATCTCTCGCCGTTCGTTGGCTTGCAGGGTGATCCCGGTCAGATCAGCAACGGGTTCTGGCCCTCCCGGTCCGAACGACGAGACATCGATCGACGTCGGGTCGGGTGACACGTTCAGGATCACGAGGGCTGGTCCGTCACCGTCGGCCGCCGTCACGGAGGCGAACCACTCGTTCGCCAGTGCCTCACCCTGGAGCCCGAGCATGGACGATGTCACTACCGACTGACCAGCCGGCTCGGTGATCACTCGTTCGACGACCAACGCCGGACCGGAGAGAGCAGTCACGAGCAAGGCATGGGAACCGCCACTGATCGACGGAACTCCCGCCACGTCGAAAGTGACCACTTCGCGGCTCGGAACCGTCAGCGAAGCAGCTTCATAGTCGGTTTCGAGTGCCTGAACACCGAGAACGACGACATCGGCTTCCACGTCGTCGTCGGTCGGATTGAAAATGATGAGCCGTTCGGTGACACCTTCGTCGAGGCGTCCGTCGGCGAACCACCATTCGTCGCTCACCGCCGGAGACGCAAGCGACGTCACGTGGCCGAGACGTCCGGCGCCGAGATAGTGCTGGTCCTTGGCCACCACGACGCGACCCGTCGTGGCCCTCAGGTTGACCGCGACAACGGGCTCGTCGCGAAATCCTGCGTCCTCCATGTTCAGCACACGAAGCGAGCGCGGCGGAACCACGTATCCCTGCAATTGATCAGGTGTTCGCGGTCCGGCTGCGGTGGAGATCTCGACGTCCACGATCGCCGCCGTCGGATACGGGTTGGTCACGAGGACTCTCATGTCGGAACCTTCGGCGGTGAAGCCGTCGGCCACGTACCAGGAGTCCGAGGTGGTCGCCGTGCACGTCGAGACCGCATCACCCGCCGGATGGCGAGAAATCTGTTCGACGGATACTTCCGAACGATCGACCTCGACCATGGAGCTCACGTACGAAGCCGTCACGGCCTCGTCCAGATCGACGACCGCCTGCGAACGCGGTGCCACATCCACAGCGATCACCAACGGTTCCTGGTCGATCGAGAACACCGTCACGGTTCCAGACGATGGGCTGTCGGTGGTGTTGGTGAGCACGACCTCTCCCCCGTACTCACCACTTTCACTGCGTCCAAGGGCCGAGGTTCCGCCGCAGAACCAGGTGACGGTCACGATCTCGTCGGAAATCACCAGTCGCGGAGTTCCTGGATCGTCACCACGTGAGAACACCACGTCCGAGCGTGTCGTATCGGGAGCCGCGACGACGATCACGCCAGCCGCGACCAAGAGACCGAGTACGACCACGACGACACGCCGACTCATCGACCATCTCCCGATTTGTCAGCCAACGGGCTCGCTGTCATCTGAATGACCGGCGACAGGTCGATCTCGGGAACGTGACGACGGCGACGTATTGCGACGAGGGCTCCAGCCCAGACCACGATCTGCACTGCGAGCCATGCCCAACGACTGACTGGACGTTCGTAGTGCAATGCCACCTCTCCTCGTGTCTCGAGAGGAAATGCCATGACCGATCCGAAGGAGCCTTGTGCGTCGACCCGTCGTCCGTCGACGTCGACCCACCAACGATCGTCGAAAGGAATCCCGAGATGCACGTAACCAGGTCCGAGGGGTTCGATCGGACTCGACCACGCGGTCGTCCCAGCAAGAACCGGGCGCGTACTACCGAATTCGGTACGCACCAATGCGTCCGCACCACCGAGTTCACTCGCCGCCGCCGCCTCGTCGCTCAACATGGCCGTGGTCGAGATCCACTGCTCGTTCTCGAACACAAACATGCTCGCTGGGCTGTACACCGCTCGTAGGTCGAGCTGTTCGCGCAGTGCGGCGACCAGACCCTCGGGAAGTGGTCGCGGCGACTCCGATGTGGAGCGCACTCGGTCGATCACCGGAACGACGACGTACCTGATTCCGAACGGAGCCATCAGTCGTCCAGCACGCGCCGTCGAACGCACGGCCATCGCCGTGAGAATGTCGTCGACCACCCGTCCGTCGATCGAATCGGGTGCCGACCACGTTTCGTTGAGGTCGAACCGTCCACCGTCGACGATGGAATAAGCGATTCCCTCGGTGTGGAATCGATCGGCCCCTGGGACGAGTTCGGGGTCGCCGACCACGAGAACTCGGTAGTCACCACTCGACATCGGATCGGCCAGTAGTTCGTCAAGTTGAGTCACGAAACTCGTGGACGGCTGTTTCCAGTGACCATCGACTGCTACCGCCGCGATCGGCAGGCAGCCAACGGCCACGGCCGCCAGAGCGATCAGACTCACCGGCTGACGAAGCCCGAATCGACCTCCACGTACATCGAATTGGAACGATGTGTACAGAGTTCCGGCACCGAGAGCGAGGCCGAAGGCGACCGGTGCGAGCAGGACTCCGGCTTGTGGCAACCACCAGGCTCCACCATCGGCCGTGACCGCCAAGGCGAGAAACACCGATGACACGAGCACAGCCGTGAAGGCTCCGGCGAGCCGCGCCGACCGAGCCACGATCAGGCCCACCAGCAAAGCCACGTACAACGCGATCACGAAACCACCGAGTGCCGCTGGCCCGATGTCGAACGTCATGAGCCGCCACAGTCCGCGATCGGCGGTCAGCCGTTCGGGAGCACCGACCACGGCAAGCCAGCCGTCCCCATCGAGGAAACGAAGAGACCACGGAAGTTGCAGAACGATCGCTCCGGTGAAGGCGACCAAGCCTGCGGCGATCGTGATCACCGAACGACGCCATGTGTCACCCGCCAACAACGCCGCGACGGCTACGACCACGAGGACGACGAGCGCGACGACGGCAGCCGCCGGCGCGAAGGCAGCGGCCACGGTGACCACGACGACCAGTCGGGCCAATGACGACACTCGATCCTCGATCGACGTTTCATCGACCACCCGTCGAGCCAGAACAACGACCCAAGGCACCACGGCATAGGCGACCAAGGCCGCCAACCGACCCGAGGCAATTGCCGCGAACGGAAGCGGCACCGCCGCGTACGCGACGGTCGCCACGAGTCCACCACGACCCGGAACGAGCCGTGACACCCCCCACCACCCGACGACAAGCGCACCAAGAATTCCGACGGTCTGCAGAAGTCCCATCTGCGCGAATGCGGCCAACCCGGCGATTCCGAGCAACAACAGCCCGGTGGGTTGAGCAGTCGTGTCGCCGAGTCCACGATCCCACCAGCCCGACAGATGGGAGCGGATCATGTCGACAGGCGATTCGGGGATCGGCAACAGCTCTCCGACAGGACTGACACCATCGGTGATCATCCGCCGGCCGCCGATGAGCAACAAAGCAACGAGAGCTGTCCACACGACGGCTGACAACGTGGAACGATCTTTCGTCGGCGCGCCTTGATCGAGTTCTCCTTGAAGCGCTCGTCCACGACGGAAACGGTTCCAACGAACGCTTCCCCTGACCTGAAGATCGGCGATCTCGCGGTCGGGCACGGTTCGAATGGCCGCAATGCGTCGACGGCGCGCCACGAGGCGCGGCAGCCCGGTCGCCAAGGACACGATGGCAGCGAGACGCGCCGTCGCCGCTCGGGGTCGACCGCGTAACAAAGCGACGAGAGCCGTTGCGAGTCCCAAGATCACGAGACCGGGAATCACGGTGACGAGCCGCAGTCCGCCCGTCGCCGACACGACGGTGGCCAGACGCTGGCGTTCGGCATCGGACTCTTTCATCAACTCGGGTGCGCGGTGGTTCATCGCCTGGCGATGACGAGCCACCGCATCAGGAACGACGACGACTCGCGCGCCGGCGATGTGGGCCCGCCAGCAAAGATCGAGACCTTCACCGTGGAACGGATGGTCGACATCGAACCCATCGAGCCGTCGGAACAGATCGGCTCGAACAAGGAGGCAGGCCGACGAGAGGGCGAACTTGTCGCCGGTGGCGTCGTGTTGTTCTTGGTCGAGTTCAAGCGGTTCGAGTCCGTCGTCGAGCTCCCCGAAACGGTCGACGTCGTAGCCGACCGACGACAAGATGTCGGGTGCGTCGAAGCGAACCAACTTCGGACCGAGAATCCCGGCATTCGACCGAAACATCTCTTCCACCAATTGTCGAATGGCGTCAGGGGCCAGGGCCACGTCGTCGTGCATCACGACGAAGAGCCCGCCGTCGCCGTCCACCAGGCGCAAGACCTGGTTGGCGGCTCGAGCAAACCCCACATCGCCCACTCCACGAACGTGGACCGCCGGCAGCAATGATTCGGCGAGTCGACGGTGGTCGGCCACGATCGCCTCGTCAGCCGACGTGACGAGCAGGACCACCTGCACAGTCGGATAGTCCTGGGCGGCCAGGGACGCCAGGACATCGGCCAGGTCGGGACTGGACGGGGCGACCACCACCGCGGCCACGACCCCGGGGACCGCCCCACCCGGTGTCGCCTGGCCCATGACGGACTCGGACGGGGTGGAGGGTGAGGCCACGATGGGCGAAGACTACCTGTGTGGCCTGCCCCGATGAGGTCGCTCCCCCGTTCGACACCCCCTTCATCGCTAGCGTGGTGACCCTGACGATGAGCCGACATGATGACGCCGCGATGAGCCAGACCGACCAGGGCGTCGAGCCCCGACATTCTCTTCCCGAGGGCACCACCGCCGTCGGCGTCGGTCTCGTGATCGCCGGGCTTTCGAGCTATCTCTTCTTCAAAGTCGGCCAGGAGGCCCTCGGCAAGGACGACTTCAAGCCCATCGTCGCCCTCTGGTTCGCCACCTTCGTCGTGGCACCGGGTTTCTTTTTGCCCCTCGAACAGGAGATGGGTCGGGCTCTGGCCCACCGTCGTGCGCTCGGAATCGGCGGTCGGCCGATCGTGGCACGAGTGGTACCTCTCGGCGTGGCTATCGCCACCGTTGTCGTGGCCGTCATGGCTGGGTTCAGTGCCATCGCCACGCGGGAATTCTTCGAGGGGTACGCCCTTGTCACGGCCTCGTTGATCATCGCTTTCATGGCCTACGCCCCAGCCCATCTCGCCCGGGGTATTTGTTCGGGTCAGGCCCGATTCTCGTCGTACGGCATCGTCATGGGCGCCGACGGCTTCGTTCGCGTCGTCGGTGCCGTCATCCTGTGGCAACTCGGTGTCGAGAACGTCGGCGCCTATGCGCTCCTGGTCGCGTTGTCACCCCTGACGGGAGTGGCGTACGTGGCGGCCCGAGGACGGCTCTCCACCGATGACGGACCGGAGGCGCCATGGAGCGAAGTCACTCCGAACCTCGGCTGGCTTCTACTCGGGTCGCTCATGGGTGCCGGACTCGTGAATGCCGGGCCAATCGCCGTCGACATCCTCGCTCGATCCGACGAAGCCGAGCGCGTCACGCGTTTTGGCAACGGTGTCCTTCTCGCTCGCATCCCGCTCTTTCTCTTTCAGGCAGTGCAAGCGGCGCTTCTCCCCCGCCTGGCGCGTCTTGCCGCGCAGCAGGATCTGCAGGAATTCCGCAACGGTTTCCGTCGGTTGCTACTCGTCGTGATCGGGGTCGGAGCCATCGGCACCGTCGGGTCATTTCTCGTCGGACCACCGCTGCTCGACGTCGTATACGACGGCGGGCTCGACCGTCGCACTCTCACCCTTCTCGCTCTCGGGAGTTCGATCTACATGGTCGCTCTCGCCACGGCTCAAGCCGTGATCGCCTTGCACGGCCATGCCATGGTGGGCGTCGGGTGGCTGGTATCGATGGGAGTGTTCGTCGTGACCACTGCAATCGGCGCCGACGACCTGTATCTCCGAGTCGAGATCGGACTGGTGGCCAGTTCGGTCTGCGGCCTTGTGATCTTCGCCATCTCGTTGCGCCGTCGGCTGGCTGAAGGGTTCACTCCTGACGCCAGTTCCGCGCTCGAAGCATTCACCGACCGGCCGCTCGAAGGCTGATCAGGACGGAATCGCCAGACCAGCCTTGGTCGCCTCGCGCTGCAGGTCGTGAGCGACCATCATCTTCACGAGCTCAGCGAAGGTGACTTCGGGTTCCCATCCCAACTTCTCGCGCGCCTTGGAGGCGTCACCGATGAGCAGATCGACCTCAGCCGGGCGGAAGAACTTCGGATCCTGGCGGATGTATTTCTTCCAGTCGTCCAGTCCCACTTCGGCAAAGGCCAACTGCACCAATTCCCCGATCGTGTGAGTTTCCCCGGTGGCGATCACGTAGTCGTCGGCTTCGGGCTGCTGCAGCATGAGCCACATCGCCTTCACGTAGTCGCCTGCATAGCCCCAATCACGCTTGGCATCGAGGTTGCCCATCACCAGTTCGTCCTGAAGACCGAGACGAATACGAGCCGCCGCGTTGGTGACTTTGCGCGTCACGAACTCGACACCGCGACGAGGACCCTCATGATTGAAGAGAATTCCCGAACAGGCATACAGCCCGTAGCTCTCGCGATAGTTGACGGTGATGTGATGACCGAAGACCTTGGCGCATCCATACGGTGATCGCGGATGGAACGGAGTCTTTTCGGACTGGGGAATCTCTCTCACCTTGCCGAACATCTCGGACGAGGACGCCTGATAAAAGCGAATCGGATTGTTCTCGGCACCGCCCACCATGCGAACTGCTTCGAGCATGCGCAAGACGCCCGTACCGGTGAGATTCGAGGTGAGTTCGGCCTGATTCCACGACAGAGCCACGAACGAGATGGCGGCCAGGTTGTACACCTCGTCGGGCTGCGCAACTTCGAGAGCCTTCACGAGCGAAGGAAGATCGGCCAAGTCTCCCGGCAGGATCTCGACGAATGGGAATTCGTCGCGCATCATCTCGAGTTTGGGGTTGTTCTGTCCCTTGACGACGCCGAACACCTCGTAACCCTTCTCATGGAGAAGGTGCGCCAGGTGCTGGCCATCTTGACCAGTGACTCCGGTGATGAGGGCGCGGGGCATGGGACTCCTTCGTCGATGCCCGTCGAGGGCGTCGGCGCAGTCTACGGTCGTACACTCGTCACGTGCTGACCATCGCCGTCGACACCGGCCCTCTGCACGGTCCGGCCACGGGAATCGCCCGGGCCACCTCGGGTCTCGTCGACGAATTGTCGCGACGCGACGTCCGCGTGGTCCCCTACGTTCTCAGCTTTCGTGCCCACCTCGCCGCCAACACGCGACGCGTTCCGCTGCCGGCGGCTCTGGCTTTGCGCACATGGGCTCGAACTTCTCACCCACGACTCGAGCGACTCTGGCGCGACGTCGACGTCGTGCACGGCACCAACTACGTCGTTCCACCCACGAGGAAGCCCCGTTTGGTCAGTGTCTACGACTGCTGGGCGCTCGACCACCCCCAGTACGTGCACACCGACGTTCGATTGTCGATGAACGCCTTGCGCCGCTCCGTCGACGACGGTGCACTGATCCACGCGTCCTCGTATGCAACGGCTCGTCGCCTCCACGACCATTTTCCCGAGGCAGTGGTGGAAGTCGTCCATCTCGGACCCACTGATCCCGGCCCGTCTCCGGTCGGTCTCCCTGACTCGATACCGACGGTTCTCGACTCGGCACCGTTCGTGGCATCGATCGGAACGATCGAGCGACGAAAGAACGTCCCGACACTCATCGGTGCTTTCGCTCGACTGGCCGAGGTACACCCCGACGTCAGGCTCGTGATCGCCGGATCGATGGGCGACGACGCAACGATGGTCGACGAGGCGTTGAGGTCGTCGTCACCGACGACGCGAGCGCGCATCCATCTTCTCGGTCGCGTCGACGACCGCACCGCGGCATGGATTCTGCGCCGGGCTCGAGTACTGGCCTATCCGTCCCTCGACGAAGGATTCGGCTTTCCCCTTCTCGAAGCCATGGCCTGCGAGGTTCCGATCGTGGCTTCCGACGCCGGATCGATTCCCGAGATAGCCGGAGACGCGGCCCTTCTCGTGCCGGCGAGCGATGTGGATGAACTCGCACGGGCACTTAGTCGGGCCCTCACTGATGACGTGCTTCGCCAACGGCTCATCGAGACCGGTCGTTCGCGTCGGGCCGACTTCTCGTGGACGGCGACAGTCGACCGTTTCATGGAGCTCTACGAGAGAATGGCCCGATGATCACGGTCGTGGCCGGTGGCGTCGGAGCCGCTCGATTTCTTCGCGGTCTGATGGCGGCCGTCGAGCCCGCGAGCATCAACGCCGTGGTCAACACCGGCGACGACGCTCTGATCAACGGACTGCGCGTCTCACCTGATCTCGACACCGTCACCTACACAGTGGCCGGAGCCATCGATCCCGACCGCGGCTGGGGCCTCTCCGACGAAAGTTGGCGGACGATGGACGCGCTATCGCGATACGTCGGGGTACGACCCGACGAATCGTCAGCAGCCAACACCTGGTTCAATCTCGGCGACCGTGACATCGCCACCCATCTGTACCGGACCATGCGGTTGAACGAAGGCGCAACGCTGACCGAGGTGACTGACGAGATTCGTCGAGCGTGGGACGTGCCCTTTCGCATCGTGCCCATGACCAACGACTCGGTCGCCACCAAGGTCGATGTCATCGATGACGACGGACGGCCACGGCGCATCGGTTTTCAGGACTACTTCGTCGGACGCCGACACTCGGTGCCGGTGACCGCAATTCACTTCGACGGAATCGAAAGCGCGCGTCCGACGTTCCTCGACGATCTCGACAACAGCGAGGTGATCACTCTCGCTCCGTCGAATCCCCTCGTGTCCATCGGACCGATTCGAGCCCTCGCTGGTGTCGACGATCGACTCGCCTCGCACCGCGATCGGGTCGTCGCCGTGTCGCCCATCGTCGCCGGAGCGGCTCTGAAGGGTCCGGCCGACCGCATGCTCGTCGAACTGGGCCACGAGCCGACGGTCGTCGGCGTGGCTCGCCTCTACGCGCCCGTCTGCTCGGTGTTGGTCATCGACAGGCGCGACGAGAAGTCGGTGGACGAGATCGAACGCGAAGGTATGCGTTGTGTCGTGACCGACACCATCATGTCGTCACCAGAGATCTCTCGGACCTTGGCCGAGACCACGATCTCATCGATCGTCGAAAGGAAGAGCCGATGACAGGACCTCGTCTCACCGTCTGGCCGGTGACGGGCATCGGAGAGATCCGACCCGGTGATCAATTGGGCGACATCGTCGCCGATGCATGTCGTGCCGAGCCGAACGGTCCGCTACTCGACGGTGACGTCCTCGTGGTCACCCAAAAAGTGGTCTCGAAAGCCGAAGGTCGAATGGTCGAGATCGACCCCGACGACCCGCTCTCGCACAAATCTCTCGTCGAGGACGAGGCGGTGCGTATCGTTCGCCGTCGCGGTGACCTCATCATCACCGAGACCTCGCACGGTTTCGTCTGCGCCAACAGCGGTATCGATCTCTCGAATGTCGAGCGGGGTTACGCCGCCCTCCTCCCGATCGACAGCGACCGATCGGCCCGACGAATTCGCGACATCGTTCGAGCCCGACTCGGAGTCGAGGTCGGCGTGATCGTCTCCGACACCTTCGGACGACCGTGGCGACGAGGTCTCACCGACGTCGCCATCGGTGTGGCTGGCGTCGCTGCGGTGGTCGACCTGAGAGGGACGCCCGACTCCCTTGGTCGGACCATGCAAGTGACTGAGGTCTGCGTGGCTGATGAGATCGCCTCAGCCGCCGAATTGGTGATGGGAAAGTCGAGCGGTGTACCGGTGGCGGTCGTTCGCGGCTGCGATCCGAGTTGGATGCGTGACTCGTCGATCGGCGAGATCGTCCGACCGCCGTCCGAAGATCTTTTTCGCTGACCTCAACTCTCGTCGCAACGCGCGAGACCGTCGTCGAGCGACGTCCACGGCGACCAGCCGAGATGTAGCCGTGCCCGCGAGGGAGACAGCGCCACACGGGCCGGTGATCCGCCTCGCGGCTCACCGTGCACGACCTCGCCGCCACCGGCCGTCGCCCAAAGATCGCGGACGGAGGTCTGATTTCCGGTCGCCAGATTGACCGCCAGACCGCCACCGCGATCGGCCGCCCGAAACAGACCGTCCACGCAGTCGTCCACGTGCAGAAGATCACGGGTCTGACGACCATCACCATCGATCACGAAGGAGACGTCGCTCCGTCGGGACGCAAGGATCGCCCCGACCACGTTGGAGTCGCGCCGAAGGCGCGGACCGTAGACCGTGCTGAGCACGATGGCTGTGAATTCGATGCCGTGTTCGCGGCGGTAGGTGTCAGCGGTGTCGATCATCGACGACACCACCACACCGGCCACACCGACCGGTCGGCGTTCCCCATCCTCTTTCACCGGCAACGACCGCGCCGGTTGATCTCCGTACAGAATCGATCCGGGAACCGTGAACACAACTTTGCTCGTCGGCGAGCCCGATCGCACGGCCTCGAGAACGTTCACGAAAGTTCCGTAGGCGAGAACCGCTTCCATCGGCTGGCGAGATCTCGACTCGAGCCCCGCCACGAGATACACCACATCGGGACGGCGATGAGTCACGTACTCGGCGAACTCAGGTGTGGCCGCATCGAGTTGTTGGATCGTGAGTCGTCCGTCGTGACCGGAACGCCGCGCTGTGGCGAGATTGGCGAGGGATCCCGACACCATCGAGTCGACCACGTGCACATTCGAGCCTTCGGCGACGAATCGATCGACGAGGTGCGAACCGATGAATCCGGCTCCACCAACCACCATCACCGAATCAGGGAGACGCGAGGTCGGGCGGCGAGGCATGTCGGTGGTCAGGACTGAGACGGATCAGGACGGGACGTCGATGCGAGTTTCGTACCTGCGGAGACGATTCCGTCGGCACCGATCACACAATCGACCACGTTCGCCTCGGACTCCACCCGCCCCATGACGATGCTGCCGAGTATCTGGCAATCGTCACCGATCCGGGCACCCGGGAGGACGATCGTGTCACGAAGGACCGATCTCGCTCCGACTTTCGTACCGGCAGCGACCAAAGAGTGATCCACCTCGGCCGTCGAATCGACCTCGGCACCCACTGCCACGGCGTCGCAGCCTGAGATTCGCCGACGGCCGTCGAGCATGTCGAAATTCGCCTGGCGGTACGTGTCTGGGCGACCGGTGTCGATCCAGTAGTCGTCGGTCGACAGCGCGAACAGGGAACCTTTCGCCACCAGAGCCGGGAAGGTCTCCCGTTCGATCGAGACCTTTCGGCCACCCTCGATTCGCTCGAGAACCGACGGCTCGAACACGTAGGTTCCGGCATTGATGAGATTGCTGGGTGCGGTACCAGGAGCCGGCTTCTCGACGAAGCGCTTCACCCGACCGGTGTCGTCGAGTTCGACGACACCGTAAGCCGAAGGATCGTCGACGGGCGTCAAGTGGATGGTCGCCTCGGCCGCAGTCTCACGATGGAAGGAGATCAAGCGGCCGACGTCGAGATCGGTGAGAACATCACCGTTCACCACGACGAAGGTGTCGTCGATTCCTGCGTGTTGGGCAGCGAATCGAATTGCTCCTCCCGTGTCGAGCGGCTCAGGTTCGACCGCGTAGTGAAGGGCGACGCCCGCACAGCGACCATCGGGAAACGCCGCCATGAACGGCTCGGGCTTGAACCCGAGGGCAAGTACGACTTCGGAGATCCCGGCCTGCGACAACATCGAGACCAAGTTCTCGATGATCGGTCGATTGCCGACCGGCAACATGGGCTTGGGTGTCGTGAAGGTGAGCGGCCGTAGACGGGTACCGAACCCGCCCACGAGCACCACCGCGCGCATCAGCCGCCTGTGGTGGTCGTCGGCCCGGCGATCGTGGTCGTCGCGCCGGTAGCCGCGTCACCGGACGGCAACGTCGTCGTAGCTCCAGAGTCGGCCGGAACCGGGGCGTTCGGATCGATGGTGGTGGGAGGAGCCTGACCCGTGTCGACGGCACCGAGCTCGGGCAGGTTGATCGCCGAGGGTGGCATCCCCGGATTGGTACCCGCCGGAACGAAGGCGATGGTGACGGCCATGGCGTCCTGGTCGAAACGTATGTCGCCGAAGTTGGTGATGTAGGTGGCGAAGTTGGATGCGTCGTCGTAGGACTCGTAGAGGTAGACGACAACCTCGCCATCGACCGCATCACCGTTCTCGTCGATGCACTTGGTCTCACCTTCTTCGTAGACCGCCCCACCCTGGTCGGCCGGGAACTCGATCTTGGTGTCGGTGACCTTCACGCCGTACACGTTGAGGAAGACCTTGAGCTTGGCATTTCGGCCCGTGGCAGCCGAGGTATAGGGGTGCCAGTGGATCACGCCGTCGTCATGACTATGGATACCGGTCCGGCGGAATTCTTCGACGAGCAACTGGCCAGCGGTATCGAGCTCTTCTTTGTTGCCCTGAAGATCGGGCAACCAGGAGTCACAGGCGTAGAAGCCGTAGGACACGTGCCAGTGATCGGTCACGGTCGGTGGCACGTTGCGATCGGGGATCGACTCTCGTGAGTAGATCACGAGGGCGGCACCGATCACGGCGACGCCGATCATCACGGCCGGGAAGAGCGTTCCGCCCTTGAAACGGACCTGCCGACCCTTCCCCTTCGCAGCGAGCTTCGCCACTCGGTCGGCCGATGTTCTCTTCGATGTCGATGCCTTACCCACGAGAGTCCGAGGCTATCTGGCCGAGGCCCTTCCGATGGGTCGGATCGATTCAGAGACCCGGATCGGGTCTGGCACCTGGGGAGGACAGAACGGTGGCGTAGGCCTCGGCCACGGCAGTTGGCGATGCCTCGGATTCGACGTGCCGTCGAGCATCGCGGCCCATGGCGCCTCGTCGCTCGGGATCGCCGACCAGACTGCGCACCGCATCGACGAACGCATCCGCGTCGTCAGGCGGGACGCACATCCCGCCACTCGATTCCGACACCAGACGAGTGACCTCGGTGTCGGCATCGATTGCGGCAACGATCGGACGTCCGGCCGCCATGATCGAGTACGTCTTCGACGGAACGCTCACTCGACCGAGACCGGACTTCAAGAGGACGGCGTGAACGTCTCCAGTAGCCAACACCTCCGACAGACGTTCGGCAGGTTGGTAGTCCCCGAACACGAGGTTCGCAAGGCCGTGCGCTCGCCGCTCGAGATCGGGCCGAGCGGCTCCGTCTCCGTTGATCACGAACCAGACATCAGGCAGAGCCCGCGCCGCCACGATCATCGAATCGAGCGATTGGGAGAAGCCGACGTTGCCGGCGTACATCACCACCGGACGGTCGTCGATGCCGAGCTCACGGCGGTAGGACGTGATGCGATCAGCCGGCCTGATGGCCTCCACGTCCACGAAATTCGGAATTGTGCGGACACGCCAGGCGCGCTGACGAGGCACCTTGGCCCGCAGATTCTCGGCCAGATCTTCCGACAGGACGGTCACCACTTCGGCTCGGCCGTACACCCAGCGTTCGAGACGACGAGCCGCAGCGATCACGAGACGGTTCGTGATCGCCCCCGACTCGACAGCAGCGTCGGGAAAGACGTCCTGGATGTTGACAACGAGTGGTGCACGGCGAAGCCGGGAGACGAACCAACCCGAAACGCCGAGAGTCAGCGGGGGTGACATCACGAGAACCGCATCGAGGCGCTGGCCGCGAGCCACGCGTGAACCGGCGACCGCCGCCGTGACCGAAAATCCGACGAAACCGAGTGCGCGTCGCCACAGGTTGCGCTTGTCGGATCCGGCATACGGGTCGAGTCGGGCAACACTCCCCCAGGGTTCGACGACAGTTCTCGTTCGCCACGTGACGTTCTCCCAGTCGGGCTCGACGCGGTGTCGGGCGTACCAGGGCAATGACGTGACGACATGCACCTCGTGGCCGAGCGCGGCCAATTCGTGAACGAGCCGTGTCATCACGACGCCAGTTGGGGCCGTGTCCGGCGCAAAGTGCGGACACAGAACTGCGATGCGGAGTGATCGAGAAGTCATGGGAGGACCATCCGATACGCGTCGGCGAGAGCCGCACCCGATGCGTCGATCGAGAATTGGCGCACTCGTTCGACGCCACGCTGAACCAGCTCGGTTCGTCGTGCCCGAACCAGATCGGGCAATCCGGCCCACAAATCCTCCTGGAGCGCCAGGACGAGCCCGGCCTCACCGACCACTTCGGGCAGACAAGCCTGATCGCTGGCCACGACGGGAGTACCGAGTTGCATCGCCTCGATCACCGGGGCTCCAAAACCCTCGTATTCGCTCGGGAAGGCGAGAGAGTGCGCCATTCGAATGAGTCCATTGCGATCGGCATCGCTGACGCGTCCGACATGAACGACTGCCTGCGCCACGCGCTCATCGGCCAGTCGCCGGCGAACATCGCTGTCAGCTGCTCCGACTCCGCCCATGAGGACGAGCCGTACACCGAGGTGCGACCAATGACGATCGGCGACATCAATGAGGAACCGATGGCCTTTGTGCGGGTGGGTGACCGCCGGATACACGACGATGGGGCCGTCACCCAGATTGAATCGAGCCCGAAGTTCGTGCTCCGGCGTGCACTCGCGATTCAGCGAATCGTCGACCCCATGGGGGACGATCACGACACGCGCCGGGTCGACACCGTAGGCATCGACGACAGTCTTTTTCACGTAGTTCGTCGGGACAGTGATCAACGTCGCGGCTCGAGCCGACCGTGGCATCGTCATATCCAGATAGGCGCGGCGCAACGGTGAGAAGTACTGCGGATACTTGCGGTACTGCAGATCGTGGATGGTGAGTACGGTCGGTTGTCGTCGACGCGCCGGCAGTGTTCCACCACCGTGATGCACGAGTGCTGCATCACGAGTCCGTCGATACAGCCACGTGGACTCCGACACGATGCGACGACCACGCGACGACGAGTCGTGTCGACTTTCGACGATTTCGTGCCGCTCGGCGATTTCGGGGTGGGCCGAGGCGAAACCTTTCGGAGCGAAGACGCGCGTGGACATCCCGTGAGCGACGAGACCGACCAGTTGGCGGGTGAGATACTCCTCGCTGCCGCCAACGGCGCCCGGACGGCACCACAGCACATTCACCGCCAACGTTTCGCCCATTCTCAGACGACTTCCCGGTAGGCGGACACAGTGAGCCGAGCGGTTTCGGACCATTCCCGACGGGCCGCGCGGCGCAGGCCCCAGATAATCAGCTCGTTGCGTCGCAACAATGCGTCCTCGATCCCTCGACGAATGTCGTCCACGCTGAAAGGATCGACGAGGACTGCCGCACCACCGGCCACCTCTTCGGTGGAGGTGCCAAGACTCGTGACCACCGGGACACCTTGTGACATGGCTTCCAGGACCGGCATCCCGAAACCTTCGCGTTCACTCGGGTAGCAGAACACCGATGCCGCCGAATAGAGAGCCGGAAGATCGTCATCGGGGACGAACCCGATGAACTGCACACCGTCGACTCCCTCGATACCCGATTCACCCCAGCCCTGCGCTCCGGCGACGACGAGTGGCAACGGCTTCTTCATGCCGGCAATGGCCTCGACGAGACGCTTCAGGTTCTTGCGCGGTTCGACGGTGCCGACGAAGAGCAGAAACTCCGACGGTAACGAGAACTTGGTGCGGACGTCTCGACGATCGGCTGGAGTCACCTGATGGCGTTCGACTCCCCAAGGAACGAGTCGTAGACGAGCCACGTCGATACCCGCACGTTCGGCATCGAGCATGGTGGCCGTCGACGGACAGAGAACGAGATCAGCTCGTCGGCGAATCTCAGCGAGACTGCGCTCGAACACGCGAACACCGTGCCGGGTGAACTGATCGGGACGATGACGCCACGCCACGTCGTGCAAAGTGGCGACAAGAGGTGCCTTGCTCGGCGGCGGGATGAGCCCGGTGCAATGAACCAGATCGACTGGTCCGGTGGCACGTTCGATGGGCGGCCAACCGAGTCGCAACCAGAACTCGTAGAGCAGGGCCCCGCGATACGGAAGCTGATGGACCGGCACGGTCGGCGTGAACGCCGGATGCGGAGGCCGTCGATGGCGTCCGGCTACTCCCACCAACTCGACTCCCGGCACGTCGACCAGGGCTACTGCCGTGCGCAGAGCCGACGACGCCGTGCCGCCGGGAACCCGGTGCCAACACTGTTCGAGGGTGTACGCCACGCGCACGGGGGCTTGCACACTCCTATCTTGCCCCGTGGGGGCCACACCTCGGCGCCAGTGCACGGTTCCCCGGATGTCGCCCCGAGCCACCAGACTCGAGCCATGTCGTCCCCTCACTCGATTCTCGCCATCTCTGGAAGTCTCCGTAGCAAGTCGTCGAACACCGGACTCGTCCGCATGGCCCAACGTTTGGCTCCAGACGGTGTGACTTTTCAGTTCTGGGATCGCCTCGGCGACCTCCCCTTCTACAACGAAGACCTCGAGACCGATCCGCCGGCTGTGGTGCGTGAATGGCGCGACGTCGTGTCAGGCGCCGACGCCGTGTTCATCGCCGCTCCTGAATACAACTTCGGGCCGACCGGCGTTCTGAAGAATGCCATCGACTGGGCGACACGGCCCTTGGGTCAGCACGCACTACGAGGCAAGGCGATCAGCATCGTGAGCAGTGCCGGAAGCACCGGCGGCGCGCACATGATCGAGCAGTTGTCGGGGATCCTCACGTTGCTCGGCAACACGGTGGTGAACGAACCGGCCGTTCAGATCGTCAAAGGTGCCGAACGCATCAGCGCCGACGGCACCACGACTGATCCGGAGATCGAGGGGTTGATCGGTCAGCGACTAGCCGCGTTGACGACAAAGATCTGATCGTCAACAACGGTTCGACGAACCCACGTCACGACCTCACGACAACGACTGCGAGCCCACCGACAACGTGGTCGGCGGACGACGCGGCACGTTCCACAAAGCTTCACCTCGTGATTCAGTGGTCGACCAGGAGTCGTCGACACCACTTCGAAGTGTCAGCCCCGGAGGTCCGTCGACCTCCCACAGCACAGCCGGCCGCTCACCGTGCCAACGAACTGCGAACGACACCCGATGTCGAGCACCAACGGCGATGCCGTGTGCTTCGCACGAGGCACCGAACCAATCGGCCGGCATACCGTCCGCCAACAGTGTGACCGTGTCTCGGCCCGTCAATCGCGCCAGTCGATCGTGCACCAGAGCCGGCAATACGTGACGTGACACGTCGAGGGACGTCACCGGTTCGACGTCGCCCCACGCCGCCACCAGGTCGTCGGCGCGGGTACCGCGACACGTCGCCACTGATGACACCAGATCGTCGATCGCTCGCCGGTCGTCGGCGAGCAATCGGGCTCCCGCCGTGAGCGCCAGTCGCGCCGTCGTCGTATCGGCGCGGCGAAGACGCAGATCGGCGAGTAACTCCTCGACCAATCCCGCGATCTCCACCGCATCGGTGGTCTCGAGGTTGGCGCGCACCCGCTCGTCAAGATCGAGCAGTCGTTCGGCAGCCTTTTCGCCATCGTCACCATGCAAGATCGCCTGACAACGAGCGGCCATGACGCGATCGGCGAGTGGAACACCGTCCACGACGTCGGGGACCGCCAAGCGACCGGAACGCTCGGCCACCGCCAACCAGCCCCGAACGACCGACTCGGCATCGGGCACGTCGGCGGAGAGCGGATCGACCCGCCCATCATGGCGCAACACGACCCGAGCGCTCGATCGATGGCCGATCGGCACCACGAGGGGTCGCGATGGAAGATCGAGTCCTGGAGCCGGCCACTCGTCCGACGTTGCAACGGGGCGCGATGTCATGAGATCGGTCCGCGAGAACGCCGCGGCGATGGGCAGTGCCGACTCGTTGGCCACGTCGATCACCGTCACACCGACCCCACCGGCTGTCGCACTCCAGATCGTCTGCACCACGTCACCGCGGGGTACGCGCATCCGCGTCTCGAAGACCGGCGTGCCCTCGATCAGACGTTGCCTGACCGCCGCTTCCTGTGAGGGGCGATGCCAGCGGTCGTCGGCGGCCACGAACCAGCTCAGTGACGCCGATCCGTCCTCGAACTGGAGATCGCCCCACTGAGTGACCGAGGCTCGCCACGAGGCGCCAAGCACCCCGGTGAGATTGCTGTGAGTCGACAACGCTTCGACCGGGGTCGGTCGACGTCGCCACCACTTAGCCAAGTTCGCTCCGTCGTCGTCTCTGCATGAGGAGCGACATGGCGTCGACCGCCGACCGCCCTTGATGACACACGGCGACGACCTGTTCGGTGATCGGCATCTCGACGTCGTGTCGTCGGGCCAGATCGAGTACCGACGGCGAACTCTTGACTCCTTCGGCGACCATCGTCATCGACTCCATGATGGCCTCGATCGTCTCACCGCGCCCAAGGCGCAGACCCACTTGGTTGTTTCGACTTTGCGTCGACGAACACGTGGCGATGAGATCCCCCATGCCGGCGAGGCCGGCAAAGGTCAGTCCCTCGCCACCCATAGCCATACCGAGTCGCGTCATCTCGGCCAGACCTCGTGTGATGATCGACGCCCGCGTGTTGTCGCCAAAACCCATACCGGCTGCCATACCCGACGCGATGGCGATCACGTTCTTGGCCACCCCGGCGATCTCGCTGCCCACCACATCGGGGTTTGTGTACACGCGTAGAGCCGGTCGCGAAAACACTTTCTGCAGTTCTTGGGCGATCGTCGTGTCGTCGATCGCCACGACGGCAGCGGCCGGCTGGCCGGCCATGATCTCCTTGGCGAGATTCGGACCAGTGAGAACCGCCACTGGATGACCGGGCATCTCGTCGGCAACGACTTCACTCATGCGTTTCAGCGAGCTGCGCTCGAGTCCCTTCGACAGGCTCACGACCGGGACCCATGGGCGCACGAACTGCGCGGCCTCCGACACGACGTCGCGAAATCCGTGCGACGGCACTCCCATGACCACGACGTCGGCTGACGACACGGCCTCTTTCAGGGACGCCGTGAATTCGAGATTGTCGGGAAGAGGCGCGTCGGGCAGGTAGCGATCGTTCCGTCGG
>Ga0181580_10000904_pt1 | contig 23013 bp, 14 predicted proteins | sample 071ome_23_FD_132413 | JGI IMG/M metagenome (GOLD analysis project Ga0181580, IMG submission 132413) | Coastal salt marsh microbial communities from the Groves Creek Marsh, Skidaway Island, Georgia - 071403BT metaG (megahit assembly) | ecosystem: Environmental > Aquatic > Marine > Intertidal... | reverse complement strand
AGGAAAACTTCCACAAACCGCCCGGGTTGTGGTTATTGGCGGCGGTTCTGTTGGCTGTTCGGTTCTGTATCATCTGGCAAAGATGGGTTGGACAGATTGTTTGTTGCTGGAAAAGAACGAATTGACCTCTGGTTCGACTTGGCATGCGGCTGGGAATTGCCCGAATTTTGTTGGTTCGTGGACAATGATGAAAATGCAGTCCTATTCCACCGAACTGTATCGCCGTTTGGGTGAAGAGGTCGATTATCCCATGAATTATCACGTCACGGGGGCTATCAGATTAGCTCATAGCCGTGAGCGTATGGATGAGTTTCGTCATGTTCAATCCATGGGTCGGCAAATGGGGGTTGAGTTTGAAATGCTCAGCAACGCCGATATGAAAGAGATTTATCCCTTTTTGGAAACCCATGATCTAGAAGGTGGGCAATGGGACCCTCTTGATGGGGATATTGATCCGGCCCAGTTAACGCAAGCCTTTGCCAAAGGCGCGCGCGACATGGGCGCCCAGATTATCCGTTTTTGTCCTGTCACAGGGGTGAGCCGCAAGGGTGACGAATGGGCGGTAGAGACCCCCATTGGCACGGTTCGGGCCCAATATGTTGTCAATGCCGCTGGATATAGGGCAGATGAAATTGGCAAAATGTTTGGTCGTGATGTGCCTTGTGTATCCTTGGCGCATCAGTATCTCGTCTCAGAGAGTATTCCTGAGTTAACGAGCAGAGATAAAAAATTGCCATTGTTGCGTGACCCAGACAGCTCTTATTATCTGCGTCAGGAAAAAGACGGGCTTTTGCTTGGCCCGTATGAGAAAAATTGCCGTGCCCATTGGGTCACCAATGATGACCCACGGCCTGATGATTTCTCGTTTCAGCTTTGGAACGATGATCTGGAACGGCTGGAATGGTATATTGATGATGCTTGCAAACGTGTTCCCATTCTGGGCACTGCTGGAATTACACGTGTTGTCAATGGTCCTATTCCGTACGCTCCGGATGGTCTGCCATTAATCGGGCCAATGCCAGGTGTGCCCAACGCCTTTGAATGTTGTGTGTTTACTTTTGGCATTGTGCAGGCTGGCGGTGCTGGTAAATTAATGGCGGAAATCATCATTGAAGGTGAACCAGAAACAGATTCATGGGCTGTTGATCCACGCCGATTTACTGATCATGTGGATCGGGCTTATAGCATCGCCAAGGCGATTGAAACCTATTCCCATGAATATGCCACCCATTATCCGCAAATCCAATGGCCAGCTGGTCGTCCAGCAAAAACTTCAACCCTTTATGAGCGTCTGAAAAAACAAGGCGCAGAGTTTGGCGCTTACGGTGGATGGGAAAGAGCCGATTGGTTCCCGCAAGGTGCAGATGAACGCAAACCTGCCCAAAGCTTTAAGCATCAGCATTGGCATAATACGGTTGGGTCAGAATGTCGGCACGTCGCAGAACACGCAGGGGTTATTGATCTGACGGGTTTCACAAGATTTGAAATCAAAGGTGAAGGGGCAAGGGCTTATCTTGATCGTATGGTCACAGGGCGTTTGCCAAAGCCAGGCCGCATTGGGCTTGTTTATTTTGCAACACCAAAGGGCAAAATCCTGACGGAAATGACAGCGACCTGTTTCGATGAAAATCATTTCTGGTTGATTACAGGTGCTGGGGCGTTCTGGCATGACCGCGATTGGCTAACATTGCATTGCCCTGATGATGGGTCTGTTACCATAACAGATTTAACTCGCGATATGGGTACCCTGTTGGTCACCGGGCCAAAATCTCCTACCATAGTAGAAGCCCTAACAGATGAAAATATGGCACAAGATCAATTTGGTTGGTTAACCCACCGCGCTGGAAAAATCGCTGGGGTGGATGTTCATCTTATCCGTGTGTCTTTTGCTGGTGAGGCAGGCTGGGAAATGCATATCCCCATGGCCAAGATGGAAACGGTATTTGATGCCATCATGGCAGCAGGAGCCGAGCATCAGATTAAACCTTTTGGCATGTTGGCACTGGATTCCATGCGGTTGGAAAAAGGGTATCGGTCTTGGAAATCCGATCTGACATCCGATTACACTATGCTGGAAAGTGGGCTGTCGCGATGGGTGCGAACAGATAAAGGGGAGTTTATTGGCCGTGCAGCAATCATGGCTGAACAACAGCGCGGTGTTGCCCGCCGCTTTGTCACCATGGTGCTTGATGATGCTGATGCTTCGGATAGCGGTGAGGCGCTTTATCTATCCTCTATCCGTTCAGGCGGTAAGGATGTTGGTTTGGTGGTATCCGCAGGATATGGGCACAGAGTAGGCAAATCCATTGCCTATGGGGTGGTAGATGAGAATATCTTTTCAGGTGGATCACCAAATCTAGAAATCGAAGTGCTAGGGCAACATCGTCAAGCGCATCTGGTTGATAGTGGTGTTCTTTATGACGCTGATAACAGCAGGCTGAAAGGATAAGATCATGGCTATTACTGTTCCAAGTCATGCAAGTGCAGTGATTATAGGCGGCGGGGTTGTGGGTGCCTCAGTTGCTTATCATTTAACGAAATTAGGTTGGAAAGATGTGGTCTTGTTGGAACGCAAACAACTTACCTGCGGCACCACATGGCACGCAGCAGGATTGATTGCCCAGCTTCGCGCCACCCAGAATATGACGCGTCTAGCCAAATATTCACAAGAGCTGTATTTCAACCTTGAAGAAGAAACCGGCGTTGCAACAGGGTTTAAGCGTAATGGGTCTATCACTGTTGCGCTGACCCATGAACGCATGGAAGAATTGCGGCGGTCAGCGGCAATGGCGCGTGCCTTTGGGGTTGAGATCGATGAGATCAGTTCAACTGAGATTGCCACCCTTTATCCTGGGCTAAATGTCGAAGATGCTGTTGGAGGCGTGCATTTACCAAAGGATGGTCAAGGTGATCCGGTAAACATCACGCAAGCCCTAGCCAAGGGGGCGCGGAATGGCGGCGCCAAGATTATTGAAGGTGTCAAAGTTACCAATATTCTCAAAGATCAAGGCAGGGCTGTTGGTGTTGAAACGGATCATGGCAATATCAACGCGGATTATGTTGTGAATTGCGGTGGGATGTGGGCAAGAGAGATTGGCGCGATGGCAGGCGTATCGGTGCCACTGCATGCTTGTGAGCATTTTTATATTGTGACCGAGGGCATTTCAGGGCTGAAGGCTAACCTTCCCGTTCTGCGTGTGCCTGATGAATGCGCTTACTATAAAGAAGATGCAGGTAAAATCTTGCTTGGTGCATTTGAGCCAAACTCAAAACCATGGGGGATGGACGGCATTCCTGAGAACTTTGAATTTGACGCATTACCCGAAGATATTGATCATTTTGAGCCTATTCTTGAGCGCGCGATTAACCGTCTGCCTGTTCTGGCAGAAGCTGGTATCCAGATGTTCTTTAATGGCCCGGAAAGTTTCACCCCTGATAACCGTTATTTGTTGGGAGAAGCACCAGAATTACGCAACTTCTTTGTTGCGGCGGGCTTTAATTCGGTTGGTATTCAATCAGCTGGCGGCGCTGGTAAAGTGCTTGCAGAATGGATGCATAAGGGCAATGCCCCAATGGATTTATGGGATGTTGATATTCGCCGGATGATGCCGTTTCAGGTCAATCGTCATTATCTGAAGGAACGCGTGAGTGAAACCCTTGGTCTTCTTTATGCAGATCATTTTCCTTATCGTCAGGTGGAAACCAGCCGATCAATAAAACGTTCCCCTATCCACCATCGGCTTGAAGAAAAGGGCGCGTGTTTTGGTGAAGTCGCAGGATGGGAAAGAGCAAACTGGTTTTTGCCTGAAAGTGAGCTGAAAAAAGGTGTGACCCCAGCCTATGAATATTCATGGAAACGGCAAAATTGGTTTTCCCATAACGCTGCAGAACATGAGGCGATCCGCAATAAGGTGGGTCTGTTTGATATGTCCAGCTTTGGCAAGATTATGGTCATGGGCAGCGATGCTGAGGCAGTTCTGCAAAAGATTGCTTGTAACAATGTCGCGGTTGAAGTGGGGCGGATTGTCTATACCCAATTCTTAAATACCGATGGCGGTATTGAAGCTGATGTTACCATTACACGACTTGCGGATGATCGCTTTATTGTTGTCACGCCAGCGGCAACAATCCGCCGCGATATGAACTGGATCAACCGGCATATTCCAGATGGGGTGCATTGTTCCATCCTTGATGTTACGGCGATGGAATCAGTATTGGTGGTCATGGGGCCAGAGGCACGAGATTTTCTTCAACCCTTAATCCCCCAGTCGCTATCAAATGACGATTTTCCTTTTGGCACTATGCGTGAGATTGAAATTGGTCATGCGATGGCAAGGGCGCACAGGGTATCCTATGTCGGGGAATTAGGATGGGAGCTTTATGTGTCCAGTGATATGGCGGTTCATGTTTATGATGCGCTGATGACTAGGGGACAAGACCACGCAGTCAAATTATGTGGCCTGCATACCCTAGATTCTTGCCGCATCGAAAAGGCGTTTCGCCACTTTGGTCATGATATCTCAAGCGAGGATCATATCCTGGATGCTGGCCTGGGGTTTGCCGCAAGGATCAATAAACAATCTGGCCGTTTTGGTGATTTTATCGGTCGTGATGCTGTGATGCGCCGCAAAGAAGAAGGCGTCAAATCACGCATGATGCAATTTCGCCTGAAGGACCCTGAACCTCTTCTTTATCATAATGAACCGGTTTTGCGTGATGGTGAGATTGTTGGATTTCTAACCAGTGGAAATTATGGCCATCATCTTGGTGGTGCGGTTGGGATGGGTTATGTGCCCTGCCGTGACACTGGCGATGATGTTAGTGCCATGCTTGCTTCGGAATATCTTATTAATGTGGCAGGGGTTGATGTGGCGGCTGAGGTTAGCTTCAAGCCAATGTATGACCCTGATGCTTTGCGTATGAAGGCTTGATTAAACGTATCCCTTTTATTGAGGACTAACAGATGGAAAAACAACCTATCCCACGTTCCCGCCGTGCCGGTGGCCGTCAGGCCAGAAAAGAACTTCGCGCCGCCCCTCTTGCTGGGGATAAGCGTCCCGTCAAACCTGGCCTCATGGGTGGTCAGTATAAGCCTCTAAATGAAAGCGCCGTTAACGCCATTAGCGATACGGTGTTTCAAATCCTAGAAGAAATCGGCCTTTCCCAAGCGCCAGAATCAGGCATTCGTTATATGACAGATGCAGGTGCTGTTTGTGGTGATGATGGGCGCGTACGGTTTTCACGCATGCTTGTCGAAGATACGATTGCCAAGGCCTCACGCCAGATCACCCTTTTTGGTCAAGACCCTCAATTTGATCTGGAATTAAATGACACCAAAGTGCATTTCGGTACCGCAGGGGCAGCTGTTCATCTCGTGGATGTGCATGGACGCATCTATGATGAAAGCAAGCTTAAAGATATTTATGATGCCGCCCGTATCGTTGAGAACATGAACAATATCCATTTCTTTCAACGCCCCATGGTTGCAAGAGATGTTAGTGATCCAAAAGATATGGATTTGAATACCCTTTATGCTTGCATCAGTGGCACACGAAAACATGTTGGGGTCAGCTTTACTGAGGCGGAGTATGTGCCAGAGGCACTTGAAATCCTCCATAAAGTCGCAGGGGGTGAAGACAAATGGCGTGCTAGACCATTTGTGTCCAATTCAAATTGTTTTGTGGTTCCACCGCTTCGTTTTGCTACGGAATCCTGCCTTGTTATGGAAGAGGTGATTAAAGGCGGTATGCCGGTGTTGTTGCTGTCGGCAGGCCAGGCTGGGGCAACAGCGCCAGCAAGCATTGCTGGTGCGGTGGCGCAAGCAGTGTCAGAGGTGTTAGCCGGACTTGTTTATGTCAATGCCATGGTACCGGGGCATCCGGCAATTTGCGGAACTTGGCCTTTTGTATCAGATCTTCGGACTGGTTCTATGTCTGGGGGATCAGGGGAGCAAGGCTTGTTAACCTCAGCTTGTGCTCAAATGATTAACCACTTTGGCTTACCGTCAGGCGCTGCCTCTGGTATGGCAGATTCCAAAATGCCAGATGCACAATCCGGATATGAAAAAGGATCAACCGCGGTGATGGCCGGATTAGCAGGGCTAAATATGGTTTATGAAACGGCAGGAATGCACGCCTCGCTGCTTGGGTTCTGCCTTGAAAGTCTAATCATTGATAACGATATGCTGGGGCAATGCATGCGGGCTGTGCGCGGTGTTGAGGTCACACCAGACACGCTTAGCGTTGATGTTATGCGCGATGTGTGCATGGGTGGCCCGGGGCATTATCTAGGCCATGACGCCACGATCAAAGTGATGCAGACCGAATATATCTATCCTGAATTGGCAGACCGGTCTTCACCAAAGGAATGGGAAGAAAACGGCAAGCCTGATCTGTTGGTCAAAGCCACACAAAAGAAAGAACAGATTTTAACCCGATTTGTTCCTGATCATATCCCATCACACACCGATGAGTTGATCAGACAGCATCATAATATCCTGTTAGGACGAAAAGATGAGGTCGCTTAAGACGGTTTAGTGGCGCGCGCCATAAAAAAGCGTGACGGTATGTTTAGCTTCAGCAAAAAACAGCCAGCGCTCAACCATGACTCCGAACAAATGCACCAGAGCCGCCACCACAAGTAAGGTGGCGGAACTGGGATAAAGCCCCATGATAAGGATTGGCACGCCAGCGGCTAGGATGAGAGAAATCCATGCTAATCTGTGGCTGTGCTTACGGGCAATTTGAAACCCCATTTCATGCTGAAGCCAGTTTTCTTCACTATGTGGCGACATTAGCAGTCGCACCTCACCAAGTGAGCCAAGTCCGGTTGCGCTTTCAGGGGTTGAACCAGATCCCGATGCTCCTGCGGTTAGCCACCAAAGGGTTTTAATAATCATCGCTAACACAACGGTGATCAACCCCAGTCGCGTTAAGGCCACAGTGCCATCCATGCCTTCAAGTGCAGATAAAGCCGCCGCGGCCACCACACCCCCAGCAAGGGATAACAAAACAAAGACCACAGGGGTTAGGGCGTTATGCCATCTAGCCACCGTTTTAAGAGAAGCATAAATCATAGCGGTTGCGATAACTGTCAGCAGGCTAAGAATGCCAACAACAGCGCCTAGCCATACGCGTGGCACGCCATGATATAGATGATCAGCAAAATAGATGGCCAGCACCAAGACAGTTAACGCCGCTAAAACCCCTTCACGAGAAAGCCATGAGCTGCGCCATTGGCTCAAGGCGCGCCACGCCCGTTCAGGATGGCCTAAATGAACAGTGGATGAAATCACACCTGCACCAATCAGCCCAAGTGAAATCACACCATGGATCATAACCCATTTAGGGCTTGCGGCAGTGATCAGTCCAAATCCAATCAGGCTAGCAAGGCCAAAGCCAAGGCCAGATAAGGTAGTGAAAATAATGAGGGAGGCGGCAGGACGCATAATTCTCTCCTAACCTGGCAAACGATCAAGCGATTGGTCAAGCCACTTCCAAAAGCCACCAGGCGTCGTTTTCTTTGCCATAGCAACTAAATCGACTTCGTCGGCAGTGGCGCTTTGCCGAGGGCGTGGCGGCAGATATTTGTTAACAGGCTTTGTGCCCTGTTCAGGCATCAAATCAAATCCCCCGCGAGCGGCAACAAGCTGGCTGACCTCAGACTCAGGATCACCAAGATCACCAAAATGACGAGCACTTGTTGGGCAGGTGCGGACACAAGCCGGAATGCGATCCTCTTCTTCCAGATGCGTGTTGTAGATACGGTCAACACAAAGCGTGCATTTTTTCATCACACCCTCTGCTGGATCCATCTCACGTGCGCCATAAGGACAAGCCCATGCACAAAGCCCACAACCAATGCAGTGATCTTCGTTAACTAAAACAATGCCATCCTCAGCGCGCTTATATGATGCCCCTGTGGGACAAACCGTCACGCATGGTGCATCTTCACAATGCAAACAGGATTTTGGAAAATGAACGACCTTGGCCTCAGCCCCATGACCAGCTTCAAAGGTATGAATACGGTTTAGCCATGATCCGCTTGGGTTTTTTCCGTATGGATTGCTATCCGCTAGTGGTGCTCCGTAACCTGCGGTGTTCCATTCCTTGCAATTAACAACGCAAGCATGACATCCCACACAAATATCGAGATCAATAACAAGGCCAAGCTTAACATCTGAGGCAGGGGGTAAACTGGTCACTGGTTATTCTCCTTTTTATCGCGAGCAATAATGCTATCGCCATAGCGCAAAACCGAAGCCGGCTTCTCTAGATCAGGTGGTGTTCCAAGGATAGGAAAGGCAGGTTCAGCAGAGGCATTATCCTCATGATCAGCCTTAGTGATGTTGACCTTGAGATCAAACCAAGCAGCTTGCCCAGTGATAGGATCAGAGTTTGACCATCGCAACCCATCACCGCGCATAGGCAAAAGTTCATGGATCAAATGATTTAACAAAAACCCTTTGCGGGCTTCAGGGGCATCGGGATCTAATTGCCAAGCTCCGCGGCGCTTACCAATAGCGTTCCATGTCCAGACCGTATGCGGGTTTACGCCTTCCATCACAGCAACAGGCACTTTGATTTTACCATGATGTGAGCTTACCCAAACCCAGTCCCCATCCTGAACCTGAAGCGAACGCGCAAGCCCTGATGGAATAAACAGAGGATTGTGACCATGAATCTGCCTTAACCAAGGATTTTGTGATCCCCAAGAATGATACATGGCCATAGGGCGCTGGGTGAGTGCATGAATGGGATAGGTGTCACTATCAACCATGTCTCCATCAAAGGGGGCATACCATTGTGGCAATGGCGTGAAACAGGCCTTAATTCGTTCCCGCAAATGTTGTGGGGGTTGATTTTTGCCGTGGCCTTGGGCAGCGAGCTGAAACTTTTGCAAGACTTCAGAATAAATCTGAAAGCAATATGGCTCAGGTTTATCAAAGAAACCCATCTTTACGGCAAAGTCCTGATAATGCTGGTTTGCCATTTTGAAATAACGGGCATTTTCGGGCAATTCTTCAGACCAAAACCCACCATTAGCAATATAAGCATCAATTTGATCAGGGTTTGGATCACCGCGTCCTTTATCTTTGCCAGACTGACCACGAAACCCTGCCAGAGGGCCAATACCGGGTTTGCGCTGATGATTAGTCATATAATCGGCATAATCGCGGTAAAGAGGCTTGCCGTCTGCATCCACCATACCGGGTAGGCCAAGCCGTGCGCCTAAATCTAGAAGGGTGGATTGAAAGCCTCTGACATCGCGGTCGGGTTCAACAACAGGCCAACGGATAGCATCCGCAACACAGTCCGGCTCACAGATGGGGCGATCTAGCAAAGAAATACAATCATGCCGTTCCAAATAAGTGGTATCTGGCAGAATAAGGTCTGCATAGGCCACCATTTCAGATGAATAAGCATCGGAATAAATAATTTTAGGGATGCGATACTCACCTGTTTCTGGGTCCGTTTCGGTCAGCATATCAATAACGCCGCGGGTATTCATGGATGAATTCCACGCCATATTGGCCATATACATAAACAACACATCAACCGGATAAGGATCACCAGCATAGGCGTTTGATATGACCATATGCATTAGTCCATGCGCGGATAAAGGCGCATCCCATGAATACGCCTTATCAATGCGAACTGGCTGACCCTGATCATCCACCAAAAGATCATCCGGTGACATGGGGTAGCCAAGTGGAGCACCAGGCAGAGGCGTTGAGGGCTTAACCTGATCAGGTTTGCCAGCAGGGCGCGGATGAATATGAGCAGGTTTAGGATAAGGTGGCTTAAAGCGGAACCCGCCGGGCGTTTCTACACTGCCAATCAAAATTTGCAGAATATGCAGTGCCCGACAGGTTTGGAATCCATTGGAATGTGCAGATATTCCGCGCATGGCATGCATCGCAACAGGGCGGCCGATCATCTTGTCATGATGTTCACCTTTCCAGTCCACCCAAGGTTGATCAATCACCACTTCGCGTTTAAATGCTGCTTCGGCAATAGCCCCAGCCAAGGCATAAACACGTTCGGCGGGGATGCCTGTTTTTGCTTCGCTTGCCTCTGGGCTATGCTCATCATTAAGCCAATCTTCGGCCATCAGCATAAAGGCTGGAACGGCAACACCGCCGTTAGGCAGGGCAATTTCCCCTTTGAGTTGAGGCCGAATGCCAGCAGTTTCCGCAGAAATAGGCTTGCCTGTTTTGTGATCAAGCACTTGCGGTTGACCATTTTCATCACGCAGGAAGAGACCATCATCTGCTGACCCCGGCCGACGAATTACTAACCAAGGCGCGTTGGTGTAGCGGATCAAATAATCAAGATCAATCTGACCGGTTTTCATCAAGACATGGATCAAGGAGAGAATAAATAGCCCATCGGTGCCGGGGGTGATCCCAATCCAATCATCTGCTACCGCAGAATATCCTGTCTGAACAGGATTGATTGATACCGTTCTGATGCCACGATCTTTGAGCTTACCCAGACCAATTTTGATTGGGTTGGAATCATGATCTTCGGCCACACCAAACAGCAGGAACAGCTCAGTATTTTGCCAATCTGGTGAACCAAATTCCCAAAACGCGCCGCCAATCGTATAAATGCCAGCCGCGGCCATATTCACAGAACAAAACCCACCATGAGCAGCAAAATTAGGTGTCCCAAACTGTTGTGCCCACCATCCGGTAAGAGCTTGACTCTGATCGCGGCCCGTAAAAAAAGCAAGTTTACGCGGATCAGTTTCGCGGATCGGTTTCAGCCATGAGCTTGCCATTTCCATGGCTTCTTCCCATGATATTTTTTCAAACTTGCCTTCGCCTCGTTTACCAACCCGTTTCAATGGGGCATTTAATCTAGCAGGGGACAGATGCTGCATAATCCCAGCTGACCCTTTGGCACAAAGCACACCATTATTTACAGGATGGTCGCGATTGCCTTCAATATAGCGGATTTCATCGCCCTTAATATGGACATTGATCCCACAACGGCACGCACACATGTAACAAGTTGTTTTTGCGATACGGTCAGCGGATTTAGGTGATAAGTTCAGATTTTTGTCATCAGGCATAATTTATTTTCCAATACTTCCACCTCTATTAAAATATATTTGCGCGGCAAGCGCAACCGAAGCGATTCTAGCAGCAGGGGGGTCTGCCCGACTAGTTAACATAATAGGAACTTTACCCCCAGTGACAACCCCTGCTGCACAAGCGCCGTTGAACCAGACTAAGGATTTGAATAAGACATTGCCGGAGGTTAATTCTGGCATTAAAAGCCCATCAGCATAGCCTGCTACTGGATCATCTGTCATGCCCTTAATAGCAACGGCATCAGGGCTTAGGGCAAGATCAAGCGAAAGAGGCCCAGAGATATCAGCCCAAGGTAAATTGGCCTTACCCCATTCTGCTAATTCGCGTGCTGCGATGGATGATGGCACTGACGAAATAGGGGTTTCGGTTGCAGAAATAATAGCAAGGCGTGGGCGATCCTGACCAAGCATACGGGCAATATCAGCCATTTCTGTCAACATCGTCTGCCGCGTCAGCAGATCAGGTTCAACATTGACCGCAGCATCCGAAATTAACAAGGGCTTGCCATTTTGAAGAGGAAACAAGGCGAAGATATGCACCAATCGTTGATCGCCGCGTATGCCATGATCACGTTTAAGAATACCTGCCATAAACCGATCAGTATGAATATGGCCTTTTAACAGAGCATGAATAACGCCATCGCGTGCCAGTTTGGCGGCAATATGAACGGTTTCGTCTTCATCCGTCGTATTGGTGATGCTGATGGTGGTGATGTCCCACGCTAAGGTTTCGGCATGAGTGCGAATGATATCAGCATCGCCAATCAGATGTGGTGTAGCAAGATTAGCGTGATGCGCCTGCATCGCGGTTTCCATTGCGACAAGCGAATTAGCGCCAACAACGCCAACAACAAAATCTTTACCCCCAGCATGGATCGCCTTGTCAATAAGCCAATCAGGGCATTGCGGGGCATGTTTGCTAAGAAAGGAACTAGGCTGTGGTTGGGTCATGAAGGTTCAGACAGAATTAAAGAAAGCCAGCGCGATAGAACAATGTTCTCCTAACTGGCTTTCTGAAAAGATTGCTTATTGACCAAAGACACGGCCGAGCGCTTGATCAACCGCATCAGTGATCTGATTAATATCATCTTTGGTGGCGATAAGAGCTGGGCTGAAACATAAGGTGTTGTTAAATCCTGGTACGGATCGGTTGGTGGCGCCGATGACCACACCTTGTGCCATACAATCCGCAACAACGGCTTGCACCATTTTTTCAGGAGCAGGTTCACGGCTTGCACGATCCGACACCAGTTCTGCACCACAGAACAGACCCTTGCCTCTAACATCACCAATCACAGGGTGCTTATCCGCAAGTGCATTCAGATTATCCACCATATGCGCGCCCATTGCCAATGTGTTGGACAATAGGTTTTCATCTTCGATGATGCGCATATTTTCAATTGCGGCGGCAGGACCCGCGGTGCATCCACCAAAAGTGGAAATATCACGGAAATAATTCATCGGGTCATCAGCGTTGTCCTTGAACAGATCAAAGACCTCTTCAGTGGTCACAAGACAAGCAATTGCCGCATACCCGGAGGCAACACCTTTGGCCATTGTCACCAAATCAGGCTTAACATCATAATTCTGATAGCCAAACCATGTTCCTGTTCGGCCAACGCCGCAAACCACTTCGTCAATATGCAAAAGGATATCGTATTTTTTGCAGATTTCTTGCACACGCTGCCAATAGCCTTCTGGTGGGGTAATCACGCCGCCACCTGCGGTCACAGGCTCAAGGCAAAGCGCGCCAACGGTATCTGGGCCTTCTGCAAGAATCACTTCTTCGATGGCATCAGCAGCACGTTGACCATAAGCCTCACCGGTGAGATCCCATTGCGCCCGATATTCTAAACAATGGGGTACGCGAACGAAACCAGGGGTGTAAGGGCCGTATTGGGCGTTTCTTTCATCCTGTCCGCCTGCAGAAAGACAAGCAATAGTCGTTCCATGGTAATCACGGTCACGGTAGAGCACTTTGTGTTTTTTGCCGCCATAGCGTTTATGGGCAATCTGGCGCACCATCTTAAAGGCTTTTTCGTTGGCTTCTGACCCAGAGTTGCAATAATAAACCCGTGACATTCCAGGCATTTTTTCAAGCAATTGTTGAGAAAACAAAGCCCCAGGAATAGAGCCAGCCGAGCCAGCAAAATAATTCATTTTAATCAGCTGATCACGCACAGCATTAGCAATGCTTTCGCGACCATAGCCTACATTGACGGTCCATACCCCGCCAGAAACGGCATCAATATGTTCTTTGCCTTTTTGATCCCATACGCGCATCCCTTTGCCTTCAACGATGATGCGAGGCTCGCCCGTTTCAAAGGGTTTATGCTGTATCAAATGGTGCCAGATATGGGCACGATCCATCTCAACAATTTGTGAGATATCATTATCATATAATTTCCCGTCCATCATCGATCTCCTAAACGCATAGTGGACAATACTTATCGCGTAACAATGATATAATTGCAACCAATTGAAAAGGATTTTCTCATGGGTTCAGCCGTTTTATAAATTGTCATTTACGTTAAGCAAGAAAGGAAGTTTCATAAAGTCGTGTTCAATTCAGGAAAAGCCGGAATAAAGAAAGTTTAATCTTATTTGTTTTGTTCATCTGGATTATGATAAGGTCGGTACCTTATACGTTACTTAGGGAGTAAAATGATGACAAAATTCCATAAATATATTTCAGGTGCAGTTGCTGGTGCAGCCGCCCTTGGCACTGTTAGCGTAGCGCAAGCCGCTGATAGCGTGAATGTTGCCTTCTTTTTAGAATGGGCAACACCAAATCAGATTGCAAAAGTGGACAAAGCCTATGACGAAGCACTAGGTGTTCCTGTTAATTGGACAGATTTCTCTACTGGCGTTGCCATGACAGAAGCGATGCTGGCTGGCGATATTGATATTGCCTATTCGCAAGGTCTGGCCCCATTCGTTACTGCGATTCAGCAGGGTGCACCTCTTAAAATGGTATCCATCGCTGTGATCTATGAAGCCAATGACTGTTTTGTGCGCAATGATTTAGGCATTTCTTCTGCTAATGCTTCTGAACTTGAAGGAAAGACTGTTGCGGTTCCACTGAACACCATGGCTGACTTCTCATTCCGTAAGCAAATGGCAGCATTGAATGTTGATATCTCAACGATGTCAATTGTTGATCAGGCACCAACGGATGGTGCGGTGTCTTTGTCTGATGGTTCTGTTGATATGGCCTGCATTTTTGGTGGTGCTTCTGCTAAGGCTGCTGGCGAAGTCGGTACCCCGATCATGAGCTCAAGTGAAAAGTCAGACGCGGGCATTGGGTCATTTGATGTGGTTTCGGTAACAGAAAAATTTGCAACCGAAAACCCTGACCTTGTTCGTGCTTTCCTTGAAGTAACACACGAAGCAAACGCAGCATGGACAGGTTCTGATGCCCAGATTGCAAAGGTTGCCGCTGATGCTGGTATGGACGTCGCAACAACAAAGAACCAAATGGCTGGTTTTGTTTTCCCAACTGCCGAAGAGCAAATCGCAACGTATTTTGGTGATGATGGGATTGCTGGTCAGGCCGCAGAAAGCCTAGGTGTAGTCTTTGAAAAATCTAATATCAGCAACTACAGTGGTAGCCTGGATGTGGTTATCGATGGATCATTCCTTCAGTAAGCTGATACTTACATTAAACAGGGCCTTATTAAGGCCCTGTTTTTTGACCCTGTTCCTTTTTCATATATCGTGGATTGATGGAAACAATGTCTGATCTGGTTTGCAAAGATCTATCTATGACTTTTACCGCCCCTGGTAGTGGGGCTATGGTTGAGGCGCTTAAGAACATTAACTTTACCCTGAAACAAGGGGAGCTATTGTCTGTGCTTGGGCCATCAGGATGTGGCAAAACAACCCTTTTGAACATGGTAGCAGGATTTCTTAATCCTACCTCGGGGCAACTGGCTTTGGGGGGGAAGAATATTGATGGCCCCGGTGTTGAACGCGGAATGGTGTTTCAGCAGGGCGCATTGTTTGAATGGCTGACGGTTAGCAAAAATGTTGATTTCGGGTTGCGCATGAAAAATATGCATGCAGCTGAACGAAAAGAACTGGTTAACAAATGGCTTGATATTGTCGGGTTGGCCGGATTTGGTGATACCCCTACCTATCAATTGTCAGGGGGAATGCAGCAACGTGTGGCCTTGGCCCGTTGTTTGGTTAATGACCCTGACTTGATTCTTATGGATGAACCGCTTGGTGCGCTGGATGCGCTTACTCGGGAAAAGATGCAGTCGTTGATCCTTGAATTATGGAAAGAAACGGGAAAAACGATCATCATCATCACCCATTCCGTTGAAGAAGCCTTGCTCTTAGGGCAAAGGCTGTTTGTAATGGCGCCGCGTCCCGGGCGAATTCATAAAGAATATCAGCTTGATTTTGCAGAGGAAGGGCTGACTAGATCACTTCGTGATATCAAACAGAAAACGGATTTCGCCAAGGTGCGAGAAGAAATTCTAACCATGATCTGGAATATGGAAGAGGAGATTATGGGCGGTGTTTGATTGGATGTCTTATCACAGAGCGGATATTGCCGCTGTCCTGATTTTTGTGTTTGTAGTCACTTTGCTGTGGTCTATTTATCATGGCGTCAAAGTCTCGCGGTTACGCGACAAAGAACAGGTCTTTGGTGACCCTGAACGCACCTCAGGGGGATGGTATTGGGCCGTTTGCGGCATCGCTACCATCATGCTGTTGTGGTTTTATTATTCTTGGGGCATGGCTAGGGCTTATTTTCCCAAAGCTGCGAATGAACTCTGCCAAGTGGCCAAAGTGAATGAGGCATTGTCGCCAATTGTTGCCCAGCTTCCCATTGGATCACGCTATTTCAAATCTACTGATTTAGTGGTGAGAAATATGGAACAACTGGATGAGGTTGAAGCGAGTTTTCCTAATGGCGCGTTTACTGCTGCTGAAGAGAAACAAATCTATGCCATTATTGCCCAAACAAGAGCATTAATTGGGGTCTATTCAAATCCTAGCAGTATCGATGCGGCTACCCGTTCCAATCTGCAGATTGTGGTTGGTGATATTCAACAGTTAACAAGCCGTATTCAAGCTGGGCCTGAGGGATTACAACCAACTGCTGAAGCCTTGGCACAAGCGCCGTGGGGTGTTGGGAACGAAGAAATTCCAATGTTGCCGATGACTCCGCGCGGGGTCATGTTTGATGGAATATCCCAAGATGTGGTTGGTATTTCCAAGACCTTTCTCACATTGCGAAATATGCCTGCTGAGGCTAGCCGTCTGATTGATCTGACACGCGCCGACATTACCAATGTAAAAGAAAATATTAATAACAATGTGACCAGCGAAGATATTGCGGAAACACGTAATAGCTACCTCAAGTCGGTTGAACGCATCTTTAAGCGTTTGGATGATGGGATGATTTTCCCTGCTAATACGCTTGATGAAGTGAATGACGCTGTTGCTGTTATGATTGAAGAAATGGATGATGCAAAGGGTAGCCTTGGGATCATCGATGCGATCTTTATGCCCGGACAGGGGGTTCTTAAAACCCGTACCATTTGTATTGAGCAAGGCTCAAGCCGCTGGTTGCCAAAGCCAACGGATGTTGTTGCTAAACTCTCTGTGCTTGCCAATCCTAATCTTGAGGAAGGTGGCGGATTTAAGGGCACACGTTTGCTTTGGTTTAAGTGGTTGCCAGTGGCAGATGTTGTGGGTTTCTTTGTTCCAGACGGGATGGTGGATATTCTGCCGGGCAGTTACGGCAAACATGATGATGCTGGACGCTTTGTTCCAACCTATAAAGACCGATTGCTAGCCTTTGCAAAGGGTGAAGTCTATCTGGGCAGTATTCCTATGTTAGATGGGCATATTTGGGATTCATTGTTCCGAGTTCTGGTGGCAATGTTCTTTGGTATTCTTTTAGGGGTGCCGCTAGGGATCTATATGGGGGTGTCGCGGTTCTTCAAATCTTTCTTTGACCCGATGATTGAGCTTTATCGCCCTGTTCCACCTTTGGCATGGGCGCCTCTTATTCTAACCATCTTTGGCATTCAGGATGACGGAAAGATCTTTCTGTTATTTATGGTGGCCTTTGCCATCATGGTGATATCTGCGCGCACAGGTGCATCAGGAACACAATTATCAAAGATCAGAGCTTCCCATTCGCTAGGGGCTTCTAACCGCCAGATTCTTCGCCATGTGATTTTGCCAAACGCACTGCCGGAAATTCTTACCGGGGTTCGCATCGCCATTGGCGTATGTTGGGGGACTCTGGTAGCAGCAGAGATGCTTGCGGGTACCACAGGCGTAGGTTTTATTGAGAATGTGGCCAGAACCGTTTCAGATTATGAATTGATTTGGGTCACAATCTTAATCATGGGTCTGCTTGGGCTTCTCTTTGATATTATCATGCGCAAACTGATCAGTATCCTTATCCCTTGGCGCGGCAAAGGATAAGGCATTAAGGCTAAGGGATTTAACTGATATTTTGATCAGAGGTCAGGGGCTGTTGTTACAGCGTCACCTTTTCAGTATGCCCATCTACAGACATGACCATCCCAGAAATGGATTTCGCTTGCGGTGAGGCTAGGAAAACAGCCATATCTGAGACATCTTCTGCTGTGACAAAACGCCGAAGCGAAGCACAGTCCGCGTATCCTTGGCGTAATTCTTCTGGGGTGATGCCGCGTGCCGCAGCTTCTCTTTCTATGACCCCATCCATGCGATCACCTTCAACCGAACCCGGGCAGATAGCATTGACCCGAATTCCATCAGGGCCCAATTCCATGGCTAGGGTCTTCATTAAGCCGATAATGCCCCATTTTGCAGTGGCATAAGGTGAGCGATAAGGATACCCCCATAGGCCAGCTGTCGATGAGGTTAGGGTAATAACGCCGCTTTTTTGTTTCCGCATGGTTGGCGCGGCGAGTTTAGAGGCCAGAAAACATCCATCCAGATTGACGGCAAGACAACGCTGCCAATCGGCTAGTGAGACATCATCAATACCAGCAGTTGGGCCTGCTGTTCCAGCGTTAGCCATCATGACATCAAGGCGTCCCCATTCACCCATGACCTTATCAAAGGCCATTTGCATTTCACTTTCATTTGTCACATCTGCTTGAAAAGTCATCAGTGAAGGGTGGCGAGATTTTGCATCTTCAAGCATGGCCACATTGCTATCGGTAACCGCGACTTTAGCGCCCTGGCTAAGAAAGGCAGATGCCATGGCTAACCCAATACCTGAGCCGCCAGCTGTAATAAAAACATGCTGTGTTGTTTGATGTGACATGGTTGTCCCCAAATCCTAAAGTTGATCTGAAATTTTGAGAATGACGGAACCGGATTTTCCGCCTTGTTCGACCATTTCGTGGCCTTTTGCTATGTCCTTGAGTGGCAAAAGGGCGGCGAGATGTTCTGTGATTGCGCCATCACGAAGCCAGCCCCTAATCGCCTTTGCGACGGTTTTTCTGGCATCATAATCCATGAGATAGACAAGCATCATGGTAAGCGTGATATTCTTAAACATTAAAGGGTAGAAAGGGATTTCAGGGCGCATTATTGCCGCCGAGCCATAACTGGTAATGGTTGCGCTTTCTTTTAACACAGCGGCAAGCATATCGACGTTGCGTCCAAACTCAGGCTCAATTGCATGATCGATGCCGCCACTATAGTCCATGATTGCGACCTCAAGATTATCCATCTGATAATCGAAAACATGATCAGCCCCTGCATCTTTCGCTGTTGCCATACTCAGAGGCGTTGAAGCTGTGGCAATGATTTGTTTTGCCCCTGCGGCCTTTGCCATTTGGATGGCGTAACGGCCAACGGCACCTCCGCCGCCACTTACCAGAATTGAGCCGCCTTTGACATTGCGCCCCGTTAACACAGCATGAGCAGCAGTCATGGCCGGAATACCCAGACAAGCACCATGGCTAAAACTTGCTTGATCAGGTAAAGCAATCACTTGATCAGCAGGTAGCGTGACATATTCCCCGGCGGTGCCATGCGCCCTTTGCCAGCCAGCATTAAAGAGATAGACACGTTCACCCAAGCTTATGCTATGACCAGTAATATCAGTCATGGCGGGGCTTTCATCACCGATAGCATCTAGGATACCTGCCCCATCGCTATGGGGGATAACTTCGGGAAATGGCATATCGGTGGAATTGTTGCCTGCGCCAGCGCGCATTTTAACATCTGATGGATTAATGCCCGAAGCCGCAAGGCGCACGCGAACCTCATTTGTCTTTGGCTCTGGAATATCGCGTTCAACAATCTTTAGAACCTCACTTGCTTTGCCTTTGTTCTGATATGCCGCGCAAATCATTTTTTTCATTCTTTTCTTGCCTTTCTGGACATAACCAAGCAAGGTTGATAGGATATTTCACAATTAAAGAATTAATCTGCCAGTCTTAATGGCAATATCATTTTGGTCACCAGATTATAATCAAATGAGGATGTGTTATGGAAGAGGTATTTTCTAGACGCAAGGTGCTCACCCCGCAGGATTTGCGTTGGTTAAATGAACGTTCTGATCTCGCTGGGGGGCTTCAAATGCTAAGCCATCTTAGCCTTGCTGGGGCTTTGGGATATGCGCATTACCTTATGATGGGAACTTGGTGGGTGTTGCTCACCGGGTTTTGCCTTGGGGTAACGCTTAACTTTCTCTACGCTGCCCAGCATGAATTGTCTCATTGGACGGTATTTAGAACAAAATGGCTGAATGAGGCCTTTGGACGTCTCATTGGGTTTTTCATGTTATTCCCACGCGACTATGATCTGATTATGCATTACTCCCATCACCGATATACCCAAGACTGGAGCGGCGATGGTGAGTTGGTGCGGGAACCTTATACTTTGACAACGTATCTGTTGTGGATGATAGGGATTACCTATTGGCGTAACCGAGTATATGGGATCATCCGCCGCGCTGCTGGAATTATTATTGAGCCGTATATTCATGACGGGGAAAAGGCCAGAGTGATTAACGAATCACGCCTGCATATTTTGGGTTACGTCATCATTGCTGGGGTATCTATCTGGTTTGCGCGTTGGGAAGCCCTGACATTCTGGATCATTCCTATTATTGCTACTAAACCTATTCATCAGCTTCAGAATACAATTGAACATCTGGGTCTTTCCCATGAAAAAGATATCATGAACAACACTCGCTCAACGCGAACCAATTTCTTTATGCGTTGGCTGTGCTGGCAGATGCCTTACCATACGGCGCATCATAGTTTCCCATCGGTTCCGTTTTGGAAGCTCAAAGACCTGAACAATAAAATCGAAACTAATGCTGGGCCTGTTCATCGCATGGGCTGGATTGAGTTTCAGGTTGAGGTGATCAAAAAACTCTGGTCAAAGGATGAAAGCCAGTACCCTTCAAACGAAGTTTGGGTTGTTCCCAAAAAAGGTGGCGGCCAGATCAAACTTGAAGCCTAATTGCTATAACTGTTTTTGGTGGGGATAATGGCCGTATCGTTAAAAACCTATACATCACTATGGGCGATGCGTCCGCATGATGATACTGGAACAATTCTCACCTACGAACAGGTGTGCGCCAAAGTAGCCGAGGCTGGGTATGATGGTATGGCTATTGACCTTGGCGCAGGCGATGTTGCCCAAGCGTATGAAGTTGAACCTATCATGCGTAAACATGGCTTAACGCCACTGATTGTGGCGTTTCCCAAAACGGTAGCTTCGCTTGAAGACACCTTGAACATGGCTAAGGATTTTGGCTCACCCTTCGTGGATGTCATTGGTCAAGTGATGCCGCTTTCGGTTGATGGAATGATCCCAGTGATACGCGAGTGGATGGAGATGTCTGATCGGGTGGGAATGCCCGTTCAATTTGAAACTCACCGGAACTGTATCACAAATGACTTGTTTGCCACGCTTTGCCTAATTGATGCGATTCCCGAGATGCGGCTTTGTGCTGATCTGTCTCATTTCATTGTTGATCGTGAGTTCAAACTTCCTATGAGTCGCCATGAAATGGGAATGATTTCCCGAATTCTGGAGCGATCAGACAGTTTTCAAGGTCGCGTTGCAAGCCGCCAGCAAATTCAGCTTCAACTTGATTTCCCACAGCATCAGAAATGGGTGGATTTGTTTAAGGGTTGGTGGCGTGAAGGCTTGCAAAGCTGGCTTGCTCGAAACTCTGAGGGCGATTGCGTGTTTTTATGTGAATTAGGCCCCCCTGAATATGCCATGACCGACCGGAATGGTCAGGAAATGTCCAACCGCTGGGAAGAGGCCTTGATCATCAAAGGCTGGATTGAAGAGATGTGGGCTGACCTAACCGCCAGATCTAAAACTTAAAGTCATCAAAAATGAAGGGTAGCAAGCTTTAGCAAGCCAATATGCTGTTATGGCTTGCTGAATAGGGGGCCTTCAGGGCCTAGCCGTAACCCATCGCGCAGATGTTGGTAGGGCAATTGGTCTAGCTGACAGCCAAAGAATCCCGGGCTGATAACATTGATCACTTGATGACTAAGGGGTTCAAAATCAGCACGGAAATGCACCGTACTTTTTAATGCAATGATCCGTGGCTTACGCAAATCTATCCCGAAATGCGTGAAAAAGGCCTGATCAAGGCATTGGGTGCGAAGTGAACTCACAACAATTTGCACATGATTTGCGCCAGCAACCTCAACAAGGCAAGATGGGCCAATCTCTGCTACCCCACCTTTATACATTTCCCCAGTATAGGAAAAATTGCCATCGCTGAGGGCAATAACCTCAAACTTGCCAGTAAGAGGCTCGTCACCTGCGACACCTGATTTTCCACCAAGGTTGCTAGAAATTACGCCGCCTATACCCGCATTAACGGCAAGTGCGGCAAAATCAGGGTCACTAATTACCCCAACCAAGGCCTTCTCTGCCCCGGCATCCAAAATTGATCGCACCAAACCCATAGTATCACCGCTTCCGCCTGCGCCGGGGTTATCCTGAACATCGGCAAGAATAAAGGGTTTCTTTGCGTCACTTTCCATGGCTAGTTTGACAGCATCATCTGCAGTCATAAGCTTTCCATCAAAATGATGCTCATTACTGAGGATCATATCATAAAGCTGCTTGGTCATGGCCTCTGCCTCTGCCTTATCATCGGCATAAGCGAGAATAGAAGCCCCGCAATCAGAAATATCTGCGGCGGTAAAACCCATGGCGCATTCGGCTTTGGCTGTGGCGGCTTGTGATAGGGTTTCCACCTTTTGGTAAAGAGAAAGGCAGGGATCATGAGCGGTATATTGGGCAGGCAAAGGGATTAAAAAAGGGATTTGCCGGAAACTTTTGCATGGGCGGCGTTTGGTGCCTGTCTTGATCTGATCGTGCGTGATTTGGATTATGTGATCCATACAACGCCGACCCGTATCAGCCATATCAAGATGAGGATAAGTGCGGTAAATGGTGATGATATCAGATAAGTCCACCATAAGTGATGTCACGTTTGCGTGGAGATCAAGGCTTATGCCAATGGGAATATCCTGCCCCAGATGTTGCCGTAAGCGCCTTAATAATTCGCCTTCACCATCAGGGAATGAATGGGTTACCATAGCGCCATGCAAATCAAGATAAAGAGCATCAATCGGATCTGCTTGTGTTAAGCCAATAAGGATTATATCCACGATATGATTAAAGGCATGATCAGTAATGATTCCGCCAGGTTCTGCCGAAGCCCAGACCAGCGGAATTATCTCAACATCAGGGTGGGGGTGGGCGCCTATGACAGCACCAGTGATGGGCAGGTTCGTGCCTTTGGTGTCAGAGATCACCGCCTCACCCAGCAAAAGAGGTGGCCAGCTATCCGCTATTTCAAAGTCAGAAAGCGTGGTTGGGGTAGGGACAAAAGTGTTTGTTTCGTGTTGAAACCCTGCTATTGCAATCTGCATTTTTGGTTTCAACATGGCAAGT
>Ga0181580_10000901_pt1 | contig 23056 bp, 28 predicted proteins | sample 071ome_23_FD_132413 | JGI IMG/M metagenome (GOLD analysis project Ga0181580, IMG submission 132413) | Coastal salt marsh microbial communities from the Groves Creek Marsh, Skidaway Island, Georgia - 071403BT metaG (megahit assembly) | ecosystem: Environmental > Aquatic > Marine > Intertidal... | reverse complement strand
GCGTGGCTTCACCTGATCTTGTTTGAGTCGGTAATAGTCGGTGACGTCCTTCAGAGTTCCGACCCCCAACGATTTCGTCGCCAGATGGACGAGTTCGCGATGCGCATCTTCGACGTTCGGTGTCGGAGCCGCCAGGTGATCGGCCGGTATCACTCGCTCGGGAAGATCGTAGAGACGGGCGAAGTCGCTCGATCGACGTGTCGCTGTGACGCGACCGCAGTAGAAGAGGTACTCGAGAGCAACTTTGGCATCGTCCCAGTCCCACCACGGATTCTTTTTTTCGGTGCGTTGGCTCAGATCGCCGGCGGCCACCGGTCCGTCGCTGGCCACCTGAGCCAGAACTTCGTCGATATAGCCGCGTCGACGACGAAGTAGATCGCGGGCGACCTCCCACGGTCCGTCGTGTTTCGATTCCATCTTCCACCGCCACAGACGGTGATGCTCGGTGGGAACGTGAGCTGCCGCATGGGCCCAATACTCGAAGAGGCGTCCGGACGCAGTGGCCTTAGGGATGGCCTGTCGATCGTGAGTTCCGAGCCGGGCGAAGAGAGGTAGTTCCTGACTGCGCACCAGAACGTTGACGCTGTCGATCTGAACCACTCCCATGGCCCGGACGACCTGAGAGACATGTCGTTGAGTGACCGTTGTCGGACGCGGCTTACCGAAACCTTGCGCCCCCAGCGCGACGCGGCGAGCCTCGTCGAGAGACAGCGTGCGTCGCGCGACGTCAGTCGGCGACGCTGATCGAGACCGACTGGATGACGACATCGGTTCGCGGACGGTCACCCGGTCCGGTCGGGACGTTCTGCATCGCCTCGACGACGTCGAGTCCCTTCACGACCTTGCCGAAGAGCGAATAGAGCGGTGGCAGACGTACACCGTCAGCACCGCTGATCAAGAAGAACTGTGAGCCGTTGGTGTTCGGTCCGGCATTGGCCATTGCGAGGGAACCGATCTCGTACTGGCCACTCTTCGGGAGTTCGTCTTCGAATCGGTAGCCGGGGCCACCGGTGCCGGTACCCGTAGGGTCACCGCCCTGACACACGAAGCCCTTGATGATCCGGTGGAAGATCACGTCGTCGAAATAGTGATTGAGAGCCAAGAAGACGAAGTTGTTCACGGTCTTCGGAGCCTTCACCGCATCGAGAGCGATGACGAGGGTCCCCATCGACGTCTCCATCGTGGCGGTGTACCGCTTGTTCGAATCGATACCCATCTCGGGGTAGGCCGAGAACTTCTGCGACTTCGGAGCCGAACCGTCGAAAGGAGGAAAGGGAGATGCCATGGGAAACACGCTACTGGCGGGCCACTACTGTGAAGACGTGACTGACGACTCCGCCACTTCCCACGAACGCACGACGGCAGCGATCGACGCGATCGAACGCGATTTGGCCGATGTCGAAGCCGCCCTCTCCCGCCTCGACAGCGGCACCTACTGGACCGACGAGATCACCGGCCAACCACTGTCTGACGAACTTCTCGCCGAGCGACCCCTCGCACGGCGAAACGAACCATGAACACCCGTCAGTCGACCATTCACGTCAACGGTGTCGATCTCGTCGTCACCGAGGCCGGTGACCGATCGTCGCCGGCGTTGATTCTCAGCCATGGTTTCCCCGAGTCGGCTCATTCCTGGCGCCACCAGATCCCAGTCCTTGCTGAGGCCGGTTTTCACGTGATCGCGCCCGATCAGCGGGGGTACGGGTTCTCGTCGATCCCCGACGACGTCTCGGCTTACGGAATCCGCAATCTCACCGGAGACCTCGTCGCACTCCTCGATCATTTCGAGCACGACACCGCAACGTTCGTGGGCCACGACTGGGGGGCATTCGTCGTGTGGGACGCCGGACGACTCCATCCCGACCGCTGCAACGCGATCGTGGCGGTCAGCGTTCCCCTCACACCGTGGCCAGATCGGCCAACCGATCTGTTCCGCGCCATGTTCGGAGATCGCTTCTTCTACATGTTGTATTTCCAAGAGGTTGGACCGGCCGAACGCGAACTCGAGGCCGACGTTCGACACACCATGCATCAGATCCTCTGGGGAGCATCTGGCGAGATGTACCGCGGCATGCCGACCGAACTTCGTCCCATGGAGGGAACGGGATTCCTTGACATGTTCAACGACATTCCGTCGCATTTGCCGTCCTGGCTCAGCCAAGCCGATCTCGACTACTACGTCGAGCAATACGAGAAGAGTGGGTTCTTCGGACCGGTGTCGTGGTACCGCAACCTCGACGCCAACCACGAGATCATGAAGGACATTTCCTTCGACGCGATGACCATGCCGACGTTCTTCATCGGAGGCGCGAAAGATGGTGTGATCGCCAGTCGACTCGACACCATCGACGCCGTCAACTCGATCAGTCCGAACTACCGGGGAAGTGTCATCATCCCTGAGGTCGGACACTGGACGCAGCAGGAGAATCCGAAGGCGTTCAACGACGCCCTACTTGGTTTTCTTAAGACTCTCTGAACATTGGGGGAATCCACTCCCGCAGTGGAAATCTCTTCGACCACACACCGTGCGCGTCGGTGAATGGCGGAGGCCAATTGTCGTCGCAGGTGTATGCGTGCCACTCGAAGGGGTTGCGGTAGTAGGCGTATCGATCGATCTCGTCCGACAGAGTCGTGTTCGTCCGACGGGTCACACGTTGCGCCACGGCGACGAGAACTCCTCCGATGAACCACGACGCATAGAGGATCGGATAGAGCGGTCCGAGAAGTCGGGCCTGCCACACGTGAACGTCTTCGTGACGAGTCACCAGCTGTTCTCGTCGTTCAGTGATCTCTCCATCGGCACCGCCGGCGCCGGTCACCACGGTCCCGACCGTCAAGGCGAAACCTCGACGTAGGACGAGTCCACGCCGGAACACGAAACGATTGGATCGACGAGACAGCGAGTCGACGAAGCCGGGATCAACTCCGCCCACACGTCGACGCCACTCGGACACCGTGAGCGTGACGGTGCTGGCAATGGTGGTGGGGAGGGCCCATGTGTGATCGAGTAGGAAGGCCGCAGCACCTCGCCGATTGCGTTCGTACACTCGCCGTCGACCGGCCATCCAACCGTGGACGGCGCCGGCGGCGGCACCCAATCGAGGAGCTCCCCACAAGGCCCCGGCCACCCCACCGAGCAGGGCACCTGCCGCGCTCGTGCCGAGTGTTTCGGCCTCGATCGAGTCGTTCACCAGATGAATCCCTTGTGGCCGAGCGACATGACGTCCATCAGGGCCGCAACGGCGACGTGCAGACCGACCCCCCACCACACGCTCTTCGTTCGGTACGCGAGAGTTCCCATGACGATTCCGCCCGCGATCGAGGCCAGTGCCTCCATCGGAGGTTTGACGAAGTGGATCATCAGATACGGAATCGTGGCGACCAGAATCGAGAGACGGCCGATCTTCGGCGCGAGACCGAGCACCAAGTAACCGCGGAAGAAAGTTTCGATCGCCACGAACTGCGCGACGTACAGCGGCCACCAAATCGACAGATCGCGCCAGACTCCCGATTGACCCGGATAGATCTCGTACAGCGGATAGCGATCTTGGAATTCGGCCGTCGTACTGGCGACGATCACGAATGGTGCAGCGATCACGAAGAGAGCGACATACTTCTTCCAATCATGAGACGTTCCTCGGACTCGCCAACCGATGTCGGCCGGCTTCATCCCGAGCACCAGCACCGCCGCCATGGGCAGAACGAGATAGAAGACGATCTGTGTACCGGCCCACCACGACATCTCCGTGAGTCGGGACCAGTCGTCGGAGCGCCAGTTGAACGCGAACCTGCCACCCCACAAACTGACGAGTGCTATGGCAATGACGACGATCGTTCGACGATCGAGATCGTCGGTCGTCTGAGTCACCGCTCGCGCAATTTGGCGAGAAGTCGCAGGATCTCGAGATAGAGCCATACCACCGTGACCACGAGACCGAAAGCGGCGAACCACTCGACGGCCTTGGGCATTCCCTGCTTCGATCCGCGTTCGATGAAGTCGAAGTCGAGAGCCAGGTTGAAAGCCGCCAGAGCAGCCACCAGAACACTGAATCCGATACCGAAGGCACTCGTGGAGGTGATGAACGGAGGCGTAGCACCGAAGAGGGACATCAAGAGCGAGATGCCATAGAACACCATGATGCCGAGCGTCGCTCCGACAACGGTGCGTCGAAAGCGATCGGTGACCTTGATGATGCGCAGTCCGTACAACGCCAGCATGCCGGCGAACACGGCGACAGTGACACCGGCCGCCTGGACGACGATTCCGTCGTAATAGGTCTCGTAGGCGCGGCTGATCGCTCCGACGAACAAGCCTTGAGCGATGGCGTAGATCGGAGCCAGAACCCGCGCCCACATCGGTTTGAACGCCAAGGTGATGGCGAGTGCGAAACCGACGAACACACCGAGAATCGCAAAGGTGGGGAACGAGTACACCTCGCCCTCGGGAGCGTCGACTCCCGTCCAGCCGACCACCGCTCCGGCGAGAAGCAAAGTGAAGAGAACCGCCGTAGCCGACACCGTTCCACCCACGGTCATGACGCCTGAGGCAGGTGTCCACGGACTCACCGGACCATCGTCGACCGGTCGACGAGAACCCTGAGTAGGAGCCGACCAATCCGTCTGAGCAGGAGCCCCCCATCCGGCCTCGTTGGCGGCCTTTTCGAGTTGCTTGTCATTTAGCACTGGATTCGCCACTGCGTTCTCCTTTGCACGTTTGTGAAAACACTACTTGACGAATTTCGTTCTCGGGTTGCGGTTCGCGAGAGCGTCGGTAGCGTTCCCGCCATTCGCCGGGGGATGGCGTGGCAAACCATTCAGCGGTGTTTTCGGGCAACCGAGAAGTGAGCAACTTCTTGCAGTGAAGCGAGGGTGACAGGTGGCCAAAGACCGAGCTGATCGTGACGAGGAAGATCTCGTCCGGCTGTATCTCTCCGACATCGGGCAGTACACACTGCTGACGAAAGATGACGAAGTCCGCCTCGCCAAACAGATCGAAGCCGGCAAGGCGGCGCGTGAAGAACTCGATGCCAACGGCGGCAAGGGTCTCACTCCGGCGAAGAAGCGTGAACTCCGCAATCTGGCACGAGACGGTGACGTCGCCGAGCGACAGTTCGTTCAGTCGAACCTCCGACTCGTGGTGTCGATCGCCAAGAAGTACCAAGCCTCGGGTCTCCCTCTCCTCGATCTCATCCAGGAAGGAAACCTGGGTCTGATGCACGCCGTCGAGAAATTCGACTGGCGCAAGGGCTTCAAATTCTCGACCTACGCCACGTGGTGGATCCGTCAGGCGATCACTCGCGGCATCGCCAACACCGGTCGTACCATTCGTCTGCCAGTGCATGCCGGCGACACACTTGCTCGCCTGCAGAAGGCGCGGTCTCGCCTCGAGCTGAAGTTCGGCCGTCAGCCCACTCTTCGTGAACTCGCCGAAGAAGTCGAGATGCCTGAAGACAAGGTGACCGAGGCCCTACGTTTCGCCGCCGAGCCTCTCTCCCTCAGTGAGCCGCTCCGAGAAGATGGTGACGCCGAACTCGGAGACGTGGTGGAAGATCGCTCAGCCGAGAGTCCCTTCGAAGTGGCGGCCACCGCCCTGCTGCCCGAAGAGATACAGCGTCTGCTCGCTCCGCTCGACGAGCGCGAGCGTGAGATCCTGAAGTTGCGCTTCGGTCTCGATCGTGGTGAACCCCGCACTCTCGAAGAGGTGGGCGAGCACTTCAACCTCACGCGTGAGCGCATCCGTCAGATCGAGGCGCGCGCGATGTCGAAGTTGCGTCACCCGTCGTCCGACACCGGTGCCCGCGACCTTCTCGCCGTCTGATCCGTCGCTGCGCTCCTCCCGATTCGAGAGCACGCGTGCAACGCCTGCGGCGTTGGCGGAGGTGGACGGGAATCGAACCCGCCGAACGGGGATCACCCGTTCCAACCGCTTTGAAGGCGGCGGAGTCCACCAGGCACTCGGACACCTCCGACTCCGAGGGTAACGGGAACCACCGCTAGCCTCACCCACATGAAGAAACTCCTTCTTCTCGTCGCCGTCGTGGGCCTCGTGGCCGCGGCTGCGAAGAAGCTTCAGTCGGCCTGACCTCCGTCCGGTCAGACGCATCGCCACACTCACTGCCGTTCGACTTCCCGCGTCCGCTCGAACGCGAGGTGTGTCATGTTTGCCGTTCTCTCATCCGTCAAGGGAGGAGTGGGCACGTCGGTCACGAGCGCAGCGCTCGCCCTCCTCGCTTCCCGTGATTCCTCTCGCCCGACGTATCTCGTCGACCTGGCCGGGGATCAATCGGCCATCAACGGGTTGTCCGACGCCCACGATGGTCTCGACGCCTGGCTGACATCGCCAGATCGTCGACTCACCGATCTCACCGTCGACATCACACCGCAACTTCGGCTCGTTCCCTCCGGATCGATGTCTCGGTGCGACCTTCCTGACCTGGACGGTCTCACACTCGCTCTCGACGAGTTGCGAGCCCACGCGCACATTGTGATCGATGCCGGCTGCCTCGACACCACGAAAGCGTTCGAGTCACTCGGTCCCCGACGACTGCTCGTCATTCGTCCGTGTTACGTCGCATTGAGGGCCGCCGTAACCGAATCCACTCGATGGGACGGTGTCATCGTCGTCCGGCCACCCGATCGAGTTCTCACCACCCGAGACGTCGTCAACGTCTGCGGTCTTCCGTTGGTGGCCGACATACCCATGACCGCAGACATCAGTCGAGCCGTCGATGCCGGAGTCTTGCCGTCTCGTCTCCCCGCGGCCCTCGATCGGGCACTGCGTCCAGTCGTCGGCGAACTCGTCGTTCGTTCATGACCTCGATCGACGGCCTTCGTCGACTCCTCGACGATCCTGACGTCACCGACGTACTCGTGAATCATGGAACCGAACTGTGGTCGGATCGTCACGGTTCTCTCCAACGAGTCGGATCACTTTCACCTGGTGAGATCGATGTCGAGTTGGAGCGAATCCTCGCTCCGATCGGCCGACGTCTCGATCGCCTCCATCCGATGGTCGATGCCCGGCTGGCTGATGGAACACGTGTGTCGGCCGTCGTCGCACCGATTGCCGTACATGGGACGTGTGCCGCTTTCCGCCTACTTCGTCATCGACGTTTCTCCCTGGCCGACTTTTCGTCGGAAGTGATGTCGTGCGACGAACTTCTCGCTCTCGTCCACGAACGTCGCAACGTTCTGGTGAGTGGAGCTACAGGAAGTGGAAAGACAAGTTTGCTCGGCACCCTGGTGTCAGCCGTTCCACCTGACGAACGCGTGGTGATTCTCGAGGACGTGCACGAGATCGTCACCACTCACCCCCATCTCGTTCGACTGGAGACGCGACTGCCCACTGCTGATCACCGGGCCGGGTTCGATCTCGACGACCTACTGCGGGCTTCGCTGCGTCTGCGACCCGATCGACTGGTGGTCGGCGAGGTACGCGGCGCTGAGGCCGTCACCCTGGTGAATGCACTCAACACCGGGCACCTGGGTTCACTCTCCACAATCCACGCCAACAACGCGCACGACGCGTTGGGTCGTCTTTGCCTTCTTCTCCACCGCTCGTTACATGCAGTCGATGCGCGGACGATCGAGGCCATGGTTCGCTCGGCTGTTCAGGTGGTGGTCCATCTCGGACGCGACTCGGATGGACGTCGACGGGTCGAGCAGATTCTGCGACTTCCACGATGAACCCCCATCGTCGAGTTCGGCGACTCGGGCGACCCGACCGAACTCTCGATTGCCTCGAGGTCGCTGAGGAAGTGAGTCGGTGTCTCCGATCCGGCACCACACTCCTCGAAGCACTTCGCTCCTCGGCACGCCACCACCCCCATTCGTGGTTGGGAGACGTGATGGCGAACGTTCGACACGGTGAGTCACTCGCGGCAAGTCTCGAACGTCGACTCGATAGGGAGTCGAGTCGACGTCGACCTGATGGGGATCGAATCTTGACGCTCCAGGTCCTGTGCCTGGCCGCCCGGGTCGGTGGTGAACCCAGTCGGCACGTCGACACTCTCGCCGACACTCTGCGAGCTCGAAGTGACTCACGAGCCGACCGACTGACTCAGGCGAGCACGGCCTTGGCGTCCATCCGCCTTCTCACTTGGTTGCCGATCCTGTGCGCGCTCTGGATGATCGCCGACGATCCCGATGTTCGATATGTGCTCCTGGCCACTCCAATCGGGTGGACCTGCATCTTCCTTGGAGTGGCATTCAATGTGACAGGACGTCGATGGACCGCCCGACTGGTGGTTCGAGCATGATCATCGTCCTTCCCGTCTTCGTTGTACTCGGCACGATTCTCCGTCGACGCCGATGCCGTCGTCGTCGACATATGCAGTTGGACCGACTTCTTCCCGATGCCATCGACATGATTGCTGCGACGTTGCGCGCCGGCTATTCCCCCACCGATGCTCTCGTCCTGTCGACCTCCCATATGGATCCTGCCCTTCGACCCTCATTCGAGGCAGCGGTTCGAGAATTGAACGATGGTGGCCGATTTCGAGATGCGCTCGACGCACTGAAATCGTCGCTTGGGTCCCGCGTGCAACCACTCGTCGATGCGCTCGACGCAGGCCACCGTCTCGGCGTACCGCTCGACGAAGTCGTGGACCGATTGTCACACGACGCTCACGCCGTTCGTCGACGCCAACTCGAGAGTTCCTCGAAAGAACTGGCCATCGAGTTGTCGCTTCCCCTCGTCGTGTGCGTTCTACCCTCGTTCCTTCTTCTGGTGATCGTGCCCACACTCATCGGCACCCTGTCCCGCCTCGATCTGTCCTTCTGAGAGGAAACATGAATCGACCACTCGAAACTCCCCGTCGCGATCTCGGACAAGCAACCTCGGAATACGCACTCGTCATTCTCGCTGCCGCACTCATCGCCCTCTTGGTGGTGGCGTGGGCCAGCGGAGGTGGAGGGGGTGGAAAGATTGGCGACCTATTCGACCGCGTGATCGACAGTGTCACCTCGCAACTGCCCTGAGTCACGTCTCGACCGCGGTCAAGCAACAGTTGAGTTCGCTCTGACGATCCCTGTTCTCGTCATCGCGTTACTTGGCGCGATTCAGGTCTTCGTGATCCTCGTCGATCGGATACATCTGGTTCACGTGACACGGGACGCGGCACGAGCGGCATCGGTCGGTGATGATCCTCGTTCAGCAGCCGAGATGGTGATCGATCGTTCATTTCCCGATCGCGAAATCTCGTTAACGGTTAGTACGAGCGAGAACGTCGTGACTGTGGAAATGGTCCTCTCGAATCCGACCGATGTGCCGATCATCGGACGATTTCTGCCTGAGGTGGAACTACGCGAGTCGCTCTCGATGCTCGCCGAGACCTTCGTCGATCAGTGACGTTACATTGACCTTGTGGAGACGATTTGGGTGCTCGGAGACCAACTCGGTCGCTGGATCGGTGCGCTCGGGTCTGCTTCACCCTCGACGCATCGGATCCTCATGGTGGAGAGTTCCGCAAAACTTGCGTCGAAGACATGGCACGTACAGCGAGCTCACTTCGTGATCTCGTCGATGAGACATTTCGCCGAAGAACTCCGTACTGAGGGTTTCGAAGTCGACTATCGAAGGGCGTCGTCGCTCTCCCGTGGGTTTCACGAACATGTCTCCGACTTCTCCCCTACTTCGGTGGTCGTCACCGAGCCGGCCAGCTTCCGAGGTCTGCAGACGGTTCGCGAGCTCGGATGCACCATCGTGCGGTCCAATCAATTCCTGTGTCATTACGAGGACTTCGCCGACTGGGTGTCGGGTCGCAAGTCATTCAAGATGGAGGACTTCTACCGCTGGCAGAGAACACGACTCGGGTACTTGATGGACACCTCGTCGGACGATCCCTCGCCGATCGGAGGACGCTGGAACTTCGACGCCGAGAACCGCCAGCCACCACCGAAGGACGGCGCCAATCACTGGCCGGCTCCGTTCATCGACGAACTCGACGACATCGATCTCGCCGTCATCGATGACATATCCGCCCATTGTCATGGGGCGGCTCCGAGCGGACTGTGGTCGACGTCGCGAGCCAGCGCCCTCCGCCGTCTTCACCATTTCGTCGATTCGTTGTTGCCCATGTTTGGTCCGCACGAAGACGCCATGACCACCGGGAGTTGGCACCTTGCTCATTCACTCCTGTCGCCGTATCTGAACGTCGGTCGACTGTCTCCTGCCGAGGTGTGCGACGCCGTGCAAGATGCCTTCGACGAGGGACGTGTGCCGATCGAATCGGCCGAGGGATTCATTCGCCAAGTGATCGGTTGGCGGGAATACGTGTGGGGTCTGTACTGGCTGTGGATGCCCGACTACGCCGACGAGAACGCTCTCGGAGCGAGCCGCCCGCTCCCTCCGGTGTTCTCCGATCCGAATCGGACGCACATGAGATGCCTGTCGTCCACGCTTGGTGACGTTCATGAACGCGCCTATGCGCACCACATCCAGCGGCTCATGATCATCGGGAATCTCTCCCTCATCGCCGGAATCGACCCGCAGCAACTCACCGACTGGATGTGGGAGAACTTCGTCGACGGTGCCGAGTGGGTCATGGTGCCGAACGTGATCGGAATGTCGCAATATGCCGACGGAGGCCGGATGGCCACCAAGCCGTATGCATCAGGTGGTGCCTACATCGACAAGATGAGCGACTACTGCAAGGGGTGCCGATACGACCGCAAGAAGAGAGTGGGCGACGACGCCTGTCCGTTCACCACTTTGTATTGGGACTTCATGGCCCGACACGAACCCACGTTCGGGCGAAATCCAAGGGTGGCACAACAGGTGCGGGCCGCCTTCAAGTTGAGTGACCTCGACGCCGTTCGGGAGCGAGCGACTGAAGTACTCGCAGCACTCGACCGCGGCGAGTTGTGATCACCCGCCGACGATCGGCTCACGTAGATGAACGGGGGGAGCCTGCTTTGCTTTGCGTCGGGTTCCGATGTTGAGCACCTCGACGAAGACTGAGAAGGCCATTGCTACGTAGATGTATCCCTTCGGGATCTTCTGTCCGAATCCCTCGGCGATCAAGGTCGTACCGATCAGGAGCAAGAAGGCCAAGGCGAGCATCTTCACCGACGGATGGGCGTTCACGAATGAATAGATACCTTTCGATGCAATGAGCATGATGACGACTGCAACCATGATGGCGATCACCATCACCCACACGTAGGTGGTCATGCCGACCGCTGTGATCACCGAATCGATCGAGAAGACGAGATCGAGGATCATGACCTGAGCGATAACAGCTGCGAAAGTCGGTGCCACCTTGGCAGATTTCTGACCTTCGTCGCCTTCGAGTTTGTGATGGATCTCCTTGGTCGCCTTGTAGATGAGGAACAACCCGCCTGCAAGAAGGATCAGTTCCTTGCCGCTGAATCCGACCGATCCGATCGAGAAAAGTTCCTTTTTCAAAGTGATGATCCAGCCAACTCCGAGAAGGAGCAGGACACGCATGCCTCCTGCAGCCAGAAGCCCGGTTCGTCGCGCGCGATCCTGCTGGTCATCCGGGAGTTTCGAGGCAAGAATCGAGATGAAGACGACGTTGTCGACGCCGAGCACGATCTCGAGCGTGAGCAGAGTGGCGAGAGCGCTCCATGCGGTGGGGTCGGAGATCCAGTCCATCCGCACCGAACGTACTTCGTGTCACCTACCAAGTCGACGAAATTCGCGCACTCTGTTGCACTGATGACCTGTGGAGACATCTGCTCAACAGAGTGCGCTTATTGCGTCGATGGGTCAGGAGTTGAAGATGAAGCTCTTGCCGGCGCTGTCGCCGTCTACATCGATCACCGTAATTGTCATTCGTGCAGGACCTGATTCAGTTCTCACGGTCCATACCGACTTCGTCGAAGAGATGTCGGACTGTTTCGATGCCCGTACCGGCGTCTGAACCCCGTCGACGATCCACGTGACCTTGACATTGGTGATGTCGACGTTTCCAAAACCGTTCTCGGTGACGGTGATCGAGTAGGTGCGGGTTCCTCCCGAGTCGGAGAACGTCACGCCTTCGACTCCTAGAGTCGAGGCAAATTCGAGCAGATTTCCGAGGGGAATCGAAACTCCCGGCAAAGTAAGCACGACGCTCGGGAACGGTGCTCCACCTGACTCCGGTGCGGTCGACTCTTCGGGTTGATTCGGTTCATCAGGGGCGATCTCCCCGGTGTCCGGAGCATCGGATGTTTCTGTTGCAGAGTCCACCGGAGTTTCGGCGGCCGTGACGTCAGGATTTTCTGAAACCGTGGTCTCGGGCGCCGGTAGATCGTCGAGGCCCTCGAGGAGCTGGTCGACCAGATCCTGCAACTCGTCGTCGTCGAAGGACTGAACGACGGCCCGGTCGACCCGGGCCGCTTCCAGAATGGCCAAGAGGTCGTCACGAGAAAGATCGGACGACGACGAATCGTCGCCTCCGCAGGCCACGACGCCCACGAAGAGGCCGACTGTGAGCAATCCGGCCGCCATACGGCGACGGGTTGACATACGAGACATGGTGATCCCTTCCAAGAATCTGGTCGGAGCCCCATGGTCCGCCAGCCGACATCTCACCAAACTTTCGAACCCAATTCAATGATTGGAATTCGCGCACTCTGTTGCACAGATGTTCACTGGCGGTATTTGCGCAACAGGGTGCGCGAAAAGCGTCGGAATGGTGGAGACGATGGGACTCGAACCCACGACCCCCTGCTTGCAAAGCAGGTGCTCTAGCCAACTGAGCTACGTCCCCGAAGGGCGTCCTCACACTAGCCCCCCGACCTGGTCGGAAGCCTCGCTGACGGGACGAGAAACCCGCGGACCTACTCTTTCCATATGACGACACCCAGTGGTCTTCCCGGGGGCCGACCTCCCCGGCTCCAGTTCGGCACCTTCCTTGCGCCGCACCACCCGGTTGGCGAGAACCCGATCCTGCAGTTCCAAAGCGACATCGAATTCGCCGCCCATCTCGACCACCTCGGGTTCGACGAGTTCTGGTGTGGGGAGCACCACTCCAGTGGCTGGGAGATGATCGCATCACCCGAGATGTTCCTGGCCGCCGCCGGCCAGCGCACCTCGCACATACGCCTCGGCCCCGGCGTGATCTCGCTCCCCTACCACCACCCTTTCAACGTCGCCCAGCGCATCGTGCAACTCGACCACATGACAAAGGGACGCGCCATGTTCGGCACCGGTCCAGGTGCGCTGCCGAGCGACGCCTGGACACTCGGCATCGATCCGCTCGTCCAACGCGATCGACAAGACGAAGCGATGGGTGTCATCGTCCGGCTTCTGCGCGGCGAAGAACGTTTCACTCATGAAAGTGACTGGTTCACCCTGCGTGACGCTCAACTCCAGTTGCTGCCTGTTCAGGACGACATGCCCATCGCCACTGCGTCCACATTGTCGCCATCAGGAATGCAACTGGCCGGCAAGTACGGCTGTGGCGTGCTTTCGATCGCCTCGAACAGCACGGCCGGTCTCGCTGCCCTCCCCACCCAGTGGAGCTTCGCCGAGGAGTCAGCCGTCAAACACGGTCAGGCGGTCGATCGCAAGAATTGGCGCGTCATGATGAGCTGGCACATCGCTGAAACACGCGAGCAAGCACGTAACGAAGCCGTAGACGGACTCCAGCGTTGGCACAACGAATACAACGTGTGGACTCTCGGTCGGCCTGGCGCTCAACACGTCGATGACAAATGGGAACTCCTCGAACAGATCACCTCCGGAGGTACCGCAGTGATCGGAACACCCGATGATCTTGTTGCGGCCATCCGAAATCTTCAGGCGATCACTGGCGGCTTCGGGATCGTGCTCGGCTTCGCACACGATTGGGCGAACCGTGAGAACACCCGGCGCTCGTGGGACATGGTGGCGCGTTATGTAATCCCCGAAGTCAACCGCACCACCGACCATCAACGAGCTTCGATGAAGTTCCTCAACGACAATCAAGCCACTTTGATGGCCGGCGCCGGAGCGGCCGTGATGCAAAAAATCATGGCCGATGAGCGCGCATCGGCCGAACTGGTCACCATGATGCAGAACATGCAGCAAAGCGGCGACGATCGCGGAACCACATTCCGACCTGGTGGAGGCGTACGCGACGACCAGTTGCCGACATCAGCAGGCGAGTAATACCCGCCGAGTCTCAGTCGTCTTTCAACGCGACCGCATTCGGAGTCACGTTCATTTTGGGCTCGTATTCGGCGACATCGACGTGTCGAGCCTCGACCCCCATCGTCGTGCGCAATTCGACACGACACGCCTCACATGGCCCGTAAAAACGTCCGTCATGCCGTGCTTTGCAGCGAGGACAGACCGAGAATTCCTCGGGAACAAGTGGGAGTGAACCAGACACCGCGCCGACCTTAGTTGCGACTCGTGTCCGTGGCTCGTCCATCAGCCGACGACGCACCATCTACTCTGCACTCGTGCACGTCGACGTCATGACCACCCCACTTCCGCTCAGCAAAACCGCGGATCACGCGAAGCAGGCCCAGAACGCTGGCTTCTCGGGTCTGCTCTTCACCGAAGCCGGACGAACGGCATATCTGAACGTCGGGGCCGCCGCCGTCGCCGCTCCCGGCCTCGACTTGTCCACGGGGGTTGCTGTCGCATTTCCTCGTAGCCCTTTCGTCACCGCAGCAACCGCATGGGAACTCCAAGAAGCTTCGGGTGGTCGCTTCCGCCTCGGTCTCGGCACACAAGTGAAGACCCATGTTGTGCGCCGGTACGGAGTCGACTTCGATCGTCCCGGACCCCGACTGCGCGACTACGTGCTCGCCGTCAAGGCCTGCTTCACCGCCTTCCGCACCGGCACCCTCGATCATCACGGCGACTTCTACGAGCTCACCTTCATCACACCGCAGTGGAGTCCGGGACCCATCGATGCGCCCGATCCGAAAGTGGACATCGCCGCCGTGAACCCGTGGATGTTGACCATGGCCGGTGAAGTCGCCGATGGCGTACACGTACATCCGATCGGCGAACCCGGGTATCTGCAGCGGCACGTTCTGCCTCGGGTCACCGACGGTGCATCGAAAGCGGGGCGCGATCCGGCGGAGGTGTCGATCATCGTCCCCGTGATGACGATCGTCGGAGACACCGACGAGGAGCGACACACCGAACGTGAACACCTGAGGGCCATGCTCAGCTTCTACGGCAGTACGCCCAACTACGCATTCATCTGGGACGAGGCAGGTTTCGAGGGAACCACAGCTCGGATCCGCGAGAAACAGAAGGCGGGCGACTTTGCCGGAATGGCGAACCAGATCACTGACGATCACCTGGGGGTGTTCACGACCGAGGCCACATGGGACGGACTGGCCGACGAATTGATCTCCCGGTACGGAGGTGTCGCCGACCGTCTCGTTCTCTACAACGCCGGCCGTGATCGCGAACGATTCGATCGCTACGGCAGCGTGGCCCGCGAAATCGTCCGCCGTACCTCCTGAAGCCATCGGTAGCCTGCCGGCATGGCCGGCGAACTCATCTATGCATTCCGCATCATGCGATTGCCGCTTCTCGACGCCGGCGGTGCGAGTATCGGTCGTGTCGACGACGTAGTTGTCGTCCCTGGTCGCTCGGGTTCGGCTCCCCGCGTCGTGGGTTTCACGGCGACCAGTCAGCGTCGCCGCATCTTCGTGAACGCCGGAAAGGTCGGACAGATCGCCGACGACGGCGTCCGTCTGCGTTCGTGGGACATCGATCTCAATCCCTTCAAGATCAAAAAGGGTGAACGACTCCTCGGACGCGACGTGATCGACCGCCGAGTGAACGGCGAGACGGTTTCCGACGTCGCCCTTCGTGAACGTCTCGACTCCAAGTCGGGTGGTTGGGAAGTCGCCCAGGTACGACTGGCCAAGCGCACGGCTCTGCGACGCCGTCCTACCCATCGTCTCGTCGAATGGGTGGAGGTCGCCTCGCTCTTCGCCGCCGTCACCGAAATGGCCGCCGAGGCCGCTCGTCTGCACGACATGCATCCGACCGATGTCGCAGCCGTCGTTCGTTCGCTTCCCCTTGCTCAGCGTCGCCAGTTGGCCGAAGCCATGGACGACGACCGGTTGGCCGACGTGCTCGAAGAACTTCCGGAATCGGAACAGGTGGGACTCATCGAAGGGCTCGACATGGATCGTCTGCTTGCAGTTCTCGACGAGATGGAGAGCGACGACTTGGCCGACCTTTTGGCTGAGATGCCGGGTGAGCAGCGAGCCCGCATCCTCGATGCCATGGACGACGAGGACGCGGAGCAAATGCGCCGACTTCTCTCGTATGAGGAAGGCACTGCTGGCGGTCTCATGACTCCTGAGATCATCATCCTCGGCCCGACCTCGACCGTCGCCGAGGCCCTGGCCGAGATACGCGATCCAGAATGGCTGGTGTCGATCGCCTCACAGGTGTTCGTGTGCCGCCCTCCGTACAAACCACCCACGGGTCGGTACCTCGGTGTGGTTCACTTTCAGAGGCTCTTGCGCGAGGCCCCCGGAATGGAACTCGGGCAGTGTCTGGAAACCGAACCCACCATCACCCCCGACATCAGCGACCGCGAGGTCGCCGAGCGGCTCGCCTCTTACAACATGCTGTCGATCGGCGTGTGTGACGAAGCGGGTCGTCTGCTCGGAGCCATCACGATCGACGATGTGCTCGACCGCACTTTGCCGACCGGATGGCGACAGCGCCGTCGTCACCAGACGACGTCGGTCGTTCCGTAAGTCCCGTTCCATCATGTGAAGTTTCCGTCCACGATCACCGAGAGGAGGTGTCATGAAGGCCAGAACCCGCTTGGGAATTCCCCGTCAACGTCGCCGAATCGGTGTCCACTACGACCCTGAAGCTTTCGGGCAGTTCTCGGAGTCGATCGCCCGCACACTCGGGACAGCACGCTTCCTCGTATGGCAGTCGTTCGTCATCGTCGCATGGATCGGCTACAACCTCGTCGTCCCCAATTCGTGGACATTCGACCCGTGGGGTCGCGGTCTCGTGCTGCTCACCCTCATCTTGTCGTTGCAGGCGTCATACGCGGCCCCTCTCATTCTTCTTGCGCAGAACCGACAAGAGTCCCGGGATCGTGCCCAGTCCGACTACGACCGCAAGGTCGCCGAACGAACCCAGGCCGACACCGAGTTCCTGGCGCGTGAGATCGCGAGCGTGCGATTGTCACTCACCGACGTGGCCACGACTCAGGACGTGCGAAACCTCGTCGACATCGATGAGTTGCAGAAGAAGGTCGATCACTTGACCGAGCTGGTCGAGAAACTTTCTTCGCGTCTCGACCGCGAACACTGATCACAACGGCCCATCAAATCGAGCCGATGTCCGATGAGGGTGAATCCCCTCGCAGCCACGAGTGAACTCATTCCGTCAGAGAGCAAGTTCTCCACCTGGTCTGGAAGATCCACGTCGATCACTCGACCGCAGTCGACACACACCAAGTGGTGATGATGTCCCTTCAGATCTTCGGCCAACTCAAATGCAGCTCGCTCACCTGTTGTGAGTACCTTCACTACCACTCCAGCTTCTTCGAGAATGCTGAGATTGCGATAGACAGAACTTTGAGGGAGTTCATCGGTCGCCGACGTGATCTCTGTTGTCACGAGCGGATGTGACGCATTGGCCAGAACGTCAACCAGTCGTCGACGACCCGGTGAATACCGTTGATCGATGGCCTCCAGACGTTCGCTCGCGATGTCGTGAACGCTGCTCGCATTACGACGATCGAGATCTCCGCTCATACCGAGAATGTACAACGGCGTGTGAGATTTGATCGGTCAGTCGGACACACCGACGTACTCGAACACGCGAATATCGCGTTCGATGACGGCTGTCACCAGGCTGACGTCGTCGAGCTGGCCGTCACCGAGGGTGATCACACCTGATTGGTCTCGTTCGCGTCGCGATAGATGATCGGCTACCGATGCCGCCACTGACGCTGCGATCACTGCTGTGCGCTCGGCGATCCCGGCTACTTCGGTGACTCGTTGTCCGTCGCGCGAGCCACGAACCTCCACGCGAAGTCCACCCAATCCACCTTCAGCATGGGGAGGGGACATCATCGGGAGTCGAGCGGTCAACCGATCACGTCGTGTCGCCGACACTCTCGCGCTGATGCGAGACACCTCAGGAAAAGCTCGCTTCAAGACGATGGGGTCGGCCAATTCGGCCCGGTAACAGTCTTTGCCGCCCACCGGTTCAGGGAACCACAACAATTCACGACCACTACCACCGGGCCGTTCGATCCATTCGTCGTCGTGCCAACCGAGAGCTTCTCCTCCGAGTGCTTGGTGATGCTGGCGCGCGCACGACGGACCTCCTGTGCCATGGAATGCCACGTGTATTTCGTCGACTGTGTCGAATCGAAGGGCAAGTTCAGCCGCGAGAAGTCCTGACATACCTGGGCTCGCAGCCGCTCCGACGATCAATCGCGTGCCACGTTCACGAGCTCGTTGGTCGAGTGCGACCAATTCGTGGACGTCGTCGGCGTCATCCGACACCGCCACCACGTCGAGCCCTCGATCGAGGAAGGTCGTGGCCAGTGCGGCCTGGGGGGCTGGTGTACACAGAACGATTGAACAGCACGACGTATCGGAGAAAGCATCGATGGTCTCGCTGAAAGTGCACTGCTCGACGCCCCGCAAAGTGGTGAATGCTGTCGACTCGACGTCATGAGCGATCACTGAGTGTCCAGATTCGATCAGTTGTCGGGCAACCCGCGAGCCCACGGCCCCGAGTCCGACCACTCCGATCGGAAGTGGTGGCGTCGGTGTCACGACTGAGGACGCGAGAGTTCGCGCCAACCGCCACGCTGGGGAGGGACGCCACCTCGGCCACGCACGCGAAGCGCAGCGGCGATGAGTCCGGCGAGCGACATGGCAGCAATGGCTCGGCGCAAGGTTCTCATGGCAAAGACGGTACCAACGGCCCGTGACCAGGGGACTAACGTTGGCACAAATGTTGCTCGTCGGCGCCACCGCATTTGATGGTTCGACGATCAACATACGCATCGAGGGCGAGCGAATCGCCGCCATGGGACCTTCCCTGGCTCGGCTTGACGAGGAAGTGGTTGACCTTCGTGGCTACCTGATCCTTCCGGCCTTCGCCGAGCCCCATGCCCACCTCGACAAGGCCTTCCTGGCTGATCGAGTCACCAATCCGTCCGGGGACTTGTTGGGCGCCATTCAGGCGATGCAACAGATGTCGTCGTCGTTCACACCAGCCGACATCGTCGAGCGCGCCGAGCGGGCTGCCCGGCTTTTGGTCGCGAACGGCGCGTCACTCATTCGAAGTCACGTCGACACGACCTCCGAACAAGGTCTTCGCTCGATTGAGGCGCTCCTCGAGGTTCGCCAGCGCCTTTGGGGGATCGTCGACATTCAGATCGTCGCTCTGACCGGCTGGCCGATCACGGGTCGGGCCGGAGCCGACAATCGAGCCTTGTTGGTGACAGCCCTCGATGCCGGTGCCGATCTAGTAGGTGGCTGTCCGCACCTCGATGACGATCCGGCGGGGGCCAACACGGTGTTGCTGAAGATCGCCGCGGAGGCGGGGGTTGGTGTCGATCTGCACACCGACGAGACCCTGGACCCCGCCATGTTGTCGCTCGAGGATCTCGCCCAACGGGTCACCACCAACGAATACGAGTTCTCGGTGACTGCCAGCCACTGTGTGAGCCTCGGGGTCCAAGACGTCGACACTCAGCAGCGAGTGGCCGCTCTCGTAGCCCACGCCGGAATCGGGGTCGTTGCCCTCCCGCAGACGAACCTCTTCCTCCAGGGCCGCAGCCACCAACAAGCCATGCCTCGCGCCGTGACGGCGGTTGCGGCGTTGCAACGAGCAGGTGTCGAAGTTGCCGCAGGAGGAGACAATCTGCAGGATCCGTTCAATCCACTCGGTCGTGCCGATCCCCTCGAAACTGCGGGGCTGATGATCGCCACGACCCACCTTTTGCCCGAAGAAGCCCTCGACACCGTGTCGTCGGCGGCGCATCGAGTTCTTGGAGGTGAAAGCGGTGAACTTCGAGTCGGCGGCCGCGCCGACCTGGTGGCGATCCCGGCCACCAGCGTTCGGGAGGCGATCGCCTTCGGACCACCAGGGCGCTATGTCTGGCACCAGGGTGTTCTCGTCAGCACTCCAACGAACACGGTGACGCAAAATATGGCGACACCTTGGGTCAGTTCCGAACTATCCGATCTAGGTTTCGAGAACGCATGACGTCGACACCAGCACTCGAATTCGACCATGTTTCGATGGTTTTTCCTGACGGAACTCACGCTGTCGACGACGTGTCGTTCACTGTCGGTCGAGGTGAATTCGTGACCGTGGTCGGTCCGTCCGGGTGTGGAAAGTCCACATTGTTGCGCATCGCTTCCGGCCTCACCGACCAGACGAGTGGCGACTGCCGAGTCGATCGGAAGCAACTCGGATACGTGTTCCAGGACGCCACTCTCCTTCCGTGGCGAACCGTTCGCCGCAATGTCGAACTCAACGCTGAACTCCAAGGACTAGACAAGGTCGATCGTCGTGGACGAGCGACCGAGGCCATCGAACTCGTCGGACTGTCGGGCCACGAATCGAAGTACCCCAAGCAATTGTCGGGGGGTATGAAGATGCGGTGTTCACTCGCCCGTGCCCTCGTTCTGTCACCGTCGGTATTTTTGTTCGACGAGCCGTTCGGTGCCCTCGACGAGATCACCCGCGAACGACTGAACGACGAGCTGCTCCGTCTGTTCGTCCACGAGGGTTTCGCCGGACTCTTCATCACACACTCGATCGCCGAGGCGGTTTTCTTGTCCACACGGGTGTTGTGCATGTCAGCCCGTCCGGGTCGGATCATCGCCGACATTCCGATCGAGTTCCCCTATCCACGCCAGCCCGAACTGCGATACGAACCTCGCTTCGGTGAACTGTGCGGACGGGTGGCTGAGGCGTTGAAGGAGGCCTACCAGTGAACGGTCGCGGCTTCGGATCGCGAATCGTTCGCTACACACCACCTCTGTTCGTATTCGGGGGCTTCATCGGCCTTTGGTACCTCGTCCACCACGTGATCCTCGACGACCGGCGCCGATTCATCGTCCCGCCGCCGCACCAAGTCATCCAGGATGCTTTCTTGACGGCCAATGCCCGCTCCGAATTGCTCGAAGGCCTGGGGAACACAGCTCGCGTCGCCCTGATCGGATTCGTCATCGCCACCGTCATCGCCTTGGTCGGAGCCGTGGTCATGGCCTTCAGTCGGGTGGCGGAACGGGCCCTGTTTCCCTACGCCGTGGCACTCCAAACCATCCCCATTCTCGCTCTGGTCCCCCTTTTCTCGGTGTGGTTCGGACCGACTCGCACCGCTCGGGTGGTGACCTGCGTGCTGGTGGCGTTGTTCCCGATCCTGACCAGCTTCCTGTTCGGTCTGAAATCCGTCGACCGCGACCTGCAGGATCTTTTCCGCCTCAATCGAGCGGGGCTTCGGACAAGGCTGTTCAAACTGCAACTTCCGGCCGCACTTCCATCGATCTTCACCGGGCTTCGCATCGGCGCCGGACTCTGCGTGATCGGTGCCCTTGTGGCTGACTTCTTCTTCACGCGCGGCGACATGGGTCTCGGTCGTCTCCTCAACAACTACGCCAAGCGGTTGGAGTACGAAAAGTTGTTCGGTGGTGTGATCTTGGCGTCACTGCTCGGCGTCACCATCTATATTTTCATCGGCTGGATCGGAAGCCGAACCTTGCGCCATTGGCACGAATCAGAGGCTCAGTCCAGTTGAACTCCCATCGTCAACTCTCGCCCTACGAAGGAACGAACCGGTGAAATTCTCTCAGCTGTCCCTCGGTGGGATCGTCACCTGTCTCACCCTGGCCAGTGTGGCCTGTGGGGGCGATGACAGCGATTCGTCGTCCGACTCCGTGTGTCCGTCGAATCTGGTGATCCAGACCGACTGGTGGCCGGAGATCGAACACGGCGGCACGTATCAGTTGATTGGCGAGAACGGCACATCCAACACTTCGCTTTTCACCTATTCGGGCCCGATCGATCCGGCATACGCCGTCGGCGGTATCCAGACCGTCGAAATTCGCGCCGGTGGCGATGCCATCGAGTTCCAGCCGGTCGTCTCGGTCATGCAGACCGATCGCGACATCACCCTCGGTTACGTGAACACTGACGATGCCATCCAGTCGTCAGCCACGGTTCGCGTCACTGGAGTGGCAGCCACCCTCGAGATCAACCCTCAATACCTGCAATGGGATCCCACCCAACTCGACATCGATCCGAGCGATCCAACTTCTCTGAAAAAATCCGGTGCCCGCATCCTGCACTTCCCGGGAGCCGCTTACATCGACTGGCTCATCGGCAAGGGCTACATCGACGCCTCGCAGAGCGACCCGAACTACGGCGGATCTCCATCGGACTGGATCGCTGGTGGAGCTAACTTCATCCAACAGGGCTTCGTGACCAACGAGCGCTACAAGTACCAGAACCTCATCGAGTGGAAGGACGGCGCTCCGGCACCGATCGATTACGTACTGATCCACGATCTCGGCTGGCAGCCGTACCCGGCGATGTACTCGGTTCTCACTGAGCGCGTCGACGAGTTGTCACCTTGCCTCGAGCTTCTCGTTCCGAAACTCCAGCAGGCCTGGGTCGACTACCTCGCAAATCCCACCCCGACCGGTGACGTGATCATCGGGATCACCGAGGCCTACAACAACTATTGGACGGTGACGTCGGAAGTCAATCAAGCCGGATTCGAACTCTTCGACGAGATCGGAATCGGATCGAACGGTCCCGACGGCACCTACGGGAACTTCGACCTTGATCGAGTGCAAGGACTGTACGACGAAGTACTACCTCTGTTCGACCAACTCGGAGTCGATTACGACCCGAACATCACCGTCGATGGAGTGGTGACGAACCGTTTCATCGATCTGTCGATCGGTCGCTGATCGCGCCAAAGAGCGATCACGAGTTCGTTTTACGCTCCGGAAATTCGAAGCGATCGATTTCGTGTAAGACCTGGACCACATGGTCGACACCGCTTCGGAACAGTCGGGTGCCGAGTTCGACCGTGGCCATAGTGGGATCTCCGATGTGCCCGTGGGGTCCGAAGTCGTC
>Ga0181580_10000898_pt1 | contig 23115 bp, 21 predicted proteins | sample 071ome_23_FD_132413 | JGI IMG/M metagenome (GOLD analysis project Ga0181580, IMG submission 132413) | Coastal salt marsh microbial communities from the Groves Creek Marsh, Skidaway Island, Georgia - 071403BT metaG (megahit assembly) | ecosystem: Environmental > Aquatic > Marine > Intertidal... | reverse complement strand
TGAAGGTGCGGGCGTGGCCCAGCTTCGCAAGGGCAGGGGAGGAGACGAAATACGTGAAATTAAAAGTGAAGGTGGCAAGACCACTTTCGAAATAGAAATCAATCTTATCGAAGAGGTTGAGGGTGCGTCTTCCTCTGAAGGTGGGGGGGCAAAACCATGAAAATGGTAGAGAAATTATTTTTTCGGTTGAGTCCTCGTGAGCAAAGACTCTTGGTCCTTTCTATTTGGGTTGCTTTGTTGCTCGGTCTTTTGAAGACGGTTGAACAAGGGGCGAATTTATATCAGCAGTGGAATATGACCAAAGAGGCGATTGCTGGTTATCAGGGAGTCATCAATCTCAAGCCAGTTATTAACCAAGCATTAGAAGAGCAGAAAATTGTTCAAAAAAACAAAAGCTACGACAAAAAGAATCTGAGCAATCGTGCATCTAGTCTTGCTGACCGAGTTTTCCCAGCCCGCGATTATCGCGAATTGGACACAGATGAGCGAGAAAGGTATTCCCAGCATCGAGTAAAAATTACTTTTGACCGGGCTAGCTATGATCAAGTTAATAGTTTTGCCAGCTTGATTCGGGAGGAAAGTCCGTTCATGTTCCTTAGTGAAGTGAAGATAGAACCTAATTACCCGCCCAAATCGAGGCCTTATGACCCGACTACCTTTGATGCAAGTTTTGAGGTGAGTTCCGTCGAATTTAATGATCAATGAAACTTTTAATCTACTTCCTTCTCTTTATTTCCTTATATATCACTCCGGGGTTTGGTCAGGTGCCCGCAGGGGAAGCGGTCGGGGTAGGTGTGCCGGTTACTCCTGCTACAGATGATGAGGAATTCCCTTTAGGGATACTTTCTGACCCTGCAGAATTGAGCCTGATAGAGGGATTGGACGAACCGTTGGAGCGCCTTCGTCTTCGTGATCAGGATGCTAATATGATTTTAGATATGATCCAAATGATAACGGGCAGGTATATACTTAGGCCTCAAAATTTGCCTCAGGTAAAAATCACTTTTGATAGCATGAGCGTTCTCACTAAAAGGGAGACGCTTAGTGCTTTAGATAGTCTGTTGGCAATGAACGGGGTGGGGATTTCCAAAATAGATGATCAATTTTTTAAAGCAGTCCCTGCTACGGGCATAAATGTTCATGTTCCAATCTGGTTGGATGGACCTGCTTCTGGTTATGCACCAAGTCAAAGGATATATATTAAAATGTTTCACTTGGAATATGCTCCAGCGAGCGAGGTGAAGGAGCAGCTTAATCCTTTTTCTACCCCTAATGTAGGTGCCCTTCTAGTCTTTGAAAAAGCGAACAGTATTCTGGTGACAGATTCTCTACTCAATCTTCAAAGAATGGAAAAACTTCTGGAAACCATAGACCGCCCAATTCGCAAGGAGGACTTGGGTACCGATTTTTATGTCTGGCATACACAGCACGCCGGTGCCCGTGAGCTAGAGAGCAAACTTAAAGGGATGATTGAAGGCAGCCTGAAACCCTTTCTTGGAGGAACCACATTATTGGACTCGGACGAACGTACGGGGAAGTTGATCATTATTACCCGCGAAGAAAACAAAGAAACCCTATGGTTTTTCCTGGAGCAATTAGATGCTCCTGTGAAAATGAAAACCACAAGCAAGCTCTTTAAGCTTCAGCACGCTGAATCAAAAGAGATACAGGGTATTCTCGATGAAGTCATAAAAAACCAACAACGAATCAAGCAGCAATTGCAGGGTAAGAACACGGCTGCCCGGGCAAACGCGACACAACGTCAAGATAAGTCCGTTACCTTGCCCGAAGGACAGGCTACGGCTAAAGCCCCCGTTGGTAACTCAGTTGCTGATTCAGGAGGCGAGGGTGCACATGAGTTTAGTGATTTTGTGACCATATCCTCTGACGAGCGAAGTAACGCTATTTTGGTTTATGGAACCAAGGCAGATATCGATGAGATTGGCAGGATGATTGAATCTCTTGACCAGCCTTTGCCTTTAGCTCGAATCGATACTATTTTTGTAATGGTTGATTTGACTGAGCAAAACCAAAGAGGCATCGATGCTTTGCTCACAAATGTGGAGTGGTCAAAATATGCCAGAGGATCAAAGGGCGATAATCTTTTTGGTGAAGCATCGGGTGAGCAGTCCAAAACTGTTAAGGTTGTTTCAACATTAAACGATGGGAGTCAGGTTACCGAAGAATCTACAGTTGTGGCCCCTAATAATATCGTGCAGGGTGTTCTTTCAGTTCCAGGTATCAATGCTGCGCTGCCCTTTGAATTAGACAATTGGAAGCTTTCGGCACTGAGGTGGGATCAATTATTTGCCCTCTCTGCGGAAAGAAATGATGTACGAATATTTTCGACACCTTCTCTAATGGTCTCTCACAACGCCCCTGAGGTGCATATTCTTATCGAAGATGAGCGTAATATTGTAGTGCCCACTTACGGAAATTATTCTTCCTCGGAGAATACCAATACCGGGCAGAGGGATCAGATAACTGCTAAGACTGAGCTTAATATCAAAAAGCCAAAGATTGGTTTGCCTTCATTTGACGAGAATGGGTTGATGACTTCGCGGGGATCGATTTTTATGGAAGTCGAGGTAAAGGCTGAAAAGTTCGATGAGACTCAAAGTAACTCTTACGCGGGGCAATCCTTGCCTGCCAAAAAGATTCGGGAAGCAAAGTCCTTTGTTACGATTCAGGACCAAGAAATTTTGGTTCTCGGTGGGTTGCAAGAAGTACAGGTTGATTCGAGTGAGTCTAGATTCAATTTGTTGAGTGATATTCCTTATTTTGGAGAAAAGTTTTTCCGCCCCAAGACGATTAAGTACACACCAACCGAGCTTCTGATTTTTTTGCGGCCAACCATCATGAGACCGGGCCAAGAGTTGTCGGATGAGAACATCAACTTAATTGATGCTAGGCTTGCTCCGCAATACGCCCCCAAATTCACTTCTCCTTCAGGTAAAATTCTTGGCATGCCCAATCTTGATCAAAAGGACCTAGGGCTCGAGTCAGTTCAAGATGAGCCTTCGCCATTGCCAAAGTTATGATTCGCCTTTCAGTCATTACTATAATGCTTCTTTGTGGAGGAGGTTTTTTTTTCGAACCTTTATTTAGCCAGGGGGCAGAAAATCCTTTTCTCCGACCAGGGGGGAATAAGCCAGCGCCGCCTCCTGTGGTTAGACCCGCCCCACCGCCGCCTGCACCGATTCCGCGCAATCCAAACCTTGAGTTTCGTGGCTATTTTAAATTCGAGAATGAATGGCATTTTGCCATTTTTGATAAGGCTAAAAACGAAGGTGTCTGGCTAAGGAAAGGAGAATCTTTTGATGACGGAAAGGTTGAGATTGTCGGCTTTGACGAGAAGAAAGACGAGGTCAGGCTGAAGGGGGGGATGTCCCTTGCACTGAAAACTCCAGACAATCGTGTTATGTCTGTCCCAAGCGGGCAGCCGTCAAAAACCACAAAAACTGGGGCTCGACCACCATCGCCGGCTGCTAAATCGATTCCTCCTCCCCGGCGTCGTTAGGCGGTCAGATGGTTTCGGATGTACTGCGATGAATTCGCCCAAGAAAATGGTTCTTAGCCAAGAGGAGACGGAGGAAGTGCCGGCTCAATCCTCACCCAGTTTCGGCTCACTGCTAGAGGATGCGATGCTTTGGTGGCCTGATTTACCCGATGTTGACAGGCTTAATATACTTTCCGCACCTTTGGAGGAACGGGCTCGAATTTTGGCTGCTAAATATTCCTTCTCTTTGGATGTGGCAGTTCGTAAAATAGCTGAGAAAGCAGAACTCCCTTTTGTGGAGACTTTTGAATTAGTCGAAAATCCCACCAAGAGACTACCTCTTAGGTTGATTCATGCCTTTGGTTGTCTACCCATCAAGAGAGTAGAGAAAAAACTACCCTCTAAACTTAAGGTGCTTTGTGTGGATGATGATGAATCCATCCTTCAGGCCTTCCGCCGTACGCTTGGTAGAGATTACGAAATTTGTACTGCAGCCAACGGTATGGATGGATTAGAGGTATTTAAGGAGCATGGCGATATTGCCATTGTTTTATCAGACATGGTAATGCCTGAGATGAATGGACCTGAAATGCTTGAACTCATCAAGCAGTATGAGCCCAAGACCATGACTGTTTTACTGACTGGTCATTCCGATTTTGAGCTTACCAAGAATGCAGTCAATTCCGGCAAGGTCTTTAAAATACTGACCAAGCCCTGTTCCTCTTCCGAAATTCTAGCTACATTGAGTGAGTGTGCTGATAAGTACATCCAAATGCTCGACTTTCGCACCTCTGCAGAGATTGATGATGGCAAAATTCACTTGGCTACGGTATGGCCTCCAAGCCCAAGGATGAGCCGATGGATTTTTGCCGTTTCTGGACTCAAGCCTATCTGGCATATGGGAATGCCTGAGAAAATCATTCGTGCCATAACAGAAAATTTCGGTATTGGTGCGGACAGTTTGGAGGATTCTGACTTGGATGAGGAGGGCGAGGCAGAAGTCCAGGATGATCTGGAGGACCAAAACGCTGCGATCATTAAGTTTGTCAATGAGGTGATTCAGCGGGCGATCGTCGACCGGGCCACGGATATTCATTTTGAACCCCACAAGGAAACCCTGCAAATACGCTATCGCATTGATGGTCAGTTGGTGCCCGTACGAGTACCCGACAATCTAAGAAGTTTTCAGGATGCAATTATTTCCCGTATCAAAATCATGGGAGGGATTAATATTTCGGAAAAACGGAGACCACAGGGCGGGCGGATAACCTTTACTCATGGGCAAAGTGATTTGGATATTCGGGTTTCCACTTTGCCGACTCTCTATGGTGAAAGCATCAGCCTGCGTTTGCTCAATGAAAAATCGCAGCCACTATCGATGCGGGAACTTGGATTACTGGGTAAAGATGAAGCCAATATTGTCAAGGTTTTGGAAAAGCCACATGGGATTGTTATGGTGACTGGCCCGACCGGGTCGGGGAAGTCCACTTCCCTGACGGCGTTTATCCGTCGCATTCACAAGCCTGAACGCCGCATTATGACGGTGGAGGATCCGGTGGAGTATGAAGTTGCCGGAATCAACCAGACCCAGGTGAATTCCGAAATTGGGTTTACCTTTGCCAGTGCCCTGAGGGAAATTCTTCGGCAGGACCCCGATGTGATTATGGTTGGGGAAATTCGGGACCGGGAAACTGCGGATATTGCGATTCGTGCTTCCCTTACCGGGCACCTCGTGCTCAGTACCCTTCATACCAATGACGCACCTGGTGCAGTGACCCGGTTGATTGATATGGAGATCGAACCTTTTCTCATTGCTTCCTCGGTCGAGATGGTGATTGCCCAGAGACTGGTGAGGAGAATTTGTTCACAATGTGCCCAAGCGGCCAACTTGCCAGAGGAAGATTTAAGAGCTACCTTAACTCTTCTTGGGGTTGATATCACTGAAGTGATTCATGCAGAGAAAGTTTTGGAGGCCAAAGGGTGCGAGAAGTGTCAAAATCTTGGGTACCACGGACGGGTTGGCATCTTTGAGCTTATGAAGATGAGTGATGCCATCCACAGCCTTATTATCAAGAGTGCCTCGGCTCCGGAGATACGTGAGGTTGCTCTTAATCAGGGGATGACCACTTTACAGACCTGTGGTTGGAATCAGGTAAAACGCGGACTGACCACCCTAGACGAAGTAATTCGTTATGCGGATATTTTTGCGGAGGAGCCAGATTCTAGAATTATTCCTGACCTCGAATAGGCTAATTGGGGGGCTGGATGCGTTATAATGGCTGAATTCGAATACTTTGCCATCGACTCGAAGGGGCGTACCAAGTCTGGTCGTATTTCGGGTGATTCTATCAAAGCGGTTCGCAAGGAATTACTCTCTGAGGGGCTCACTGTACTCAAAGTCAAAATCCCCTCAGGAAATATTACCCAACAAAATAGAGGTTCTAAACTTGCAGAAAAAGAGATCAAGAAATCTCCTAAAGCGAGATCGCTTCATCGAAGAACCAGTGCCAAGGGAGAGAAAGTCGGTACGGAATTTTTGAAACGCCTCCTCGAATTGCATGGAAGCGGCATGCCTGTAGCGGAAGCGGTGAAACTTTTAAACCAGAGATTGTCTGATCCTGAGCAAAGAGAGATTGCCTCCGTTCTCTGGCGCGAACTTGCGGAAGGACGAACCCTTTCACGGGCGATGCGTTTGCTACCGGGATATTTCGGCGAGTCCACTACCTATATTATTGAGGCAGGAGAGGCGACGGGGAACCTTTCACCTATTCTCAAAAAAATCATTTCTCATCTAGAAGAGAAAAGAGAGATACGGAATAAAGTGATTTCAGGAATGTCATACCCGATTTTTGTCGTATTAGTTGCTTTAGGTGTTGTTCTATTTTTTCTCTTCTTTTTGCTTCCCCAGATCGAGGAGATGCTGGACTCTCTCGGCGGCGAGCTGAATTTGATGGCAAAAATTCTCATTCAGGGCTCTAATTTAATTATTACCACTGGACCCTTTGTCGTGATTGGGTTGTTGGTAGCTTTTGGTATTACTAATCGCTGGAGTAAAACGGAGTCGGGCGGAAAGAAGCTTGATCAGTCCATGCTCAAACTTCCTTTGTTTGGTGAGATCTTTTTCTTGTCCGAACTCTTTCAACTCTCCAGTTTGTTGGCTACTCTGATGTGGAGTGGGATTGGACTAACGGAGAACCTCAGGCTTTGTGAAAAGACTATAAGAAACCGTTTCCTAAGAAGTCAGTTCAGGTTAGCCAGGGGATTGGTCAACGAAGGAAGATCTCTACCTGAAGTTTTGAGAAAATATAAGCTTATGCCTTTGATGCAACTGGATGTTTTGGAAGTGGGTGAAAAAACTGGAAACCTCGGTAATAGCATGGAAGATGCTGCCCTTACATTCAGGGATGGGTTAACGAAAAGAATAAAGATTATGACTAGTTTGGTATCTGGTGTTGCCCTGGGCTTCGCCTTTTCTCTAGTGGCCATTATTGCGATTTCTATTGTCACGAGTATATTTCAAGTTAGTAAGAGCATAAGTTATTAATGGGGTTCTCCGTGCCACGATTTTCTTTCACCTTTTACATGAGCTGCCCACTCATGTTTTTTCTTTTGCTATCCTGTGACTCGGTCAGCACTACCCCGGAAGAGTCATTACCTTCAGATGGGGTCAACTCAAGCGGTTTGGCGAGGGAAGCATCCTTGGGAAAGCACAATTTTGACGACGGTTCCGTCTACCACGGGGATTTAATCCGGGGAAAACCTGATGGGTATGGCAGAAGGGAATATCCCAATGGGGATATTTATGAAGGCCAGTTTGAAAATGGATTATTTTCAGGGCACGGAACATTGCGCTACAAATCGGATGCCAATTATGAACGCTACTTTGGCAACTGGAAATTGGGTATGCGCCATGGGTACGGGGTTCTTGCCCTTGCTGATGGATCAAGCTGGGAGGGCAGTTGGAAGGATGATTCTTTTCTCATTGGAAGATTTAAACGGTTTGATGGATTAATCATGAGTGGAAAATGGCAGGATGATTTTCTGACAGAAGGGAAGATGGTTTCTATTACAGGGGAAGAATTTACCGGAAATTTCCGGCCCGATGGTAGTTTTCTGGAAGGTGTACTGATTAAAGCTAATGGGGAAGAGTATGTTGGGCAGTTCGAACAGAATCAGTATCACGGATTTGGTTGCCTTCAGGATGTGGATGGTTCCATTTACAGCGGAAGTTTTTCGGATGGGGTGCAGTTTGGGCATGGTTTGCTGATTGAAGCGGATGGTTCGCAGTATTCAGGTGGCTTTATGAACGGACTTCCTAATGGCATCGGTACGCAGCGCGATCCTTCAGGAGTATCCTACCGTGGATCCTGGGCAGATGGCGTTCGTCAAGGAGCGGGGGTCATCGATTTCGGCGACGGCACCAGTTTTACCGGAGAATTTGAAAATGGGCTGGCTACTAGCGGACAATATAATTGGGGAGATGGTAGGATATCCAACTCCTATCAGGATGATCTCGGTAATTGGATTGATTATGAAGCGCCTGAGTGACATTGCGGTAAAATATTGGTAGTTGCCAACAATGTCCAAATTAGGAATATTCTGATCGTAGTTTCCTATGTCTAATTCCACTGATTTTCGCCTCAAATTTTGGGGTACGAGGGGCAGTATTCCCTGTCCCGGTCCAGGTACTGTACGGTACGGGGGTAATACCACCTGCTTTGAGGTCACTTGCGGAGAGAAGCGTATCATTGTGGATGCGGGCACAGGAATCCGTTTGCTGGGCAAGCATATCATGCTCAATGAGGGAAATCTGCTGGACGCAGATCTCTTCTTTACTCACACCCACATGGATCATATTCAGGGGCTTCCATTCTTTGCCCCTCTATACAACCCCAATAGCACTGTCCGTTTAAATGCCGGTCACTTGGATGGGGATACCTATGATCTCCAAGGTATAATTGGTACCATGTTGATGAAGGACCCTGTTTTTCCTGTGCCCAGTTCCTTGATCGAAAAAGCCTGCACTTTTAGCGATTTCCAATGTGGTGCCACTTTTGAACTCAATGATGGTGTGGTCATCAAAACAGCCCCCTTAAATCATCCCAATGGTGCCTGTGGGTACAGAATTGAATTTGCGGGTAAGGTTTTGGCCATTTGCACTGATACAGAACACTATGAGGATCGCATGGACGACAATGTCCTGAGTTTGGCCGAAAATGCCGATGTGATGGTTTATGACTCAGCTTACACTGATGAGGAGTATCCCAACTTCAAGGGTTGGGGGCATTCTACCTGGCAAGAGGCTATTAAAGTAGCAGATGCTGCTTCGGTTAAAAATACCTTCCTTTTCCACCACGATCCGTCCCATGACGATAAGAAGATGGATGAGATTGCTGACCTCGCTTCGAAGTCGAGGGCAGGGGTGCGTCCTGCGGTGGAGGGAGAAGAAGTTACTCTTTAGTGGAGGTTGTTTTTTTTTAGGTAACTAGAAATTCCTCTCTCTACCTGCCGTAGTCTTCAATAAGTTTCCCTGCACCTTCACTCCTGTTGAAAACCATGCCCTTTGGTTTCTCTAGGAGTCTCAGGTCTCCTGGACCATTAATTTTTGCATCTAGCCACAGGTTAGGGACCAGAGAGACTAATCCACTGCCGCGGTGGTCCACGGTCGCATGATCGAGAAAAAGTTCCTCAGCAGATAAGTTTCCACTCCCTAGAATACGGGCATTGAGTTGATCGATCTTATTACCACGGATTGCAATATCTCCTGATCCGGCATGATGAATAAACAAATCGGCAGATACGAGATCTTCAAGGTGTGCGTTTCCTGAACTCTCCCCAATAAATTTGAATTGAGGGGCGTTAATATTTTTGACGGTTAGGTTACTTTCCCCGAGCAGGCGGATCTCATTTAGTTTTTCTATCTTGATTAGGATTTCCACGGGGAATCTCCTTACTGCGGAAATCCCAATAAATGGAATTCTGCGCCTGAGACTGTAAGTATTATTAGCATCAAGAAAGAGGGTGCGATTGGCAACTTGGCAAACGATAGAGTCGATAATTTCGGAATCTGCGAATATTTCAACCTCGCGGTTTCTACCTCCGGGTTCAATAAAAACATCGAGGGCACCTTCAATTACAATCTTATCGAAATGGAAAAGAAGATGTCTCCGGGAATCCACTTCTGCCCAAGTCATGTTAGTAAGAAGTTTGCCTGCCCAAACTAGTCCGATCAAAAATCTAACTTTTCTTTTTATCATAACGGCGGACTCCCCGTTTGCGGTTATTGTATTTGATTTTTTTTGAGCCCTTGGGTTTCGCACCTTGTAAATTCCCTTTTTTAAGAAATTCAATCTGGTCTCTTAGTAAGGCAGCTTTTTCAAACTCTAGGGTCTTGACCGCATCGAGCATCTCTTTTTCAAGCTGTTTGACCAATTTCTTTACTTCTTTGGATGAGACAGCCTCAGACACTGAAAGTAGTTCTTCGTCTTCATCCATTTTTTCACGAAGGCTCTCTTGAATGGGGCGAACAACACTTCGAGGAACCAATCCATGTTGCTGGTTGTACTCCATCTGTTTCTCCCGGCGGTAGGTGCAGACATCCCAGGCTGACTGCAGCGAGCGGGTCATATGATCAGCGTAAAAAATAACACGTCCTTCGATATGCCTGGCCGCTCTGCCCGCGGTTTGAATTAGGCTGGTTTCGCTGCGGAGGAAGCCCTCTTTGTCTGCGTCGAGCACCGCGACGAGCGATACCTCCGGTAAATCGAGTCCTTCGCGTAATAAATTCACTCCGACTAGCACATCAAAAGAACCCGCCCTTAAATTGCGTAGGATTTCAACCCGTTCGATTGCATCAATGTCTGAGTGTAGATACTCCACTCTTATGTTTCTTTCTCGAAGAAATTCAGTCAAGTCCTCACTCATTCTCTTGGTCAGCGTGGTTACCAGGACACGGTTCTTTTTTTGGACTTCCCGTTTAATTTCCTCTATGCAATCTTCAACTTGTCCCTTAATGGGCCTTTTTTCCATTATGGGGTCGAGCAATCCGGTCGGTCGGATTAGTTGCTCCACTACCACCTCTGAATTTTCAAGTTCAAATACGGCCGGAGTCGCGGATACATAGATGACTTGGTTGGTTATCTTCTGAAATTCTTCGGGTTTAAGCGGTCGGTTATCCAGAGCGGAGGGAAGCCTGAATCCAAAATCGACTAGTTTCTTTTTTCTGGCGAGATCTCCATGGTACATTCCCCCGAGTTGCGGAATGGTAACATGGCTCTCATCAATAAAGACCAGAAAGTCATTCGGGAAAAAGTCAATCAGGCACCAGGGCCTTTGGCCGGGTTTTCGACCCGAGAGGTGTCGTGAATAATTTTCAATACCATTACAGAAACCAATTTCCCGCAACATTTCCAAGTCATACTCAGTGCGCATTCGTATCCGTTGTGCTTCAAGTAAAAGACCTGCCTCTTCAAAGTGGCTTACACGTTCCTCTAGTTCTTTTTCAATTGATTTGCATGCTCTTTCCACCTTGTCACGAGTGGTCACATATTGGTTGGCCGGGTAGATGCGGTACTGATCAAAATTACGGATGGTTTCACCGGTGAGGATATCAAATTCAGACAAGTTCTCGATCTCATCCCCCCAAAATTCGATTCTCAATGGTTGCTGGGCATAGGCAGGATAGACGTCAACTACATCACCTCGTACCCGAAACCGCCCTGCTCTTAAGTCCATATCGTTTCGGTGATAAAGAGCATCTACAAGCTGTAGAAGTAATTGGTCCCGGTTTATTTGCTGCCCCACTTTAACTTTAATCGAGAGGGCACGAAAGTCATCGGGCGAGCCTAATCCATAGATGCAGGAAACGCTGGCGATAACGATTACATCATTTCTACTAATCAAAGAACCAGTCGCAGCTAGGCGAAGTCTCTCAATCTCTTCATTTATGGATGAATCTTTTTCAATAAAGGTGTCGGTCGATGGAACATAGGCCTCGGGTTGATAGTAGTCGTAGTAGCTGACGAAATATTCGACAGCGTTTTCTGGAAAGAATGCTTTAAATTCGGAATAGAGCTGAGCGGCTAAAGTCTTATTATGGGATATAATCAATGCCGGTCTTTGAATTTCCTCGATTACATTTGCCATTGTAAAGGTCTTGCCGGAGCCGGTTACACCCAAAAGGGTTTGATGGTCATTTCCTAGATTAAGCGATTTTACAAGCTGTCGAATCGCCTGAGGTTGATCTCCCTGTGGAGAATATTGGGAGTGAAGGCTGAATTTCACTTCAGCTAATCATTAGAGAACTCGGCGGTATAATATCCCGTCTCCCCCTCACTTGTGCCAATAATTGCTGCGGCACAACTATCCCCCAACACATTGATCATGGTTCTGGCCATATCAAGTATGCGATCTACAACATAGATCATTCCAATACCTGTGGCAATTGCGTGGTCGTCAAACCCCACCGCCTGAAGAATGACCAGAATGGCAACTAGGCTGGCGGAGGGTATACCTGCCACTCCCACAGATGTAAGCAGAGCTAGAAGCACGACAGTGAATTGGGTAACCCAGCTCATTTCAATACCAAAAAATTGAGCAAGAAAGATTACCACTACGCATTCAAATAGGGCAGTCCCGTCCATATTTAGAGTCGCACCAAGAGGGAGAGTGAAGCTGCTTATCTTTTGAGAAACGCCAACGCGCCTGGTTGTACAATCTATCGTCAATGGAAGAGTGGCAGAAGAGGAGGCGGTTGAGAAAGCAGTTAATAATGCGGGGCTCATTGCCCGATAATGACGGGTAAATCCAATGCCACCTAAAAACTTAAGTAATAAGGGAAGAGTAAGCAAAGAGTGTATCGCCAATGCAAGAAGAACAGTCAGTGCAAATGAACCCATTAATAAAAATGCACTGAGACCACTCCGAGCGATTGTTGGGGCGACCAATGCGAAGATACCCAAAGGAGCCAGTGCAAGAATTGCATGGGTGATTTTCAAAATAATCTTTTGAAATCCTTCCCAAAAATTCATCTGGGATTCACGATGGTTTCCTTTCAGTTTTCCGAGAAAAAAACCGTAGAGTAAGCCAAAGCAAATAAGACCAAGTAGCTGTCCTTTGACTGCCGCTTCGAATAGATTAGGGGGCACCATTCTGTGGAATACTTGTAAGATATTTTCCCAACCATGATTTGCAGTTTTCATAGCACTGTCTATGGAGGGAACGAATTCACCCGACTGGCTGGCGATAATCTTATCCTTAATTGAGGGGTCGACATTTCCAGGTTGCAGGAAATTTACACAGAGAAGACCGGTGGCCACTGCCAGTAATCCAGTTAATGAGTAGATCAAAAGAGTTTTTAAGCCCAGACGTCCGAAGTTTCGGTCGCTAGAAATTTGGGCGACACCACAAATCACAGAGGTAATTACAAGTGGAATTACTACCATCTTTAAGCCATTGAGAAAAAGCTTCCCAAAAAAGTCACATCCGGTAATGAAGGATTGGACCCAAGGTGAACTTGTGCCTTCGCTAGAAGAGAAAGAAGAATGAGCCCATAAACCTAAACAAAAAGCGAGAGAAAGAGATAGGAAAATCTTTTGAGTCAGGGATAAATTGAGCTTCATTGAATCAATGGTGCACGGAGAATGATCAATAAAATATATGATGTAAGTAGATCAACCGATTCCGTTAGTTTATTTTTTACTTTGGGTAGGGAAATAAGGCAAAGGCCCTCTATTCATTTTGTAGAAGAAGTACTTTGAGTCTCAGGCTCACTCCAAATTCTTAGTTTGCGGTTCGCTGTCAGATCACCAAGGAGGGCATTATATTTTTTTCCGGTTCGTTGAGATTGTACTTTTGCCGCACTGATGAGTCGGGAGTGTGTTGGCAAGGTGCTTGAGAACGAATTTAATAATTTCGATGTTCTTAACAAAAGTGGAAGTTCAATACTCATAGGCTTGCTAATATTCGTTTCTTTGTCTGAAACCAAGAGAAGTTTACCTGCAGAGTAAGAATGCCAATCATTGGGCTTTTGAATATGGACCTTTCCCTCCAAGACAATGAGCTTGATTCCTATGGGTGTAACCTCAGACAGCCAAGTGCCGGAAGATCTTAGCTTAGTCGATAATGATTTTGATTGAATGTAGAGTTCCTTTTCGTTCTGGTCGGACACGAGGAAGCTTCCCTGAAAGAGAAAAATATTTTTTTCGCTTCTTACCTCAATAGCAGTAGATCTTCCAAGCCTCATAACTCGGTGCCCTCCATCAGATGAAAGAGTGACCTCCAAAAAAGAGTTATCTTTGGTTATAAGGGCGACAGGTTCTTGAAGTACAAAATCACTTCCAGTTTTTAGTTGAACGGGTGCTTTTTTGATTTTTGATTTCTCGAGTAAGTAGGTGCTACCTATAGACTCATTTACTTTTATAGAAGTGGGAGAGGAGTGCAAGGATTGCGCCCCTAATAAAAACCAACTGAGAAAAGAAAAAAGAAGTATTTTTAGAATCAGTAAAAATTGAAAATTCAATTTCCTAGAATTTCGCGTTTATCGATGCACTGGATCCTAAGTTGAAGCGGGAAAAGTCCTTTTGGGAGTCATCCGAGTTTCGAGTAGTGTAATTTGTGTGCAGGGATAAAAAGAACCATTCGGCAAAGTTATACTTTAATTCCAGGCTAAGATTTGTGGAGAAATCTTTTCTGCTCTCGTTGGTGTAATCAGAATAGGTAAGGCCGATCAAAGGATTAATTTCAAAAGCACCAATAGGTATGTATAAGCCAGTAACAAATGATAATTCAGCACGGTTTAATTCGTCGTCTGGCAGGGCAGGGTGAGGTGGGTGACTGTCGGTCATGAAATAGCCCAAGGAGAGGTCGCCAAAAAGAACTACGGATGAGAAATTGAAGTTCTTGCCGATGGATAAGCTAGGAGCGGTCTCATTATAGAGAATATCGCCTCCTTTTATTTGTGCGTTGTAAGTGAGGTTCGGACGAATAGAAAAACCGTTAGCAAATTGGAAAATCCCCGAGAATGAAAGATTGAGTGACTGATCGTCAAAATCAGCAGTGTCGTAATACTCATCTCCGAAATAGGTAGAGGAGGACAAATTTATGCCTAGCAATGGTGAAAAACTTGCCCCGCCAAGATCAAATACGCCAAGCCTGAAACTATTTCTTAGTCGGTTTTCCCAAATGCCCGCAGCTTGCCGGAACTCGTTGTTGTCGGGCAAGGCAATGGGATTACTTGAGTAATTAATCTTTGTATCAAAACCAAAGTAGTAACCAAATCCAAAGGAGTCGTCTTCGACAGGTCGTTGGGCACCAAGGTCGCTGTCGGATACTTCTGAAAATCCAGATTTCGAACGGGATCGAAGAAACGAACTTTGATCTTGGTAATTATTGATGAGAGCGGACCGATCATCCCGAATATAGCCTCTACTGCGGTTTGGCTTACTGAAGAGAGGTAATGCGATTACGATTAAAATGATGAATTTATACATGTGACCCATCCGAATAGGAATTTTAGAAGGCATTAAATCACTTAGTTTGCGGGGAAAGGCCGAATCTTGATCGCCGGTTCTTTGGCTCCAGTCTTGAAGTTAGTTGAGTTGTAGCCATTACCATTTTGCACAAACTCACCCTTCTCAATCGGTTGTTCAGCGTATGTGTTGGAGTCGGAGTAAAAGTTAACTTTGTAGGGTGCCCATGAGGGGCTTTCACTTTCATATTTTCCGCCATAAAAGTGCGGTGCTCCGTCTTTGCTTCTCAATATTACCTGCGAATCGTTGGGGAAGTGTACTTCGCGCAAGTCGATGGTGTTTGCCTCCATGTAGATTTCGCGAGTTCTTCCCCCATCAAATTTAAGGCGAGTGGCAGTAAGTTTATCTTCGGCATAGAGATAGACATTATCACGATCACTGTAGCGACCGACCTTGAAGGTAGTAAATTTGTCTTCACTAGGATCACTCGTGCTCTTTATTTCAAGCTCGTTAAGGGAGCCAATAGCGAGGTTGCCGCCAGTATCAATAGAAACTTCATCAAGGGTGAGTGAACTGTAGGCACCAATTCCTAGATTGGATCCATCAAACTTAATCTTCGCACCTTTTTGTATTTCAATATGATCGGTGGCACCTAAAACAAGAGCGTGGTCTTCTGCGGTGTTGGTATGTCCATCTACTGAATTGTTAATGGTTATTTCATTCCCCCACATGCGGAGATCTTTGGCTGCAACTATTGCGAAAAGTTTTTTATCATCTGGATTATTCGCTTTGGTTAGCCATTTGCCAACATTGAGAGAGGTCGCTTGTCCCCACTCGCCGACTGTAATGTCACCGCCAACAATACCGCTTATGTTATCTAAATGAATTGTGGTTAAGGCTTCTAACTCCTCCTTATGATCATCAGAAAAATCATCAAAGCTTTTCCTGCCAGAGCCGAGCAGGTTGGTTATCTGTAGACTGGGATCAACCAACGAAATGGAATCGGGCAGCCCCGCTATTCCACCATCGACGGAAGTAAGAAGATTCTCTGCAATAGTTGCTTGAGGTGAGTCTCCATTTCCGCCAAAAGCACCATTTTGGATGGCAACCTTGGTGAGATTCTCAAGATATTTGTCATTCTTGTAGATGGTGATCAACTGACCAACATCAATAACCTGACCAGCAGTATATTCGCCAGAATCAGCAAAGTTAGCCAAATCAAGGTCAGCCAACTCAGGATTGATAAGTTCGAAGTCGTTGAGGACAAGTGAGGTGATGTTTATTGATCTTTTGAGGGATACTGTGGCATCGAAGTTCTGGGGGAGGTTAGGCGTGCTATCCACATAATCACTGAGGGCCGATAACGAGAACCTTTCTGCTTCACTGATTTGGCCATCGCCCGGAAACCATTGATTTAGAAAAGTATTAATTTCATCCCAGTTTTTCCCAGATGCTACAAAAAATCCTTCTTCAGCAAGTAGGGACTGATCAAGATGGTCTCTAATATCAACGACCAGTTCCCCATCAGAGATAGACACGAGATAATCCTTAGCAGGCGGAGTCGGCGTAACTGATGGAGGGTCTGTCGGAACTTCATTGTCTGGTGGTGTTAAATCACCCACATCGTTATCGTCACCACCAGTAGGATCTTGGTTGTCTTGGTCAGGATCGTCTGAGTGGTTTAAAATATCATTAATGGTATCTTGGTATTCAGCAAAATCACCTTCTATGATCTGATCTAGATTGGGAATATCCTTGATGAGCGGGGCAACATCTTCGGGGGGGGCATATTCAAGAAGTTTACCGATAAATTCGCTTGGGTTTGTGACTTTAAGAATGTTCGGGTCTTTCTCAGATGATGAAGGGGTGGGCTTATGGGAAAAAAGGGATTCACCCTGCTTAACCTGATTATCCAGAGATTTTTGCTTAGTAGAAGATACGCTAGATTTCTTCTTTTCAACGGGGTTAGGAGAATTTTGTGAGGGTTGAGGGTTGGTAGGGAGATTTTTGGAAGCAACTTTTACAGCCAGACTGTTCGCTTTTGAATTAGCCAATGAAAGAGTGGAGGTCGGGATTTTACCACTGGCAATACGGGCCTTGGAAGTTTTTGATCGGATCTTGGCAGTGGCTAGCGGAGTAATCAGTCTTTCCGAGACCTTGCCCGTGGGGTTTACATCAATACCGCCGCCCTTGGAGACCAAGATGCCCTTAGATTGACCCGGGGGAGTAAGGGAGACAGTCGATTCGGAGACATCCAATTTAAGTGACCCAGTTTTATCTACACCCAACTGAAACTGAGTTCCCTTCACTCGTACAGTCCCAGAAGGTGTATTAATAATGTAAGACGAATCTTTCGATAGAGTTTTTGTTTGGGAAATAAAGGTTCCGAATGGAAGATTGAGCTCAAGTTGGCTTGAGGAAGGTTCGGTTTCAGAATCTTCAAGATTTGCGTCGTCAGCGAGAAATGGTTCTTGTTTGAACTTGAGGATTTCAAGTTTGGAGTTTTCCTCTAAGGTCAGTGTGGTGCCGTTTGAAAAGAGAATGAGAACTTCTGAAAACTGGGTTGTCTGCAAAGAGATTCCCTCAGACATAATCATGCCGCGGGTGAGTTTGTTTTGAATTAATTGACCGTTGGGCAGAAAGGTCTCAGCTTCCCCTTTGATATCAAGTACAATTAACGAGCCTGAATTTTGAGCGATTGCTGGTAGGGAGAGTGCAATAAGTAGAATAAAGTATCTCATCTCAAAGTGGGTTATGGCCGAATGGGCAATTGGAGGGATCAGGCATTTTCAAAGATGGAAGAAGCTTTATCCCAGTCCACTACTTCCCAGAAGGCTTTAACATAATCTGGGCGACGATTTTGATAATTTAGATAGTAGGCATGCTCCCACACATCTAGCCCCAAGATAGGAGTGCCAGTGAAATCAGCAACACCCTCCATCAAAGGGCTATCTTGGTTTGGCGTAGAAGTGACAACAAGATTGCCATCATCGGTTTTGACTAACCAAGCCCACCCCGATCCAAAGCGGTTAAGTGCAGCCTGGGTAAATTCTGACTTAAAGGCATCCATGTTGCCGAAAGAAGACTCGATAGTTGAGTGCAGTCCTCCAGAGGGTAGACCACCTCCGTTAGGGGATAAAGATTCCCAAAAGAATGAGTGGTTCGCGTGACCTCCGCCGTTGTTGCGCACAGCCCCGCGGACCGATTCTGGAAGGGAGGATAAATCTGAGATCAATTGATTAATGGGTATCTCTAGGAGATCTGAGTGTTCGGCGAGAGCAGCGTTTAGCTTATCGATGTAAGTTTGATGGTGTTTGCCATGGTGAATCTCCATGGTTCTAGCATCGATGTGGGGCTCAAGCCCGTCAGGTGAATAAGGAAGCGAGGGAAGTTCAAAGGCCATGATCAGTTAACATACTTTGTGAATGAGGTTAATTCAATGAAGAAGAGCAATTTTCGTCAAGTGGAGACTTTGAGCGCTGCAACTTGAAAAACGACTGAATAAGTATTTCGCAATTTTCCTGCATAATTCCAGAAATTATGTCGGGTCTATGGTTGGAGTGGGGGAGTTGGTGAAGAGAAGATGCTCCACCTAAGCAACCCATTTTGGGGTCGGGTAAGGCATACACGACCTTGCCAAGCCTAGACATAATGGTTGCACCAGAACACATGGGGCACGGTTCTTTGGTTACATAAATTGAGCAATCATTTAAACGCCAGTCTCCAATTGCTCGGGCTGCCATGGTGATTGCAAGCATCTCTGCATGGGCAGTGGGGTCTGATTGTTGTCTTGTCTGGTTGTAGGCAGTGGCGATCACTTCTTCCTTGTTAACAATCACTGCACCAATGGGCACTTCATCAGCTCTCCACGCCTCTATGGCGGCGTTATAGGCGAGCGACATGAAATAGAGATCATCTTTTTCTAGCGAGGATGGGAAGATTTTGTCGAAAGGGCATTCGTGCATGTTAAGAGTTTTGCAGACCAGTTGTGCGTCTTAGGTGATTCTTGACTTTAAGTATTTATATGATGGTATGGAATCTTTGTAAAAGTTTTATGTCTGAAAGTGATGTTGTAGAAGTTGAAGGTAGAATAACTGCGGTTTTACCTAGTACCATGTTCCGTGCAGAGCTTGAGAATGGGCATCAAGTGTTAGCCCACATCTCAGGTAAGCTTAGAAAGCATTTCATTAAAATTACCGTCGGAGATATCGTTAAAATGGAAATGAGCCCCAAGGATTTACAGAAGGCTCGCATAGTTTACCGTTTAAAAAATGCTGAGGTAAATAGAAACGCACCGATCCGAAGCTTTGGCCCACGAAACAGAGCGAGAAAGTAAATTTTATCAATTCCCTGCAAGAACCTAATCTCGTCATGAACATTATTGAATCAATTGGAAAAACACCACTGGTACAAATTCAAAAACTTGCCGCCGATCTTCCCGGTAATTTATTTTTGAAGTCTGAGTTCTTTAATCCCCTTGCTAGTGTCAAAGACCGCATCGGTGCGGCTATGATCGAGGCGGGAGAGCAGGACGGAACTCTTAAGCCTGACAGTGTCGTCATTGAGCCAACTTCTGGAAATACAGGGATTGCTTTGGCTTTCGTATGTGCGGCAAAAGGTTACAAGTGTATTTTGACAATGCCCGAAACCATGTCTAAGGAAAGACGAGTCCTTCTTCGTTTACTCGGTGCTGAAATTGTGCTCACTCCGGGGCCCAAAGGTATGGGCGGAGCGATCGCCCGCGCCAATCAATTAATGGAAGAGCACGGGGACAAAGCATTTATGCCCCAGCAATTTAATAATCCTGCCAACCCTGCGATTCATCGAAAAACTACTGCAGAAGAGATTTGGTCTGGTCTGGAAGGTAAGGTCGATTGCCTAGTTGCTGGGGTGGGTACGGGGGGAACGATCACGGGCGTGTCTGAAGTCATAAAGCAGCGGAATCCCGATATGTTGACTGTAGCGGTTGAACCCCTTGAGAGCCCTGTGATCACCCAGACACGGAACGGAGACGAAGTAAAGCCAGGTCCTCACAAAATACAGGGGATTGGAGCAGGCTTTGTGCCCAAGAATTTGAACCTCGATATTGTCGATGAGGTGGAGCTCGTTTCCAGTGATGATGCTTTTGAGATGGCTCGTAAGGTGAGCCTTTCGGAGGGTATCTTAGCTGGTATCTCAACAGGTGCGACGATAGCTGCTGCCCTCCGTATTGCAGCCAGATCGGATATGGAAGGTAAAAACATTGTTGTCATAGGTGCGAGTTGTGGCGAGAGATATCTTTCTACCCCTCTTGCTGCCCAAGCTGTAGCCGAAGTGATGGACGCGGTTGCGGAAGACTCCTAAAAGTTTTTCCTGTATCTTCTCGATTAATAGTTCTGGTTTCCTCTTTGAATTTAGGGGATAATCAACAATGAGAGCCTTACTTCGCAGGGTGCTTAGTGCTAGCGTTTCTGTGGACGGTCGCGTGGTGGGAGCAATTGAACGAGGATTACTGATTTATCTTGCTGTCGGTCGAGAGGATAATGAGGAAGATGCAGACTGGATAATAAAAAAATTTCTCTCAGTTCGGGTTTTTGAAGATCATCAGGGCCGAATGAATAACCCTATCTCGAATCAAGATGGTATTTTGTTAGTCAGTCAGTTTACCCTTTTTGGTAATGTCAGAAAGGGCAATCGGCCCTCATTTAACGACGCAGCTGGGGGAGAATTTGCTGAGAGTATGTTTAAACTCGTCAGTGCCCGAGTTCCTGAATTTTTTTTAGGCCAAGTAGAAGTTGGAGTTTTTGGTGCGGATATGAAAGTAATGGCAAATGATGATGGACCAGTAACCATTTGGCTCGATTCGAAAAACAAATCTTACTGATGGAAACACATTTCTGGTTCGATGACAGCTTTTTTGAGCGTCCTTCGATCGAAGTGGCTCCTGATCTATTGGGGAGCCAATTATGTTTTTGGGATCGGAGAGGAGTGATCCGCAAGCTTACGATATCCGAAACCGAAGCCTACCATGGGAGTGATGATTTGGCCAGTCACGCATCCAAGGGGCGTACACTAAGGAATAGCTTGATGTTTGGTCCTGCAAATCATTGGTACTTATATATTTGCTATGGTGTGCATTGGATGCTTAACCTTGTGACGGGCCCAATTGATCAACCTAGTGCAGTTTTCTTTCGGGGAACTTTGGAAGTATCTGGGCCCGGAAAATTGACTAAAAGCATGGGGGTCAATAAGCAGTTTAATGGACTAATGAATTCACCAGTATCCAAGTTGTGGTTGGAAAAACCAGTTGCGATTCCCAAAGAGATTCAACGGGGGCCAAGGATAGGCGTGGACAGTGCAGGACCAATCTGGAGTAAAAAACCTTACCGTTTTTGGTTTTCAAATGGTCCCACACTTGGCTAATTTAGGCATATGGCTTATTTTCGATTTCTGAGGATAAATGGATATTTCATATTTCTAACCTGCCTCATGTCTTGTTCGTCTATTCCTCATAAAACTGCGACGAAGTCGGACCCAGCGGCAACCAGGCCATCGATTTATGATGCCTGGGACGCTAGATACAGCTATGATAGCGATCAGAGGAAGATGGAACCGATTTTTAACGGAAAGGTGGTCGGTAGGTCTTGGGCAAGGGATCGCGGCGGCCAACTTAATTACTCCGCTTACACCGGAAGAACTGCTGAAATAGATGAAGACTTATTTCCGCTGCACATCAGGAAACTTGACAATCAGAGAAACAAAGAGTGGGAACAGAATAAAGTTAAGAGAATGGAAGATGTTAGCGAAATGCTGAGAATTCTTGAAGAGGATAAGAAAGAGCCCTTAATCGAAGTTATGCTTGAAGATGAGGAGGATGAGTTTATTCCACCTGTCTTCATGCCCAGCGGTATAGATTTTGAAGAGAGTGCCACGGATATACCCCCATTCAATCCCATGGGCTCTGAAGGCGAAGGGAGTGCCCCGGTTGCTGAAGAGCTGTCCCCATTTCTTCCTTTGCCTTAGAGAATAATGAAGGGGAAGTTGCCCATCTTGCTCCATATCCTTGCCCTGGTTATGCTTCTTGTTGTTTTTGGGCTAATATTTTCTGTTGTAGATGAGAACAAGCGAGAACGCTTGGAATTGTTGAAAGTTCGTGCGGATAGAGAGGAATTTAGTCAGAGTGCCACGAAGGAAAAAAGTGCAGCCTCCAACAAACTCGTCCGAGAAAAGGGACGCGTGGATGAACTTAAAAATAAGCTTGATGAACTTAAAGCCGATCTTAGTCAAAAAGAAGAAGAGTTTCTTGCTGAAAAGCAAAAGATCGCTGATGTGGAAAATCAGATCCAGGCAAGAAAGGATATAATTCTTAATGCGACAGAGGCTCAAAATCAGATCAATCTCGAAAAACAAGAGGCCAAGGCAAAAGTGGATGCTCTAGCTGCGGAAGTCCCCCAGTTGGAAAATCAATTATTTGAAATCCAACAACAAACCGAGCGAGGACAGACCAGAATTGCGGATGTGTATGAAAAGCTAAAAAATTATGACTTAGTTACTAACCAACTTCGTAATCATTTCAACAATTCACTGCGAGGAATTCGTCAATATACCCGCGACCGGCCTTGGATTGAGGCTGGGGAAAAATTAAGTACTTCCTTTTATTCTTTAGATATGGGTACAGGGACTATCGCCATTTCGCTTGGCTCAGATGCGGGTATCCAGCTTGGAATGCTATTCTCCGTAAAAAACGAAAAGAACGAAGTTTGTAAAATTAAGATCACTGAAGTAAGAAGCCAAAGCTCTCTCGGCAGAATAATTCCCCTACATGGCAGCCCTCACCTACTAACTAAGTTAAAGAAAATTGATCTTGTTAATTTGTAGGATTGTGTCGGGCATTCTCTTGGCTGGAGGAATTATTTATTTCTCGCTTAGCCTTGAGCATTTCGAAGACCTTCAAGACGACTTAGCCCAAGAAAAGAAAGAGTTTTCCGAAGAACAAGCAATATATTTTACAGAGCTAAATTCGACTAAAGATCAAATCTCCAGTTTACTTATGGAACGAAGTAAATTAAGGCAGACTGAAGATGATCTTTCGGGAAAAATTCAGACGATCGAAGAGGAGAAAAGCTTTTTGGCTCCCAAGCTTAAACGTTTAGAGGAATCATTTATCTC
>Ga0181580_10000897_pt1 | contig 23120 bp, 18 predicted proteins | sample 071ome_23_FD_132413 | JGI IMG/M metagenome (GOLD analysis project Ga0181580, IMG submission 132413) | Coastal salt marsh microbial communities from the Groves Creek Marsh, Skidaway Island, Georgia - 071403BT metaG (megahit assembly) | ecosystem: Environmental > Aquatic > Marine > Intertidal... | reverse complement strand
GTCGTGAACTACCTGTCACTCTTGGGGTGGTCGCCCAAGGACGATCGCCAGAAAATGGAGTTGGCCGAGGTGATTGAGCTTTTTGACCTGCCTCAGGTGCTACGACACAATGCCCGCTTTGACATGGATAAGCTGCTATCGCTCAACGGGCAATATCTGGCCCAATTGGACATGCCAGCCCACCTGCAGATGGCCTCCCAGGCTTTGGAACGAAGTGGGATATCCTTAGATTCATGGGAGCCTGCCTATGTGCAGGCGGCCCTGGAGAGCACTCACGGCAAATTCAAGCAAATGTCTGAAATACTCGATTATGCAGGGTTTTACTTTTCGAGTAGCGAGGATATCTCCCGGGATGAAGAAGCATGCCAGCAACATCTCATTCCTGATAACCTACCCCTAACCCAAGCACTGCGGCAGGCCCTTGCCGCCACCACACCATTCACAGCCGATACCATTCAGGCCACCTTCAAGGCAACCGCTCTAGAACTGGGGGTCAAGGTTGGGAAGCTAGTGCACCCGGTGCGCCTAGCCTGCACGGGAAAAACCAAGGGCCCAAGCCTGTATGATCTCATGGCCATTCTAGGCCAAAAGCGAGTGTTGAAGGAAATCGACAGGGCTCTGGAGCAAATGCATTGATCCCTGGAAACCATGCGGCAAGATGGGAGCCTCATGACCACGCTCCGAGTCTATGTCTATAAGGGCTGCGACACGTGTCGCAAGGCGCTCAAGTATTTAGAGCGTCGAGGGATAGCCTACGAAACTTTACCCATTCGTGAGCAACCTCCCGAACTCGAGGAATTGGAACGCATGCTAAAAGCCCTCAATGGTCACATCAAGGGACTCTTCAACACAGCTGGCCAGGATTACCGGAGCATGAATTTGAAGGACACACTGCCAAACTGGTCTGAGTCCGAGGCGCTGAACGCTCTTTCACAAAATGGTAACCTCGTTAAACGTCCCTTCGCGTTGATGGGGGAACATGGTGTTGTGGGTTTCCGTGAACCAGAATGGGACGCCTTACTTAAGGAAATCCTTCCGGTTGCCAAATCATCAAGCTCTCAACTATCGTAATGGCATGAAACCCTTTCTCCCACCGTTCGTCTTGGCCATCAGCTTGGGAGCCATGGCATGCTTGCCGACCAGCCTTTCAGGATCCGAGGACAGCTGGCCAGCCTTTCGCGGACCAGACCGCCAAGGACACGCCAAAGCTTTGCATGTGCCAACCGAATGGAATGATGAAGGGAAGGTCGCCTGGAAAATCCCCATGACACTGGATGGCTGGGCTTCACCGGTTGTCGATCAGGGCCATATCATCCTGAGTGGTTCACGCGCAACCGATGAGGGCATCACGCTGCACGTCGCCTCCTACAGCCTCCATGATGGCAGCCTTGAGTGGGAGCGTGAAGTGTTCAAGCCAGACCCTGCCACCTTAAAGGCTAGGCATTCAAAAAACAGCCACTCCAGTTGCACACCCATCCTTGACGATGGCAAGATTTACGCTCATTTCGGACACTTTGGCACCTGCGCTCTCAGTTTGAATGACGGCCAGATCCTATGGAAAAGGATCATTGCCTATGAGCCAGTGCATGGTAACGGGGGCTCTCCAGCTCTGGTTGGGAATCGTCTCATTTTCAGTGCAGATGGGGCCTCGGGACCAGCACTCTATGCTTTGGAGGTCGAGTCTGGCGACATAGCCTGGAAAACAAAGAGGGAAACTGCGGCGAAAAAAACCTTTTCATTTTCTACCCCTCTAGCGGTGAAGGTGGGAGACCGCACCCAGGTCATTAGCCCGGGTAGCGGCATGGTCGGTGCTTATGATCCATCCAATGGGGCACTCATCTGGCGGGTGGACTACGGAGAAGGCTATTCGGTCATCCCTCGTCCCATCCTCCATGCAGGTCAGCTATTCATCGGCACAGGCTACGATCGTCCCAAGGTCATGGCGATTCGCCTAGATCAAGCCACTGGCAACCTGACCCAGAGCCATGTCAGCTGGGAAACCCAACGATCCGCACCCAATACACCCTCACTCATTGTGGTCAATGATCTGTTATTTTTCCTTTCCGATGGAGGGATTCTCACTTGTGCAGAGCCTCAAAGTGGCCAAGTTCACTGGAGCGAGCGCGTTGGTGGTAATTACAGCGCTTCGCCTGTATCGGTGGGAAACCATCTCTACCTAACCAGCGAGGAAGGCAAGGTGACCGTCGTGGAGGCCAACAAATCGGGCATGAGGGTGGTAGCCCAAAATGATCTCGAGGAGCGAACACTGGCTTCACCAGCGATTCTGAATCGAACCCTCCTCCTGCGCTCAGCTCAGCATCTCTGGAAAATCGTGACTCCCTAGTCTTAGATTGTGGAGGGCTGGGAGCCTGCTCATCAACAGGTCTTGGTGCCAATGATTGGCGCCTGACCGACGTCCTGAGATGGAGGAGAGAGAACTCACTCTGACCGCTTGACAGTTGATTGCCCTAAACCTTACATTGACCAGCTCGTGTCGGCAAAAATGCCAACGGAGGCGTAACACCTTTCAGGATTACCAAGAACTTTAGGTTTCGAAATCGATGAACAAAGGCAAGATCGTTCAAGTCATTGGGCCAGTGGTTGATGTGGAATTTCCAGACCAGCTACCAGCTATCTACAACGCGCTCACCCTCGACTATAAAGTTGGGGAACAGGATACCAAGTTAACGTTGGAAGTCCAACAGCACCTGGGAGATAACTGGGTTCGAGCCGTTGCCATGTCCTCCACGGAAGGTTTGAAACGAGGTTTCGAAGTCTCCGACACAGGGGCCCCCATTTCGATGCCCGTCGGTGAAGGCGTCATGGGTCGCGTATTCGACGTGACCGGCCAACCGGTCGATGACCGTGGCCCCGTCAAGGCGGACAAATATTACCCGATTCATCGCACCGCCCCCGCACTGGTGGATCAGGCTACCTCTCCAGAAATTCTGACCACAGGTATCAAGGTGATCGATCTGATCTGCCCATTCCTCAAGGGTGGTAAGGTTGGGGCCTTCGGAGGTGCCGGAGTCGGCAAGACGGTGGTGATCATGGAGCTGATCAACAACATTGCCAAGTTGCATGGTGGTGTTTCGGTTTTCGCTGGAGTGGGAGAACGCACCCGTGAGGGCAACGATCTTTACGGTGAAATGTCCGACGCAGGCGTCATCAAGCAAGACAAACTCGAAGATTCAAAGATCGCCCTAGTTTATGGTCAGATGAACGAACCCCCTGGAGCCCGTCTGCGTGTGGCACTCTCGGGTCTAGCCATGACCGAGTATTTCCGCGATGAGAAGAATCAAGATGTGCTCCTCTTTGTGGACAACATTTTCCGCTTTTCCCAGGCTGGCTCAGAGGTTTCGGCTCTCCTAGGCAGAACCCCAAGTGCTGTGGGCTATCAGCCTACCCTGGCTGCCGAAATGGGTAACCTCCAAGAGCGAATCACTTCTACCAAGAAGGGTTCCATTACCTCTTTCCAGGCCGTGTATGTGCCGGCAGACGATTTGACTGACCCAGCCCCTGCTACCACATTCGCTCACCTTGATGCCACCGTGGTGCTGGAACGTTCCATTGCCGAGTTGGGCATCTACCCAGCGGTGGATCCCCTGGCTTCATCCTCCAGAGCACTGAGTGCTGAGCTGGTCGGGGAAGAGCATTACTCGGTGGCACGTGGCGTTCAGAGTGTGCTCCAACGCTACAAAGATTTGCAGGATATCATCGCCATCCTTGGTATGGACGAATTGTCCCCTGAGGACAAATTGACCGTGTTCCGTGCGCGAAAAATCCAACGATTCTTGAGTCAGCCTTTCTCGGTGGCTGAAGTGTTCACAGGTCGCCCCGGGAAACAGGTGGGCGTGAAGGACACAGTGCGTGGATTCAAGGAGATTCTTGAAGGCAAGCACGACGATGTCGGTGAAGGCAACTTCTACATGAAGGGTGCCATCGAGGAAATCTACGAAGAGGACTGATCGATCGGCTATCTGCCGATTGGCCTGACTTTTCTGGAAGCCTAAATCGAGAAATCTTGTCCCCATGGCTCAGACACTCAAACTTGAAATCGTGACTCCCGAGAGCACCGTCTACTCGGAGGAAGTCAACATGGTGACCCTTCCAGGTAAGGAAGGCACCTTGGGCATCCTACCCCAGCACATCCCTCTGATGACGCAGGTCACCGCCGGAGAGATCAGTGTGCGGAAGGAAAACGAGCATCACCACCTAGCCATCGGCGATGGCTTTGTTCAGGTCACCCCCGAAAAGGTATCTGTCATGACAGACATGGCGGTAAGGGAAGAAAACATAGACGAGGACAAGGCCGAGGAAGCTAGGCGCAAGGCTGAGGAACGGCTTCAAGAAAAGCTTTCGGACGAAGAACTGGCTACAGTTAAGGCAGCACTGGCTCAATCTGTGGCTCAGCTGAATCTTAAACGGCGCCGTCGTAACGGCTAAGCGGTTCCTGACGACCCTTCAGAAGGTTTCCCCTCTGGATTCATTTCAAAGCCGGCTTCCAAGTGGAAGTCGGCCTTTTTATTGAATCATCCCAGCTCAAGGAAGTTTCGTAGCATAGTACGACCATGCTCGGAAAGGATACTCTCTGGATGAAACTGGACCCCCCAGATCGGGAAATCCCGGTGGCGGATGCCCATGATTTCACCCTCCTCGGTTTGAGCCGTGACTTCCAAACAGTCAGGGAGGGTGTCAGGTTTGATCACAAGCGAGTGGTAGCGTGTGGCATTGACGGGACTTGGAACTCCCTTGAAGAGATCCTTGCCATCATGGATGACAGGGGAAATCTTTCCATGCATCAGTCGGTAGTTGACAACCACCTCTGCCCCAAAGCTGTAACCAATGCACTGGTGGCCAAGGCACACTCCCAAAAGAGGCAGTTTTCCGGCATAAGCCCGAATGATATCATTAGAAAGGCCCGCCTCTCTGGGTGAGCATGGTCCAGGTGAGATCAGGATCCGCTCAGGTTTTTTAGCTTCAATGGCATCAAGGGTGATTTGGTCGTTGCGATGGATTTCCATCTCAACCTCCATTTCGCCCAGATATTGAACCAAATTGTAGGTGAACGAATCGTAATTATCGATGACCAGCAGCATAGACGTGAGGACAAGGAAGCGGCGTGATTGGTCTGCTCTCTGGCCCGAGGAGGAGACTAATAAGCCCCCCACTGAAACTTCAACGGTTTTGTTAGGCTCTGGCTGAGAGGGAGGCGATGCAAGTCGACCTCAGAAGGCCGTTGGCCCTGAGCCTCCTTCACCAGTCAGGGCTTCTTGCCAAACCGAAGCATGTAATTGTCTTTCAGCAATGCATGTGAGCCAAGTTCCTGGAAACCAGCCTGCTTAATCTCCTGACTGAATACCTCCTGGCCTCCCCGCACATGACTCAGGATCCACTCTGAGCTGGTTCCTTCAATGCGCTTGAAATCAATCAAGATAATTTCTCCCCCAGGTCGTAGGGCCTGATGCAAGGAAGCCAGCATAGTCTGGGGATACTCAAAGTGGTGGTAAGTGTCACAAATGAAAACCTTGTCAACACTACCCTCAGGTAGGGCTGAAGTCTTCCCATCACCCAATACAGTCACAATGTTGTTTCGGCCCGTCTCCTTGGCGCGATCCAGAATGCGGGAGAGAAAAATAGGCACGATGTCCACGGCGTAAACCTTGCCTTCAGACCCGACTGCATCGGCAAACAGGCCGGTATAAAGTCCGGTCCCAGCTCCCACATCGGCAATGGCTTCACCTGGCTTAATGCCGATGGCCTCGAGCACAGCCAGACGAGAATCATAAACCTCTCGTCCTTCTCGCTCAAACCGTTCAACCCATTCACCCACTTGCAGGTCGGCCTGGAGAAAGTTGTCATTAATGCCGGGTTTGACACTTTTTTCCAGAGTAGGTGTTTGAGCAGAAAGGGATGGATGGATGGCCAGGCAAAGCCACCCTAGAGCAAGCGGGAGCAGTCGAGAAAAGCGCATTGCAATGATATCGAACATGTCACCAGCATGGGTGATAAAAACAACTTTGTCCATCAGATCGCTGAGGTACGAGCTAGTCTGACATTCCCGTTCTAGACATGGGTTTTCCATTGTCAGATTGAAGGCCCCACCCATAATCCAGGCATGGCAGATCGCATTGGAATCATTGGAGGCAGTGGCCTGTATGACATTGAAGGCCTGAGCAACCAAAAGTGGTCCCGAGTGGACACCCCATTTGGTGATCCCTCTGATGAGTTGCTCGCCGGTGAATTATCAGGGCGAGAAGTCATCTTTCTCCCACGCCATGGACGCGGGCATCGGCTCCTTCCAGGAGAGCTCAATCACCGCGCCAATCTCTGGGCCATGAAGTATCTAGGCGTGAAATGGGTCATCAGCATCAGTGCGGTGGGATCATTGCAACCAGACATCAAACCTTGCGAGGTGGTTTTCATCGACCAATTTGTGGACAAGACAAAGCAGTCAGGCCAACACACTTTTTTTGGCGAAGGCATTGTCGCCCACATCGCCTTTGCCGACCCGATTAGCGAGAATCTAAGGAAACTCATGATTGAGACCGCCAGGGAGCAGGGTATTGACCACCACGAAAAAGGGACCTACCTCAACATGGAAGGCCCTGCTTTCAGCACCCGCGCCGAGTCAGTGATCAACCACCAGGCTGGCCTTTCGGTCGTTGGCATGACCAATCTGGCCGAAGCCAAATGCGCCAGAGAAGCTGAGATTGCCTACGCCTCCATGGCCATGGTGACTGATTACGATGCGTGGAATCCAGATCACGATCATGTGACAGTCGAACAAGTTATCGACAACCTGCATCGCAATGCAGGCACCGCCAAAGCGCTACTGCTCGGCCTGCTGCCTCGCATGCCTCAGCTGGCCAGCTGGCCCGAACACGATGCCCTGAAACACGCCATCATCACCCAGCGCTCGATGTGGCCAGAATCAACCATCCAGAAATTGGGACCGATTCTTTCTCGTTATCTCTAAGAGCAACTCAACCCTCCATCAGCCCTTCCTGAGATAGCTTATCAGCCTGAACGATGCAGGGGTCCCAGTGCTTGTGAGTCACGGACCCCACGGACTTGCCCGTCTTCACACAAACGCTATAAATGAGGCATGCAACGGCTCTCCAGCTTTCCGATGCTCACCCTCGGCTGCGCGCTCATTTGCCTAAGCCCGCAGGCAGGAGCACAGATCGAACCAGCCGATGATGCCCCACCTGCCCTGTCTCCGGAGCAAAGTCTCCTTTGCTTTGAACTGCCCTCGGGATTTGAACTGCAACTGCTGGCTTCAGAACCACTGATTGAAGAACCCTCGGGAGTATGCTGGGATGCCTCTTCCCGGCTCTATGTCTGTGAACTTCATGGTTACAACCTCGAGGGACAATATGACATTGAAGCACTGAACCGAACCGGTAAACTCGATCGCAAAGTACGGCGCATTCAAGCCGACCCAGCGGCCAAGGAAAAAGCCCTGTCGGGTACTTACGGTCGGATCAAGCTCCTCAGTGATTTGAATGGTGATGGGAGGATGGATCAGGCACAAATTTTTGCCGATGGCCTGCCACCCTGCTTTGGCATGGTAGCAGCCAGAGGAGGCCTCATCGTTGCCTGTGCGCCCCATATTCTCTTTCTCAAGGACAACGATGGTGATGGCAAGGCCGACCAGCAAGAAATCCTCTTCACAGGTTTCGAGGAAGGTGTGCTCGAACGCCGGATTAATGCGCCTCAGTGGGGGCTGGATAATTGGATCTACTTGGGCGGTGGTGGCCGGGCAGATCAGATTACAGGACCTGGCCTGGACCAACCCGTAAACCTCGGACGCACTGATTTCCGGATCAGAGCCGATGGCAGTGCTATCGAAGCTGTCGAAGGCAGCACAGGGACATTCGGGCATACCTTCACCGCCGAAGGCGATAGGTTGACCATCAGCACAGGCACGCCCGGCTATCAGGTCCTTCCCATTCCCTGGAGTTACCTCACTCGCAACCCGTTCCTATCGGTTGGGAGACTCGAACGCAATGCCGCTGGCTATCAGGAAACGTTTCCCATATCCAGCCCGCACCCCTGGCGGACCCGCCGCTATGAAGACCCTGGTTTCTCTGAGTATTACACCGAGCGCTACGGCAAAGCCGAATCCATTCCAAGCGGTTATTTCACCTCAGCCTGTTCGCCGTTCATTTACCGAGACACGGCTTTTCCAGTTGCCTATCACGGAGCGAATTTCTCCTGCGAACCGGCGCAAAACCTCATTCACCAATCAAGCCTTCACTGGCAGGGAACTCATTTGAACCTTCTCCGCGGTGGCGCCAAAGCAGGCGCGAGCGAAGTGATTGAGTGGGCACTGGCACAAAAGACACGACCCATGCCCTCGCTACCTGAGGCAAGCCAGTGGGAAGTGTTGGGTCCACTGCGCAAAAAGGATGGAGGCTCGTTACTGGAAACCGCATTTGAACCAGAAAAGCAGTGGGATTGGGATGGTAACCTTCAGGGCCATCGATGGGAATCACGACCCTCATTTGAAGATGGGCAAGTGATCGATCTTGGACTCCCTGAGCAATCGGCCATCTACCTGCGCCGTATCCTTGAGGCGGATCAGGACAAGCAGCTCTTCCTTTCCCTAGGGAGCAACGACGCCATTCAATGTTGGCTCAATGGCAGGAAGATTCATGAAAACAATATCAACCGAAGCGCGGCGCCAGACCAGGACATCATCCCGTTGAACCTACGCAAAGGCCCCAACCGGTTACTGATGAAAATCGTCAACGGCACCAACGCCAGCGGTTTTTATTTCCGTATGCAAGCCACGGCGTTACCGCCCCGGGTGAGCGATATCCTGAGTGTCTCCGCTTCCCAATGGAGTGAGGGGCAGATTCAATTGCTTGCCGAAACCCATGCCAGCATCCAGGCGGCCGCCAACCAGCATGAATTCCTGGCATCGAAGGATAGTTGGTTTCACCCCATGAACCTGACTCACGCACCCGATGGATCCATTGTCATCACCGACTTCTACAGAGAAATCATTGAGGATTACTCAGCCATCCCCCGCTACCTGCAACAGCAGTATGGTCTGAATCACGGTATGCATCATGGACGTCTCTGGCGATTGACTCACTCCGAAAGCCCTCCTCACACCGCTAGGATCCCGTCCAGCTTGAAACCCCAGCAGCTAGCATCCATGCTGGCAAGTGAGCGCGTGTGGGAGCGCGAAAACGCCCAACGCCTTTTAATTGAACAAGGTGCTACCGAAGCCAGGGATGAGATCTTAAATCATCTGGTCACAAGCTCACGGCAAGAAAGTGCCATCGCTGCCTTGTATACCCTTGAGGGATTAGGGCAGACCGATGCAGCATCCATGGAACTGGCCCTGAATCATCCAAACTGGGCGGTGCGCCGACATGCCCTGCGCGTGGGGGATCAATACCCTGCAGGGCATCCGGTTCATCAACAGACTGCGAGATGGCTGGAGGATGTCACCCATTATATCAATGAACCACGCTTGCTCATCCAGATCGCGCTCAGTCTAGGGTCCTTCGACCAAACTGAGGCACTTAACGGATTGGCCTACCTGGCTACTGAGCACAGAAGTCTTCCTTGGATGGATCTGGCCATTCTCAGTTCAAGTGCCGGGCGTGAGGATGCCCTGCTAAGCCGATTGCTGCGGCTCAATCCAACAGGGAGCCCCATCAGTGAGTCACTTGTCGCCCTCATGGCAACCCGAGAGGACAGGATCCAGCTACACAAGGCGATCGCTGCGGTCAAAAGTCTGGCTCAAGGGGAATCCCAATCCCTTTATCTGGCCATCCTGCGCTCAGCTCTTGATCCCGAACCAGCTTCGCAGCGGCTTGAGCTTGAAGCCATGCAAGCCCCAGATGCCGCCACCCTCGAAAGGATCGAAGCCAAGTGGCCAGCTTTTCTCGAAGCCTTGAGTCAGAAGGAAGTTTCCCGACCAAGCGGGGAAGCACTTTTCACTGAGCACTGCTCAAGTTGTCACCAAGCCAAAGGGATCGGCTCCCTAGTAGGTCCGAACTTGGATTCAGAATTCCAGCGTGCACCAGAAACGATTCTACGCGATATCCTCTTCCCTCACGAGACCATCACCCAGGGGTTCCAAACCCTTCGCTTATCCATGAAGCAAGGCGCCGATGTCATCGGCATCCTGGCTTCAGAATCCCCAACCAGCGTGACCCTGCAATTTCCTGGTGGAGAGTCTAGAACATTCCTTCGGAACCGCATCGCCAAGGTCCATCAAGATTCGGTTTCCCTGATGCCCGCTCAATTCGGCTGGACGCTTGAACCATCTGAAACCGCAGCCATTATTGCTTTCCTCACCCAGCGCAGTAGGGATGGCTCAAGTGAGTCAAAGCCATGAGGCTGATACCAGCGGAAAGCAGGCTCAATAGCGACACGGCACGATGCTCTGAGCCGATGGGTTTCATGCTGGACACCTTGCCGAGCCATGGCACGATCCATCCTCCACTAAGGCATGAAACCCAGCAAGCAGCCGCCAGAATCGATTCAGTCCGCAGGCAACCAAAGGCCTGGCCGACTTGCCTTATTCTGGAGGCAGGCCTTCATCATTGATCCCAGGTCTCTGACCCTGTTTCGCTGGCTGATCGGTGCATGCCTGCTATGGGACGTGATCCTAAGAATGAGTGATCCGGCTCAGGTGGATGGGCTCCATGGTTTGATTCCCCACCGATTCTTGAGGGAATTGAGTCAGGAGTGGAGCTGGTCTTTCCATCTAGCAAGCCAGTCGATGCTCTACCCTTGGTTTCTTGCAATCCTTCTGATCCTCTCAGCGATAGGAATCATCATCGGATGGAGGGTTCGTGGTTGCTTGCTAGCAGCCTGGCTGATCACCCTTTCCCTACACAACGCCACCTGGCCACTACTCAATGGAGGGGACACCCTGATGCGGATGCTTCTTTTCTGGGGTATGTTCCTACCCTGGTTTCAAAAGACAGCCCAAGGTGGTTCCGGCATTAATCGACTGGCTCCCTCAATGGGGACCCTCGCTATCATGCTACAGATGGTGCTTGTCTATGTTTGTTCAGCGGTTCTGAAAAGCAACGAGGACTGGCTGAGTGGCAGAGCCCTGGAGGGCTGCCTTTCAAATGATCTTTATGCGACCCCCATCGGCAAGGCTCTCGTTAACTGGCCGGGTTGCCTCAAAATACTGACTTGGGCGACACTTGGGCTGGAGTGGGTGGCTCCCCTGATACTTCTTTTCGGCCAACGCCGACCCACACTCAGATTAACCGCGGTGATTGCTTTGGTAGCGATGCACCTCATCATCATGCTCACCATGCATGTCGGTTTATTCTCGCTGGTGTCCATCGCTGGTTTGAGCCTCTTTCTACCCACTCGATGCTGGGATCGATATGCCCCCTTTATGCGGACACCGATTCAAGTCGATTCACGGGCAGTAACCCATGCCCCAGTGGATCAATCGTGGGCCGCGCGAGGCAGGGCATGGATTTGCCTGCTGGCTTTGATCTGGATCAGTCTCGTTAACTTGCATGGCCTGCCAGGCAAGCCACTCCCATGGTTGGGTCATGCGTCCTTGGAATGCCTGCGCACGGGTCTTGGGCTCTGGCAGCGATGGGGGATGTTTGAAACCATTCCAAAACTCAATGGCTGGTATGTTGCAAAGCTGACCCTGGAAAATGGTCAGGAGCTGGACCTACTCGATAAGGCTGAGGGCTTGAGCTGGCAGCGGCCCAAAAACCCATCAGGTATGTTTCCCAATCATCGGTGGCGTAAAATCTTTCGTGAGATGGCCCATGAAGACGCCCAAGGGTATCATTATTTCAGGGATCCGATATGCAGGCATCTGCTTCATCAATGGCAGCAAGCCAATCCATCAGGTCCTGGGGTTATCGCTCTGGACTTATTTTTCTGCTCAACCATCACATCAGTGACGGGCGACTCCACCCTGACACGGCGACAAAGCCTTCATCAGATCAGGCCTTGAGGAAGGCTTCAGGCTAAGAGCGATCTTGACGAATAGGCCGACTGGCTTTGAAAGCCTCAAGGTAGTTTTCATAGGTGGGTCTCTGCTGCGCATTGACTCGTTCCATGGCTTTTGACTGCCACCTCACCGCTTCATCGAATGCTCCCATTTCAGCATGGGCTGCGGCCAGAGTGACTAATGTATCAGGGTTCTTCCAGCCAGTGAGAGCACAAGCCTTGAGTGCATACCTGAGGGCTGAGCTACCATCGCGCATGGTAGCTTGAACATGGGTCGAACCCTCCCAAGCCAAACGCTGCAAAACTTGAGCCCAGCTTGAAATCAAACCCTCCCTGTCATCAAACTCCACCAGATACTCCAGCAGCCCAGCCACCCTGCTTAACTCCTTCATTGCCTTGGGAAACTGGCCCATTTTCTCGTGTAGCTGAGCTTGATTGAGCATCAATTTGGCAAGAATCACTCTGGTTTCCTGTTCCATGTCCTGACGGACAAGGCAGGGATGGGTGTAAACACTCAGGCCTTGGGGCTGCAGGGTCATACCAAGAAGGAAAAGTATGTTCAGCCTTCCATGGGTTGCAGATGCCGCGGAGTTAATCACCACCTCTGGCTTGTAGCTGAGCAGATTGATAGCCTCCAGCAGATGCGATTGGGCCGGGCTAAGCTCTCCCTGCCACTGTTCAATCACTGCCAGATTGTTGAGGGCCATAGCCAATTCAAGTCGGCTAGGATAATTGTCCCTTCCCTGTTCCAGAAGCAGATGTTGCCAGGTTGCAACCTCTAGGTAAGCCTGCTTGGCTTCTTCCAGACGCTGTAAGCCCAGTAGGCAATGTGCCCGCTGATGCAAGATAGCAATTTGTATTTTGGTTTCATGACCTTGATCCACGACGGATATTGGCAATGCCGATTGAGCCTCCACCAAATTTTGTAGGGCCTTTTCTGGTTGTCCGGATTGAAGCTTCACCGTTGCCTGAGCCAGTAGGTTTTGCGCGATCTGGTCTGATAACCGATCCTCTGGTGCTTCCTCTGCCATCTCCATCAGCAGCGCATGAGCTTTTTCAAAAAAAACGACCGCAGCTTGATGATCCCCGACTAACTGGCAGGCATGACCACACTCTTGAAGTGTGCCAATCCAAGCGTTTTGATGAACCATGGTGGGATCCACTTCATAAACATGCTCTCTTAAATCACAGGCCCGCCGCATGGTAGCCAACCCATCGGAAACCAAGCCTTTAAGCCATAGGGTTCTGGCATGTCTTTCAATCCCCTCGCACAGATCGATTGCCCGGATCTGCGCCTCGGAGGTGCCTCCCAATGCCTCCAGGCAATCGATGAAGCGTCTGCTGGCCCCCTGGTGGTATGGGTCATGTTTCAAGCATTCAAGTAAGGCCACCGAGGCCGCGTCCCATCGCTCAGATTCAGCTAAAATGAGTCCATGAAGATAATGCCATCCAACCCTCACCGACATGGTTTCCCTGAGCTGATTTGCATTAAACCGATCTCTGTGTTTTTCGAACAAGGCAAGTGATCGATCTGTTTGGCCCTGCGCCAGGGCCAGCATCGCTTGAGCCATGCCCAAAACTAGATGCTGCCCTCCGGTGAGTCGGCTTGTAGCGCCCTGAAAATCCCAAGGCCTGAGCTGAGCCTGCAACTGCTTCAAAACCCAATCGGCAAGCCCAGAGTCCGGGATCGTTTTCACGGCCGTGGCAAGCGCGGGGTGAGACTGCAGGAGGGAGCGGGATCGAGCCGCCTCACCACGCTTGGCGAGATCCAGGGCTGACTGAAGCGTCATCAGCTGATCCATGGCTACCTGCCGATCCAAGCCTCTTCCACCCTCCACTGCAAGCCACCACCAGGCAAGCACAAGAGCCATTACTGCCAAGAGCACCCTGCTGGCCTGTCCCAATGGCGATGAAGATTGAGCTGACATGCTTTGGGTAAAGATCATCCTTGTGGCACAAAGCTTTGCAGAATTCAACACCTTGATCGCCATCCAAACCCAGCAGGAGGTTTGCGCGGATGCGTGTTACCCTCGCGTTCGTCCAAATATTACTTTTTTTTAACCTTCGATTAACCTTTTTGTCATCGATGCCCAAGTAGCTTGTGCGCTGATTGATGACGAACAAGGTAAGCCCAATCCAATCAACACGCTCCCTTTCGGACTCACGCCAGGATTCCAGCCAGCCCAATGACCATCGTCGGGCTTGTGTTCTGCTTATCGCCTTCACGGTCCTCAAATTCATCTTCTTCATCATGGCTCCGATGGACCTGGCAGGGGACGAGGCCTATTACTGGGAATGGGGTCAGCACCTGGATTGGGGATATTTCAGTAAGCCACCGGGAATCGCCTGGATCATGGCCTTGGTGGACAAGATAGCCCCTGGGAGCACCTTGGCCATTCGCACGACAGCCTTACTGATGTCTGTGGCTGGTTTTTGGATGATTCACAACTTGGTTTCACGGGCTTTTTCTCCGAGGACAGGTTGGTGGACGCTGCTGCTGATGCTTAGCACAGTAGGTTCAGCTGCCTTGAGCACGATCCTCACCATTGACGCTCCATTGGTGCTAGCCTGGTCAGGTGCCATGTGGGCTCTTTGGGGCTGGCAGACTGCCTCCATTCACGGTCAACGCAGTGTGCACTGGCAACTCAGCCTGGTTTTTTTCCTGTTGTTGGGGGTGTTAAGCAAGCAGATGATGCTGGTGTTCATTCCCTTGGCGTGGTGCTACCTGCTTCTGAGCTCTGGTTGGCGCCAATGTGCTAAGCAAATCGGTTTTTGGTTGGTTTTTCTCATGCCCCTGATCGGGCTCCTACCCAGTCTGTGGTGGAACCAGCAAAACAACTGGATCACGTTCACTCACACCCTTCACCACTTCCAATCTGACCGAGGCTCATGGCTTCGCCATGCCCAGACGGGATCAGAATTTTTACTCGCTCAAGCAGGCTTGGTAGGGCTTGTTCTCTTTCCCTTGCTGATCATGCTGATCATGCGCTTGGTACCGCGCTGGAAGCAACTCCCCTGGAATCTGAAATTCCTCATGATTTTCGGAGGATTTCCGATGATTTTTTTCCTCGGGTTTGCCTTCACCCAAAGAGTGAATCCAAATTGGCCTGCGGCTTTCATGCCCGCCTGCATCGCACTGTTAGGAGCCGCTGCATGCCAGCAATGCCCCCCTAAGCTAATGGGGAAACGCGACTGGGCCACCTGGATTCATCGCGCGTGGCGACTCAATATCAGTTTGCTCATCTTGGCTCACCTCCTGTTGTTGGGCTTTTCCAACAACTGGTTTCCTTCATTTCCAGGTGATCCGACGGCAAGAATCCGAGGCTGGCAGCGCTTGGCCCATGACATTGGCCTTTACCGCCATGCCGCCAGGTTGGCAGCGGATTGTCATTACATCACTGTCGGGCATCGCTTTCTGACGAGCGAACTTGCCTTCTATTTGCGTGGGCAACCTCGAGTGCATCGTTTCCTGCCCCCTCATGACCGTCCCCTGTCACAGCATGATTTCTGGCCTATCCCAGATATCCAGCAAGTCAAAGACTCGTTGATTGTTATTCAGGGTAGCAAAGAGTCAGTACCTGAGGACCTGATCGAGCATTTTCAAACACTGCGGGTAATCACCGAATTGAACTATTCAGACGGCCCCAGCCGCTACCAACAATTCACCCTGCTACATGGCAGTGGCCTCATCTCCTGGCCATCCAACCATTTTTCTCAAAAAACCTCGCGATGAATCACACTGTTACGACCCATCCAACCCCTAACACGCAGGTCACCAAGGATCTCAAAACTTGGATGGCAGTGAAGCTTATTTGCCTGATGGGGGTGATGGTCCTTACCAGCTTTTTGATTAACTACTGGCAAGTTGATCTGAAATTGGCTGCTTGGTTTCATGATGACGAGGCTGGCTGGTGGCTAGCCTCCAATCCCTTGATTCAAGGATTGTATCACTACGGAGAATTCCCTGCCTGGATCGCTACCGTGGTGATCCTTGCCTTAGCCTTTATTCCTTTGGCTGGTCCTTGCCGACCCCACTGGCGCCCAATGGGAGTTTACCTGATTCTTGTGCTACTGCTTGGACCCGGACTCCTGATCAACGGCATCTTTAAGGAACACTTCGGTCGGCCCAGACCCAATCAAATCCGAACATTCGGTGGCAAACTCGAGTTCAAGCCACTCGGTCAACCGGGGGTCGCTCATGTAGGGAAGTCATTTCCATCAGGGCATGCTTCCATGGGCTTCTTCTGGCTCGCCTTGTTTATTTACCTGAGAAGAAGCAACCCCAAGCTTGCGAAAACTTTTTTGCTGCTCGGATTGATTCATGGAGGAGCGATGGGATTTGGTAGGATGGCACAGGGCAAGCATTTTTTGGGAGACGTACTCTGGTCGGGAGCCATGGTCTACCTGGTTTCCTGGGCGAACATGGTTTCAATCGTCCCGGCCTTACAACGACGATGGGCCATCAGTGAAGGGGAAGACCCGATAGCCCTGATGAATCATCCAAAAGCCTCTACGGAGAAGGTTGCTCCTCAGGTTGGCAGCGAAGAATTCTCGGTAGTCGTTCCCTGTTACAATGAAGAAGCCTCCATCCAATTCGTGATGGATGAATTACTGGAAAAACTGCCCGAGGCGGAAATCATCATGGTGGATGATGGTAGCACCGACGGAACCTGGGCCTTGATTCAGTCCTACGCACCCAGAATTCGTGGCGTGCGACTTACCCGAAATCTTGGTCAGAGCGGCGCCCTCTACATAGGCTTTCAGTATGCCACCCGCCCATTGTGTGGCCTGATGGATGGAGATGGTCAAAATGATCCGGCGGATTTCTATTCACTTCGGGAAAGCCTGGTTGAGCACGGAGCCGACATGACCGGAGGCATACGCGCCAAAAGACAGGATGACTGGGCTCGTAGACTGGCCTCACGCCTAGCCAATCGTATTCGCAACAGGTGGCTGGGTGACTCAAGCCGCGATACAGGATGTTCCCTTAAACTATTTCGATCAGAGCATCGTCGCCTGCTGGTTCCCTTTAATGGCCTGCACCGATTCCTACCAACCTTCTTTCAACGTGCTGGCCTGCACTTCGTTGAAATCCCAGTCAACCATCGCCCACGCAAGGGAGGCATTTCAAAGTATTCCATCGGCGGGCGTGCTTGGCGAGGTATCTACGATTTAGTGGGTGTGGGATGGCTGATGAAACGAAGGGTTATCCCGACTGAAGTGATTACAACATGAATGAGATATGGTTCCAGGCATGGGGCGTGATGATCACTCCCTGGAAATGCGTCGGTTACCTCGGGGTAGGCCTTTTTGCTTCCCGCTGGCTGGTCCAGATGGTGGCCTCATCCAGAGCAGGCAAACCAACCATGCCCCGACTTTTTTGGTATATGAGCATGAGTGGCAGCCTCCTCCTGCTGACTTATTTTATTTTTGGCAAAAATGACTCGGTGGGGGTTCTCTCAAATCTCATGCCAGCGTGCATTGCGGCCTACAACCTCTATCTGGACAAGAAATCAACCCCAAGATGATCCTGCCTTGCTCATTCACCCGACCAGCAAGCAAGCAACAAAGCGACCACAGAAGCATAAAGCATTTTGGGCGGTCACCATCAAATGTCCGGATCGAGAACCAATCTTAACCTTCCATTGACTCAGGGCTCATCTTCCCAACTTGGCTTAAACACTCATGAAACGCTTGCTGAAATCATTTAGGATCGACCTTTCGTCGCAAACAGCCACGCTTGTCGCAACCCTTTGGAATCACCGCCGACTGATCACATGGTCTATGGTCCTTTGCTTTGCCATCCTTGAGGGACTCATGATTGAGGACAAGACATGGTTATTTCAGATCCAAGAGGCCTACCATGGGAATCCAAACTTCCCCAAATTCCTGAGCAAGATAGGAGAATTTCAATTCTCCACCCTCAGTCTAAGTCTACTACTCTGGTTGCTGGGGAAAGTATTCTATGCCAAGCGACTATCTCTCACACAGGCTTCGCGGGCCTGCCTAGTGGCTGGATTACTCTCGGGAGTAACCGCCACAATCCTCAGACCGGCCATTGGCCGAGCACGGCCTTTTACCGAAGAGGTGGCCTCGTTTCACCCCCTGAGCCTTCGACACAAGTATCAGAGCTATCCTTCTGGTCATGTCCTGACATCCGGTTCCTCTCTACTGGCTGTTGCCAGCAAAATACCTGTTCTGATGCCGGTGGCTGTTGGGACGACAGCTCTGATTGCATGGTCAAGGATGGCATTGAACAAGCATTACCCCTCGGATGTGATGAGTTCCATGGTGTTGAGTGTTCTGATTGCCTGGCTCGTTAACAGGGCAACTGGAAGCTCGTTTGACTAAGTCAGATAACAGCGAGCAAGGTATGTGGCATTGAAACCCGGACCGAAAGCGCCACATCCAAATGACCCCATAAGGCCTGCTCACTCTCAAACTCAACGTCCACCGACTGTGATGCCAGGCCAATCATCGGTGCGAAAGGGGGATGCCGGAAGGCCCTCTTGATTATAAAGGTTACAGCCCTCAGGGTTATCCGCCCAAGCATAGCGCACAGCAACAGGTTCCTCGATCTCCTTGCTGGATACCACAATTGAGGCACCCTCAATGTGTGCCTCGGCCCAGACAAATTGTCGATCTTTCCCGGCGATGGCAAAGGATCGCAAGGGCTGGATTGAGGCAGCGCTAGCTCTGCCAGCTCTCAACCCGGAGCCTGCATGATCAAAAGTCAACCGAATCCGATTTCCTTCGATCTGCATGGATCGATAGGTGGGTCCGGAATAAACCAGATTTTGGTGGTAGACCTCTGACTTGGCCCACAGAGCCAGGCGAGCTCCGACATCCTGTTTATTCCTTGGATGAATATCCGCCGCATCACCAATATCGATGATGACAGCCTGACCGGTGTTGGGTTCGCTCAAAGCCATGCTCTGTGCCTCCCGCAATTCTGCCCAGCTGCTTTCTCCAGGATCGCTTTGAGGAGCAGTAAAGTTGGCCAGTTGAACAAACCCGAAAGGAAAATCACCTTGTTGCCATTGCTGACGCCAATCACGAATCATAGCAGGAAACAGGCTACGATACTGGTAAGCTCGCCCTGCATTGGATTCACCCTGATACCAAATTGCCCCACGGATAGTAAAAGGGATGATGGGAGCCAACATGGCGTTGTAGAGAACCGTTGTCACGTTGGGGTTGTTGCCTGGACGCTGAGGCAAGGGACTCCAGTCACGCGCTGAGCGGGCGACGCGATATTGCCAGTTTCCTGCCAGGGAAAGGCTTTGCTTTCGTTCAGGGTTCTCCAGTCTGAGTTGATCGGGTGCTCCGTAAAACCCGCCATCTCCTCCTGTATCCAGCACCCGAACCGACACGGTATTCATGCCAGCCTTGAACCAGTTGGCCTGTATGGGGTAAGTCCGCCCCGCCATCCAGAAATCAGTGGTTCCCACCTCCATGCCATTGACGAAGGTGGTGTCGGCATCATCGATGGGGCCTAGGTGCAGGATCAAGTTCTCTCCCTGCCAATTATCTGGGAGTGTGATGGCCCTGCGAAACCAGACAATCCCATCAAACCCTTCCAAGCCTGCTTTTTCCCAATGACCAGGCACATCCATGGTCGTCCACTGTGAGGTATCAAGATCAGGGTTGGCCCAATTGCCTCTTTGCCTGTCTCCAGGGTCATTGTGCTGCCACCAATCCTGCATCTGTCCCTCAAAATTAAATCGGCCAGTTTCCATTTCCTCAGCAAGGCGCTGAACGCTCTCAACGGCCGGGGCAAAATCCGGAAGTTCCCACAGTCCCTCAGCACTGGTCCATGCCTCACACAAAGTGCCTCCCCATGAGGCGTGAATCAGCCCAATTGGAATACCCAGAGATTGGTGGAGCGCCCGCCCGAAGAAATAAGCCGTCGCCGAGAAACCACCCCAACCGCCTTGTGCAAGAGTCTCTGGGGAGCAGGCAACCCAGCTAGGATCATTGTCCCAGCGATCTCTGGGGCTCAATGAGGTTGCCTTGTCTACGGTGAAAAGTCTTATTCCTGGGAAAGAGGCCTCACCAATGGCTTCTTCGGCTCGGTCAACGTGGGCCACCCCCATTTCCATGTTGGACTGACCTGAGCAGATCCAGACTTCACCGACCAACACATCCTCGAGTGTGATTTGATTCTGACCCGCCACCGTGAGCTGGTAAGGTCCTCCAGCCTCCAATGGCGCCAACTCAACCAACCACTTACCTTGAGAGTTGGCCCTTGTATGGAAGCTTTGATCCGCTAGTGAAACTCGGATCGACTCGTCGGCCTCGGCCTGGCCCCAAACCTTAATGGGCTGATTCCGCTGAAGCACCATGTGATCGGTAAAAATCTGAGCTAGCGTGACCTCAGCCACCATCTCACAGGTTTGCATGACGCCCAAGCATCCCATCCAAAAAAAGCCAATCCATCGCATGAGCCTGATGAAAGCAAATAGGTTAGCTATGTAAACCTTTTACTCCGTTTTGATTATCACATCATACGCCACCCTTAGACGGGTCACCTTAAAAAGCCATAAGAGGATCTGACAGGCAGTGGCCATCAAGCTTTAAAAAGCTGAGGACTTCTCTCAATCAGCAGATGGCCCCTTCGATGCGGAGATTAGGTTTTGCCGTTGAAAAAATTTTGGAGCCCATAACCTTCAGGGATCATTGGCTATTTGAATCCGCGTACCTAGAAGGATGCGTCCTTTTTAAACGGATCCCAAAGCTGAGTTCTCGAAACTCTCATTATTTGTTTTCAAAAGTGAACTTAATGTCGGTTTTTGATTATTATTTAGTCAAATTACTTATTTTCCTGGCACGGAACATGCGATCCCTAAAGAGAGGCCCTCAGGCTGATGTGAGAAACAATTCTCAATTTGCGAACATGTCAGCGAAGGGGCTCAAACATATAAACCGGTATTTAGTAACGATGAAAAAACCTCTGACCTTCACCCATAGGCTTACCCTGGCCCTCGCCCTAATGTGCGTGTTCCATACCTGTTCAAACCAATTATTATGGGGACAGGGACAGGTTGTCTTTTCCAATCATGCTGATTCAGCTATTTTTCATGCTGAGAAAGGTCTTTATCTCGAATCGGGAGACCTGGCTCAACTATGGGTACAAAGCCCTGACGGATCATGGGTTTCAGTCAATGAACCGGTCCGTTTTTTGGCTGCTGGAATCTTTTTCGGCGGTTCTGTCACCATTGAAGGTATATGGGGTGGCGCATCCGCGACCATGAAGGTGGTAGCTTGGGAAGGTCCAGCTACCTCTTTAGAACAGGCACAATCAATGGGGCTTGCATGGGGCCAGTCACCAGCCTTTACCCAGTTACTTGGTGGACCACGCTTCGAAGGCGACCTACCACCAGGGGTTCCCGCCCAATTAAGCGGGATGACAGGCTTTGAAATCCGAACCCATGTTCCCACCATCACCCATCATCGCGTTTGGGAGGATACCAATGTGAACGGGATTTGGGATAGCGATGAGCCCGCTTTGCAAGGAATCCCCATTGCCATCTTGCTTTGCAGCGACCATCAGGTGGTGGCGCAAGTTCTGTCCAATGAGTTCGGACAATTCAACGTTCCTGAAGAAATCACTGAGGACCACTATCTTCAGATTCTTCCTCCTGATGGCTGGGCCATCAGTCCGTGGGATCATTCCCAAGAAGGTGGGCTCACCAATCAGGCCGACCCCCTCACGGGGGCAAGCCCATGCATTTCTTCTGCTTGCCCGGATGATGGATCGCTTTGGTGTGCTGATCAATCGATGCATCTTGGTCTTTTTGAATTGAAAGATCCTTCGGATCCCGTGCCGGACATCGAAACTCCCGCACTTGGAGTGGCCACCGCCAGCTGGTGGAAACGACATCCAAAAAGCTGGCCCATCACTGAGTTCACCCTCGGTGGCTTTACCTACACCCAGGACGAAGCCCGTGCACTGATGTCCAATGGGAAGGACAAATCGCTCACGATGTTTGCAGAAGTTGTGGCTACCACCCTGAACCTTGCCTACGGAACCTCAGATGCGTGCATTGCTTCCGTTTTGGAAGAAGCGCTAGCATGGATGCAGCCCATTGGGGCTATTCCAGCCGGTGTGGAAGCTTCCAGCCAGACATGGAAGAGCGGTAAGGCACTCTATCTGCAACTCAAGGAATACAACCAGGGGGACTTGTGTGTCACCCGCCGAGCCGAATCGCTGAGTCCCATGGAGATGTCCGTTGGATTTGCCGATCGAAAGAAAGGAGATCACGGTTTTCGGATTCGTATCATTGGAGAACCAGGCAGAAACCTGGTCATTCAACGAACCTTTGACTTTGTCACTTGGGAAGAGGTGGCGACCCTCGACAATCCTTACGGAATCAAAGAGGTCATTGCTGATCAATCCGACCAGCACCCATCAGCCACCTTTCGGATCATGCCAATCAAAGGGCCTGCAAGAAAAGGCTCCCCTAAACAGCACGCAAAAGGAGCTTTTCGACAGGTTGGCCAGGGGGAATCCGTCCAGTTGCAGCCCATCGTCTATGAGGGAGATCTGGTGATCGCAGGCCAGGGAAATCAAGTGACTGGGCAATCGCTCAATGCCGATCAGTACACAGTGGTGGCTGGCAACGTGGATATCCGAGGCAACGGGAACACGCTGGGCAACCTAACGGTTCTGGGAAACATCACGTTCCGTGGCAATAACAACACGCTCGAGAACGTGGATTATCAGGGCGATGTGATTGAAACAGGAAAGGGACCCAACATTTTTTAATGCCAAGCTCTTTGGCGCGCACCCACATAACCGGACCCTCCGCACAGGGTTCGGTTTTTTCATGCGCGCTTTGATCGGCTTGTTCGGATCAGCTTGCAATCAAAACATTCAAAGAGACATGGTTAAGGTAAACCGACTTGGCGCCTCCTGGGAGGTCACTTCAGTACTGGTAAGGCTGCTAGGATCCCTTCATGCAAACCATCCGTTACCTCGACAAACTGGTGGACGAGTTAGCCAAGGGAAAGACCATGGAGAGCATTCTGCGAAAGCCATGAGTCAGGGCGATTACTTCAAGGCCCAGGTCCTGAAGCCCGTTGACTTGGAAACTGGGAGGCCTTGGTGCTTTGACATACCCGGCTACTTAAGCAAAGCATTTTCCTCTCCTAGT
>Ga0181580_10000890_pt1 | contig 23152 bp, 27 predicted proteins | sample 071ome_23_FD_132413 | JGI IMG/M metagenome (GOLD analysis project Ga0181580, IMG submission 132413) | Coastal salt marsh microbial communities from the Groves Creek Marsh, Skidaway Island, Georgia - 071403BT metaG (megahit assembly) | ecosystem: Environmental > Aquatic > Marine > Intertidal... | reverse complement strand
ATCACCTGCCGCTGGTACTAGTGCATCACGAGCACTTACTGTTCCTACCACAGTAGTACCACCTGTACGAACACCTTGTTCAATGTTCATTGCTAAAGGTACACTACCTGTATGTGCTGAGAAAATACCTGTAGCATCTGTAAACACAGTGCTATTTTCGTATATTAATATTTCGCCACCATCACTTCTAGTTAATTTTAATTTATCTGCATTAGTAGCCGCTGTGATTGCTGGTAAGCCTGAAATATTACTTGCGCCTACAAAATTATAACCGCCGCCTTCAGCATTACCGTTATAAATGTTTATAGCATTACCATTAACTTCAGTTAGTGTGAGCACTGATGCTGTTGCAGTAACAGTCAAATTTGCTATACCGCTACCTTCATTAACTGCATTAATATCTGTAGCCATATCTTGTGGTGTACTAACTGTGGCATACACACTACCATTGCTTGTAAAATTAATTAATGTATTTCCGCTACCACTATCTATGTATGCACTGAAAGGCACATACCCGCCAACTAAACCGTAAATTGCGTTATCACCATCTGATTGAATTGTGCGTTCTAAGGGCAACACATCAGCCACAACAAGAGTATTGCTGGATTCTGCATTCATTAGTGATGCAATCTCATTTACATTAGCACTGCCGCCTTGTCCATTAAATGTAATATTTACACCATTGAACGCAATGATGTTACCATTAGCAACTGTTGGGTTACCTTGATCGCCAATAAGCACAGTAGGTACAGCACTTTTAACATTTAGAAAGGCAACCTTACCACTACCGCTATCTGTATTGCTTAATGTGCCATTGGAGTCTACATAAATGTAATCACCTTGAACTCCTGGGATAAATGGATCGAAGTCTATAATTCTATTGTTAGGTAGAATCATAAATTGATCTGGGCCCGGGCCTGGTTCAGTGACAACACCAATCATTCTATCTGCTGTAATTGCATTGGCTTTAACAAATCCATCGCTGGTTACTGATATAACATCACCTGCACTAAATCCATGTGCTGTTTTTTCTAACACATAATTTAACTGAGGATTTAAATAATTAAATCTACTCATTACTGTGGCAAAATAGTTTGTTGATGCAGTACTGGGTAGAGGATCTAGCACTGGAATACCGTTTTCGTTTAGTGTAAAAACAATACCATTTCCAGTAGCAAAAATACCGTTACCTACATTTGAATTAAATGTGTTATATCTTAAAACATCTTCAACTATACATGTTACACTACCTGCTGTTTTAGCACTAATAGATACAATTTTAACACAAACACCAGTAGTTGCATTAGAAACCCAATCGCCGACAGTTATATCTAGGCCGTTATAAAGGAAATCATCTCTGGTTAAATGAGAACCATGGGCTACTGATGAAACACTGAATGCAATCTCCCATCTGTATGGTTTAGGCACTACAGCACCTGAGTACCATAGATCTCCTGGACCGTTTGCATGATCCCAATAAGCATTTGCAGTAATTGAACTAATACTAACTGGTAAAACCTTATTTGGGTGATTTAATTTTATCTGTCCCGATTTATAAGTCATTATTGCCTCTAATCATATACAACAAACTCAACCCAAGCATGGGCTGGTACTGCAGGAAAAACTCCTACGCCTGATTTGGATGCCGCTGTAACACTTTCGGATACTGTTAATTGGAAAGTAATTGTACTACTTCCGTTAAATGCTGTTGGCGCACTGCTAGTTCCGCCTGCTGTTAGTGTTTTAGATGTTGTCATTGGTACCATGTTATAAACATTGTTTGTATAATTATGACCATAAAACATAACTGACGCAGGTGGAAAATTATAAGCACTGTCTAGTGTTATGCTGATATCACCTGAAGTTGCATTAGAAACTGTTATACTATTAATACCTGATGTTGTGTTTGAAATACTTGCAATAGCACCTGATAGTGTATAATTAACTTTAAATCTTTGTACACTAGCACCTGAGCCACCACCACTACCACCGGCTATGGTTGCTTCAGTAATACTCGTAACTCTACCTTGTTGGTCAACTGTAATTCTAGCACTCTTAGTAGCACTACCATATGTGCCTGTGGTTACTGCTGTATTGGCTAATGATATCTCACCAGTGGAGTAATCAATGCCAGTACCACCTGATAGGTATGCATCAACATCACTGTTGCTATAACTACCACCGCCACCGCTTACTGTGCCTGGCTCCCATTCACTTGTTGAACTGTTCCATACAAGTGCTTGTCCGTTGGTAGGTGCTGTACTGCTTACATTGGTTATGTTTGCTAATGGTAAGTTGTAAATATCTGTGCCGGCAAAACTAACATATCTGTTTCCGGAACCGTCTGCTGTGAAAAATAATGCACCGTGTATGGTTGTAGCCGTGCTATTACCACTTGAGGATATAGATTGGTGTGTGAGTTGCGTGGTACCATTATGTGTACCTATAGTTAAACTTGATACACTCTCTGGAGAGTTTAAACTAAATGTTCTTATTTTACCACTACCACCTAAGTAACCAACATTTAAAACACTACCATCAAAAGTAAAGTCGCTGTCGCCAGCAAATGATCCATTGTCATTAAACTGTACTTGATGATCTGCACCACCTGGTGTTCCACCGCCACCAGACACATTACCTAATGCTGATGTTAAATCAACTGAGCTACTACTACCACTAATAGTGATAACATTGCCTGCCAAACTTAGTGTTTGGTCTACAGCACCGTCTTGTCCTTTAACATTACCAGCATCAATTGTGCTGGCATCACTTAATGTGAGTATTAAGTTACCTGAACCGCTGACTGTTGCACTTGAAATATTAGTGCCGTCATTACCAGTGTTACCTTGAGGGCCTTGTATGCCTTGTGGGCCTTGTAGTCCAATTGGACCTCTAACATTGCCTGCATTAATAGTTGTTGCATTGCTTAGTGTAATTATTAAATCATTTGTGCTGAGACTTGCATTAGTTACATGCACACCTTCTGGACCTTGCGGACCTTGAATATTACCGACATCTTGTGTGCTTGTATTTGAATAGTTGAGCACAAGATTAGTGCTAACAAGACTTACACTTGTTATACCAACGCCAGCATCACCTGTAGCACCTTGAGGTCCTGTAACATTACCTGCATCGATAGTTGTACTATCATTAAGTGTAATAATTAAATTACCTGCTGTGACTGTAGCAGAGCTTACGCCAGCATTGCCGTCTCCTTGTGGTCCCACATTACCTTGTGGGCCTTGAGCACCTGTTAAACCTATGTTTCCTTGCGGTCCTTGTGGTCCAGTAGCACCTGTTTGCCCTACTACACTGCTTAAATCAATGTTAGCACCATCGTATGTCAAATAAGTGTTGCCACTTAATGCCATTGTTGGTCTGCTACCTAAGTCATTGTACAATCCGCTAAATGCTACTGTTGATAGTGTAGAATTACTGCTGTTTAATGCATTAGCAATTTCTGCTAATGTATCTAATGCTTCTGGTGCACCATCTGTTAATGCATTAATTTGTGTTGCGACATAAGTTTCTGTAGCAATACCTGTAACACTACTGCCACTTCCACTGATAGTAATTGTATTACCACTTAAACTTAATGTCTGTGCATCATTGTCTACATTGCTGTAACTTTGTGCATCTAAATATGCTTGTACTTCTGCATTACCATATGCACTTGCAACTGTGCCTGGTTCCCAAGTACTGCCTGCTTGATTCCAAACAAGTGCTTGACCGTTTGTTGGTGATGAGCTACTTACATCACCTAAATCTGAAATTGTGTTGCTGGAAAGATCTGCAATGCCGCCACCGCCACCTGCTAATGCACTTAAATCAACAGTATTACCATTTGATATGGTTAACTGATTTGTGCTTGAATTCCAACTTAAAGTTTGATAAATTCCGCTAGAAGCACCACTGTCGTTTTCAACACTAACATTTGTTACACGACCTAGTGCGTCTACTGTGATAACAGGATAAACTAATGCGTTACCATATGTGCCTGGAGTAACACCTGTTTGCTCCAAGTTAAGTGTGACTTCGCCACTAGTACCGCCACCATCTAAACCCGTACCTGCTGTAACACCTGTAATATCACCTTGGGGTATAGCGACTTCAGTTACTGATGTTACTCTGCCTTGTGCATCAACAGTTATTCTAGGTGAGACTGAGCCGTTACCATATGTACCTGCTGTAACACCACTGTCTGCTAAAGTAAATGTAGCACTGCCTGCAGTCCATTCACTGTTAGCATTATCCCATACCAATGCTTGTCCGTCTGATGGACTACCAGCATTAATATTATTTAAATCATTTAAATCTATTTGTCCAGCAATAGCACCTGCGTCAACACCAAAATTAATTGTGTCTGCATTAGCATTTGTAGTTATGGTTGACCCTGTTCCTGCTGTGAAAGTTAAAGTATCATTTACTCTATCTGCAGATATTACTGTTTGTCCTGCTATTTCAATTTTCTGAAAGTTTAATACATTGCCACTGTTTGAACTATTGCCACCAGCGGCAATTTGAATCATATCAACATTCTGAATTCTACCATATGTATCAACTGTTATTTGAGGTAAATGTGTAACATTACCATATACTGCGGCTGTAACACCCGTTGCTACTAAATCGATAGTGGCGTTAGAGTTATTACCTGTGCCACCTGTAACACGAATTTGTCCTGATGTGCCTAAAACATTACCTACAAAATCATTTGTAATTGTTGTTGCGGCTTGTGCAACTATTTGCGTTGGTGTTACTGCTGTTACTTGACCTTTACTATTAACTGTTAGAACTGGAACATGACTAGCATTACCGTATGTACCGCTTATATTTGCAATGTCGGTTAGATAAACACCAGTAAGATCACTGGTTAACCCACCGCCACTAGCGGCAACTACATCTAATCTTAAACCGTCTTTTGAAATACCGTTGCCAACATCATAAATATCTCCCGATGCAGGACGCCATTTACCGTCAGCGGCATATTGTAAAGTTTGACCTACTGTAGGCTCATAGCCGTTAGTTAATCTAGTGTCTGCAAGATCGCTTAAATTGATATCCCAAAATTGTAAAGCATTACCAGAACTGTTTACTCGTACAAATTTATTTGCACCAAATTGGTAATCGCTTGGGGTATCGTTTAATTGTACAAAGGTATTAGCCATTCATAATTCCATCAGTTTAATAGTGTTACTAACACTATTTATCACTTTATGCTGATAGAACTACGCGACTGATTGCTCCGTATGAAGGGTCATGGGTTACACCATCACCTACATGTTCTCGGTCCATATAGATTCTAACCCATGCAAAATTGCCTTGAAATGTGTATGCTTCTGACCCATCTGCTGGGTTATTAGCATTGAATTGAATATAACCATTAGGATTAAATGCTGTACCTGATGTTGTAGTAGCAACAATGTCGAACCAATCATTTGCACCTGGTTCAACTATTAATGAGCATTGTATTCTTACTCTGCCTACATACTGTGCATAAGTTACCTGTACAGTATGCCAGCCATCAGTGTATCCGTAGTATGAGTCACCTTTAACTTCAGTGCTATACTTGTTCATGTCAGTGCCTGTGCCTGACATTAAAATAACTGATTTTCTATTTAGTGGCATATTTGTATCCTAAGTAATAATACTATTTATCACTTAGACTGCTTCTAATCTGCCCATTAATCTTTCAGCACGATTAGTAACTTGACGATACCATTTTGAATCTCTACCTTCTACTGCGGCAGTTTTCCAGTCATTATCACTAAGAGCGGCTCTAAATTTTTTAAATCCACTTAATCTAGTGCGACCCATGTTAAACATCATATTAACAAGTATTTCCTTTACTTCACCTGGAAAATTGTGCCAGTCGTCTTCGAAGAGTATTTCGCACTCGTTAATTGCTATGTCTAGATCTAGCTCAAAACATAACTTAACTCTTTCTTCGCTGACTGGTGTTCCTACTGGCTGTCCATGTTCAGGATCACTATCTAACACTAGATGTCCAACACCAAATGTTGGTAATCCTAAATGATCGTGATAAACTTCATACACCACGCCTTCGTCTATTTTAAGTTGTTCAAATACTGATTCTCTGTTCAATTTATTGTTTCCTTTCCAAAACATTTTTCTCCGATATTAAATCTGATTTTAATATTACTTTTTCTGTTCTACTAATATATTTTTTGTATGTTAAATTCAATAAAGCCAGTAACAATTCTGCTTCGCTACTGTGAACATACAAGTGATTATAATAGTGTTTATAATTTATGTTTGTGTGCCATTTATATTCGGATGTGTTTGCTTTTACTATGCTATCTATCCCTAAATAATCTTCTGCACTAGTATATTTATCACTCCAAATGTACGATGTTTCTATCTTAAAATCATACTTGTTGTAGTAATATTTGTTTCTAATAATGCTGTCATTTCTATGATATTTGTTTCTACATAATGTATCAAAATGCTCTTGATTAAATGGTCCTTCTACATGCAACGCATAATACTTAAATAATGCCAAGAACCACTTTAGTTCGTTAAAGTAAGAAAAATATATTTTTCTGCTATTTTGATTGTATGAGCTTCTCCAATTATAGTAAAACAACTCTGTGTTTAAAAAATCATCTATTTCTGCATGTAATAAAATATCTTTATGAATGCTGTTTCCTTCCAACTCAACTTTGTATGGGTAGTCGTCGAAAAAAATTGTATTGCTTGGCTCTATGTTTACAGGTAGATGCTCATCTAATAAAAATTTTACAGAGTCGAACCAAGGTTTGTTAGAAAATATATTCGTCATCTTGTACATCTATTGTTATAGTTGTATTAGTTAGTTCTTCAAACAGTATTTTTCTACTCAATGGTTTCTTAATCTTATCTTCGAACACTCTCTTTAATGGCCTTGCACCCATGCTAGGTTCATAACCATCTTCTGCTAATTTTTGTCTAGCAACTTCTGTTAGTTCGATTACATTGTTAGATTCGTTCTCGACTAACAGTTGATTTGTTTCATCAACTAGTCGATCAACAATCTTGAGCATTAGTTCTTGTGATAGTTTGTTAAACTTGACTACAGCATCTAATCTATTCCTAAACTCTGGTGTAAAGAATTTTTCTACAGCCTTTTCAACTTCCTTGGTCTTTGCTTGGTCACCAAAGCCAATCTTTAATGTATCACTGGCCGCCGCCCCTAAGTTAGAAGTCATAAGCAATACAACATTACTAAAGTCTACTACTTTGCCTGTAGCACCTGTAAGTTTACCATCGTCCATAACCTGAAGCAATACCTGTAATACTTCTGGTGCGGCTTTCTCAACTTCGTCTAGTAGTAGCACACAATTTGGACTGTCTTCTACTTCTGCAAGTAATTGGCCCTGACCCATCTTGCCTTCAGCATGGCCTACATATCCTGGAGGAGCACCAATTAGTTTGGATACACTATGTCTTTCTTGGTACTCACTCATATCAAACTTGAGCAGTTTGCTTTCCATATGTTTTGCTAATGCTCTAGCAGTTTCAGTTTTACCAGTACCAGTTGGGCCTACAAATAAGAAACTACCGATAGGCTTATTCTTTTCTCTGAGTCCCGCTTTGGCAACAAGTATTGCTTCAACTATTTTATCTACTGCCTCGTCTTGTCCAAACACTACAGTTTTAATCTTTTTGTCTAATGTGTGATAACCATCTTTCTTTTCTACATCAACTAGGTCGCTGTTAACTTTAGATACTTTACTGATAACATGTATAATATCTTTGATGTCTACTTGCTTTCTGCCCGCAAGTTTTACTCTAGCACCTACAGCATCAACTATGTCTAAGGCTTTATCTGGAAAGTATTTGTTTTTGATATATCTATCTGTAAGGTCTACAATTTTATCTAACTGTTCATTATTGTAATCAACAACATGGAATTTTTCATAGTAAGGCTTTAAGCCACGCAAAATTTTCTTAGTATCTTCGATGCTGGTTTGTTCAATGTCTAGCCTTGCAAATCTACGCATCAATGCCCTATCTTTTTCAAAACTGTTTGCAAATTCGTCTGGTGTTGTTGCACCAATGGTAAGCAGTTTACCTTTACCTAACACAGGCTTAATCATATTAGCAATGTCAACACTGCTACCGCCAGCACTACCAGCACCCATGATCATGTGTATTTCATCAATAAACAATATGGTATTTGGATTATCTGCAAGTACATCTAATACCAATTTGAGTCTCTCTTCGAAGTCTCCTCTGTATTTTGTGCCTGCTAATAAGTCACCTACCGCCAAACTGTAAACAACTTTGTTACGCAACATAGGTGGCACTTGCTCATCAACAATTCTTTTAGCAAGGCCTTCAGCAATAGCAGTTTTACCTACACCTGGTTCACCAACAATACACACATTATTCTTTTTACGCCTTGCAAGAATATGTACAAGATCATCTACTTCTTGTTCTCGACCAATGAGTGGATCAATTTTATCTTTTTGTGCTTCTACATTTAGATTAGTAGTATATTCTTCTATTAGCTCTGCACTCTTTGCAGTTTTGTATTTTTGATCTATAGCATCTATAAGTGTATTTCTATCAAGTCCATTAATTTCTAAATAGTATTTTGCATAGCATTCATCTTCTGATAAAATGCTAATTAAAATATCTAAAGGTTCAACAGTTTCTCTTCCTTGAAAGATAACTTGGGCAAGAGCTCGTTGAATAACTCTTTCAATACTTTGCGTTTTCTTAGGAGATCCTTTAACACCATTAACACTAACTAAGCCATTAAAATCTTTATCATTTAAATATTCTTCAAGATCTTGTTGAATTCTTCCTAAGTCAATGTCAAGTCCATTGAGAAACTTTACAATCTTTTTGTTGGTTAACAAACAGTATGCAAGATGTTCTATGGTGGTATATTCGTGATCAAGTTCTTGTGCTTTCATTACCGAATCACGCATTAAAGTATCAAGTGCTCTGTTATCCATTATTACCTCTTTTGTCTCTAATAGTATTTAAAACTTTAATAATTTCTTCATCGTGTATAGTGGGCACAGTAATAGCCACTAACACATATAAATCTCCTACTCTGCTGGTTCTTGGGTTATCCATTCCAAGTCCAGCCATCCTAATTCGTTGCCCTTCTTGTACACCTTTAGGTATTTTTACTTGATAAGTTTTACCGTTAAGGTGTGTTATTTTTATTTCAGTGCCAAGCATAGCATTTATTGCATCAACACTTGCTCTAACAAATAAGTTGTCACCATCTCTACCATACTCGGGAGGCATAACAACTCTTACCCTAACTGCTAAATCACCGGGAGCAATTTCTTTAAACCTCTGGGGACCCATAGCCCTAAAATGAAATGTATCACCGTCTCTGACTCCTTTGGGTACTTTGAATGTTGTAGTACCTTGCGGAGTCTGTATAATCAAATCCTTGCCCGTGAACGCATCCTCTAAGGATACAGTGATGTCCATACGACCGTCTGGATTTTGCATAGGTCTTGCTTGCCTAAACTGTCCGAATATATCTCCAAACACATCTGCAAAGTCAAAGTTTTGTCCATCATACCTTCTAGCATTAGCCCACGGGTCTGGATTATCATATTGTGCTTTCTTTTGTGGATCACTTAATGTATCATAAGCCTCATTGATTTGTTTAAATGATTGCTCGTTGCCTCCCTTATCAGGGTGGTGCTTCATTGCTAACTTGCGAAAGGCTTTTTTAATTTCATCAGGCGAAGCATTTCTGTTTACACCCAGGGTTTCATAGTGATCCATAATGTAATTATAGCAAGAATATGCTATTTGTCAATGGGTTTATGATAGATCTTGGATCAGTTTTTTAAGATCGCCAACTGTTTTAATATTCTCAATTTCATCGTCATCGATATCAATATCAAATTCTGATTCGATTTCCATAATAATTTCAACAATATTTAAACTGTCTGCTCCAAGATCTTCTATGATTTGATCGCTGTCGTTAAACATACGATCAAAATTTAATTGAAGATTATGTCTTAATATTTCGTTTAACTCTTCACTCATCATTGTTTCCTATACCAGGTATAAGGCTTCTTATGTTAAAGCCTGTAGACTCTGGTTGTTCTTGATACTGTGATTCGTTGTTGGCTTCTTCAGCGTCTCTTTGATTTTGCTGACGCTCTGCATTTTCTTCTAACCAACCATTAACACCTTTTGGTGCTGTTGCTTCTCTGTAGTAAAAGATAATATCTTTTTGCTGATTGATATATCTCTTAATCTCTTGTAAATTAGCCGCCATTCTTTCATAGCCAACTGGAGTAATTGCAAGTACGACAAACTCTCCGTCTAACATAGTTTCTACTTCTGCTATCTTCTGCTGTAGATTACCGCATGACTCTATGCCATTGCCGTTCTCGTCAAGTAATTGGGGAAGTTCTACTCTGTTACCAGCCTCGTCTCTTTGGACTCTTCTTCGTGTTTCGCCTGTCTCTTCATCGACATATTCTTCGTAAGCAAATCTTTCTGTGGTGTAGAACCACTTGCCGCCACTACCTCTAATAGTCTCTTTGCCTGTTGCAGGTTTACAAGGTGTATTAGTAATCACTTTCCACTCTACATCTGCGAGAGCAATTTCTCTTGGTAGTGGTGGTTGATATATTTCTACTTCAACAGTTTCTGTAATTACTTTAACGGGAGGTAATGGTTGATAAGGTTGTTGCATTGTGCTACAAGCAGAAAGACCTATAATAACTGCACCTAGAAATACTACATCAAAAAATCTTCTAATTGTTTTCTGGCTCATTGTTTAGTTCCTCTGTTTCTCTGCTGTCTGCTTCAACACTATTAAATACTTCTCGAGTAGCATCGTTTGCTTGTCTTTCAATTGTGTCTGGTCTCAGTCTAGCAAGTCTTGTAAAATTATGGTTAGCAAAAATACTCATATATTCCTTTGCTTGAGTTTCCCATTCGCTTGCCGCGGTGCTGAGTTGCGTGATTTGTTGTACTTGTTCTTTTGCTCTGGCTTCCATGTTACGAATTGTTTCTTCGTTTTGTACTGCCGCAGTTTGTAATGCAACATTCTGTTGATTAAGTACATCAATTTGCATTTGTTGATTTTGAATTTGCGTTTCTAAACGGCCAACAATCCAGTTGTGAGCACCATATGCTAAACCGCCTACTAATAATATAACGGGTAAAAGTCTTATAAATCCTAACATTGTTTAGTTACCAGTATGTTATCATTCTGTGGGGAGAATATAACGATATAGTCGTCAATTGGAATAGCATTCATCTCACCTAACATACTGTTAAACTTTCTAAGTGTGCTGTCCAATGGCTTGATTGCACTTTCCGCTATACCTATCTCGGCCATTATATCTTTTGCAGGACCAAAGTTTACAACTTCTAGTGTTGCAACATCTTGTGATCCTCTCATGTGTAATTTATCGTTGTTAAATCCTGCTTCTAAAAGATTCGAGTCTCTTAAAAATTCTAAAATTTTATTGCTGTTCTCTTCAGCCTGTTCTTGTAATGCTTGTTCTTCTGCTTCAACTGCTTCTTGTGCAAGCATATTTTTAAATTCTTGTGCTGTCATATATACTTCTGGATTTGATTGAACAAACTTTGATAGACCTTCGTCTTCTATTGGCAAATAATCATCCATGTAAGGAGTTTTGATTTTCCATTCTAAATCACCTGATACTCTACTTACTTCTTTGATCATGTTTTTAACATTGTCTAATAAGTTTTCATCTCTATCCATTTCAACAAATACCATGTAGTATCCATCTTCGTTCGGATTAGGTGACAGTTCAACATCTCTATTTTCTATTACAGAGCCGCCAATAAAATTATATAAATCTTGGCCTGGGTAACTTTGTGTTACATAAAAGCCTAATACTGCAACATCTTTTTCTTCACCTGTTTTAGGTGTAAATTCATCTAGGCTTACTTTTTTAAGAATAGTATCTTTTAAATCGTTCTCTTGTAAAGCCATTACATCATACCTCCTGCCATTGGATCTGCCGGTGGCGCCATAGCGTTCATACTTTGATCTATCGAATCTTGTGTTTGTGCTTGTATACCTGCATCAACATCTTCCATATCTACATATGAATCTTCGTCTGCTTCAACAATATCAGGATCAAACTCATCTACAAATCTTCTAGGCATTTTGATATGAACTAACCAAACAGGCTCTGAATCTGTTTTTGCTTTGTATCTTTGAGTGCCATCTGGTCTTTGTTCTATAACTACATCATCTAAGTTTCTAGGTCTTCTTGGAGATAACAGTTGTTCTTTTTCGAATCTAACTGAACATTCTCTTGCAATGAGTCTTTTTGCGCCTTCAGGATCAGGCATGTCTTTGTAAGGATACATTAATGTTACATTAACAAAATGTCTGTCCAATTTAGGACCAAACAGAACTTCTCCTTTGTTCCAATTCTTATAGGCATAAAGATCTAAATTATCTAAAGTTTTTTCAAACTCTAATAGCATGTCTAACAGACTATTTGTGTCTGAAATCTTTTTGATGCTGTCATTTAGCATTTTTACTGATATAGTCATATATAACTCCTGCTAAACTATTTATCATATTATAATCAACAGTGTTAATCAGATCGAGCTCAGTGTTAAATAATATTAGTATATGAAAAAGCAAATTGACTTATATACAGATTACACAAATTTAAGAAAACTTAACCGTGAAGGGCACACCTTACACGGTTTTTTTATGGCACCAAAAGGAGATGTAACATGTCCAGAAGAGCTCGTAAGCAGAAATGCAACAAATATCGTAAACAAAATAATTTTAGACAGGAGACTAATTTGAGAGTAATACAAGGTGGGGCATTAGCCCGTACAAGACAGACAGAAGTAAACATTGTTCCTAGAAATTTTAATCAGGACGACTTATTAGGATATCTGCAAGACAGAGATATTAACATAGTTTTTGCAGTTGGTCCTGCAGGAACGGGTAAAACATTAATATCCACATTAGCAGGTATTCACAATCTTAAACACAATAAAATTAATAAGTTTATAGTAACGAGGCCAGCCGTTAGTGTCGACGAGCAACACGGTTTCTTACCAGGTACATTGGTAGAAAAAATGGCGCCATGGACAAGACCTATCTTTGATATCTTCGAAGAATACTATTCACCAGAACAGTTAGAGTATATGATAAATGACAACAAGATTGAAGTTGCACCTCTGGCATACATGCGTGGTAGAACATTTAAAGATGCATGGATTGTTGCAGATGAAATGCAAAATGCAACAGACAGTCAAATGAAAATGCTACTCACTAGAATAGGAGAAGGCAGTAAACTAGTAGTAACCGGTGACTTGGATCAGCACGATAGAGGTTTTGAAAGCAATGGATTAAAAATGTTTATCGAAAGATTAATAAACAGTAAATCAGATAGGATTAAATTGGTACAATTTGAAGGAGGTGATATCGAGCGTCATCCTATTGTTACAGAGGTTCTTAAGATTTATAAAGAATTATAATATTCTTTTTTACGATCTATGTAACTGTAAATATGATTGTCGGCTTTGGCTATCCATTCAGATGAGAATGCAATTTCTTTGTAACCATCACCTGGCATAGTCCGAGCCGCATTCATAGTTCTATTTTTATAATCATTTTTAACTGCTGGATCATAGAGATCCATATATCCGATAGCATCTCTGCTAAGTGCTTCCCAGCAATCAATTGATGTTACACCATAATTAAAACATTTTGTTAAAAATTTGTTTGACAGTAGCTCTGCTTCATATTTGTCCATCTGATCATGATACCAATACCTGTCATTGCTTAATTGTTCAAATGCAGACTCATCTGAATTAGGGTCCCTTAAATATCTGGCTTTTCTAGGTATATTTGTAGTTGGTAATGTTATACCATATTTCTCAGGAGCCTTTTGGAAATCACTAAGATGTGCTTCATACCCTGGTTGCCTCAAAACATTTAAAGGATATGCACTGATAGCATCAACTAATCTATTAGAAGAAACATAGTCTATTACTTCTACAATATGCTCGCGAGGCTCTCCTGGTAACCCGACAATATAACCAAAAGAATGATACCAGTGTGGATAATCTGTTTTAAGCATTTCATAAAAATCGTACACTCGTTCTTTTGCTATATATTTTCTTATAAGTTTTTGTGCTACTGGGTGTAAAGTTTCTAAACCAAAGAAGTGTCCATAAAAACCTATTCTATCTAAAAGCTCAACTTGTTCTGGTTTATTAATCATAATATCTAAACGATTAAATCCGCACTGTTTTGGCTTAAATGTTAAATTTTCTACTGCTTTAGCAACGGTTTCTATTTTCTCAGTGTCTTCGTTAAAAGTATCGTCTGCGAGACTAAATCTAGTAATACCAAATTTGTCGTATGCTGTTTGAAAAAAATGTGAAAGTTGTTCTACAGATGAGTCTTTGATCTTTTTTGCATTTCTAAGTTCGTAGGAGCAAAAAGTACAATTAAATTTACAACCTACTCTCATTTCATACGAAACAATATCAGATGAACTCAAGCAATAATCATCATACAGTATTGGTACAATAGGATCTTCTTTTACTTCTGCTATAGGGTTTTGATATTTAATAATACCTCGATAGATAGTTTGTTCTGCAGGTTCTATACCCTCTATCCATTGCTCAAATAAATGTAAACTTCTACCATAAAATAATCTATCAGGGATAACCAAACCTTTTGAAGGATCTAAAGCAGGGTAAGGACCTCCTAAAATAAAAATACTATCAAAGTTTTCTTTTAATGCATTAACGCAAGCAGTTATACCATTGCGTTGAGTAAACAATGTTGTACTAAAAAGATTACTAGCGGCTATAACTAATTTAGATACTCCGACTTTCTCTTTCCAAATACCTATACATTCTACTAGATCATCAGCATTCCAAAAATCTAAATAATTTATACAAGTACTTCTAACATTGCGTTGCTGGCATGCTTGATGTATAGCGAAGGGCCCAAGCGGTCTAAGTGTATTAGATCTATACTGAAAGTGCCTATTATTTCGCTGGGTGCAATCTACAACGACAACTCCAGTTGTTGTCTTATCGAATGTGTAGTCCATTAGTAAATTTTTCTTAAGTCGTAGCCTACTGGGTTCACAACTTTGATTTCGTGTTTAACTCCTAGTAAATCTACAAAAATAATGTGCAGGTTAGTTAATTTAATTACCTTTTTACAATGATATGTTTTTGGTGAACTAGAGTCTATCCTAGTTCCGTCTGGTAGGAATTTAGTTTCGCCAGGAAAGAAAATAGTAAGTTCCCACTCTTCTCTAATGAGTGTGCGCCACCAGTGTCTAATTCTAGCCAAAAAACTAACTTTAACCAGTGTCTCTTCTTCTTTTTGTATAATTTTTTTCTCTGCCATACTACTATTTAGCAGACATAAAACTATTGACTGTTTAATTGCAGTTCAATAAGAGTAGCGGCTAAATTAATCTCTGGGTCAGCACACAAAGCACTCTTTGCCATACCATTACGAATAATAACTACTGCTTGATCCTGTTGCAGGTCTGTTGTGCCCCACAGTTCTAGATTACGATACATAAATTTAAATATATCGTCGTATTCTTCTGGCCTTGCTTGACTAACAATCATATTTCTAGCATCTTTATACTTGCTGGCTTTGAATAATTCGATAGCACTCAACATCCAATCACTAGAACTTTGGTCGCCATCTTGAGGTTTTTGTAGTACGCCCTCTACAACATTTTGCTGTACAAGATTAATACATTTACGCAAGTCAGGGTATGTTGCTTGCACATAAGTGTCAAGTGTTTCTAGATCTAATTCAATACCCTCTTCAATACCAATAGTTGCAACTCTAGCAGTAAACTCTGTTACATCTAATTTCTCAATGTGGAAGCCTTGACATCTGCTGTGTAGTGCAGGAATAATCCGTTGGGGATAATTGCAAGTTAATATAAATCTACAACTAGTATGATATGTTTCCATTACACCACGCAAAGCCGCTTGACCGTTTGGTGTAATATAATCTGCTTCGTCAAGTAACACATATTTCATATCACCGAAAGGCATAGTGCTACTGAAGTTAGTAATCTTGTTTCTAATTGTATCTACATTGTTTTCGTTACTAGCATTTATTTCTAGTATGTCCATGTCGTTAACTTCTAATTCAGCCAACAATACTTTTGCTAATGTAGTTTTACCAGTGCCTGGAGCGCCACTAAACAACAAGTGAGGTAATGCACCTTCACTTACCCAGCCTGCTACCTGTTGCTTTTGTTTAGCATCGCGAAATACATAATCATTAATTATTTTAGGTCTGTATTTCTCTGTCCATAATTCTTTCATTCAATATCCTCATTGTATTCTGTTATTATAACAGATATATTTTCTGTGTCAAATGTTTTTTTCAATACTGGTAAAAATACTTCTTGTTAATAGCCAGTGCATTTTTTTATCAACTATTAGTCTTTTATTTTGCCTAATTTTGCGCCAAGTTTCTTCGTCTATTTCATCTGGAAAATTTTTTAAGTTGCTAATTAAGTCTGCAATTCTAACATCTATATCAGTATTGTTATTATATTCTCCTGGCATCCAAAAGCCTATTCTCTCTAACTGTTTGACAGTGCCTTTTCTGTTGTGCATAAAGGGAGGCATGCCGTAAACTAACGGCTTGATAATTTTTTCTGATACATCATGCATGACCCACGGTTTAGAATCATCAACTGGTTTGTGATAATCTATTCCGTGATAATCTTTTTCACTTGGAAAGGTATCTGTTGCTACATAGATATAGGAATTTTTTAGCAACTGATCTGGAATTTTTTGATCGGGTCCACCTTGTTCACTTTTATTGCTACTCCATAGATGATAAGGCCTACTCATATGTCTAGGTGCCGTACCGAATGTTTCTCTATATCCTTCGTGCCATTCATTGTCTGCACCAGGATATACCATACTCCATTCAGCATCATCTAATATACCTTCTTGATGACAATCATATATAAACTTTTGTCTCTGGTATCTGCCAATTCTATTCGGAATCAAATACCTATTTGCTTTATCTTTGGCTTTGTCACCTAAATTAGTTATGGTTTGTTCTAGGCCTACAAAGTTACCAGTATCAGCAACACTTAACATTAAATTAAAAGTAATTCTTGACATAAAATTAAATGATGCAACAACATCCTTCCAAGGATATCTAAAATCTACATTGCTAAAACCTAATCCTAATATAACTAAAATATATCGCTCAAACTCAAACCAGGGCATGAATTCCCTTGCTTTGTGAAACGATCTTTCAATTACACTTTCGTGCGAGAAGTCTGCAAGTAAACATACATTTTTGTATTGGTCGTCTAAGGATTGTAAATGTTTAATACTTTCTGATGTGTTAGGTGCTGTTAAATAATCTCTGCAAAGCGGTACTACAGGAACATAGATTGTGCTAGTATTTTTAGGTGTGAAATCTTTAAAATCATCTACATAGATTATATCTCCTGTCCAAGGAAAGAAATCACTGCCAAGACAAGCTCGATTTAAGGCATGGCCTGGCTGAAAGCATTCTAGAAATTCTGAGAATAGGGAACTAGCAAACTCAGGAACACATTTTTCTCCGTTAGGAAGAGCCTTTGTGTCAAATACAAAAGTGTATGTAAAATTATCGTTTTCTATAGTGTTTGTCATTCTTGTATACCGCGGTCTTTAATACTTCTAGGTTAGCACCTGCCTTCTCAGCAAAATAGAGTAATGCTTTTGTGTCTTTAGGGAAACAGTGTCCTCCAAAACCAAACTTACCATCTGGACCTGGTACTTTCATATGACTCTTACCAATGCGAGGATCTGTGCCAAGCATTTCTGTAAACTGTTCCCAACTACTGTGTGAACCACTTGCTTTGTGTAGTTCAAACAGTTCGTTAAAGAATATAACTTTTGTTGCAAGCCAACTGTTAATTGTGTATTTAATTAAACTGGCTGTGATTAAATCTACTTTGTATGTGGGCACAACTTTTACACTACTATGTCTACAATATGCTTTCTCAACTCTATCACAGTCACGCCACTTGCCTCCCAACACCTGCATGTGAGGATTGATAAAGTCTGCATGTGCATTTGCTTCTGTGAGAAACTCTGGATTGTAAACTAGGTTAAGTTTGAAATCCTTTTTCATTTTTGTTAGATGTTTAGGAGTAATTGTGCTTTTGATTACTACTATGCCTTTGTAGTTTAAATCATTAAGTTCACTTAATGTTTGCCTGGCTATACTTACATCAACATCACCGGATTTTGTTTCTGGTGTAGGTACGCAAACAAAAAGGAGTGGTGGATCATAATTGACAAGGTCAATAATTGTGTTGTCGTTTATTAGTGGATCCACCACAAACTGTTCGACATCTCTGTCAAAACCTTTTATCACAGAGCCGCCGACAAAGCCTGCTCCTATAATACCTAACTTCATTTATATTTTAATCTCTGTTCTGCTCTGTCGAATTTCTTTTCTTCAAGCCATTCATCTTCACCAGCATAAGTTGGTGCATTATCTAGTGCTTCTTTGGCTTGGAAATACACTTCATAAATTTTTTGCTTGCACCCCCAACCATTAAAGCCATCTATGTAAGGGTCGTGCATCACACCCTCCCATTGCCACAACTGCTCTTTGATCTTACTGACGCCAGTCTTTTCTATGTATGGCATTATTTGCTCTCTAAACCAATACCACTAGTAATAAACAAACCACCCAGCAATAACCACCAAGTACTGAGGTCGCCGAATATAACGCCAGCAGTTATAAGTAACCCGGTAGCACCCATAGTTGTTATGCCAGTTTTGTTTTTATCTTCCGTCCATTTCATAATTATAACCTCTATAAGTATTACACTATTATAATATAAAGACTGCGTCTTGTCAAGCCTTTTCCTACCGGATCTCCACTCTCATGTAATATCTTTGTGCTTTCAGGACAAATATATCCTGTGTTAGGTTTAAATGGTATTACTACTTCTGTGTTTGTGCTTTCGTCTAAGAATCTAGTACCACTAGTAGAACTTGCATTGCTTGGCAAATATATCTGTATGGCAGAAGGAACAGCATCATTATCTATATGCCTATCAATCTTATAGCCTTCTCGGTCTTCCCAAAAAATGGGCATTACTTCCTTGCAAGATTTGTTAAACTCTGCATTAAAAGTTTCTAATAGTTTAGATTGGTTAAATCCATGCACAAAAGGTCCATCAGGAAACTGTAATCTAGGCTTATGCTCTTGCATGGGAACAGGAGTTCCTGCATGAGTGTATGGTTCTTCGAATGTTTTTAATTCTTGTTCAGTAAAACAATTGAACAAATGATAAACTGTATGATCACCGCATTTAATTTTTCTAGCAGAAATTATGCTATCAATTAATTGATCGTACATTATAGGGTTTTTCTTCTAACACCCATATTGTCGCCTATGTTTACAGTGTCAGGCTTTTCATCAGCGATTGCTAAACAGCCTTTAGGATCTACTTTCCATACTTTAGACACATTGCCTTCTGTATCAAACCTATCATCTGTTAAACTCATGCCTTCAGTCCATCTACCATATTCAACATAGACCCATTGTCCTGGTGTTAAATCAGTAACATCTGGTCCTACTTCAAATACTTTAAACCATCTAGGAACGGCACCATCTACTTTACCTATTGTGGATTTGATTATGATGCCTGCTTGGGTAGTTTGGTCTCCAAAGTCCCCATCTGTACAAAGTATGTTATCGCTGTATGCTGTTATTTTTGCCATTTATTGTTTTCCTATTAAATGTTTTAAATATAATAAAATCTGCATTGTATATCTATCTTTAGTTCCACTATGATCTATTGCATGCCGATTCATATTATGATTGAAATAAAATATACCTCTGTTTTTAATACCTGCATCTTGATAATTTAACTTAGGAAAATATGTGCCTGTTTCATTCTCTTCTAAGTTTATTATAATAACACCAAACACACATCTATTATCTAGATGGGGGTCCATTCTAAACCCAGGCTTGTCTTTGTTAAATGTTATTTGTTCTACAATATGATGATCGTACCATTCACCTATACTGTCAAACACATTCCAATGACTAAACATATACATTTCTTCAAAGGCAAATGAATATTTTTCTATACATGCTACCACTTGACTTTTAATATTATGCTTAAAAGATAAATTATCTGTAATAAATCTTCGATCATCGTGATCCACACACCTATAATGGTAATTCAAATGCATTAAGTCTGTTTTTAACTCTGCAGTCCAAGCAGTAGGAGTAACACTACTAATTGGACGATGAATCTTTATTTCCATATTAATCTTTTAATTTTTTAATAGCAGATTGGTATTTTAATTGTTCTAAAAGATCCGGGTCTTCTTCGAACATATCTAATATAGTTAGTACTTTTTTAAGTTGTTCTTCACTAAGTTTGGTTTTGCCCACAGTGATTTCTGGCTTGATATCAAACCCTATTGAGTCTAATGTAAATGTAGAAGCATCAGTTGTATAACTGTATGCTGTAGTGTAGTCTCCTGCAGGTACTGTTATTGTGTCAATAGCAGTAGAATACATTCCGTCACTTAATGTGAAGTCTAAGTTAGTACCGGATAAGCAATCGTCTAATGTGAGTGTTATTGATTCTGCGTCGTTGATTGTGATAGTGAGATCGTCTTCACTAGTTGGTTTGGTCACCAGCATCTTCCTCTCTGTAATAAGGAACCATTTCTATATCACCATTGGGTAATTCTACTTCCTTATATCCTAGAGGTTCTTCAGTGTCAAATACCTCACCTTCTGGTGGAGTTGGTTCCGGAGTTGGCTCCGGAGTTGGTGCGGGTGTTGGAGATGGAGTTGGAGCAGTCCTCACATTCTCTGCTTCTGTTTTTGCTGTTTTTACTTCAGGTGCTATTCCGCCTGAAACATTATCTCCAGCAGGAACATTGTCGGTTTTTAAACTAACTTTATCTTGTGATACTGTTTGGCTCTCAGCATAATACTTGCGGACTCGTTCTTCGTTGCTTTGAACAATTTTGCCTGCTTTACCTAACTTATTTCCCTTACCATCAGTGCCCATATTACCGATAGCAGGACGGGTTGCATCTGCTGTTGATCTAAGTTTGTCAAAGTCAATAATCTGACCTCTGCTAGTTCGTTTTTCTACCATTATTTTAAAAATTCCTTAATGTTCAAGTTATATTTAACTGAATCTACCTTGTGAACACCTATTAAATAGAGCAAATACGATGAAACACTACTGCCTCGTCCTACACCCCATACTAAGTTATTCTTTCGCATGGTATCAATAATATATATCAATAATTGTAAGACAGGAAACAAATTCCTGGCTTTATATTCGGCTAGTTCCATTTCTACTCTTTTAAGGTACGCCAGTTTATCAGTCTGGTCCTCTGCGTTAGGAACTAGTCTTTTTACATACTCCTCAACATCTAATTCTTTATAGTGTTGTGGAATATTGAAATCTTTGCTGTACTCTACTTGACTTACCAAGTGCTCTAACTCTAACTCGTCAGCAAACTTATTAAACTGCTCTACAACATCACTTGTAAAAGGCACACGAAGTAGATCAGTTTGCCTATATAACAATTCTAATCCTGTATCTTCGCTTGCAAGAGTTTTATCCATAGTGTTATTATACATTAAAATTACTGTCTGTCAAGTGCCAAGATTGCAGATCTGCAATTTCTGGAGATGAATTTACAAAGGTTAATCTTTTGCCTAATATGAGCTGTTGCAAGTCCGAAGGCATATTCCAATCATCATAAGTAAAATTATGTCCTTGATGATCAAATGTACCTTCATAGTCCGTGCCTAATACAACTGGCATATCTGTTTTATTTGCATACTGATCTATAATACTAACCCATTCCTCTCTGGTCTTAAGTGTACAATGAGTCGACTCGCCCGACTCATCATTAAACCCTCTAGCATCTCTTTTTGTTGATATAAACAAGAATATCCATTTTGTTGCTACACTAAAAATATAATCTAATGTTGCTAATGTATCTGTCTCTGGAATGTGTTCTATAACATCGATGCTGATTACACCTTCAAATATTTTACGCACAGGAAAAACATCGTACGGCTTGTGGCAAGGATCATACAAAGTGTATATAGAATTAGTTTTGTCTGCTAGTTTTTTAATATGATTATTTTCTTTGTAGGCTGTTGCAGGACCGCACCCATAGTCTAGCCAATGTGTTGGGCTGAAGTATTCTACAAAAGATTCTAATACAGTAGACTTTTGCCATGCTAGGATAGCCTTGCCACTAAATGCACCATCCTCTGCAAGACTTTTATTTTTATCTATATACTCAGAATGTGTTACACTAAACGAGGCTTCCATTTCTCTCTCTTTTTAATTTCTGCTTTAAATTCTTCTAATTCTATGAGTTCACCTTTCTTATCAGAACTGTCAAATTGTGTATCAATTTCGCTATCTATATCTTCTAACACAATAACTGTCATTCTATCAAACTCTTCTGTTTTAATATTTTCGTGCCATTCCTTTAAACTTTCTTCATCTTCAGCATAGTTATCAAAAGTTGTTGTGTCGTATCTAGTCCACCATGGTGTTTCAAAAAATGCTTTGTCACCTGCAAAGTCTTTTTGTTCTGGTAAGTTATATTCTGCTGGAACCTCATCATCAATATATAAAACTTTTGTGTTAGTTTTGGTATCTGTTAATTCTATACTGTCAACGAATGTAATGTCTCCTGCAATAACATTTAGTTTTGAATGTAGTGTTTCTAGAAAACATACTTCACTTACCACAGGCAATGTTAAAAAGTTATTTTCCCAATCAGCAAAAAATTTATCTATGTGATCTTTAATACCAAAGTCATAAGCAACACTATAGTTGATGACATCTTCTAACAAATAATTAATTTTTTGATATGCTTTGTTTTGTGCTTTTGCTCCTGCTTCACTTTCACTTTCTGATTCTACTTGTGTGAATAAAGAATAGGTAACAGTATAATTTTTAGGTTCTATAAATTTGTAATCACTTGATATTAATATTAATGTAATGTCGCAACTCTTTTTTAATCTTATGTGCTTCATTTTACATCTCCTTTGAGATCTTTTATATAAGATCTAGCAACTAAATCTACTACATTTTCGTTGCTGTAATCTGGTGTATAAGTT
>Ga0181580_10000861_pt1 | contig 23489 bp, 19 predicted proteins | sample 071ome_23_FD_132413 | JGI IMG/M metagenome (GOLD analysis project Ga0181580, IMG submission 132413) | Coastal salt marsh microbial communities from the Groves Creek Marsh, Skidaway Island, Georgia - 071403BT metaG (megahit assembly) | ecosystem: Environmental > Aquatic > Marine > Intertidal... | reverse complement strand
GGGGATTTACTGGCGGCCATGAAGAAAGATTTTCAAACCGTGCGCCACGCCAAGCCGCCGGCCAGCCGGGTAGAATCGTCCGAGGTCTATGTGGTGGCCACCGGTTTTCGCGGCGGACAGGAGGGGTAAATGTCCGACCTCATGACGTCACCCGAGGGTGGTCAACTCATCCAGGATTTAGAGGAAATGATCCCGCGCCTCCGGGAACGGGGCCGGGCGGCGGAAGAAGCGGGTCGCATTCCGGAAGAAACCATTCAGGAGCTCAAGGACATCGGCGTATTTCGCGCTTTTGTCCCGGCGTCCTACGGCGGGATGGAAGTTCCCCTGCCCTACGTTCCGAAGATATTCAGTACGCTTGGCCGCGGCTGCACCGCCACCGCTTGGACCATGGGCTTTCTGATCTACCACAATTACCAGTTCGCCCATTACCCCAAGAAGGCCCAGGATGAAACCTTCGGCGCCAAGGGCTACACGATGGCGGCGGGCCAAGTGGTGCCGGGCGGCGAGGCCAAACGGGTCGACGGCGGGTTTATCCTGAATGGGCGCTGGGGCTATGCGTCCGGCATTCTGCATTGTGACTATATGGCGATCCCCGCACCGGTGGTGAATGAACTGGGTCCGGACGGCAAACCCAACATCTACCGATTCTATGTCGCCCAGGAAGAATTCGAGATTCACGACACCTGGCACGTGGCGGCGATGCGCGCGTCCGGCAGCCATGACGTCTCCCTGACGGATGTTTTCGTGCCAGAACATCAAGGCTTGGCCGTGAGCGATCTGCGGGAAGGCACGTCGCCGGGCCTCGAGGTAAATAAAGGCCCCCTCTACCGGGTGCCTGTGCTGACCTTCATGGTGTTCGGTACGGTGGGTCCGATGATCGGCGCGGCCCAGGCCATGCTGGAACTGGTCACCGACATTCTCAAAACCAAAGTGGGCGCTTATTCCGGCGAGCGGCAGCAGGATTTACAAAGTCAACGGGTGCGCCTCGCGCGGATCGAGATGGAGTTAGAAGCAACCCTCGGTCTATTCCACGACACCGTCGCTAAGACCTGGGCCACTGTGTGCAGTGGCGACAGCCTGACCCGGGAAGAACGGGTGGAAACCCGGATGGTGGTTTCACACACGGCCAAGAAGTGCCATGAAATTGTCGACGAGCTGGCCTTGGCGGCCGGCTCCCGGGGACACTATTTGGACTCTCCGATCCAGCGGTTTCAGCGGGACGCCAACATGCTGGCGACCCACGCTATCTTTGAATACGACCATGTGGCCAATCTATACGGCGGTACCCTGCTGGGTCTTGATGTGCCCGAGAATGCGATGATTTAGGGGCGTGCCCGAATCACTGCTGAATTTGCCGCCGCGAACGCCGCATGGAGATTCCTGAGCGCCTCAAAATATCCGCTGATTTCCAGGCTTTTCCGGACCATTTTCCGGCATCATTGAGTCCGCTTGGCAAGGGACGTTTCTCGTGTATGATGCGTCGCCAACTCTGCTAGGAGATGGCATGGAAATCCTCGACGGCCTTACATTCGACGACGTGCTGCTCGAACCCGCAGCCTCCGACGTCCTGCCCACCGAAACTAATATTGAAACCCGGCTGACCAAGAACATCGCGCTTGGCATTCCGCTGTTGTCCGCCGCCATGGATACGGTGACCGAGAGCCGGCTCGCCATCGCCTTGGCCCAGGCCGGCGGCATCGGCGTCATCCACAAAAATCTGGAGCCCGACGAACAGGCTGACGAGGTTCGCAAGGTCAAAAAGTTTGAATCCGGTATGGTGGTCAATCCCGTCACCGTCGCCCCCGACATGACCCTGGCCGAGGTCCGCGCGTTGATGCAGCGGCTTGGCTTTTCCGGCTTTCCTGTCGTGGACAGTTCCGACAACAAGCTGGTCGGCATCCTGACCAACCGGGATGTACGTTTTGCCTCGGACCCCAACCAAATGGTCAGGGAACTCATGACTCCGCATCACAATGATGCGCCGCTGGTGACCGTCACCGAAAACGTGGCCATGGAAGAGGCGCAAAAATTGCTGCACCAAAACCGGCTGGAGAAGCTGGTCGTGGTGGATGATAGTTTCCGCTGCGTCGGGCTGATTACGGTCAAGGATATGGACAAGGCGCAGGCCTTCCCCGACGCCTGTAAGGACGAGAAAGGCCGGCTCCGTGTCGCCGCCGCCACCGGCGTTGGCGATGCCGGACAGGCGCGGGCCGAACAATTATTGGATGCGGAAGTGGACGTCATTGTCGTCGATACGGCCCACGGTCATTCCAAAGGCGTTCTTGAATCCGTCAATCGGATCAAGAAGCTCAGCAACTATACCCAGGTCCTGGCCGGCAACGTCGCCACCGCCGACGGCGCCAAGGCGTTGATTGATGCGGGTGCGGACGCGGTCAAGGTCGGCATTGGGCCCGGCACCATCTGCACCACCCGCATGGTCGCCGGTGTGGGCATGCCACAGTTCACCGCCGTCATGGAGTCCGCCGAAGTATGTAACAAGGCCGGCATCCCGGTCGTGGCCGATGGCGGCATTAAATATTCCGGCGATGTGGCCAAAGCCATCGCCGCCGGCGCAGACTGTGTGATGATCGGCTCCTTGTTCGCCGGCACGGAAGAAAGCCCTGGCGAGGTGTTCCTCTATCAGGGCCGTTCTTACAAATCTTATCGGGGCATGGGTTCTTTGGGCGCGATGTCGCGGGGGTCCGCCGACCGGTATTTCCAGCAGGATGTCTCCGATAGTTTGAAGCTTGTCCCGGAAGGCGTCGAAGGCCGGGTTCCGTACAAAGGCCCGGTGGAAAACGTCATTCACCAGCTCTGCGGCGGCTTGCGCTCCTCCATGGGCTATACCGGCAACCGGACAATCGCCAACATGCAAAAGAACTGCAAAATGCGTAAGATCACCTCAGCCGGATTGCGGGAAAGCCACGTTCATGATGTCACTATCACCCGCGAGGCCCCGAACTATCGGGTCGAAAACTAGCCGCCCGGCAGTGGATGTCCGATGACACCCGGCGCCCGCGTCGCCGCGGCTATTGAACTTCTGCAAAAGGTCGAACGGTCCCAGTCGCCGGCGGATGATGTCATCTCCGCCTACTACCGGGGCCGGCGCTTCATCGGCTCCAAAGACCGGCGAGAGATTTCGCGGCTTGTCTTTTGCGCCCTCCGCCACCATGCCCGACTGAACCATTGGACCCAAGGCGGCGACATCCGGCAACGAATGCTGGCTCTCTTGAAGCGTGTGGATGAACTGTCCTCAAAAGAGATCGCCGGCCGTTTTAACGGCATAGGTTACGCGCCGACGGCGCTCACCTCCGAGGAAACAACTTTTATCGGAGACTTGGCGGACAAGAAGGATGACACGCCCGATTGGGTTTCGGCAGAAATCCCCGAATGGCTTTATGGTGAACTCTCCACCGCCTGGGGCGAAAACACGGCGTCGGAAGCGAAGGCCCTCAACACGCCTGCGCCGTTGGACCTGCGCGTGAATACGCTTAAAGCCGACGTGGGCCGCGCGCTTGAGGTTCTGCGCAACGACAAGATCGAGGCCGAGGCCACGTCACTCTCGCCCATCGGCCTCAGGCTTTCTGGGCGGGTCAACCTGCAAGCAACCACGGCCTTTAAGGGCGGTTTCGTCGAGGTACAGGATGAAGGCTCCCAACTAATTGCGCTGCTCACCAATGCGAAAGCGGATCAACGGACCATCGATTTTTGCGCCGGCGGCGGCGGAAAGACATTGGCGTTGGCCGCCACCATGAAAGACGGCGGGCCATTGATCGCCTGTGATCTTGAAGCAGAGCGTCTGAACAAACTCGCCCCCCGGTTAAAGCGCGCCGGTGTCTCGAACATCACCCGCCAGCCTCTCAGCGATCTGAATGATCCATGGATCGCAGCAAATGCCGGCACGGCGGAAAGGGTATTGCTGGACGTGCCCTGCTCCGGCGCCGGCGCCTGGCGGCGCAACCCGGCGGCCAAATGGCGGCTGACACCCGACCGGCTTGAGGCCTACGCCAAAACCCAACAGGAAATATTGCAAACCGCCTCACTCCTGGTAGCGCCTGGCGGGCGCCTCATCTATGCCACCTGTTCCGTCCTGCCCATCGAGAACGAACATCAGATAGATGCCTTTCTATCGGCTAGTCCCGGTTTCCGCCTTTTGCCCGTCAGCGAGGTTTGGGCCGAAACCATCGACGGTGAATGCCCTTGCGCCAATCCCTACCTCAAGCTCACGCCCCATCAAAGCGGCACCGACGGATTTTTTGCCGCCGTCATGGAACGCCAAACGTGAAATGCCATACATGAAATATCTGGTATGAAAATCCGCGCCGCCCGCGAGCAGGATACGCAAGCCATTGCCCATCTTTATGTGGACACCTGGCGGACCACCTACGCCGGGCTGCTGCCGGACCATGTGCTGATCGGCATGAAGCCTGAGCGGCTGATGTTTTTCTTCGCCCGCGCCCTCAAACACCATTCCGAGATCATTCTGGTCTGCGAGGATGATACATCCACCATTGTCGCCATGGGTAGCGCCGGCGCGAACCGGGATCGGGGCAGCAAGTTCGCGGGCGAGGTATATACCCTCTACGTGTCTCCGGATCACCAGAATGCAGGTATCGGCGAAAGGATGTTGGCGCGGCTGTTCCAGTCCCTGACAAATGACGGCTACAGTTCCGCTGTCGTCTGGGTGCTGGCCCTAAATCCGTCGCGCTTTTTCTATGAAGCCGTGGGCGGAGAACTGGTCGGCGACCGGGACGAGCAACTCTGGGGCACCACGCTCAAGGAATTCGGTTATGGCTGGAATGACTTATCGACGGCGATCTTCAACGGCCGGCCACGTCTGCAGGATTAAGAATTGACCGCTTCACCTTGGGCGATCGCCAAGGGCAAATCAAAGTAGAAAATCGATCCGCCGCCCTCGTTCGGCTCATAGCCGATCTGTCCGCCCTGCCGCATGATGATGCCCCTGGAAATGCTGAGACCGAGCCCCGTGCCTTTGACGTTACGCCGTAACCCAGTATCCGCCTGCGTAAAGCGCTCAAACAAGACGTCCCGGAACTCTTCCGGAATGCCCTCTCCGTGATCACGCACTTTCACCCTGATCCATCCGTCGGACGGCTCCAGGCTGATCCTGATCTCGCGGCCTTCGGGCGAGAACTTAGCGGCATTCGACAACAGGTTGGTCATGACCTGCTGCAATCGGTCTGAATCAGCGCTCACCCGGGTCGCCGGCACATTGTCCTCAAACTTAAAGCAAACGCCGAACCTCTCGGCATAGGAGTCATTGAGGTCCAGCGATTTTTTGATCAGTTCTACGAGATCGATATCATCAAAACTGAACTCCATTCCGCCTGACTGCAGCTTTTCAAAGTCCAGAATATCATTCACCAAACTGGTCAATCTCTCGGTGTTGGACTTGGCCAATTTCAACATCTCCAGAACCGGCTGAGGCAATTCGCCCAGCGCGCCGCCCTCCATCAAACCGATGGAGCCCATGATGGACGTCAGCGGTGTCCGCAGCTCGTGACTCACCAGCGAAACGAATTCTGTCTTAAGCTTGTCAACTTCACGGCGGTCGGTGATGTCCCGCAACATAACAAAGCTGGCCTCGGTGTCTTCCCAGGGGATGACGACTGCGGCGATTTCACATGGAAAACTGTCGCCACCGAGCGTCATCATCTCCAGTTCGTGAACATCTACGCTTCCATTGGCCCTGTTCTTCTCCCGGTGCTCCTTCGCCATTATCCGGAAATCCGGGTGAACCAGCCCCATCAGGGATTGGCCGATCAGATTAGTCGACCGCCCCGCGTCAAAAATCCGCACCGCAGCGGGATTCACGAACACGATTTTGCCATCCACCACCACTAGAATGGCATCCGGCGTCATTTCAACCATAGACCGACTGCGCTCCTCGCTTTCTTCCAAGGCCCGGCGGGCCCGCTGCCGCTCTGTAATATTGGTGGCCGTACCGCGATAGCCGACGAATTCGCCGAACTCGTCATACATGGGATTACCGCTGACCGAGATGATTAGCTTAGCATCGTGGGCGGTCTTGCATTCGTACTGGAAATCTCTGAAAGGTTTCCGTTTCTTCAGTTCATCCGTGTGCTTACGCCATTTCGCGTTGTCGGTTTTTTCGGCCGCCAGTTCCTTACGATTTTTGCCAATATAGATATCTGGATCGAGCCCTGTGGAATCCTTAAATCGATCCGCCAAAAATGTCAGCCGGTGCGCAGCATCGGTTTCCCAGAACCAGTCCGAGGAAATTTCGGCGAAATCCTGGAAACGCGTTTCGCTCTCGGCCAGCGCCAGTTCCGCAATCCGCCGTTCGGTGATATCCCGGCCTACGGACTGCAATTCGACGATGTTTCCGTCGGCATCAAAGGCCGCGGAATTGGACCATTCAAAGAAGCGCCTTTCGCCCGCCACCGACGTCAGTTCATTCTTATTTTGCTGATGTGTGAGAGATGGAGAGAAGGAGCTAAAGTATTCTCGCAGCGCTTCGCGTTCCTCTTCCGGGACCGGATCGTAGAGGGAACTGCCGATCAGCTCTTCCTCGGACTTGTCAACAAACTGGCAATAGGCGTCATTGACGAAGGTGAACGTCCCGTCGGGTAGGAACTTGGTGATCAGCTCGGTCTGGTTCTCCACCACGGTATGGTATCGGGTTTCGCTCTCCGCCAGGGCATCTTCGGCATTTTTACGCTCCGTGATATCCCGGCCGACCGATTGTATCTCCACAACAGCGCCCTCGTCATCAAATGCCGCCGTGTTTGACCATTCGAACATACGGACTTCACCCGTGTCGGATTGCACAGCGTTTTCCGTGACCTGATGAGGCCGCTCAAGAGAGAACGACAAGAAATATTCCCGAAGCGCCGGACACTCCTCATCGGGTACGGTATCGAAGACCGACTGACCGATCAGGTCGCCTTCCTTTTTGCCGACAAACCGGCAATAGGCGTCATTGACAAAAGTAAAAGTGCCGTCGGGGCGCAGCTTGCTGATCAATTCTGTCTGATTTTCAACAACTGTGTGATAGCGTTCTTGGCTCGTCTTAAGCCGCTCTTCGGCTTCCCGGCGCTCCGCGACCTCTGCTTCAAGTTCGCGCGTCCGGCGGGCGACTTCATCGTCGAGAAAATCACGATGGCGGACCAAATCTTCGGTGGATTTGATCAGCGCACGATGCAAGCCAACAACACCGGCGATAGTCGCACCGGCGATCAACCCGTAGCCGGCAAGTACCGCGATCCAGGATGTTCCCGTTAAACTGTAGGCATTGAGATCCAGACGCAGGCCCAAGATGCCGTTGGAATAGCCATAACCCATTGCCAGGATGAGAGCGAAGCCCGCCACGGCCAACAAGACACCGCCGCGCCCGCCCAAAAGCACGGTCGCCAGAACCGTCGAGGCGATCAACATGGGATAGCCGGCGCCGCTGAGCGCCAAGTTCAAAAAGCCACCAATACTGAGAAGAAAGATAATTCCGACAATCAGACAGCCTTTAACCCTGGCCGAGAATCGATGTCGGAACAGCGTAAAGCACCAAACAACGCAGGCGGCCACGATGTGAAGCCCCATGACCGGCTGCCAGCCGATATTCGTTATTCGATACAAACTGAAGGAAAGACCGGGAATCGCCATGACCGACAGTAAAATAAGCGCGCCGTTGGCGACGCGCCCACGCATCTGTTCCAGGTTTCCCTCGGATGAGGAGTCAGGCGACTTGGAGCTTCCCATATCCATCTATTTTATCTCGGTAGCGCCTTAATTATTACAATACATAACATAAACTGTCAGCGGCACATTGCCGCGGACGTCGTGCGCATGTCTTCCAGCTGGTCAAGTCCATCAATTTCAATAACTTAGATAAGTTATAAGTGGGGACACGGCGACCTATTTTCAAGCCGAAGAGCCATTAACTTGGGATAGAACTGCCTTGATCGATAGAAAATCTGTGGTCAGCAGGCGACATCCTGATCGACAGGTCAGCCATTGATCGCTTTATCGTAGAAGGTCAGATCGATATAAGCGTCAGGATCGGCTAGGTCCTTTTGAGGATCACCGAACTCGGACCTGAGATTCAGCACCGTACGTACGCCGGCAAGATCGATTTTTGCCGCCCGGGCAAAACCATCGACGGGATTCAACAGCTTTTCGGAAATGGTCGCCGCCAGTTCCGGAGTCATTTGCGGGATATTGTCCACCAGAATTTGCAGGGCTTCATCCCGATTTTCCGGCGCATAAAGCCAATCGAGCCCGGACAGATAAGCCTTGATGTAACCCACGAGCGCATCTTGGTTATCGGCGGCCCAGGACCGCCGCGCGCCGCCGACCAGCCCCTGATAGGGCCGGATGACATCAATCCCGCTCTGCAGGACGTTGAGCCCGGAAAATCCGCCCAGGATTTCGAACGGCGTGACCAGCAAGGTCGCCGCGTGCGCGCCCTCTTTCATTGCCTCAAACCGCTGCAACGCGCCGCCGGCCTGAACGATTTCATAGTCGTCGCGCGAAAGTCCGCCGAGTTCCAGCATTTTGAGCAGGACGAATGCGTAACCGGTGGTCAGCGCATCCACGGAAATTTCCCGACCTTTCAGATCTGCATAGTCGTTCACATCGCCCTGCACGACCAGCTGCAGGAAACCATTGTCCCCACCCATGAAGGCAAACAGATCGGAGGTGTTCTGCGTCTCGGCCGCGCCCTGCCCCTCATTGTAAGCGACAATATTGTCGATGGCGGTCATGCCGATGTGATAGCGGTCGTCGATCAGGCCGGTAAGCTGCTCCACCGAATTCGGCGTATTGGTCAAATTGATCGCAAGGCCATTGCCCTCGAACGCGCCAATCTTCTGCGCCGCCCAGATCGGCCAGTTAAAGCCGCCGGGAAAGACAATCACTTCAAGGGTCTGCGTCGCCATGCCTCCACTCCCATATTCGAAATAATTTGAATGTCTGATCACCATAAAATGGCAGCGTCCACCCACTTTGTCATTCACAAGGACGGTCTAATATGCAATCGTCTGCCCAAGGCTGGTGTCAACTGGCCATCAGGGAAATTTTTCACACAGTTTCTAAGGGAGACAACTATCATGCACTTTAAATCTAAACTTCTTGGCGCTGCGGCTCTTGCCGGGTTTGCCGCTGTCGCCATTGCCGGCGCCGGACAAAGCCATGCCGCTAATTTCAGCATGACCGCCAGCTCCAGCCACCCGCCGGTGGTGCCCTGGGTAAAGACGATCCAAGACTATGTCGTGCCCGAATCCGTAAAACGGGCGAAGGCCCTTGGTCATTCGATTAAGTGGACCGAAGCCTATGCCGGCGCGCTCTACAATTTCAAAAACACACTGGAAGGTATTGGCGATGGTCTGGGCGATGTCGGCTGGGTCGGCACCCTTTGGGAGCCGAATAAGCTGCCTCTGCAGAACGTTACCTTCTTCATTCCGTTTGTCACCGCCAATGTGCCGCTTGCTGCGAAGATTCAAAACGAATTGCACGATAAAATACCGGCGATGAAAGCGGCCTTCCTGAAAAACAACCAAGTTTATTTGGGCCCGCAAACCATCGACGACTATGTCTTGATCTCCAAGACACCGGTTAATTCCGTGGCTGACCTTAAGGGCAAAAAGTACTATGCGCCCGGCGCATCCGCGGCGTGGCTGAAAGGCACCGGCGCCATTGGAATCAACGGCGGCCTGCCGATTTACTACAACGGCATTAAGCAGGGTGTCGCTGACGGCGCCATCGTTCCGGCGACGGGTATCTTTCCGTTCAAACTTCACGAGGCCGCGCCCTATGTCATCAAGGTGGGTCTCGGTGGCGGTATGACCGGCGCTCTGACCATGAACAAGAACACGTATGACAAGCTGCCGCCTGAAATGCAGAAAATGTTCCATGATATTGGACAAGGCTACGGCGAACTCGTGTCCAAGCGGGTTGCCGGCTTCAACAAAGCCAGCCTGAACAAGCTGATCCCCGGCGCCGGCGGAAAAGTGTCTGAACTTCCGCTGTCGGAGCAAAAGAAATGGGCCGCAGCCCTGCCGGACTTGGGCGGCGATTGGGTGAAAAACATGAAAGCCAAAGGCCTCCCCGGCGAAGAAGTTTTGAAATACTACATGAACGCCGTTCGCGCCGCCGGTGAGAAGCCGCTACGCGATTGGGATAAGTAAACTTGTCAGATACTGCCCAAGGGCAGTCGAATGAAAATGGTGGGGCTCTTAGATATTATAAGAGCCTCACCAATTTATTTGCCCAACTAATATCCATCACCAACAGCGCGGGCACCATATGGGTGTTCGCTCTGATGTTCCTGATCTGTGCGGACATTATCTCCAGATCGGGGTTCAATGTTCCTATTCGGGGCGTAACCGAGATCGTCGGTTATTCATTGGTGGGCGCCGTTTATCTGCAGTTGGCCCACTCTCTCCACGTAGGCCGCTTCGCCAGAGCGGAGATGTTCATAGAGCCCCTAATGCGCCGCCGGCCCTTCGCGGCGGCAATTTTCCATATTCTGTTTTCTTTGGCCGGCGTGTTCGTTTTTCTTTTGATCGCCTATGGCACGGTTGCAAAGTTTGAGGAAGCCTGGCCTGACTTGAAATTCGGCGTCGAAGGAGATTTCACTATTCTGGTCTGGCCACTGCGCGCCATCATCTTAGGCGGCTCGGTTTTGGTCGCCATCAAGTATCTCATTCTGGCCCTCGACAATGTTGGGGTTCTCGTTCAGGAGCTTCGCGCTCGCCGCACGGCACCCGAAAAGAACCCCCTGGGTCTAGGCTTTCTCCTCCTCATTCTCTTTATCATTTTATCGGCCTATGGGCTCGCCACCGGTGATTTCTCCAGACTAACCATAGGCGCCGTTTCCCTGCTTGGTATGCTGGTGATCATCTTCACCGGCATCCATATCGGCGTCGGTCTCGTGGTACTTGGCTTTGCCAGCATTTGGATCATGTTTGGCAATCCCAATATTGCGATCAACACGGTCAAGCTGGCCTCCAACGAGTTCCTGCGCAGCTATTTCTTTGGCGTGATCCCCCTCTTTGTCTTGATGGGCCTGATCGTCAATGAATCTGACATTGGCCGCGATACCTTCGATGTCGCGCGCTGGATGCTCAAGAAAGTAAAGGGTGGTCTCGGCGTGGCCACGGTTTTGGCCAACGCTATATTCGCCGCCATCACGGGCTCCTCCATCGCGTCGGCTGCGGTCTTCACCAAAGTCGCCGCACCGCACATGATGAAACACGGATACACGCCGAAGTTTGCGGTTGGAACGGTGGCGGGCAGTTCGATCTTGGGCATGCTGATCCCGCCCAGCCTACTGCTTATTATCTATGGTTTTGTGGCGGAACAGTCGGTCGGTCTCCTTTTCCTCGCCGCCGTCATTCCCGGCATCATTTTGGCGACAGCAATGGGATTAGCAATTGTCGGGATGGCGCATTTCTGGCCGAGTTATGTCGGGAACCCGTCCGACGACGGGGATTTGGATATTAAAATCGGCGAGGCCGCCAAGATGGTATTGCCGGTCATTATTCTGATTATCGCCGTGCTCGGCGGTATTTACGGCGGAATATTTACACCGGTTGAAGCTGGCGCCGTCGGTGCAGCAGGAGCGTTGATCATCGCTGCCCTAAAACGCCGCCTTACCTGGGAAAAGCTTTGGCGGGTACTACTAGAAACCGGTCACACCACGGTCTCGGTTCTGTTTCTTATTCTAGCCGCCAACATCTACGGCAGAATGCTGGCGCTGTCCGGCTTGCCGCAAAGCGTGGGAGAACTTATCGGCAGCATGAATCTTGGTTTCCTGGGTTTCATGGCCCTCTACATACTACTCGTTGTAATCCTCGGTATGTTTCTGGATTCAATTTCGATCATGCTGATTGTTTTGCCGCTGGTTCTTCCCATTGTCCAAGCTTTCGGCGGCGATTTGATCTGGTTCGGTATCATTACAGTGATCGCCGTGGAGATGGGTCTGCTCACGCCACCCTTGGGCATAGCGGTGTACGTGGTTAAATCGACCATTACCGACGCCTCAATCACGCTCAATCAAATTTTTGCCGGGGCCTTCCCCTACGTTGTGATTATGTTCGTGGTCACCATTTTGCTGGTCATCTTCCCGCAGCTCAGTCTGGTCTTTGTCAACTAACACCGCTGTGGCAAGATAGGCGCAATTCCGCGAAACATGAATTTCAGCGCGTATGACTCCGCTTGTCAGATATAGTCTTCTTGGCCTCTTGGCCATTGCCCTGGCCGCATGCGTGCAAACCGCACCGGAGCAACTGCCGCCGGTGCACGAGCTCACCAAACATGAAGACGACCATCAGCATCACGAGGATGAGCTTCTGGTGCTGGACCCGCCTGCGGATTATCTACAGGACCTGCCGTCCTTGGGTCTCTCGGTCATCGACGTCACTCACCTGGACGGGATCGGCTCACACCTCTATCACCTAAAGATCGAGAACGGCGCGCACCCGTTTCACGCCCGACATCAACATGGTCAAAAGTACCCAAATGTGCTGGTCGATGTGCATCATCATTTTGAACAGCATCAACGCACACGCCATCGCCGGGTGGACACCAGTTATACCAGCCCCCGTTCCGCCAATTGGGACAGGCCGGCCGCAAGTTGTGGCCAAGGCATCAGGATCGGCGTGGTCGATGGCGGCGTCGATATGCGTCACGCCGCCTTTAAGGGACGCAATCTCAGCTTCAAGTCCTTCCATCGGAAAGGACAGAGGATCGGCGCCTCGGATCACGGTACGGCCGTCGCGTCTATGATCATCGGTCAAGCCAAATGGGGCGGGCTACTGCCGGGCGCTCAACTCTACGCGGCCAATGTGTTCCACCTGAACAGCAAGGGCCGGCCCCGGGCCAGCGCCAAGGGCATTCTTCAAGCGGTCAACTGGCTGATTAAGCAGGATGTCCATGTCATCAATTTCAGTATCGGCGGATCCGACAATGTGCTGATGAAAAAGGCGGTAGATGAAGCCCATCAGCAAGGCATTATCCTAGTTTCATCCGCCGGCAACAGCGGCCCCTTCACCAAAAAGAAAAGCTTCCCGGCGGCCTATGAGTCGGTCATCGCGATCGCCGCTATCGACCGGACCAACCGGGTGGCGAGGTTCTCATCGGCTGGCGACTATGTGGAATTCAGCGCGCCCGGTGTCGGCATTTGGACGGCGGTGCCCGGCGGCGGTAAGCCCATGTCAGGGACGTCCTTTTCCTTGCCCCTGGTCGCCACCTACGCCGCGTCGCTGATCGGGCATAACAATCTGCGGGGCTTGGAGGCCATCCGCGCGGAATTCAAAAAAATCGCCCAATCGAAGGGCGGCAAAAAGTGGAACAAATTTTCCGGCTGGGGGCCCGTGTCGATCAACCGGCCTTGCTAAAGCATCCGCTGCAGGCTGCCCCGCAGGTTCTCCGTCGAGATCGGTGAATACATCACTTCGTTGGCCTCAACAGTCAGGCTGTCGCTTTTATTACCGCTCAGCTCCGCCGGCCAGACGAAGGCCACGGGGAACGTCACGCCATTGTCCCCTTGGGCGAACTTCAACGCCATATTAGCCTGCATATCCGTAGTGTAGAGCCACATGATGGCCAAGTCAGGCGGATTAGCTTCGGCAAGCTGAATAAATTGTTTTCCGCTTTCGATAACCTGAACTTCGTGATTTTCACCGGACAGGATTTTATGGACGTGATCCAGTTCCGCTTGGCGTTTGCCGACAAGGTATATTTTCTTCGGGGGGACACCAGAGAGCAAATTCTCGGGCTCCGGCGCCGGTTCGGGGAGGCTCTCCCCCCCGGTAGAGCTTCACCTGATCCTGCTTAATCCGCTCATTTATCCGGGCCACATGGCGCAGGATAGCGATAAGCTTCGCCTGCAACATGTCGATATTGATAGGTTTGGTCAGATAGTCGTCAGCGCCCTCTCGTAGGCCCTGGACCACGTCAGACGCGTCGGCCTGTGCGGTGAGGAAAATGATCGGGCAATGTTCCGGAACGCGGCGTTCGGCACGGATGACCTTCATCAAATCAAAGCCACTCATCTCCGGCATGTTCAGATCGGTAATGATGACATCCGGCTTGAAGGCGCCTAGCGTATCCAGCGCCGCTTGACCACTGAGACACGTGTTAACGGAATATCCGCTGCCCGTCAGATGGATTTCGAGGAAGGTCAGAATATCCTCGTCATCGTCCACCAAAAGTATCTTCGCCATAAGAATTCGGCCCCGCTCAATGTGTCCATCCCCTGGACGCTCTATCCCCACTTGCCGCGAATTAAACTGACACAATCATACTATGTGAGGATGAGGGGCCGAATTTCAAGTGACAAAACCCGCATCACGTGCGTCCAATGAAAACGCATCCTCAAGGGCCTGCCTCAAGCCGGGACCAAAATCGCTTCCAGAGCCGTACGCATTTCGATCGGCATGTCAGCGGATTTTCGCGTTTTAGGATTAAAACATACCTCGGTCACGGTTTCCCGCGCGCACAGATGCCCTTTCTCTGCATGGAGCATTTTCTGCTCATAGGTGATGCTTTTGCCGCCTAATTTGCGGAACACCCCTTCAATCACCAGCAGATCACCTGATTTCACTTCCCGGATGTACTCTGTGGTGATTGTCCCGATCACCACAACGACGCCCCACCGGTCGAACATGGCGTGGTCGATGCCGGCCTTGGCCCAAATGTGCCAATTGGCCTCATCGAAGAAATGGCCGTAATAGCGGGTGTTCATGTGCCCGAAGTGATCACAATGCTCCGGGAACACCACGCCGCGGTTCGTTTCCATCCAGTCTGTCATTCTCGTTCCGTCCACTTAGTCCAGGGATAGTTATGTTTCTAGGGTCCGGACCCTAGCTCAGGGAAGACGCTGCCGCAATTCGTTCTGCCCTACCGAGACGATTGAGCCTGTCAGCGGGACGGGATACTCTATGCACTTGGAACCTATTGGGAGGCTCGGATGACCATTGACCGTATCGAATCCATCACCTACGGAGTCGAGGATTTGGACACCTGTGTCCGCTTTATGGATGACTGGGGTCTGGAACAGACCGCTAGAACGGATACCTCCGCCGACTATCGGACTCTCGAAAACCAAACGCTATTCTTGCGGCTGAAGGATGATCCTGATCTGCCGGAGACCCATGAAACGGTGGAGACCGGCCGCGAAGTGATCTGGGGCGTGGATACAAAGGAGTCCCTAGACGCGCTCGCCGCTGATCTCAGCCGCGACCGGGACGTCACAGAAGACGCAGACGGCACTCTGCATACCCGCGATGACAGGAACTTCGCCATCGGCTTTAAGGTTGCCACCCGGCAAACAGCCCAAGTGGAAAAGCACGAACTCAATTTCCACGAAGACATCCATCGGGTGAACAAGGCCTATTTCCGGGAGGGCGGCGCAAAACCCATTCGCATCGGTCATGTGGTCTATGGCGTCGAAGCGGAGGACAATATGGCGGCGGCCGAATTCTATCTCGAACGCCTGAACTTCCGGATGAGCGACCGGTCGACCACCACAGGCACCTTCATGCGCAGCGACGGATCTGACTTCCACCATTCCATTTTTCTAATCCACCGCGGCGACGAGCGCCGGTTTGACCACCTCGCCTTCGAAGTGAGCGGGTTTGACGAACTGATGGCCGGCGGCGCCAGCATGATGAACAAAGGCTGGGAGACTCAATCGGGGCCCGGTCGGCATTCCCTCGGCTCCAACATTTTTTGGTACTTCCGTAATCCCTGTGGCGGCGCGATCGAGTATTTCACCGATATGGATCGGCTGACCGACGATTGGGAACCGGGCATGTGGGACGACATGCCGCCTTATGATCAGTGGATGATCCACGACGCGCTGACCAACCGTTAACCGAGTTAAATGCCACCATCTCGGGAATCCTACGACGTTGTCGTCATCGGCTACGGACCGACCGGTGCCATCGCCGCTAACCTTTTGGGCCGGGATGGTTTTAGGGTGCTCGTGGTGGAACGGGAAGCCGAGATCTACGACAAACCCCGCGCAATCACTTTTGATCATGAGATCATGCGCGTTTTCCAAGGTGCCGGCGTCGCTGAGGCGATAGAAGCAGAAACCGCGCCGTACCGGCCATCCCGCTATCTTGGCGCCGATGGTCAGGTGATCCGCAAAATGGACCCGGCGCCCGCCCCCTACCCTCTTTATTGGCTGCCGGTGTATCTGTTTGTGCAGCCGCGCCTGGAAGCAACCCTGAGAGCCGGCGCAGAAGCACGAGAGTCGGTTGAAGTCCTGACCCGCCACGAGGCTGCAAACGTCTCTCAAACCGACACCGCAGCCACCGTCACCATCAATGACTTGGACAAGGGCAAGACGTTTGAAGTTAAAGCGAGCTATGTTTTTGCCTGCGACGGCGCTTCGAGTCCAACGCGAACGTCACTGGGGATCGGCCACGAAGATTTGGCCTTTGACGAACGGTGGATCGTCATCGATGTTCTGGCCAACGATACCGCCGGCCTGCCGGAAACGCACATCCAATACTGCGAACCGGCGCGGCCCTGCACCTATGTGATCGGGGTGGACAACCACCGTCGCTGGGAAATGATGCTTTTGCCCGGCGAAGACCCGGTAGAGATCAACAATGAAGAGCGTATTTTGCAGTTGCTCTCCCGCTGGGGGCCGAAAGAAAAGTTCAACGTTTGGCGTTCCGCCGTTTATCGCTTTCATGCTTTGGTCGCGACAGAATGGCGTAAAGGCCGCGTGTTCCTTCTGGGTGACGCGGCGCACCAAACCCCGCCGTTTATGGGCCAAGGCATGTGCCAGGGCATTCGCGATGCGGAAAATCTGGTCTGGCGTTTGCGCCAGGTGGAAAAACACGGCGCCGATCCGGCACTGTTGGACGGCTATCAAGAGGAGCGGCATCCTCACGTTCGCGCGCTGACCGCCTTCACCAAGGAATTGGGCAAGATCATTTGCGAACGCAATCCCGATAAAGCCAGGGTGCGGGACAAGCGAATGATCGACGAGCTGGAAAGCGGCCGGGTAGAGATCATCCGTCATAAACTGATCCCACCCCTCACGTCGGGTTTGCTGGACCTGGATGCCGACGGCAACCCCATTGCGCCGGCCGGGGAACTGTTTCCGCAACCGCTGGTCAGTTTGGAGGACGGTTCGGAACTGCCCATGAACGATGCGCTGGGGCCGGATTTTTGGCTGGTGAGCTATGACCCGGAAGTGTTTCGCCGGCTTCCCGAAGACCTCCCCCGGCGATGGCGGTCCTTCGGCGGCGAGCTGGTGTTAATGGACGGAGGTCCGGACACCCCGCCGCAAGTCCGATGCCTGGACGAGCTGAATGGTGTTTTGGCTGTCTACTTTAAGGACAATGACGCACAGTCGATGATCGTTCGCCCCGACCGCTATACCTACAGCGCGGCCGCAGCCCCTGAACAAACGCTACTACAGTTGGAAAATCTGCTGAACCGTCTCGGCTAGACGGGGACAGTTAGCCCTTCTTCAGATCAAACCAGAAGGTCGCCCCCTCCCCGGGCGCACTTTCCAACACCAACTCGCTGTCATGCTGATCGATGATCGCCTTGCAAATGGCGAGACCCAGCCCCGTCCCTTCGATGTTGCGGGTATCCGAAGAGTCTACCTGGTAGAACTTCTCGAAGACCTTTTCCTGCGAGTCTTCGGGGATGCCGATGCCGTTGTCCTTTACGGCAATTCGATAGCCGTCTCCGATGTCCGTCACACCCAATTCTATTTTCCCGTCATCCCCCGTGAATTTCGCAGCATTGGTGATGAGGATCGCCAACGCCTGTACCAATCGGGATCGATCCACCCGAACCATCGCCTCTGTCCCGGCCCCCAAGACCAGAAGAGCCGCCTTTTTCGAAGCATCATAGTCGGCATTCCCCCCAACCGCCCGATGCACAATTTCCAGTAGGTTGTATCTGTCAAAGACCAGGTCTAGCGAACCTGTATCAATCTGGCTCAGATCAAGAAGGTCGCCAACAAGTTTACCGATGCGCTCACAATTGCGGGCCGCTATTTCAAATATGCCCTCCATCCCGTCCGGCGTATGCTCGCCCAACTGCCCCTTGATCAGACCCAGCGCGCCGTTCAGCGACGTTGCCCGCGTTTTCAGCTCATGGGCCGCAACGGAAACAAACTCGTCCTTGGCCTTTTCGAGCGCCTTCCGTTCCGTAATATCGGTGTGAATAGCGACAATCGATCCGTCGGAGAGACGTTGACGGCGGATACTCAACCACCGGCCGGTGACGGGCTGCAGCCATTCAAGTTCGCCGAACTCTTCCGAGTCCTGGCGCCGCCGGCTCGCCATCCACTTTTGACGCTCTTCTTCTGTCGCGTCGGGCAGACGCATTTTTGCGGTCTTCTCCAGCATTTCCTCAATATGCATGCCGGTTTCCAGTATATCTTCCATGCCCGGCTGCAATTCGAAAAGGTAATCATTGCAGAAGACGAACCGTTCATCATGAGACCACAAGATAATACCGGCACGTACCTCTTCCAGAATAAGCCCGAGCTGTAGATTTAGGTTATCACTGGCTTCCTGGCGCAGCCTCGCTCTCGTCTCATCGCGGTGGACGCCGGTGTAGCCCGCGAACTCCCCGTTATCATCATATTTTGGAATGGCCGAAGCACAGAGAAACTGCCGTTCTCCATTCGCTTGGGTTCGAACATAGTAAAGATCCCGGAACGGTTTCTCTTCGCGGAAGACCCGTTCCATCTCCACCTTGTCTTCCGTCGATATCTCCTGAGCCTCGATGTCCCAGTACTGTTTGCTGATGATCCGATCCCGCGGGATGGTCAAGGTGCCCGCGCCGGCGCTGGCAAAGGTCACACGATGATCCGCATCGGTTTCCCAATAGCGGTCGGCAATATGCTCGGCAAATCTCTGGATTTGCCCATCAGTCTCGATTTTACCATGTCTCGTGGCTTCGTCGTTCGCTGGATTGGTATTCACAGTCATGCGGTAGCCTTTCCGCTCCGAAGATCGGCACTCGATCTTAGATTTTGCTTTATCAAGATGCCAATCAAATTGTGGCCAACACGCAGGCCATCATCATGGGGCGCGGGTATAATTTTGGCCATTCTGATCTCTTTTCAATTATTCACGACTCGGCTATGAGTCGCGGCATATGACTGACAGAATTCTCATCATCGATTTCGGCTCTCAAGTCACGCAATTGATCGCGCGGCGGGTGCGGGAATCCGGCGTCTATTGTGAAATTCACCCGTTCAACAAGGTCACCGGCGACAGCATCCAGGCCTTTGATCCAAAAGGCATAATTCTATCAGGCGGGCCGGCCTCCGTGGCCGATATCGGCACGCCTCGCGCACCCGACGAGGTGTTCGAGCTGGGCCTGCCGCTATTGGGCATCTGCTATGGACAACAAACCATGGTGGAACAATTGGGGGGATCGGTCGAATCTCATGACAAACGGGAATTCGGCCGGGCCATGCTTACAGTAAGCGGTGACTGCGCCTTGTTCGGCGACGACTGGAATACCGGCTCAACCGAACAGGTCTGGATGAGCCATGGCGACCGGGTCGAAAGCCTGCCGGATGGGTTCGACGTGTTTGGCACCAGCGACGGCTGTCCTTTCGCCATCGTCGGCGATGAAAGCCGGCGCTTCTATGGCGTGCAGTTTCATCCAGAGGTCGTACATACGACCAACGGCGCGGCACTGCTGCGCAACTTTACTCATGAAGTTGCCGGCTGTTCCGGTGATTGGACCATGGCCGCCTTCAAGGAACAGGAAATCGCCAAGGTCCGGGAACAGGTCGGCGACGGTAAAGTCATTTGCGGCCTGTCCGGCGGCGTTGATTCCTCGGTCGTGGCGGTTCTTCTGCACGAAGCCATCGGCGATCAACTGACTTGCGTGTTTGTTGATACAGGCATGATGCGCATGGGCGAGGCGGAGGAAGTGGTTGGCCTGTTCCGCGATCACTACAACATCCCGCTGGTTCACCGGGACGCTTCGGATTTGTTCCTGGGCAAACTTGAGGGCGTCACCGATCCGGAGCAAAAGCGCAAAATCATCGGCGCGACGTTCATCGACGTGTTCGAGGAAGAAGCCAAGGGCGTCGGCGGAGCGGATTTCCTGGCGCAGGGCACCCTATATCCGGACGTAATCGAATCCGTGTCATTCCATGGCGGGCCCAGTGTCACCATCAAGTCCCATCATAATGTCGGCGGACTGCCGGAACGGATGAACATGAAGCTGGTAGAGCCGCTCAGGGAACTGTTCAAAGACGAGGTGCGTGCGCTTGGCCAGGAGCTCGGCCTGCCGCAAACCTTTGTCGGCCGCCACCCCTTCCCCGGGCCGGGACTGGCCATCCGTATTCCCGGTAATATCACCGGGGAGAAACTGGATATTCTCCGCAAGGCCGACGCCATCTATCTGGAGGAAATCCGGAACGCCAGCCTTTATGATGAAATTTGGCAGGCCTTTGCCGTGCTGTTGCCAGTGCAGACCGTCGGCGTGATGGGCGATGCGCGGACCTATGATTATGTCTGCGCGCTTCGGGCGGTGACCTCGACCGATGGCATGACAGCCGATTTCTATCCCTTCGAGATGGACTTTCTCGGCCGCGCCTCCAACCGGATTATAAACGAAGTCCGTGGTATCAACCGGGTTGTCTACGACGTGACCTCCAAGCCGCCCGGCACGATCGAGTGGGAGTAAAATACAATCACTAAGTAATTGATTAATAACGATACATATACCTATACAAGACTTTAACAAAATACCTAAGCCGTTGACTGCGCTGGGCTTTGGCATTAGCACTTAGACAAGAACCTGGACAATCTGTGCACTACTGCTGTGCATAGTGCACAGGGGCAGATTTTGCGGTCTGGAGTGTGATGGCCAAGAAGCAGTTTTTTGCGGAAGACGAAGTCCCCATTTTTGAGAACAGGAACGGGGCCGTTGTCTTCAGACGCGGAGAGAACTGGCAGTTCCGCGTGTGGCTCACAGCGGACAACAAGTACGTCCAGAAGAGCCTGCATACCAAAATCAGAGAGACAGCGATTGAGCGTGGACAGGCGCTGTATCTGGAACTGCATGCGCATATTGAACGGGGTGTGAAGTACTACTCCATCTCTCTCAGGGAAGCGGTACAGACCTACACTAGCTACAGGGCGACGGAGGTCAGGGATAATCCCAGCGAACAGGGTATCGTTGCGGGTCGTCTGGTGACCATCCAGGCGCACCTCAAACACTTTCTGGATTTCGTGGGCAGAGACACCAAGCTAAGCGAACTGGAAGAGAACCAGTTGCTGGCCTATCCGCAGTGGCGCAGATCACAGCGCAAAACTGCGGATACCACGATCCGCAACGAGATGAGCACCATCAACGCCTGCATGGCCTATCTGTATGACGTGGAGAAGATGGGCTCGTTCCGTCAGTTCTATCTGCCTAAATACACCAAGGCACGAGTGGATACCGCACGGGTCAAGCGAGAGACCTTTGAAGCGGATGAGTACATGGCCTTTGTCAGAGCCATGCGTGAATACGTGCGTGAGGATGTGGATCCAGAAGAACTCTATGCCAGGCAGCTGGTGCGTCACTACTTTTTGGTGGCGGCAAACAGCGGCATGCGATCAGGGGAGCTAGCTCAGCTCACCTGGGACAATGTGAGCCTGCGCGAGATTGACGGCAAAACCATTGCCACCGTGAATGTGCTGGCCGCGACCTCCAAGGTAGGCAAGCAACGCACCTTCATGCACAGGGAAGGTGAGTACTATCAGCGCTGGCGCGAGATCTCAGGACACAAGACTGGGATCATCTTCAGCGTGGATGGGAGCACACGCTACCCACGTTCCTCGCTCTACAAGCACTTCAAGCGCATCATGGCGATCGCGGATATCGATCCCGCTAGAAAGCCCCATCTTGTGCCCTACAGCTTCAGGCACTTTGCAATCACCCAGCGTGTGATGAGCGGGTTGCACTTGCAAGAAGTGGCGCAGATGACGGGAACCAGCCTGCCGCAGGTAGAGGAGACCTACTACCACCTCAACGAAGCGCAGATGCAACGAGCCGCTCTGGCGGATTATGTGAGAGACAAGAACGGCACAATCATACCCACAATGTGACAGATAAATTGCTGCTCGTATCTAAGGGGCAGGGATTAGATTTCTAGCAAACACCCATTGTTGTATCTCAAATCGTCTACTAATCATTTTACTTTTACTAAAAAGTTTCTGATAACGTCCTTCGCTTCATTAGTAGCGTCTTTACTATATTCCATTGTGTTTCCACCAACATCAGTCTTCCCACTTGTTTGCGTATCGTCGTCAAAAGCGTGATAAGCATCTTTGATGATGTGCCAGGACATATTTTCAAATCCCTGGTCTTGGACTTTTTCGCACATTTTATGTTTTCCCTTTGCAGTATCCCTTTCTGCAAGAAGCATAAGTGTTGGAATATTATCTCCTTGTCTCTCTAATAGGGTGCAGTTTCCATAAACATTTATGGCGTACTTAAACTTATTTCCGCCTGGAGACTTCAGGTCCTTTATCTCGCCTGCATCGCGGATCAAAATTCCGCCAAGAGAAAACCCAATAATTCCAATAGAGTTGTTATTAACATACTCTTTTCCATGCATCTCATCCAAAGCAGAGTAAAGAATCCTTAGCATCTTAGTCCTGTTACTATTACTCGCAACAAATCTCAAATTTGGACAATAACGCTCACCAAATTCATCAAGGATTCTGGGGGTATAAGTTGCATAACCAAGGCTATTAAAAAATGCAGGCCACATTTCATCGACTGCGGGTTTGGACCCACCACAACTTTCAGCAATAATAATTGCGGGAAAGGGGCCATTACCTTCAGGCTTGCTCCACACCCCACTCGTCGAGATTATTTCGAGAGCTGTCCCATTTGGAACAAGAGGCCACTCAAAGCATCTGCCGCTCAAGGGTGAACAGCGTTCCCCTGCACTTACGCTTCCTGTCGTGAACGTCACGCCAATAGCGATAAGGGTTATAATGCCAAGCCTGCCGATCAAATTTTGCATTTCGAATCTTCTCCTGAATGAGCTCAATTAAAATTGGGCGCGTAAAACATGGTCGTCAACATCAATATTAAGCGAGGTTTGCGGCCCTGTGGAGCTGTTCGTCCGTGACATCACAGTAGAGTGCGGTGGTTGCGATGTGCTGGTGCCCCATGAGCAACTGGATCGTGCGCATCCCCACACCCTGTGCGTTGAGCTTGGTGGCAAAGGTCCTGCGGCCTGCGTGTGATGAGTTCCGCATGCCAGCCTGTTTGTAGAAGCTGGAGAACTGCATACACAGCGTGGTGTTGCTGAAGTGCTTGCCTGTGCGCTGTGAGGCAATCACGGGTGCTGTGAGATCAGAAAGCCGCCTGGTCTTGAGATAGCGACACAGCTCTTTGCGCATTTTGTCGTTTAAAACGACTGTTGTAATTAACGGTGCAAAAATCGGCCACAGTAGCGGTGGTAATTGTTCTGCCGTGTCGGTTTAAAAGCCGACCACGTC
>Ga0181580_10000858_pt1 | contig 23529 bp, 26 predicted proteins | sample 071ome_23_FD_132413 | JGI IMG/M metagenome (GOLD analysis project Ga0181580, IMG submission 132413) | Coastal salt marsh microbial communities from the Groves Creek Marsh, Skidaway Island, Georgia - 071403BT metaG (megahit assembly) | ecosystem: Environmental > Aquatic > Marine > Intertidal... | reverse complement strand
ATGGTGGTGGCCAACCGCACCGCCAGCCGCGGTCAGCGCTTGGCGGCGGAATTGGGCGGGGAATCCATGTCATTGGCCGAGTTGCCACTGCGGCTGCACGAATTCGACGCCGTGATCAGCTGCACCGCCAGCTTGCTGCCCATTGTTGGCTTGGGAGCGGTCGAGCGCGCCTTAAAAAAGCGCCGACGCAAGCCGATATTTATGGTTGACTTGGCGGTGCCGCGCGACATTGAACCCGAGGTGGCCGAACTGCAAGACGTCTACCTTTACACCGTGGATGATCTTGGGCACGTGGTGCAACACGCCAAAGACTCGCGCCAAGCGGCGGTGGTGCAAGCCGAGGCCATTGTGGACAACGGCGTGCGCCAGTTCATGCACTGGCTGCAACAGCGCCAAAGTGTGCCCCTGATTCAGCGGCTGCAAAGTCAAGCCCAGCAGTGGCAAGACGCCGAGCTGCAACGCGCGCGCCGGCGCTTAGCCAAAGGCGACAACCCCGATGAGGTGCTGCAGGCCATGGCACGAGGGCTGTCGCAAAAAATGCTGCACCCGGTGGTGAAGCGGCTGCAAACGCCTGAGCATCACGACCAAGCGGCGCAAGCCATTGGCGTTTTGTTTGGCCACACGCTAAGCGCCAACGACGCAACCGGCCCGTTGCCACCGGCTGAGCACGATTAGCGTGACACCGGCATTGCCGGGATTCGTACACTACCGGTTATGAAACCGTTTATGCTCGCCGCGCTGCAGCAACAACAGCAACGCTTAACCGAACTCGATGCCCAACTCAGCGCCCCCGACGTGGTGCAAGACCTGCAACGCTACCGTGCATTAAGCCAAGAGCATGCCGAACTCAGCGGCTTGATTGAGGTTTTTAACCGCTACCAAGCCGCCCAAGCGGACGCCACCCAGGCCCAAGAATGGCTTGCCGACCCCGAGCTAAAAGAGATGGCGGCCGAAGAGCTGGAGCGTGCCCAAGCCCAAAGCCAAGCGCTGGACGAGCAGTTGCAAAGCATGTTGTTGCCGCGCGACCCAGACGATGAACGCGCCGCGTTCATGGAGATTCGGGCCGGTACCGGGGGCGACGAAAGCGCGCTGTTTGCCGGCGACTTGCTGCGCATGTACACGCGTTACTGCGAAACCGTGGGGCTAGGCGTTGAGATCATGAGCGCCTCCGAAAGCGAACTGGGTGGCTACAAAGAGGTCACCCTGCACCTCACCGGTCATCAAGCGTACGGCAAGCTGCGCTTTGAGTCGGGTGGTCACCGGGTGCAGCGTGTGCCCGCCACCGAGGCCCAGGGCCGCATTCACACCAGCGCGTGCTCGGTGGTGGTGTTGCCCGAGGCCGACCCCGAGCAAGCGGTGGCCATCAACCCCGCCGACTTGCGTATTGACACCTACCGCGCCAGTGGCGCCGGTGGGCAGCACGTGAACAAAACCGACTCGGCGGTGCGCATCACCCACCTACCCACCGGCTTGGTGGCCGAATGCCAAGACGACCGAAGCCAACACCGCAACCGCGCCAAAGCCATGGCGGTGCTGGCCTCGCGCCTGCAAGAGCGCGAGCGGATGGAGCGCGAAGCGCGCGACAGCGCCACCCGGCGCAGCCTATTGAGCAGCGGCGACCGCAGCGATCGCATTCGCACCTACAACTACCCACAAGGCCGGGTCACCGATCACCGCATCAACCTGACCCTTTACAAACTGCCCATGATCATGGAAGGCGACATGCAAGACATCGTGCACGCCCTGCAGGTGGCGCGCGGCACCGAACTGTTGGCCGAGCTCGAACAGCGCGTTGGCGTATGACCCACCCGCCCAGCGTGGCGCAGGCGCTGCAGGGGCTGCACGCGCAGGGCTTGAGTAGCCTAACGGCGCAACGCTTGCTGCTGCGCGCCCTTGATCAACCGCTGCAAGCACGGGCGTGGCTGCTAAGCCATGACCACCATGTGTTGCCAACCCACCAGTGGCTGGCGGTGCAGGCCATGGCCGCGCGCGTGGCGCAGGGCGAGCCCCTGGCCTATGTGTTGGGTGAGGCCGGATTTTGGGATTTAACCCTGCGCGTCACAAACGCCGTGCTGATTCCACGCCCCGACACCGAAACCCTGGCCGAATGGGCACTGGAACTGTGCCCGGGCAACCTCGCCATGCAGGTGGCCGACTTGGGCACAGGCAGCGGTGCGCTGGCACTGACGCTGGCCCAGCAGCGGCCACAGGCGCAGGTGTGGGCGGTGGAGCGCAGCCCAGCGGCCATGGCCGTGGCGCAATTCAACGCCAACGCGTTGGGCTTGACCGCGCGCTGGGCCTTGGGCCACTGGTGGGACGCGTTGCCCGACACCCTGCGGTTGGACCTGGTGGTGAGCAACCCACCTTACATTGCCCAAGGCGACAGCCATTTGGCGGCGCTGAGCGCCGAACCCACCACGGCGCTGGTGGCGGGACACGATGGGCTGGACGACATACGCCGCATCGTTGCCGGCGCCACGCCACGGTTGCGTGCTGGCGCTTGGCTGCTGCTTGAACACGGCCACGATCAGGCGCAGGCGGTGGCCACCCTGCTGCAGGCACACGGTTTCACCACGGTCACCACCCGACACGACATGGCGGGGCGACCCCGCTGCACCGGTGCCCAATCACCGGGCTGAGCCGATCCCGCACGCGTCACGCGTGCTTACCCCAAGCCGCCCACAACATTGGATAATGGCTTCATGCACGGCCCAAAAGGGCGGCGCCACAGCCCACCGGGGCAATCATTGGAGAGAGCACCATGCAAGACGTTCAGCAACAAATCAACGACTTGGTTACACAACACGAGGTGGTGTTGTTTATGAAGGGCACGGCGGCGTTTCCGATGTGTGGCTTTTCGGGGCGGGCCATTCAAATTCTCAAGGCTTGCGGCGTCGACACCAAAGCCCTGAAAACGGTGAACGTGTTAGAGGACGAAGGCATACGCCAAGGCATCAAAGACTTCAGCCAGTGGCCGACGATTCCGCAGCTCTATGTGCGCGGGCAGTTTGTCGGCGGCTCGGATATCTTGATGGAAATGTACGAAGACGGCGAACTGCAGCAGCTGTTGGCCGCGCCCGCTCAATAGGCGGCGGCCATTGTGAACCGCGGCCGCTAGGCCGGGGTTTTGGCGGCGCCAATCGCCTGGGTTAACCAGGCGCTGGCTTGCGACAAGGGCAAGCGTTGCGACGCACCGCTGCGTCGCGCTTGGTATTCCACCTCCCCCTCGGCCAGCGCGCGATCGCCCACCGTGACCCGGTGCGGCACGCCAATGAGCTCCCAATCGGCAAACATCGCACCCGGGCGCTCGCCTCGGTCATCAAGCAGCGCATCGACACCGGCGGCCAACAACTCGTCAAGCAAACGATGGGCGGCATCGCGCACCGCCTCGGAGCGATCCATGCCAATGGGGCAAATCACCACCTCAAACGGGGCAATGGCCTCGGGCCAGATCATGCCTTTGTCGTCATGGTTTTGTTCAATGGCGGCGGCTGGCAAGCGCGTGACACCAATGCCGTAACACCCCATTTCAAATGGTTTGGGCTTGCCGTCTTCGTCTAAAAACGTGGCGTTCATGGCGGTGGCGTATTTGGTTCCCAAATAAAAGATGTGGCCCACCTCAATGCCACGCTCGATACGCAGCGGGCCACGCCCGTCGGGCGACTCATCGCCCTCCACCACGTTGCGCAAGTCGGCCACATGCGCCGGCTCGGGCAGATCACGCCCCCAATTCACGCCGCACAAGTGGGTATCGACGCGATTCGCACCACACACCCAGTCGGCCATCACCGCCACCTCACGGTCGGCCACCACCTGCACCGGCTGCCGCAACCCAATCGGCCCTAAATAGCCAGGCTTGCAACCAAAGTGCTGCTCAATTTCCGCCACGCTGGCAAAGCGCCAACCTGCCTCAAAGCCAGCCAGTTTGCCTACCTTGACTTCGTTTAAGTCGTGATCACCGCGCAGCAGCACCAACCACACCGTGGCCTCACCCCCTTCGCTGGGGTCGGTGGCCAACACCAAGCTCTTGACGGTACGCGACAGTGGCAAGTCCAGCTGTTTGGCCACCGCCGCGCAGGTGCTGTTGCCCGGTGTGTCAACCTCGGCCATGGCTTGCTGTGGCGCGGGGCGGGTGACGGCGGGTGCGGCGGCCTGCGCCTTTTCCATGTTGGCGGCGTAATCGCTGTTGGGGCAATACACAATGGCGTCTTCGCCGGTGGCGGCGATGACTTGAAACTCTTCGCTTAAATCACCGCCAATGGCGCCACTGTCGGCCGATACAGCGCGGTAACGCAGCCCAAACCGATCAAAAATCGCGCGGTAGGCTTGCGCCATGGCGGCGTAGCTTTGCTGCGCGGCGGCCGCGTCTCGGTCAAAGCTGTAGGCGTCTTTCATCACAAACTCTCGCCCGCGCATCAAACCAAAGCGAGGACGCCGCTCGTCTCGAAACTTGGATTGAATTTGATACAAGTTTTTGGGCAGCTGCCGGTAGCTGCGCAGCTCTTGGCGCGCGATATCGGTGACCACCTCTTCGCTGGTGGGCTGGATCACAAAGTCACGACCGTGGCGATCTTGCAGGCGCAACAGTTCCGGACCCATTTTTTGGAAACGCCCGGTTTCTTGCCACAGCTCCGCTGGCTGCACAACCGGCATGGAAAGCTCAATGGCACCGGCGCGGTTCATTTCTTGTCGCACAATCGCGGCCACCTTTTGCACCACACGCCAACCCATGGGCATGAAGGTGTAAATGCCCGAACCCAGCCGTTTGATCATGCCCGCACGCAACATCAGCCGATGGCTGACCACCTCGGCGTCGGCCGGCGCCTCTTTGAGTGTGGAGATAAGAAACTGGCTGGCTTTCATGGATGGGCTTGCCTTGGGAGTCGACCTGCACGCACGGCACTTGCGGTGCATAATCGGTGCAACGAAAAAAACAAAGTTGAATTATGCTTGACCGAGATGGCTTTAGGCCTAACGTCGGCATCATCCTGCTCAACCAGAAGAATCAAGTTTTCTGGGGCAAGCGTATCCGCAGCACCTCTTGGCAGTTCCCCCAAGGGGGCATAGACCGCGGCGAAACGCCTGAGCAGGCGATGTATCGCGAGCTCCACGAAGAGCTCGGGCTGCGCCCGGCGCACGTCAGCCTTGTTGGGCGCACCCGCGACTGGTTGCGCTACGAGGTGCCGGATCGGTTTATCCGACGCGACGCGCGCGGGCATTACCGTGGTCAAAAGCAGATTTGGTTTTTGCTGCGCTTGGTTGGTCATGATTGGGACCTCAACCTACGCGCCACCAACCACCCTGAATTCGATGCTTGGCGCTGGAACGACTACTGGGTGCCGTTGGATGTGGTGATCGAATTCAAGCGTGGTGTATATCAAAAGGCCTTGGCCGAGTTGTCGCGTTTTGTTGAGGGCGCCAACGGTCGGGGGCGCACGCCGCGTGCTGCTTCCTCCCCAGGCTTGGGTGAACGCCGGGTACGGGCCCCTTTTATGATTCAACACCGTGTGGAGCTGCCGCCAGGCGCCAGCTTCGATCCCGACCCCAACCGGCGTTAACGCATCAACACCAAATTGGTTCGATGCACCATTTCTGGCTCGGCCATGTAGCCCAGCAGCTCAGGAATACGCGACGATGCCACTCCACAAAGACGCTTGGCCTCGGCGCTGGCGTAGTTGGCCAAGCCACGCGCCACCTCACGTTGATGCCGGTCGCAAATGGCAATCACGTCGCCACGCGCGAACTCGCCATGTACCGCGGTGATACCAATTGGCAACAAACTTTTGCCCTCTTGCAGCAGCTTGTTTACCGCGCCGTCGTCAATGGTGACGTGGCCCGGCATTTGCAGCTGGTTGGCCATCCAGCGCTTACGCGCCTGACCCTTGCCGGTGGTTGACGTAAGGCAGGTGCCCACCGTTTCGCCACGCGCCAGCCTGGGCAGCACCTGAGGTTCGCGGCCCGAGGCAATCACCGTGGTCGCTCCCACCTGCGCGGCGCGTTTGGCGGCAAGCACTTTGGTGATCATGCCGCCTTTGCCAATGAGGCTGCCGGCGCCACCGGCCATGGTCTCGAGCGCCGGGTCCCCGGCTTTGCCATGAGTGAGCAGTTGTGCATCGGCGTGGTGGCGCGGGTCGGCGGTGTAAAGCCCGGCTTGGTCGGTCAGAATCACCAAAGCGTCTGCCTCAACCACACTGGCCACCAACGCGGCCAAGGTGTCGTTGTCGCCAAAACGAATTTCATCGTTGACCACGGTGTCGTTTTCGTTGATCACCGGCACCACACCCAACGCCAGCAGCTTAAGCAAGGTCGAGCGGATATTCAGGTAGCGCTCACGGTCAGCCACATCGCCGTGGGTTAGCAGCACCTGCGCGCTGGCCAATTGGTGGCTGCGCAATTTGCTTTCGTAGGTATGGGCCAAGCCCATTTGCCCCACCGCCGCCGCCGCTTGCAGCTCGGGCAATTCGCTGGGGCGACGCGTCCAACCCAAACGCCGCATGCCCTCGGCCACGGCACCGCTGCTGACCATCAGAACCTCACGCCCGTCTTGCACCAGCGCCGCCAATTGCTCGCACCAGCGTCCAATCGCGGCTTCATCTAGGCCCTGGCCGTCGTTCGTGACCAAGCTGGAGCCAACCTTAATCACCCAGCGTCGCGCTTGGCGCAGCCCCGCTTCGGGGCTGGTCGTGCTCATGGGTTGTCCTCTGCGGCAAAGCGCGGGTCGGGTGCGGCCTCGGCAGGCCGCGGCCGGGCCACGGCCTGGTAAACGTCACGCATCAAGGCTTCGCAGCCGTGGCGCGTCAACGCGGAAATCGCGTACAGCGGCTGCTCACCCAGCCCAAGACGTTGCCGAAATTCGGCCACGCGCTGCTGGCGCTCGTCGGCTGGCACCATGTCCAGCTTGTTGAGCACCAGCCAACGCGGCTTGCTTGCCAGTTCGGCGTCGTAGGCTTGCAGCTCGGCCCAAATGGCCTGGGCTTGTTGCACTGGGTCGCTGTCGTCAAACGGGGCCATATCGACCAAATGCAACAGCAACCGCGTGCGCTGCAAATGCCTTAAAAACTGGTGCCCCAGACCAGCCCCTTGGGCCGCGCCTTCAATCAGGCCAGGCACGTCGGCCATGACAAAGCTTTGCTCGGGTGCCACCCGTACCACCCCCAAATTGGGGTGCAAGGTGGTGAATGGGTAGTCAGCCACCTTGGGGCGGGCGTTGGAGACCGCGGCGATTAACGTGGATTTACCGGCGTTGGGCATGCCCAACAGCCCGACATCGGCCAACACTTTGAGCTCCAGTTGCAAGCTGAAACGCTCGCCTGGCTTACCCAGGGTTTTTTGCCGTGGCGCTCGATTGGTTGAACTTTTGAAGTGCAGGTTGCCCAAGCCGCCCTCGCCGCCACGGGCCACCACCTCGCGTTGCCCGGGGTGCAACAACTCAAGCATAGGCTGCTCGGCGTCCACCGATCGCAGCACCGTGCCCACGGGCATGCGCATTTCGATGTCGGCGCCTTTTGCGCCATACATATCGGAGCCTCGGCCGTGCTCACCGCGGCCGGCTTCAAAGCGTCGCTGGTAGCGAAAGTCGATCAGGGTGTTGAGCGAGGCGTCAGCCACCACCCACACGTTGCCGCCGCGGCCACCGTCGCCGCCATCGGGGCCGCCAAATTCGCGGTATTTTTCGCGGCGAAACGAGGCGCAGCCATTGCCCCCGTCACCGGCGGCAACATCGATGGTGGCTTCGTCAACAAATTTCATGATGGCTCGATTGTAGGTTGCCCCATACACAACAAAGCCCGCCGAGGCGGGCTTTGGGGCATCAAGCCAATCGCTCGGCGCGGCGCCTGGTTACGCAGCTTCCGGTGTAACCGAAACCAACTGACGACCAAACTCGCCCTTCACAGCAAACGACACGGTGCCGTTGGTGGTGGCGAATAAGGTGTGGTCTTTGCCCATGCCCACGTTGGTACCCGGGTGGAATTTGGTGCCGCGTTGGCGAACAATGATGCCGCCAGCCGAAATAACTTGGCCACCAAACACCTTAACGCCCAACATTTTGGGCTTGGAGTCGCGCCCGTTGCGTGTGGAGCCGCCGCCTTTTTTCTGTGCCATGTGTCAATCTCCTTAGGCTTGAATCGCGCTGATTTCAAGCTCGGTGAAATACTGCCGGTGGCCTTGGCGCTTTTGGTAATGCTTGCGGCGGCGCATTTTAAAAATTCGCACCTTATCGCCGCGGCCTTGCGACACGACCTTGGCCGTAACCGCCGCACCGCTTACCAATGGCGTGCCCACCTTGAGTTCGCTGCCGATGCCCACAGCCAATACCTCGTTGAGCACAATTTCTGCGCCCACGTCGGCAGTGATTTGTTCGACTTTAATTTTTTCACCGGCGGCCACGCGATACTGCTTGCCACCGGTTTTGACAACCGCGTACATACGATTTTCCTTCCAACCGGGAAACCCGAGATTGTAGCACCATCTGCAATAATTACTCCAGCATGCCAACCACCGCCCCCCAAGCCGACCCGCTGGCCCTTGTTGCCGCCGACATGACCGCCCTGGACGGGGTGATTGCCCAGCACCTTCAAAGCCAGGTGCCGCTGGTGGGCCAAGTCACCCAGTACATCATTGGCGCCGGCGGCAAGCGGCTGCGCCCAGCGTTGCTGCTGCTCATGGCCGGGGCGCTGGAATTGCAGGGCCCGCAGCGCCTCACGCTGGCAGCGGTGGTGGAATTTATTCATACCGCCACGTTGCTGCACGACGACGTGGTGGACGAGTCCACGCTGCGCCGGGGTCGGGCCACGGCCAACCAGGCTTTTGGCAACCCGGCCAGCGTGCTGGTGGGCGACTTTTTGTATTCGCGCGCCTTTCAAATGATGGTCGATGTCAACGACATGCGCGTGATGCAGGTGCTGGCGGATGCAACCAACGTGATCGCCGAGGGCGAGGTGTTGCAACTGGTGCAAATTCGCAACACCGCGATGACCGAGGACGACTACCTGCAAGTGATTCGATCCAAAACCGCCAAACTGTTTGAAGCCAGCGCCCGGCTGCCGGCGCTGTTGGCCAACGCCAGCGAGGACGTGGAGTCGGCCTGCGCGCTGTTTGGCCAAGCACTGGGCACGGCGTTTCAGGTGGTGGACGACGCGCTTGACTACAGTGGCGACGCGGCAGCCATGGGCAAAAACTTGGGCGATGACTTGCGCGAGGGCAAGGTAACGTTACCCCTGATCTGCACCCTACAACGCGTGGCCGATGACGAGCGCGAGTTGCTGGAAAACGCCATTCGCGAGGGTGATGTATCGCAGCTGCCGCGGTTGCTGGCGCTGATTCGCGACAGCGGTGGCTTAAGCGCGGCCATGGCGCTGGCGCACGCCGAGGCCCGCGTGGCGCAAGATGCGCTGCGTGCCCTACCGCACAACCCCTACACCCAAGCCATGCACACCCTAACCGAAGAGCTGCTGCAACGGGCCAACTAGCCTGGTTACGGCACTGCTAGAATTCGGCGCTCGATAAGGTACACGCGGGGTGTAGCTTAGCCTGGTAGAGCGCTACGTTCGGGACGTAGAGGCCGGAGGTTCGAATCCTCTCACCCCGACCACACCGCAGGCACCCTGTTTTGCCCTGCACGCGGCCAAAAAAAAGCCGCAACCTATAGGCTGCGGCTCCCTCCCCACACCAACGCGTTATTTACTGGCTGGCTCGGCTGGTTTGGTCTCGGCGGCAGGGGCCGCACTGTCGGTGCTCACAGGGGCTTGGTCAGCAGCTGGGGCTGCCATAGGCGCAGCGGGCGCCGCCACCGGCTCAGCGGCCTTGCTTTGCTCTGCATCGCTTTGGCCACAGGCAACCAATACCGAAGCCACCACCAACGATCCAAACATGACAAACGTCTTCATTTGAAATTCCATTAGAAAATTCGAGGCACTTTTTGCGCGGCAACGCTGGCCTCCACCGTGCTGCCGCGAGCCAAGCTCGTCGGTTGCGCACGCCGCTTGAGCATGAGCTTGACCGACCTCCTTCAGCCGGCGTGAATCATAGGGTTGACCCTTGGTTTTACCTAATGTTTGCTTAGATTTTTAGTTCATAGGTTTAAACTTTGTTATACCAAGGCATGCTTAAGCGCGATAGACGCGCGATTAGGTGTTGACCGCCGTTTGTGCCCAAGCCTGCTCTTGCAGCAAACGCCACATCACCTTGCCGCTGCCACTTTTGGGTAGGGCGTCGATCAGTTGCACCCGCCGCGGCACTTTGTATGCCGCCATGTGGTCACGACACCAGGCGATGATGTCATCCGCCGTGGCTTGGGCATCTTGGCGCAGCACCACCACGGCTTGCACGGTTTCACCGCGGTACGCATCGGGGGCGCTGATGATGCACGCCTCGGCAATGGCGGGGTGTTGAAACATCATGGCCTCAACCTCAGCCGGCCACACTTTGTAGCCACTGGCGTTGATCATGCGCTTGAGACGATCGGTCATGTAGAAAAACCCCTGCTCGTCTACCCGGCCCAGGTCACCACTGCGAAAGTAGCGCCTACCCTGAACCTCGGCGAACGCCTTGGCTGTGGCCTCGGGGTTGCGCCAATAGCCGTTAAAGACCATGGGGCCTTGAATCAAAATTTCGCCTGGCTCACCCGGTGCAACAGGCTGCAGGGTCTCGGGGTTGACGACGATCGCGTCGGCGTCCATGTAGGGCACGCCCAGGCATTGTTGGCGCGTGGCGTGCGCCGGGTTGCTGTGCGAAGGCGCACAGGTTTCGGTTAGACCATAGGCTTCGGCGTAGCGCAAACCGTATTGTTCCAACAGGCGCTGCGCCACGGCTTGCGGCATGGCGGCGCCACCACCGCCGATGTACTGCAGGCTGTTGAGCGGGTAGTTGGCAGCGTGTGGACTGGCCAGCAAATCGATCACCATGGTGGGTATGTTGAGCCAGTGCGTCACACCCCAGTGCGCAATGGCAGCACCGGCGTAGTCGCGATCCCAGCGCGGCATGATGACCATGCTGGCACCAGCGGCAATCACGGCGTGCATGCCAATCACCAGGCCCGTGATATGAAACATTGGCACCGCCACCAGCTGCACACTCTCGGGGGTTTGGTACATCCACAGCCCCATGGCGTGGGCGTTGTACATCACCGTGCGTTGCGGGTGCATGCAGCCTTTGGGCAAGCCTGTGGTGCCACTGGTGTAAGGCAAGATAGCCAAGTCTTCTGGCCCATTTTGTACTGGCGTGGGCGTATGGGCGGCGGCCATAACCTGCGGCCACGCGTGGGCCTGCGTGCTGCCCCATTGGGCTGGGGTAACGGCTGCAGCAAACCAATCGCGCCAAGCTTGGGGCACGGCAACGGCGGCGTTGTGTAGGTCGCCTGCGGCGTCGGCGTAGCGCGCCGTTACCACGTGTTGCAGCCTTTGCGGTGGCGCCAGTTCGGCACTGGCTTGCGCCAATTCGTGGGCCAAATCTTCGGCCACCACCGCCACCTGAGCTTGGGAGTCGGCAATGTAATGTTGCAATTCTTGGGCACGGTTCATGGGGTTAACCGGCACCACCACTGCGTCGGCACGCAAAATAGCAAAATGCGCCACCACCAGTTGCGGGCAGTTTTGCATCAGCAACAACACACGGTCTCCGCGCTTGACACCCAGTTGCTGCAAATAGCCCGCCATGCGCTCCACTTGCTCAAGCAGTTCGGCGTAGCTGGTTTCTTGCTGCAAAAAGATCAGCGCAGCCTTGTTGGGGTAACGACGCGCGCTGGTGATCAGGTTGTCGATCAGCGGCGTGTGCGGCGCACGAAAGCGCCGCGGTACATAAGGGGGCCAGTAGGTGTCTTTGAGCGACGTCATGGGAGCAATGGCAAGCAGATGCAACGGGCCCCGATTTTGCGCCAAACCGTCATTGGGCGCTTGGCACCGAGCGGACAGTAAATGCCAAGTGCGGGGGCGTGGCGCGGCGTTGGTACCACCAACAGGAATCGAACCTGTATCTAGCGCTTAGGAGGCGCTCGTTCTATCCGTTGAACTATGGCGGCGCGAGGTTTAGTTTAACGCGGCGAACAACGCGTTCCAGCCGTCAATCACGGCCCGCCCGATCAGGCGATTGGGCAGCAAGGTAAACAGCCCAGTGACCACCAACGCCCCAAAGTACAGGCCTAACATATTGAACCGATGCGCCGCGATGTAACGCCGCCGCGCCAACCACCAACCGGTGACCAACGTGATCAAGGTAAACACCGACAGGCCGTGAATCCAGCTGTAGCCATCGCGCATGATGGCAAACGACGACAACGCCACGCCGGCCATCAGCGCCATCCACAACCGTCCCAGCCAGCGGTGCGACGCTGTACCTTTGCGCCGCCACAGCAACGCGGTGCCCAGACCCAAGGCCACCAGCGCCGCAACGGTGTGGCCAACGATGACGGGGTTCCAGCTATACGAGGTCATACCTCCAATTGTATGAACTGCTGCACCTGGACTTGCAGCGCGTGTGCCCACTGCCGGCGTGTTTGGCCATTGGCGGTTTGGGGTGGGCCAAACACGACCCTTGCCAACACCGGCCCGTGGCGCAGCGTGCGCCATATGGAACCGAGCAAGGTATCGTCGTCGATGTAACGCACGGCGGCGCTGCGCCTATGCCCGTCGAGCTGCCAGTAGCCCAGGCCAACCGGCATCACGGCCACTTGGGCGTCTAGGGCGGCTTGCAGCAAGTTGCCATGAAAAGGCAGCACCGCCTCACCGCTGCTGGTGGTGCCCTCGGGGAACACCGCCACGCGCGCGCCCGCGCGCAAGGCCTGCGCCATGGTGTGCACCACGCGCAGCGCATCGCGCGCCGAGCGCCGGCGGATGAACAAGGTGCCAGACGCCGCCACCAATCGCCCGATCAGTGGCCAGCGTTGAATGTCGTCTTTGGCCACGAATTGCATGGGATGCACGGCGTTGAGCACCAAGATATCAAGCCACGAAATATGGTTGATAACCACCAACACACCCTGATGGGCCGGCCACTGCGGGGCCGGTTGCGCGTGCAGCGCTATGCCAAGACTGTCCAGCATGCGGCGCGACCACTGGCGCACCATGTCGGTTTGCACCTCGGGCGTGGCCCGAGGAAACGAGGTGTGTAACTGCCACAAACCGTGCACCACGTGCCCCAGCAAACGCAGCATGCGCCACGCCGCAGCCCAAGGGGTTAAACCCTGTGCCTCAGTGCTGGGTGTCATCAAACGCCAAGTGGCCGTCAACCCAGGTGGCCACCACTTGCACGGGCAAGGCAGCGCCCTCAAACGGCGTGAACTTGCCTTGGCTGCGCAAATGCGCGCCCACCACGGTGGCCTGCTGCGACGGCCGACACACGCACACGTGCGCCGGGGCACCAGGCTGCAAGCTGCCGGCCAACGCCGGTAAGGTGCCTCCCAGCACCGCGGCCGGGCCAGTGGTAACCCGCGCCAACGCATGCGTCAGCGGCACGTTGTGCGCTTGCGCCCATTTAACCGCCAGCGGCAACAGCAGCTCAATGGCGGTGGCGCCGGGCTCGGATTCGGCGAACGGCAAATGTTTGGCGTTGGCGTCCAGCGGGTTGTGGTCGCTCACCAACGCATCCACGGTGCCATCGGCCAAGGCATTGGCCAGCGCCTCGCGGTCGCTGGCTTGGCGCAGCGGCGGCTGCAGATGCGCGCGCGAGTCGAAGTAGCCCAGGTCGTGGTCGCACAAATGCAGGTTGTGCACGCTGATGTCGCAAGTAAGCGGCAAACCCTGGGCCTTGGCTTGGCGCACCAACTCAACACCGGCGGCACTGCTTAAGCGGCACACATGCACGCGCGCACCGGTGACACGCATCAGCTCGGTGATGGTGTGCAAGGCAATCACCTCGGCCACCACCGGCACGCCCGACAAACCCATGCGGGTGGCCAACGGCCCGCTGGCGGCCACGCCGCCGCCCAGCCAGGCGTCTTGCGCACGTAGCCATACCGTAAAGCCATAGGTGGCGGCGTATTGCATGGCGCGCTGCAACACCAAGGTGTCGCGCAACGCATGCTCGGCTTGCCCAAAGCCCACACAACCGGATTCACTGAGCTCCGCCATTTCGGTCAGCGCTTGCCCTTGCAAGCCACGCGTGAGCGCGCCTTGCGGGTGCACATGGGCCAAACGCAATTGGGCGGCACGAAAGCGCAACATGTCCACCAGCCCAGGTTCATCAAGCACGGGGTCGGTGTCGGGTGGGCACACCAAGCGGGTGACGCCGCCGCATACCGCCGCCGCCAACTCGGACTCCAACATGCCCTCGTGCTCTTGGCCGGGCTCGCGCAAGCGCGCGCACAGGTCGATCAACCCGGGCAACACCCAAGCGCCACTGGCGTTGAGTTGCTGGTCGGGGGTGAAGCCACTGGGTACCTGCCCCACGGCCAGCACCTGTCCGTCAGCCAGTGCGACGTCGGCAACCTGGTCCAACCCGCTGGCTGGGCAGAGCACGCGACCACCGTGTATCAGGGTTTTCATGCGCGGGCCCCGTCGTGACCGGCCACAATGGACATCACCGCCATGCGCACCGCAATGCCAAACGTCACCTGAGACAAAATCACCGCGCGCTCGCCGTCGGCCACGGCGGAGTCGATTTCTACACCACGGTTGATGGGGCCAGGGTGCATCACGATGGCGTCGGGCTTGGCCCAGGCCAGGCGCGCCTCGGTCAGGCCAAAGCGTTTAAAAAATTCTTGTGCCGACGGAATAAGCGCCCCATTCATGCGTTCATTTTGCAAGCGCAACGCCATGACAACGTCTGCACCCTCCAGCCCTTCACGCAGGGTATGGCACACCCGTACCCCCATCGGCGCCAAGCTGGGCGGCACCAGGGTGCGCGGGCCCACCACGCGCACCTCGGCACAGCCTAAGGTGGTGAGCGCGTGAATGTTGGAGCGCGCCACGCGCGAGTGCAACACGTCGCCAACGATGGCCACGGTGAGATTGGACCAGTCGCCCTTGAAATGACGAATGGTGTACATATCGAGCAAAGCCTGCGTGGGATGGGCGTGGCGACCGTCACCGGCGTTGACCACATGTACGTGCGGCGGCACATGCTGCGCCATAAGATACGGCGCGCCCGAGGCGGCATGACGCACCACAAACACATCGGCGGCCATGGCAGTGAGGTTGTCCATGGTGTCGAGCAGGCTCTCCCCTTTGCTGGTGGAGGAGCGTGAGATGTCTAAGTTAATGACGTCGGCCGACAGCCGCGCTGCAGCGATTTCAAAGGTGGTTCGGGTGCGGGTGGAGTTTTCAAAAAACAAATTGAACACGCTTTTGCCGCGCAGCAAAGGCACTTTTTTTACGTCTCTGTCGTTGACGCTCACAAACTGGCTGGCTGTATCCAATATGTGGGTTAAGTGGTCGCGCCCCAAGCCCTCGATAGAGAGCAAATGCACCAGTTCACCGTGGCGGTTGAGCTGCGGGTTATGGCTTGGCATGCTTAGCTTGCGTCCTGTAGGGTCATGACAAATTGACCATTTTCTTGGCGCTGCAACTGCAGCACCTGCTGGGCGGGCACGCTGAGCTGGGCGGCGCAGAGGTCGGCGCACACCGGCAGCTCACGCCCACCCCGATCGACCAGCACCGCCAAGGCCACGCTGGCGGGGCGGCCGTAGTCGAACAATTCATTCAACACAGCGCGAATGGTGCGCCCGGTGTAAAGCACGTCGTCCACCAACAGCACGCGCGCATCCGAGACTTCAAACGGCAGTTTGGTTTGCATGGCGGCGGCGGCCAAGCCACGCTGGGCAAAGTCGTCGCGATGCATGACCGAGGAGATCACGCCCGGCTCACCGGGCAAGCCCAGGTCGGTTTGCAAACGACGCGCCAGCCAAGCCCCGCCCGAGGCAATGCCAACCAAATGCGCCGGATCGGGCTGCGCAGCGAGCCACGCCTGTACCGCCTCACGCAGTTTGAGATACAACGCCTCGGCGTTGGGTGCGGTTACGCTCATGGCAAATCCCGCAGCAGTTGCTCAAGCACAATGCAGGCCGCGCCGGCGTCTGGATCGGTGGCCCCCATGGCGCGTGCCTCGGTGGTGCTGTAGCGTTCATCGACCTGCAACACCGGCAGCCCAAAGCGCCCTTCTAGGCGTCGCGCAAAACGCTGCGCCAGCGCCGTCATGTCGTGCGCGGCACCGTCGGGGTGCAGCGGCACCCCCACCACCAACGCGTCGGGTTGCCACTCACCCACGGCCTGCGCCACCTCGGACCAAACCGCAGCACCTTGAGCCACGATGGTGCGACACGGCGTGGCGGTGCCACTGATGCGGTTGCCAACCGCCACCCCGGTGCGGCGGGTGCCTACGTCAAACGCCAAAAACCGCTGCCAAGCGGGTGAAACGGCGGCGCGAGGAATGGCAGCCACCACGCTAACAGTGCCCCGAGCCCGTCGCCAGGTTGCCCGAATCCAATCCCAGCAGCGCCACCGCGTGCTGCCACTGGGTGGCCGCGGGGGTATCAAACACCACTGCGGCGTCGGCGGGCACCGTCAGCCAATGGTTTTCGGCCAGTTCAGATTCCAGCTGACCCTCGCCCCACGACGCGTATCCAAGCATGATGCGCACCCGCTTGGGCCCGGCCCCGACCGACAAGGCCTCGAGTACATCGCGCGAGGTGGTCATTTCAAGGCCACCGGGCACATGCAACGACGACGCGTAAACCGAGCCCTCGTCATCGCCCATGGGGTCATGCAGCACAAAACCGCGCTCGGTGTGCAATGGGCCGCCCACACCCACCCAATCGTCTTGCAAATCAGGTCGTGCCAGCGGCAACTCAACTTTAGAGAAAAGGTCTTTGACGCGCATGTCGCTGGGTTTGTTTAGCACCAACCCGAGCGCGCCTTTGTCGTTGTGTTCGCAAACGTACACCACGCTATGGCCAAAAAGGGCGTCGTCCAATCCGGGCATTGCCACCAAAAAGTGATGGGCCAAACAGGACAGGTTAGCATCGACGCTCATGAGTTCCTATTATGCGGCACCCACGCCCAACCCCCAATTGAGCCAAGCATGGCGGGCGTGAGCGAATTCAACGCGGGGCTGGTGTGGCTGCGGCGCGACTTGCGGCTGGACGACCACGCCGCTTTGGCGCAGGCGATGCAGGCGTGCGACAAGGTGTGGTGCGTGTTTGTGTTTGACCGCGACATTTTGGACAGCCTTGCCGCCAACGACAAACGCGTGAGTTTTATTTACGACGCGGTGCAAGAGGTAAGCAACGCGCTGGCGGCGCGGGCCCAAGCCGCAGGCGTAACCGGGGTGCGGTTGCTGGTGCAACACGATCACGCGCGTCGCAGCGTGGTGCAATTGGCGCAGGCGCTGCGGGTGCAGGCGGTATACGTGAACCACGACGACGAGCCGGCGGCCAAGGCACGCGATGATCAGGTTCGGGGCGCGTTGGCGCACGCCGGCGTGGCCTGGCGCAGCTGCAAAGACCACGTGATTTTTGAGCGCAGCGAGGTGCTTACCCAAGGCGGGCAGCCGTTCTCGGTCTTTACCCCTTACAAAAACGCTTGGCTGAAGCAGCTGCGCCCCAACCACATGGCCGAACATGTATTTGGACCTGCCAGCCGTTTGGCGGCGGTGCCCGAGGCGTTGCGCGCGGACACCGCATGTCCGAGCTTGGCGTCCATGGGTTTTGAACGTGTGGACTTGCAAAGCATCCATGTACGTACCGGCACCAACGGTGCCCTGGCCCTGCTTGAGGATTTCATGGAGCGCTTGCCGCACTACGCCCAAGCGCGCGACTACCCAGCGGTAAAAGGCCCCAGTTACCTTAGCGCGCATCTGCGTTTTGGAACGGTATCGGTGCGTGAGCTGCTACGCCGTGCCTGGCCCGGCCACCACGCCGGCGAGACCGGGCCCAGTACCTGGTTGTCGGAGCTGGTGTGGCGCGATTTTTATCATCAAATCTTGTACCACCACCCACATGTGGTGGAGCGTGCTTTTAAACCCGTTTACGACCGCATCCAATGGGCCAAAGGCGCCACCGCCAAAGCCTGGTTTAAGGCTTGGTGCGAGGGCCGCACCGGCTACCCGCTGGTTGACGCCGCCATGCACCAACTCAACCAAACCGGCTACATGCACAATCGGTTGCGCATGGTGGTGGCCAGTTTTTTGTGCAAAGACTTGGGGTTGGACTGGCGCTGGGGAGAGGCCTACTTTGCCAAGCACCTGCTCGACTTTGACTTGGCCGCCAACAACGGCGGTTGGCAATGGGCCAGCTCAAGCGGTTGCGACGCTCAGCCCTACTTTCGGATTTTCAACCCTGTTAGCCAAAGCCAAAAATTTGATCCACAAGCTAAATTCATTCGGCGGTACCTGCCGCAACTTGCGGGTCTGCCCGATGCCGCGATTCACGCCCCGTGGCTGGCCAAGCCGGTGGATTTGGCCAGCGCAGGCATCAGCCTAGGCACGCACTACCCTGAGCCGCTGGTGGACCATGCCCAAGCCCGGGCCACGACGCTGGCGCGCTATGCAGTGGTTAAGAAAGACCCATCGTAGTGCCAGGGCGGGCCGTGGCAGGGCCGCACTTTGCCCTAGATTTGCACCATTTCAAAATCTTCTTTGCGCGCGCCGCATTCGGGACAGACCCAATTCATGGGTACATCGGCCCAACGCGTGCCCGGGGCAATGCCATCGTCTGGCGCGCCTTGGGCTTCGTCGTAGATCCAGCCGCATATGAGACACATCCAGGTTTGGTTGGCTTCACTCATGGGTTTCGCAATACAAGTGTTGATGCATAGAATGATTGTTATTCTAGACCCCGCATGACCCAGCCCACCGCCTCCACCCTCACCACCGACGACAGCGACACCCCATGCTGCGTCATGAGCTTTAACGTCAGCGACCCCACCGGGGCCACCGGCATCAGCGCCGACGCGCTGGCCATGGCGTCAGCCGCTGCCTACGCGCTGCCGGTGGTGACCTCGGTGCTGATGCGCGACACCCTGGACGTACACGACCACCACGCACTGGACGCCGAGCTCATTGCCGAGCAAGCGCGTCGCTTGCTTGAGGACGTGACGGTTCAAGCCTTTAAGGTGGGGTTTTTGGGCAGCACCGAAAACGTCAGCGCCGTGGCCGAGGTGCTCAACGACTACAGCGACGTGCCGGTGATTGCCTACATGCCCGACGTGTCGTGGATGAACGACCTAGAAATCGACCAGTACCTGGACGCGTTTGGCGAATTGGTGCTGCCACAAACGGCGGTGCTGGTGGGCAACCTTGGCACGCTGGCGCGCTGGCTGCTGCCCGACTGGAGCCGCGAGCACTCGCCCGGGCCACGCGACGTGGCGCGCGCAGCGGCCGAGCTGGGGGTGAGCTTTACGTTGGTCACGGGCATGCCGAGCCACGAACAGTGGCTAGAGAACCACTTGGCTTCGCCCGACACCATTCTTACCAGCGCCCGTTTTGAGCGCTTTGAGGCGCGCTTTATTGGTGCCGGCGACACGCTGGCGGCCACACTCACGGCGCTGCTGGCGGCTGGGGCCGATTTGCAAACCGCCGCGTCTGAAGCGCTGCAATACCTCGACCAAGCGTTGGACGCAGGTTTTCAGCCGGGCATGGGCCAGGCCGTACCAGACCGCCTGTTTTGGGCCGAGGCCGCCCCTGAAGACAATCTCGACAGTGGCCCCGATGCCGACCCTGAGCCCACCCAACGTGCCTTGGGTGATTTTCCGCTGGACCCTACCCGACACTGACCCACCATGACGCGTAACCAAGACCTTTTTACCCGCTCGCAACAACGCATCCCTGGCGGCGTGAATTCGCCTGTGCGCGCTTTTAAAGCCGTGGGTGGTACGCCGCGCTTCATCAGCCGCGCGCAAGGGGCCTACATGTTTGACGCCGATGGCCAGCGCTACATCGACTACATCAACTCATGGGGCCCCATGATTCTTGGCCATGGCCACCCCGACGTCATGGCTGCGGTGCACGACGCCATGGCACAAGGTTTGTCTTTTGGCGCGCCCACCGAACGCGAAATCGAGTTGGTTGAGGCCATTGCCGCCCACTTGCCTTCGGTGGAGATGGCGCGCTTGGTAAGTTCGGGCACCGAGGCCGGTATGAGCGCGTTGCGCTTGGCACGCGGCGCCACAGGCCGACAAAAAATCATTAAGTTCGAAGGCTGCTACCACGGCCATGCCGACGCGCTGCTGGTCAAGGCTGGGTCTGGACTGGCCACGTTTGGCAACCCGACCAGCGCCGGCGTGCCGCCCGAGGTGGTGAAAGACACGCTGGTGTTGCCCTACAACGATGTCGCAGCGCTTGAACAAGCGTTTGACCAGCATGGCAGCGCCCTGGCCTGCGTCATGCTTGAACCCATTGCCGGCAACATGAACTTTGTGCGTGCCAGCCTGCCCTTTATGCAGCGCTGCCGCGAACTGTGTACGCAACACGGTGCGCTGCTTGTGTTGGACGAGGTGATGTCGGGCTTTCGCGTCAACCTGGGCAGTGCGCAAGCCCTGTACGCGCAACACATACCTGGCTTTGCGCCCGATCTCACGGTGCTGGGCAAGGTCATTGGTGGCGGCATGCCTCTGGCGGCGTTTGGTGGGCGACGCGACGTTATGGAACACCTGGCACCGCTGGGGCCGGTGTACCAAGCGGGTACGCTCAGCGGCAACCCGGTGGCCACCGCCTGCGGCTTGGCCACTTTGCGCGCCATCGCCCAGCCCGGATTTTTCACTGACCTCAGCGCGCGCACCCAGCGCTTGGTGCAAGGCTTGGTGCAAGCCGGTCAAGATGCAGGCGTGGCCATGTGCGGCGACAGCGAAGGCGGCATGTTTGGCTTCTTTTTGCTGCCGTCGCTGCCGCAAAACTACCAGCAGGTGATGCAAAGCGACGGAGCGCGCTTTAATGCGTTCTTTCACGCCATGCTCGAGCGCGGCGTGTATTTTGCGCCGGCGCTCTTTGAGGCGGGGTTTGTCAGTGGCGCGCACAGCGACGCAGACATCGACGCCACCATTGCCGCGGCGCGCGAGGCTTTGGGCGCCGCCTAAGCCAGCCGCCTAGTGGCGGAAGTGACGCACGCCGGTGAACACCATGGCCACACCGTGTGCGTCGGCGGCATCGATCACTTCTTGATCACGCATGGAGCCGCCGGGCTGAATCACGGCCCGCGCGCCAGCGGCAACAACTACGTCCAGTCCGTCTCGAAACGGAAAAAACGCGTCACTGGCGACCACCGTTTGTTGCAAACTTAGGCCGGCGTGTTCGGCCTTGATGCCGGCGATACGGGCAGAATCCAAGCGGCTCATTTGGCCAGCGCCAACGCCCATGGTCATGCCGTTGGCACAAAAAACAATGGCGTTGGACTTTACGTACTTGGCCACGCGCCACGCAAACAGCATGTCTTGACACTGCTCGGGGGTGGGCTGGGTGCGGGTGACCACCTGCCAATGCGTCGACTGCAAGCGGTGGGTATCGGCGCTTTGCAGCAACACGCCGGATTCAATGCGTTTGATCTCGAGCAAGTTGGCTGAATCGCTCCACGCGGTGGCACCGCCCTCGGGCAAGTCAATGGCCAATACCCGCACGTTGGGCTTGGCTGCCAGCACCTGCAACGCCTCAGCGGTGTAGCGTGGCGCCATAAGCACCTCAACAAACTGCTGCGACACGGCTTCGGCCACGCCGCGGTCCACCGTTTGGTTGAACGCAATGATGCCGCCAAAGGCGCTGGTGGGGTCGGTTTGAAAGGCCTTGCGGTAGGCCTGCAGCGGGTCGGGCGCCACCGCCACGCCACAGGGGTTGGCGTGTTTCACAATCACACAGGCGGCTTCATCAAAACTCTTGACACACGCCCAAGCCGCGTCGGCGTCGGCCAAGTTGTTGTATGAAAGCGGTTTGCCTTGCAACGACTGCGCCGTAACCAGCGCACCCGGCTTGGGCTGCGCGTCACGGTACAAGGCGGCGTTTTGATGCGGGTTTTCGCCGTAGCGCAGGTCTTGCACTTTCACGTAACGCGGGTTGAACTGCCCTGGGTAGGGCAAACGCACGGGCTGGCCCTGCAGACCTTGGCTGGCGTCGATGGAAGACAAATAATCGCTGATGGCACCGTCGTACTGGCTGATGCGGTTAAACGCCGCCACCGCCAGCGCAAAGCGTGTGTTTAGGCTGACTTGGCCTTGCGCGCGCCACTCGGCCAGCAGACCGGCATACTGCGCGGGGTCGGTGAGCACTGCAACATCGCGCCAATTTTTGGCCGCGCTGCGCACCATGGCCGGGCCACCGATGTCGATGTTTTCAATCGCGTCTTCCAGCGTGCAGTTGGGGCTTGCCACCGTGGCTTCAAACGGGTACAGGTTCACCACCAACACGTCGATGGTGTCAATGCCCTGCTCGGCCAAGGCCTGCATGTGGGCGGGTACATCGCGCCGCGCCAGTAAACCGCCGTGCACGTTGGGATGCAGCGTTTTCACGCGGCCATCGAGCATTTCGGCAAAACCCGTGCGTTCGGCCACCTCGGTCACGGGCAGGCCAGCCTCGGTCAGCAGGCGTGCGGTACCGCCGGTGGAGATCAGGCGCACGCCGAGTGCGTGCAAACCTTGGGCCAGTTCGAGTACGCCGGTTTTGTCGGATACAGAAATCAATGCTTGCATGGCAGATACGCGCCGCGCATGGGCGCTAAGAAGTTAGTTGATGATGGCGTAACTTTTTACGCAAGGTGTTGCGGTTCATGCCCAGCCATGCGGCGGCCAAGCTTTGGTTGTGTCCGGTGCGTTGCATCACCACCTCAAGCAGGGCGCGCTCGGCGGCGTCAAGAAACATGCGGTGCATGTCCAAGGGGTGATTGCCTTGCAAATCGTCCAGGTAGCGGGTGGCGCTGCGCTTGACTTGCTGGGCAATGGCGCGTCGGCTCATGCGGCCAATGGCAAGGGCTGGGCCCAGCGCTCAAAGTGGTCGGCCAGCGCCTGCAATTGGGCGTTGGCGCTTTCGAGTTGATTAAAGGCGCGGCGCAGGGCGTCGCCGTTGGGCAGGTTGCGGGCATACCAGCCGATGTGCTTGCGTGCACTGCGCACACCAGCGTACTCGCCGTAAAGGGCGTAGTGGTCTTGCAGGTGCTCGGTCATCCAGTGCTGCAACTCCTGCGCCGTGGGCGGCGCCAGTGTTTGACCGGTTAGCAGGTGATGCTGAATCTCGCGAAACAACCAGGGCCGACCTTGTGCCGCGCGCCCAATCATGACGGCATCGGCGCCGGTGGCCCGCAGCACCGCCTGCGCCGCTTGGGGGCTGTCGATGTCGCCATTGGCCACCACCGGCACGCTGACCTCGGCCTTGATGGCGGCTACCGTGAGGTGCTCGGCGCGGCCTGCGTATCCCTGGGTTCGGGTACGGCCGTGCACGGTCAACATGGCGACCCCGGCTTGCGCTGCGGCGCGCGCCAGCACCGGCGCGTTGCGCACGCTGTCGCACCAACCGGTGCGCATTTTTAGCGTAACCGGCACGGCGTGCGGCTGACACGCGGCCACCACCGCCTCCACAATGGCGAGCGCCAACGCCTCGTTTTGCATCAAGGCCGAACCGGCCCAT